>JAEEGF012193304.1_pt1 | contig 13421 bp, 10 predicted proteins | sample 9134171 | NCBI WGS metagenome assembly JAEEGF01 (sample SAMN16246542, study PRJNA631951) | gut metagenome | biome: gut microbiome; feature: rumen; material: AP-attached | host: Bos | place: Iran: Karaj | collected 2018-10
ATCCAAGAAATTGAAAACGGTTCGTTTCTTCTACCCAAGCACCTGTACATTATTAATAATATAAAGGCGCTCGCTTCTTGTACTACTTCTGTCTATGTAAATCTTTCAAAGAACTCTTTCTTCATGCAAAACGCTCGTTTTTGAGCGAAAGCGGGTGCAAAGGTACTGCTTTTTTCCGAACCGCCAAAACTTTTCGGGAAAAATTTTCAGTTTCAGGACGGAAAAATTACAAGTCTTGACAAACATCAAGAACGGAAATAGTTTACACCTTATTATATATTACGCGCGCGATGGATTTTAGGGCACCAACACATCCCCTGACACGCCCTTGCCACCAAGGCACTACATAGGTAATACCTTAGCGCTACAAATCCCGGCTTTTTGAGTTAATTTCTGATAAAAAGATGGTTTTTGGCCAAAAAGTTTGTAACTTTGCAACTTATAATATAAGAAACCCAGAAAGGATGTCGACAATATTACATATAGAGACTAGTACGGAGGTTTGTTCCGTAGCCGTTTCAGAGGATTCTCAAGTCATTTTCCAGCAGGAAGACCACAGTGGTCCGAATCATGCAGAACGGCTTGGGGCAATGGTGGACGAGGCTCTTTCATTTACTGACAATCACGCCATACCATTCGATGCCGTTGCTGTAAGCAGCGGTCCGGGATCGTATACCGGTCTGCGCATTGGCGTATCAATGGCCAAAGGTATCTGCTACGGCAGAAATCTGAAACTGATTGCCGTACCCACCCTAGAGCTGCTCTGCGTTCCCGTACTGCTTCGCGAGATCCCTGAAGACGACGCCCTACTATGTCCGATGCTTGATGCACGACGAATGGAAGTTTACGCCGGCATCTACAATCGGGCTCTGAAGCCTGTCCGCGAAATCGGTGCAGACATCGTGACGACAGACACGTATAAGAAATACCTAGATGCGCATCCCGTATATTTCTTCGGCAACGGTGCTAAAAAATGTATGGAAACCATCAATCATCCGAATGCCCGCCTGATAGAAGGCATTGAGCCGCTTGCTAAATGGATGCAGCCACTTGCCGAACGCCGTTTCCTCAACGAGCAGTTTGAAGACGTGGCCTATTACGTGCCTTATTATCTGAAAGACTTCGTGGCAAAGAAGCCGAAAGACTTGTTGAACATTGAACATTGAAGATTAATTATGGATATCAAAGGATTAGACTACAACACGCAACGCGAGAAATTGATTATGCCTGAGTACGGGCGTGAGATTCAGAAAATGGTGGAATACGCCTGCGAACTTCCTACGAAAGAAGAGCGTCTGAAATGCGCCAAGACCATTATCCGTCAGATGGAGACGAAGAACCCTCTGCTACGTGAAAATACTGACTACGAGCAGACACTTTGGGACCATCTCTACCTCATGAGTCACCGTGAGTTGGACATCGATTGGCCTTTCGATGTTTCGGAGGCCGACAAGATCCTATCGAAGCCAAATCCGATGAAATTGCCCAACGGCAACATCAAGCTACGCCATTACGGTCATCTTGTGGAAGAACTCTTCGAACAGTTGAAGACTATGCCCGAAGGAGAAGAACGCGACGCTCTGGTCAGCAAAACCGCCAACCAGATGAAACGCGATCTGGCCACATGGGGACACGGTTCGATGGATGATGAGCGCGTAGCCAGTGATCTGGCCAGATTCACCGATGGCGTCATTCAACTCGACCTGAACAATTTCGTGTTTGAGAAACTCAACAACAACGACAAGAAGCAATCTGGAAAGAAAAAGAAATAACGACGGCCTATGGCATCATTTATCATTGAAGGTGGACATCCGTTAACCGGTGAGATCACACCGCAGGGCGCAAAGAACGAAGCCCTGCAGGTGATTTGCGCATCGTTGCTGACTGAGGAAGAGGTCATCATCCACAACATTCCTGATATTCGTGACGTTAACAACCTGATACAGCTGTTGAGAGATATCGGGGTGAAGATTTCGAGGAAAGAGGAAGGAGGAACGAGTAAGGATAACACTTATTCATTCCAAGCGGATGATCTGAACCTGAACTATCTGGAGAGCGACGAGTTCGTCCACAAATGTGCAGAACTCAGAGGAAGTGTCCTGATGATAGGACCGCTATTGGCGCGCATGGGCAAGGCTGTCATCACCCAACCAGGAGGTGACAAGATCGGGCGTCGCCGACTGGACACCCACTTCCTTGGTTTTGAGAAGCTCGGTGCAAAATTTAACCGCATCGAAGGCCGGAACGTCTATGAGATAGCCGCCAAACAACTCAAAGGCACCTATATGCTGCTCGATGAAGCCTCTGTAACAGGAACCGCCAACATCATCATGGCCGCTGTCTTTGCCAAAGGTACCACTACCATCTATAATGCCGCTTGTGAACCCTACATCCAACAACTCTGTCACCTGCTAAACGCGATGGGTGCTAACATCAGCGGTATTGGTTCCAACCTGCTGACCATCGTTGGCGTAAAGAGTCTGCATGGTACTGAACATCGGATTCTTCCTGACATGATCGAAGTTGGTTCATTTATCGGCATGGCCGCGATGTGCGGGGAGGGTATACGTATCAAAAACGTATCTGTAGAGAATCTTGGTATCATCCCAGATGCATTCCGCAGGTTAGGAGTAAAAATCAAGGTTGAGGGCGACGACCTCATCATTCCCAAACAACGGCATTACGAGATACCATCATTCATCGATGGCACCATCATGACTCTGGCCGATGCCCCTTGGCCAGGACTCACTCCAGACCTCCTGTCTGTCCTGATTGTGGTTGCCACTCAGGCCAGAGGTAGCGTGCTTTTCCACCAGAAAATGTTTGAGAGCCGTCTTTTCTTTGTTGACAAACTGATAGACATGGGTGCGCAAATCATTCTCTGCGATCCACATCGCGCCGTTGTTGTTGGTCACGACAGAAAAATCACACTTCGTGGCGGTCGAATGTCGAGTCCGGATATCCGTGCAGGCATCGCTTTGTTGATAGCCGCCATGAGTGCTAACGGCACAAGTCGTATCGACAACATCGAACAGATAGACCGCGGCTACGAGAATATCGAGGCTCGTCTAAATCTATTAGGTGCCAAAATCACTAGGGCATGATAAAAAGAGAAGACGTCTATAAAATCGGTAAACTGGGTAGGACTCACGGTGTGAAGGGAGAGATCAGCTTTCTCTTCGACGATGATGTATTCGACCGTGTAGACGCTGACTATCTGGTGCTTGACATCGACGGCATCCTAGTACCTTTCTTTATGGAGGAATACCGCTTTAAGAGTGATTCCAACGCATTGGTAAAATTCGAAGACATCGACTCTCAAGAGCGCGCCCAACAACTGACGGGGATAGACGTCTACTTCCCGCACACCCTCGCCGACAATGATGAGAACTGTATCTCCTGGGCCGCCATCGTAGGCTTCGACATCATCGATGCCGACAGCGGGAACAAAATAGGCCGCATCGCCTCCGTCGACGACACGACCATCAATATCCTCTTCGAACTCGAAGACGGATGCCTCATCCCAGCCTCCGAAGACCTCATCACCGCTATCGACCAGCAGGCCCGCACCATCACCATGCAATTGCCCGAGGGACTGCTAAACTTGTAAACGATGTCGCAGTTTTAACAAACAATGTCTTTGTTTTATTAATCAATGCCTTTGTTTTATCAAACATTGGCGTAGTTTTAGCTTTACCCCGTACCTCACAACCTTTAAGTCCGGCACTTTCTACCTTTTAGCCGGCACCTCTCAACATTTTGACACAAAAAATTCACCGAAAGATAGTGCGGTTTCGCAGATTTTTCGTACTTTTGCACGCGAAAACTGCAAAGACAATGAAAGAAAAGAAGCAAATAGCCATACTCGGCTCTACGGGGTCGATAGGAACACAGGCACTCGAAGTCATCGAGGAACACTCTGACCTTTATGAGGTCTATTGCCTGACAGCGAACAACAAGGTAGAGCTGTTGGCTGAACAGGCCCACAAGTTCAAGCCCGCCGCCATCGTGATTGCCAATGAACAGCGCTACGATGAGTTGAAGTCGCTGATGAGCGATATGCCTGATGTCAAAGTCTATGCCGGTGCTCAGGCTTTGAACGAGATCGTAGAAGCAGGCCCCATCAACATGGTGCTGACGGCGATGGTCGGCTTCGCAGGATTGAATCCCACTATCCACGCCATCAAGGCAGGCAAGACCATCTGCCTGGCTAATAAAGAGACACTCGTGGTGGCAGGAGAGTTGATATTGCAGTTGGCCCAGCAGTACCACACCCCTATCCTACCCGTCGACAGTGAGCACTCTGCTATCTTCCAAAGTCTCGTCGGCGAGGATATGAATCCGATAGAAAAGATCCTGCTGACAGCCTCCGGAGGTCCTTTCCGTCTGAAGACGATGGAAGAAATTGCCCATGTGACGAAAGCCGACGCCCTGCGCCATCCCACATGGGACATGGGCGCCAAGATCACCATCGACTCGGCTTCGATGATGAACAAAGGTTTCGAGGTCATCGAGGCCAAGTGGCTCTTCGGTGTCGACGCCAAGCAGATACAGGTATTAGTGCATCCGCAGTCCATTGTCCATAGCGCTGTGCAGTTCCAGGACGGCTCTGTGAAGGCCCAGCTCGGTGTGCCGGATATGCGTTTGCCGATACAATATGCCTTCTCTTTCCCACAGCGTCTGCACCTAAGCGGTGAGCGCCTTGATCTATTTGCAGCACAGCATCTGGATTTCTTCGAGCCAGACCTGAAGAAGTTCCGCTGTCTGGCCCTCGCTTTCGAGGCCATTGACAAGGGCGGCAATATGCCCTGTATCGTAAATGCTGCCAACGAGATCGTAAATCGCGGGTTCCTCGAAGACAAGTGTGGTTTCTTGCAGATGGGCGACATCATCGCCGAGACGATGCAGCGCGCCACCTTCGACAAGAATCCCTCATACGATACCTATATTGCAACCGACGCAGAAGCGCGCCGCATCGCAACAGAACTCATGAACAAATAAAAAGCAATGGAAATATTTCTGATAAGACTATTACAATTTATGCTGGCCATCGGCCTGCTGGTGCTGCTCCACGAGGGCGGCCATTTCTTCTTTGCCAAGCTCTTTGGTGTACGTGTAGACAAGTTCTACCTCTTTTTCGACCCCAGCATCTGGAAATGGGACGGTAGCCTCTTTAAGTTCAAGCCCAAGAACAGCGACACGCAATATGGTGTGGGATGGTTGCCCCTCGGCGGCTACTGTAAGATTGCCGGTATGATCGACGAGAGTTTTGATACAGAACAGATGAAACAGCCCGAGCAACCTTGGGAATTCCGTGCGAAACCCGCCTGGCAGCGACTGCTGATTATGATCGGTGGTGTGCTCGTGAACTTCCTGCTCGCGCTCTTTATCTACTCGATGATCCTGTTCCACTGGGGTGACACCTATATCCCTGTGAAGAACATGTCGATGGGTATGAAGTTCAACACCGAAGCTAAGGCCCTCGGTTTCAAGGATGGTGATATCCTCGTCGGCACCGAGAAGGGCGAATTCAAGGACTTCTCTGCCGACCTCTTCCGCGACATCTCGGAGGCCAAACGCGTAGACATCATCCGCAATGGTAAGGCGATGAGTCTCAACCTTCCTGGTGAAATCAACCTCCTGGGTATGCTGAAAGCCGAGCCTGCATTCGTCCGTCCGCTGATTCCTGCTGAGGTAGACAGTGTGATGGCTGACAGTCCAGCAGCCAGCATCGGACTCCAGAAAGGAGACAAAATTGTTGCTATCAACGGTAAGGCTATCGACAGCTATAATGAGTTCACCGACCAACTCGGCGTGCTCGAGGACATGATGACTGCCGCTAAGACGTCAGAAGACAGTCTGAAGGTCCGCACCGCCACCATCGTCTATGAGCGCGAAGGTCTTGCTACAGAAGCCACCGCAGAGGGACAGACGGCCACAGCCGTAGCTATCCGCGATACGGCTACTGTGACGCTCACGCCGGAGTTGAAACTCGGATTCTTTGTGAAGGCCATCGCCGGCATCTATGAACCCATTACCAAGGAATACGGATTCTTCGAGAGTTTCCCAGCAGGCATTAAGTATGGTTGGAACGTGCTGGCCGGATACGTAGGCGACATGAAGTATGTCTTCACCGCCGATGGAGCCAAGTCCTTAGGCGGTTTCGGTGCCATCGGCAGTCTCTTCCCGCCAACATGGGACTGGTATCTGTTCTGGAAGATGACCGCCTTCCTGAGCATCATCCTCGCCTTCATGAACATCTTGCCCATCCCCGCCCTTGACGGTGGACACGTGCTGTTCCTGATCTATGAGATGATCACGCGTCGCAAGCCCTCAGAGACCTTCATGATCCGTGCCGAGTACGTCGGATTTGGTATACTGATCCTGTTAATGGTCTTTGCAAACCTTAACGATATCCTGCGTTGGTTAGGATATATGTAGCTTTTTAGTTAAAGATTATTAAATCGGCTGCCGTTTTGCGAAATGGCAGCCGATTCTTTATTTTTTTTCACTATATTTGTAGCGGAACTCAAAAACAAAACCCAAAACAATTCGCATATGAAGAAGTATCTCTACTCATTGATTGTATTGATGGTATATAGCACCATCATATACGCCCAACCTCGCAGTGAACGCGAAGCGATAGACATCGCCCAAGCGTTCTTCGGACAGGATGCTGCATTCGCCAGAGGTTCTCAACAGATGAAGAAGTCCTCTCTCTCCATCGTGCCGCAAGAGGCTATCCAGGAGCGAATCAAGAAGGAACTGAAGGCGCCCAAGGAAGGTTTTTCCAAGAAAGCCGGATTCTATATTGTCAATGACGAAGCGAACCATCGCTTTGCCATCGTATCAGCCGACAATAATCAGCGTGACATCCTGGGCTACTCCAGCAACACAGAGTTTGATGCCGAACATATTCCCTGCGGCCTGCTGACATTGTTGGAGCAGTTCAATCGGGAATATGAGTATATCCAGAACGGTGGAAAATATCAGACGAGCTCTGCCAGAACCAGAGCCACAAAGGCTGTAGCCCCACTCATTAAGACGAATTGGGATCAGGGCAACAACGACATCACCAATGTAGGTGAATATGTGTTTAACAAGTATTGTCCCAAAGACCCGAATACTGGGGAACTCTGTATCACTGGCTGTGTGGCCACGGCCCTGGCTCAGGTTCTGAACTATTACCAGATGCCCAAAAGCCTTCCCGACAGCGTCATCTCCTATAAAACCAAGAAACTGGGGATTTCCCTGAATAAAAAGTTATCGGACATCCCGTTAGACTGGGGCAATATGAGTAACTGGTATAGGGATAAGCGGTACGGTTACCCGGCTACAACAGCGGCACAGCGCAATGCTGTAGGAAATCTGATGTATGCATGCGGGCTCTCTGTACGCATGGATTATGGCAGTGGCAGTTCCAGTGCCTCTTGTTACAATACCCCTTATGCGTTAATAAAGTTCTTCCGTTATAATCCCAATATCTCATACCTTAGAAGAGATTACTATTCTGATGAGGAGTGGACGGACATGATCCAAACCGAGCTGAGTGCGGGAAGGCCCATTATCTATGATGGAAGAAAAGGAGATTCGGGCCATTCATTCTTGTTGGTCGGCTGCGACGATTCTGACCGTTATTGCTTCAACTGGGGTTGGGGTGGCTTGCATAATGACGAGTATTTCTCCTTGTCATCTATTACACCTGAAGGTCACGACTATTCAAACGAACAGAGTATGGTCATCGGCATATCGAGCAATACTATCGGCACTAAGCAGGATGTATGGTATGCTGATCAGTTTGTCATGAACAAGACTACCATTGCCATCGGTGAAAGTGCTAAGGCGACCCTCACCAAACCGACCTGTTTTGATTCCGATGCCAACAGCTATAACAGCAAGTGGTATGGAGAGTTTGGTGTTGGAGTCTATGATACCAATTTCAAGAAGATTGCCGAATATAAGATGTACGAGCCGCCTACAGGTATCAAGATTTATAGTTATTATGGCTCCATGGACCTAACCCTCACTTTCGGTGCCAGTATCTTCAAGGAGGGAGGCAAGTACATCATCGCGCCCTATGCTAAGGGAATCAATTCTTCGACTTCAACCCGCATGCGTACGTTCGGTGCCGCTTCCGACTACTATGTAGCCACAGTGAAAGACGGCACCATCACGCTTGAGCTGATGGGATCCGCTGGCGGTGGCGGTGGCGGCGGCGGAGAGGTCTCTCCGACGAAGCCCATAATGACCTTGGTTGCCACAACTTACGAACCTACAAACCTTAAAAAGGTGACGAAATACGACGTCCTACAGTTTGATGCCACTTTCAAGAATACGGGAGCGTCGAGAAAGATCCGTACCTGTCTGGGAATATGGAATGACAGCCGGATGATTGCCTATGGTACAGAAGACACCAGGACATTCGCCACTGATGCAACCCACAAGATCCATTATGAGGTTCCTTTGACGTTTATCCCGGAAGGAAAATATAAAGTGGGTGTTATGTACTATGATGACTGGAGTGGTGAAAACTGGTGGAAATATTTTGGCAGCAAAGATGCCTACGACCTGACCATCAATGCTACCGATGGCATTCCTGTTAACAGCATCAGTCTGAACCGTACCAGCCTGACGCTGAATCCGAATGACACTTATCAGCTGAAAGCCACTATCTCACCCTACAACGCTAAAGATCAGGGTCTCACCTGGAAATCAAAAAACACGTCGGTAGTCACTGTCAATAGCTCGGGACAGATTACAGCTAAGGGTGTAGGAAGGGACACTGTCAGATGTACGGCCAACGACGGCAGTGGCAGATCAGCGTTCTGTGTCGTTCAAGTGATTCCTTCGGGCGTTCCCGATATTGAGATTACATCTGTAACGACCAGCACCAAGGACCTGGATAAACTCACACCCCAAAACACGATGAGTTTCCGTGCGACCTTCAAGAACAAGGGAACAACGGCTGTGATCTCCACATCACCCGTCATCTATCTCCAGAACGATAACGGCAGTGTGACACAGCGACTGCGCGGAACAGAAGTCTTCCGAGAATTCCCTGCCAACTCAGACGTTACCATCGACTATGAGCTGCCCCTGACCAAGTGTCCTGATGGCAAATTCAAGGCGACAGTGACCTATTATTGCAATTGGGGCGGTACATTCACCAATTACTATACGTCCAGTCGTCTCATCGACATCACCGTTTCCTCGGGAGAGCACAAATTCGATATCATAGCCATCGACTGTGACAGTACCAATTTCATGAACCTGACACAGAACGATGTCATACGATTCACCGGTACTATACGCAATACGGGTCAGGAGGAGAGAAACAGGTCCATTCTCGGACTCATCTCAGAAGAGTCCGGCCTTATAGACTACATGAGTTTTGTTGACGAGCGTACATTCCCCTTAAACCAGGATGTCGACATCGAGTATGCCATCGCGCTGACCAGCGTTAAACCTGGACGATACAGGGCAGGTGTCATGTATAACAGGCCATGGGTGAACTATACGAACTGGAGCTGGACGGACGCTAAGTTCCTCCGCCACATTGAGGTCAAAGAAGCACCTACAGCTATTGATCCCATTTACACCAAGGTTGATGACGAAAGACAGAACACCTACTATGATCTGCAGGGTCGTCGCATTGACAAGCCGACCAAGCAAGGAGTCTATATCCACAACGGCAAGAAGGTCCTCATCAAGTAGATCTACTGAGTCTGACCATCAATATGTATACAGCGGCGATGATGACATACATCATCGCCACTTGTATGATGGAGGGGTGCAGACCTTCGATGCTGGCACCAGGAATGATGGACAATCTTGTGAGAACGGCATTCAGCAAACTCACCAACTCTACTAACAGGAAAGCCAGTGAAGGTATCACAAGCACAACAAGTGAAAGATAGAGAATCAGCGTGGCCGCAGGAATGACGATAAAGTTTGTCAGAAGGGATATAGTGGAGAAACGTCCGAAATAATAGGCGATGAGCGGAGCGACACCCAGCTGTGCCGCAAAGGAAACGGAGAGCATCGACCAAATCCATTTCAACAAACGGTGATCCATGAGATACTGTTGTGAGAAAACCATCTCGAATAGCGGTAGAAAAATCAGGATGGCGAAAACAGACAGGAACGACATCTGGAAGCCTACATCGAACAACGATTGAGGGTTTATTATCAACAAGACTATTGCTGTAAAGGCTAACGTATTAACAGTCATCTTATCACGGTGTCCCAGCGACAACAGCGCATACAGACTCAGCATAAAGGCAGAACGGACCACACTTACCGGCATGCCAACAAGAAAAACAAAAGCCCATATGCACATGACTATCGTCAACTGAGAAAAAGCCTGCCAGTGTCGTCCTCTTATCAACAACGACAATAAGAAATAGATGATACCCAGATGAAGGCCGCTCAAGGCCAATACATGAGAAGCTCCCGTCACATTATAGATCTCACGCAGGTCTTTCGTTAAAGCCGACTTATCGCCCAAGGCCATAGCTGCCACAATAGCATATTGCTCATCGGACAGTCCTCGCGAAGACAGACGCTTTAACAGACGACTACGCTGTTTCAAAAAGAAAAGTTTTGTCCGTTCCAGACGGGAAAGTCCTTTTAAGGATAAGTTTACCTTTTTCCACTTCCAACTTGACACGAACGTTCTGTCCAGGATTCTCTGCTCAGATTGTATTCTGGACTGGATTCGCAGGCCATCACCAACGCTCAAGGCTCTGCTCCTGTCATCCTTATACAGATAGGCTTTCAGTTTCCGGTGGTTGGCTGGCAACAAGATGTCAACTGCCATCGTCTTCGGTTTCTCTACAGGGTCAGTGAGCACCACAGCCTCATAGCACACCTCGCCCTCGGGCCACGACACCTGCTGATTCTTCTGCCGTTGTATCAAGACCACACCCAACACCAAGAAGCACAAGGTGATAGTTACTGACTGCAACAACGGGGATTTCCACAATAGCAGAGCCAGGACTACCAGAGCCATAAAAGTCACACATAACGGCAGAGGCATCGCAACATACTCGCCCACCAAGATACCTGTCATCAGACTGACGACAATTCGCAATAACGGAACCGATTCAAACGTATTGTTCTTCATATTATTTCGATTTAACGGGACAAAGATAATAAAAAAAGGTAAAAGAGAAAAGTGAAAAGTGAAAAAGTTGCTGCCACTTAGCTTTTTTTTTGTAATTTTGCAGCCAAAAGACAGAAAAAAGGAAATGGGAATCGTAAATATACCTCTTTGGGCGTGGATTTTGTTTTATGTGCTGGTGTTTATCATGCTGCTTATCGACTTGAAGTCGTTTGGCAAGAAAGGCCAGCACGAGGTCAGTATCTCAGAAGCCCTGAAGATGACAGCCGTCTGGATAGGAGTGTCGCTGGTATTCTGTGCCGGCATCTACTATTTCTATCCGGGAGATTCTCACGAAAAGGCGATGGAGTTCTTAGCAGGCTACCTCATCGAGAAGTCGCTGTCGATGGATAACCTCTTCGTGTTTCTGATGCTCTTCTCGTTCTTCGGCATCCAACGGAAATATCAGCATGAAGTACTTTTCTGGGGTATCTTCGGAGCCTTGGTGCTACGCAGTATCTTTATCTTCGCGGGTACGGCCATCATCCAGCAGTTTGAATGGATACTCGGTCTCTTCGGCGTATTCCTCATCTATACAGGCATTAAGATGTTCAGCCATAAGGACGAAAGCGTCGACCCCTCGAAGAACATCTTTGTCAAGCTATTCAAGAAGTTCTTCCCCGTGACGGATCAGATGCACGAGGACAAGTTCTTTATCATCGAGAACGGGAAACGACTGGCAACTCCGCTCTTTATCGCCCTCCTGGTGATTGAGACGACAGATGTGGCCTTTGCCGTAGACAGCATCCCCGCAGTCTTCTCCGTGAGTCGCGACCCATTTATCGTACTCACGTCGAACATCTTCGCCATCTTGGGTTTGCGCGCCCTCTATTTCGCCCTCGCAGCCATCGCGAAATATTTCCAATACCTGAAATATGGTCTGGGTATCATCCTCAGCTTTGTAGGCGTGAAGATGTTGCTCGAAGTGGCACCAAAGCCATTTCATTGTGAGGTAGAAACCCCGATCTCACTTCTGATTATTTTTGGCGTTCTGGTGTTGTCGATGCTTGCATCATACGTCGCCACTTCATATAGCCGAAGACGGCAATAACGACATAAAGGGCATAGAGCGACGCTTTGAAGGGAATATCTTTATAGAAATAAAGTCCGCACGTCACCACATCCACCGCAATCCAGATAAACCACTGTTCCAGATACTTATGTGCCAAAGCCCAGATACCGACGATGCTGAGGGCAGTAGTAAAACTATCGGCTAATGGTACGTTTGAATTGGTAAACGTCACCAGCAGCCAATAGATCATCCCCCAAATCGCAGCAATAATCGCCAGCCAAGGTAGCACCAGTCGCTTGGGGAAATGCCGGATGGGCAGAGCCTCTTTCGTGGGTGTGCCATGAATCCACTTCCACCAGCCATACACCGTCATTGCCAGATAGTAGAACTCCATGCCACAGTCGGCATAGAGTCCTTTCTGGTAATAGAGTACGATGCCAAGAGCTTGCATCGCAAAGCCCACGGCCCACATCCAGACGCTGGCCTTATACTCCAACAGGATATACGCCAGTCCCAAGACCGTCGTGACGATATCAAGCCAATGTGCTGTTAAGAAATCCGCCATATCAGAATCTTAATGTCACGTTACCGGCCATCGTGAAGCCCGCCATCGGAATGAAGCCAATCTGATAATAACGGTTGTTGTTCGAATGCCCATAGCTCTCGCAGACAGCAGAATACGCCCATCCGCTGGCAGCATAATGCCGGTTAAAGATATTATTGAAGTTCAGTCCGAAGATACACTCCTTAAAGACTTTCCTTGGCTTCAGCGTATAACTCAGCGAGGCATTGGCCACAGCGTATTCAGGCAACGAGCGGTCCTCACACTCGGTATTGTCGAGATACTGTCGCGACACATAGTTTCCATGCCAAACAGCCAGCCAACCTTTATAGTGGAAATTGAAGAATACGTTGGTGATGAGCGAGGGCGAGAAGGCCAGCGTCGAGTTGTCGTAGTGGAATTGGCGCAAGCCGTCTCCATTACCATCGCAGTGATAGGTTGCTGCATCGGGATTACCTTCCCAGTCATCCCAGTCCTCAATATATTCATCGAAGTCCTTAATCTTATTCGTACTCAGGGCAGCATTACCCTCGATAGTCAGCCACGAGGTCGCATTCACCCCAGCCTGCAGTTCCAGACCGGCACGATACGAGTCCTTGATATTCGTGGTCAGGTTCTCACCGATATCACTCAGCGCTCCCGTCTGCACAAACTGATTATCATACTTCATATAATAGCCGTTCAAT
>JAEEGF010066771.1_pt1 | contig 13420 bp, 12 predicted proteins | sample 9134171 | NCBI WGS metagenome assembly JAEEGF01 (sample SAMN16246542, study PRJNA631951) | gut metagenome | biome: gut microbiome; feature: rumen; material: AP-attached | host: Bos | place: Iran: Karaj | collected 2018-10
GGCGATGGACCTGGTTATAGCCTGCCTTATCCACCATGTGGCATAGGTGGAGAACTTGAAGCCTCTTCTCCAGTCGAACTTGTCAACTGCCTTCATAAGGCCCAGATTGCCCTCCTGGATCAGATCCAGGAATGCCATGCCTCGGCCCACATAGCGCTTGGCGATGGAGACCACCAGTCTCAGGTTTGCATTGCAGAGCATGTCCTTGGCTTCCTTGTCCCCCTCCTCCATGCGCTTTGCCAGCTCCATCTCCTCGTCCGCATTCAGCAGCTGATAGGAGCCGATCTCCTTAAGATACATTCTTACAGGGTCATCAACAGTAAGACTTTTATGTAAATCTTCCAGATTATCCTCTTCAGCCTCGCTCACCAGGTCCTGAATATCGGCGTCGTTTTCCAGATCGTCGTCAGGCTCTATGTCCAGCACATCCTGAAGGTAGTCATCGTCCGCATCCGCGATGACGCTTATGCCGTTCTGCTCCAGCTCCTCGAAAAAGGCATCCTCTCTGTTTCCGTCGGCATTCATCTCGCTGAGGATCTCATTCACATCCTGCAGCTTTATCTCGCCGCTCTTCTTGGCCTTTTCCAGAGTCGCTGTAAACTGCTCAAGCTTCTTTTCGTTTGTCACATACTTCTCGAGTTGAAAATCCATTTTTACCCCTTTCCCGTCTGTCCGGCGGAAAATCTATTTTTTCTGCTGAGCTCCTGAAGCTCCAATGTTAACCTGTTTACGAGCTCCGGATCCGTGGATTCGTCGCTCATGGTGAGGATGTCCTTTATCTCCTCTATCCTTGCATCGATCCTGCGGCTGTTCAGCGTTCTTATGCATTCGCTGAAGGCCTTTTCATCGTCCTCGCCTGGCTGGACCTCCTGCATGATGTGGTTGAAATAATCCAGCTCATCGTAGTCCAGAGCATTTCTTACGGCTTCTATGTCGAAGTCCTCGCCCTCCCTGTACAGGGATTCAAAGGCGTTGAGTATTCCTATGCCGAGGCTGGTGGTGACTGCTCCTGGATAGTCCTTGAGCCTGATGAAGTAATCGCTTTTTATCATCATCAGACGCAGCAGGGTGCGCTCCAGTATGCTGGGCGGAGCCTCCGGCCTGTCGCTTTCCAGCTCCTCCTGCCTTGGGGGAACGGGCTTGATATCCGGCTCCTTTTGGGCTATGCCGCTGATCTCATCCCGCAGCGCCCCTTCGGATATTCTGTATTTTGACGAAATTATTTTTATGTAAACATCAGCCTCAACAGGCGAAAGCTCCTTAAGCACTCTTGCCGCCGCCCTGAAGAATTTGATGCTTTCATCGGTCTTGCGCACATCGTATTTCCTTGCGATGAGGGCCATCTTGTATTCCACATCCGGCAGGGATTTGTTCTTAACAAGATTGATAAACTCGTCTCTTCCGTGCTTTTGTATGTATTCGTCCGGATCCTTGCCGTCGTCCACGTGGAGCACCTTCACCTCCACTCCGGCGCCCCGCAGCACGTCTATGCCCCTGATGGCCGCCTTTATACCGGCGGCATCCGCGTCATAGCAGAGCACCACGCTGTGGGTGTAGCGCGAAAGCAGCTTCGCCTGCTCCGGCGTCAGTGCCGTTCCAAGAGTAGCCACAGCGTTCTTCACCCCGCCCTGATAGAGGCTGACCATGTCCATGTAGCCTTCCACCACAATGGCATAGCCCTCTTTTTGTATCTCCTGACGGGTCACATTCAGGCCATAGAGATTATTCTTCTTCTGAAACACCAGAGATTCCTGGGAATTCAGGTATTTGGGCTCTCCGTCCCCTATTATGCGCCCGCCGAAGCCTATCACCTTGCCCTGAGTATTGATTATAGGAAAGATGAGCCTGCTGCGGTATTTGTCGTAGATGCGTCCGCTCTTCTGGGATGCAGAGCTTAGTCCCAGCTCCAGCAGCATGTCCTTTGTGGCACCGGCCTTCATCAGCGCATCGGTCATCCCTGTCCAGCCATCGGAGGCATAGCCTATGCCGAAGGTTTTTGCAGTCTCCTCCGTCAGCTTTCGCTTCCCGAAGGCGTACTCCTGACCGGGATTTTTCCCTGTCCTGAGGTTGATGTAGAAGTATCTGGCTGACTGACGGTTGAGCTCGTAGTATGGATCCCGCTTCTTGCCCTGCTGGCTGTAGACCGTGTCTATCTGTATGCCGTACTGGGCAGCCAGCTTCTCAACAGCTTCGGGAAACTCCAGATTATAGTATTTTTCAGTAAAGGTGATGACATCCCCGTGAACGCCGCAGCCAAAGCAGTGATAGCTCTGCCGCTGCTCGGACACAACAAAAGAAGGTGTCTTCTCCTTGTGGAAGGGACAGCAGCCCTTCCAGTTGGCCCCTGTGCGCTTAAGGGGCACAACAGGAGAGATGACATCCACGATATTGCATCTGCTTTTTATCTCATCGATTGCCGAGCTGTAGGATTTCTGCGCCATCTTTACTCCAATAGTTTTTCTGTCGCTTTATATATACGGCTGATTTTGCAGATTTCCTTTTAACAAAAATAAAAAAAAACCGAGAACTATTTCTCGGTTTTATGCAAATTTTATCCGTTAATTTTTACTCCAGGCCTTTGGTATGAAAAGATTCTCATAGGCATTGATAGCGTAGCGGTCTGTCATGCCTGCGATATAGTCCTTGACCACCTCGGCAGTGCTGTCCATGTCAAGCTGAAGCCTTTCATCAGCCGGCAGCTCCTCGGGATGGGACAGATAATAGTCATAGAGACCCTTTATAAGGCTGCCGATCTTGTTCTGCTCCTCGTTTTCCTTTACCAGCGGGTTGAAGTATACGGCTTCGAACATGAAGTCCCTCAGCTTGTTCATGTACTGACCCATGACCGCAGACTGGACTATCTCTCTCTGGCCGTCGCTGCAGCGGACTATGTCCATGACCAGGTTGTTTATGCGTTCCCCGTGGCTGTGTCCCAGCACATCCAGGCAGTCCTTTGGCAGCACGCTCTGGGAGATGATGCCTGCTCTGATAGCATCGTCTATGTCGTGGTTAATATAGGCGATGCGGTCCGAGATCCGCACCACAGCGCCCTCCATCGTATATGGCTTGTTGGGTCCTGAATGGTTCACGATCCCGTCCCTTACCTCCATGCTCAGGTTCATGGGCTTGCCGTTTCTTCTCTTTTCCAGCTCGTCCACCACCCTGAGGCTCTGCAGATTGTGGGAAAAGCCGCCGGGATGGATCTCGTTCAGGAAGCGCTCTCCTGCATGGCCAAAGGGCGTGTGACCCAGGTCGTGCCCCATGGCGATGGCCTCCGTAAGATCTTCGTTCAGGTTCAGGGCACGGGAAATGGTCCTTGCTATCTGAGACACCTCCAGGGTGTGGGTCAGCCGCGTGGAAAAATGGTCACCCTCCGGGGCCATGAAGACCTGCGTCTTGTGCATGAGCCGGCGGAAGGCCTTGCAGTGTATGATGCGGTCCCTGTCCCGCTGATATATGGTCCTGAAATCGTCAGGCTCCTCTTCTATGAGCCTTCCCCCGCTCTCCGCCGCCTTTGCAGCATAGGGCGACAGCAGCTCCAGCTCTCTTCTTTCCAGTTCTTCTCTGAGTACCATATCGGTCCGCCCTGTTATTTATTCTTTTTGAACTCGTAGAAATCGTTCATGTCAAGATTGTCATAAACCACCTCTACAGGGTCGTAGCCCGCCTTTTCAAGCTCGTCAGCTATGGCCTCAGCCACCTTAGCCTGCATTTGGGGTGTACGCTTTTTCCATGAGATCCAGACCATTGCTGAATGTTCATCCACTTCCCCTCCGCGGATAAATATGGCCCCGCTGTATTCTGCCACGATATAGTCCACCGGGACTTCAATAATTGCTGCGACCCTTTCGCTGATGGGCTTAGCAAGCTTTACATAGTTTTCTTTGGATACGTTTTTAAAAATGAGTTGAGGCATTTTTTACTCCTTGAAACAATTAAATACTTACGCGTCTGTGGACCCGAAGCCGCCGTGCCTTTCGCCTTCTGCAGCGTCGCTTTCCGTTATCCCGAAGGGAACGAAGATGCCCTGGGCGAAGGCCTTTCCCGCTGGGATCTCCAGGGTCTTTTCCGTATTGCTGTCATTGGTTATCTGGATAAGTATGTGACCCTGATTGTCCGCATAATAATAGTCGGAGTCTATGACCCCCACCGTATTGTCCAGCTGCAGTCTGTACTTAAAGCCCAGCCCGGACTTGGGCATAATAAGCAGCACCCAGCCCTCGGCTATTCTGCAGCGAAGGCCTGTGGCTATCCTTACGCTCTTCCCCGGGGTCAGAACTATATCCACCGGAGTTTTTATGTCATAACCTGCGGAACCCGCCGTCGCCCTCACGGGCAGCTCCGGCGTAAAATCCAGCCCTTCGACTATCTCAAATTCAGCAATTCTCTGCATTATAAGCTCCTTTATCATAAAGATTCTGTTAATGCAAAAAGCGGGCACTTTTTGTACCCGCTTATTTTATCACATTATCTATTTTCTGTAAAACACTAATGTGCTGCTCAAGGAGCTGTAAGTCAGCTTACTGCGCCTTGATGATGGGGGTGTTCTCCAGACCCTTTCTGGAAAGGTTCACGCGGCCCTGATCGTCGATCTCGACGCACTTTACAGTGACGGTGTCGCCGACAGCCAGAACATCCTCCACCTTCTCAACTCTCTCCTTGGAGATCTTGGAAATGTGGAGCAGACCGTCCTTGCCGGGAAGAACTTCCACGAAGGCTCCGAACTGCATCAGCCTTACGACCTTGCCGGTGTAGACCTTCCCAACCTCGACATCTGCAGTGACAAGCTCGATCTCAGCCTTGGCAGCCTCAGCTGCAGCAAGATCGGGAGCTGCGATGTATACCAGACCAGTATCGTCGATGTCGATCTTGGCGCCGGTCTTCTCGATGATGCTGTTGATGGTCTTGCCGCCGGTACCGATGACCAGTCTGATCTTATCGGTGGGAACGGTCATGGAGATGATCCTGGGAGCGTACTTGGAGAGCTCGGGCTTGGGCTCGGGCAGCACATCAAGCATCTGCTTCATGATGTACATTCTGCCTTCCTTTGCCTGCTTCAGAGCGTCCTCAAGGATCTGTCTGGAAAGACCGTGGACCTTGATATCCATCTGGATGGCGGTAACGCCTTCAGAGGTGCCTGCCACCTTGAAGTCCATGTCGCCCAGGAAGTCCTCCATGCCCTGGATATCGGACAGGATGGCCATCTTGGAGCTGCCGTCCTCCTCAACTCTTTCGATGAGGCCCATGGCGATACCCGCAACGGGGCTCTTGATGGGAACGCCTGCATCCATAAGAGCAAGGGTGGAGCCGCATACGGAAGCCTGGGAGGTGGAGCCGTTGGAGCTCAGTACCTCAGAGACCACTCTGATGGCATAGGGGAAGTCCTCAACGCTGGGGAGCACGGGGACCAGAGCTCTCTCTGCAAGAGCGCCGTGGCCGATCTCTCTGCGTCCGGGTCCTCTTAAGGGCTTAGCCTCTCCGGTGCTGTAGCCGGGGAAGTTGTACTGGTGCATGTATCTCTTTTCGGTGTTCTCGTCAAGACCGTCCAGGGACTGTGCATCGCCGATGGTGCCCAGTGTGCAGACGGAGAGGACCTGTGTCTGGCCTCTCTTGAAGAGTCCGCTGCCGTGGGTTCTGGGAAGAACGCCGTTGCCAACCCAGATGGGTCTGATCTCGTCCAGCTTTCTGTTGTCAGGACGGATGCCCTCGTCCAGGATCATTGCGCGGACCTGTTCCTTTGTGATGTTGTAAAGGATGCTGTCGATATCCTTGCCAAACTCGGGATACACCTCTGCGAAGTGCTCCTTGGTCTCCTTCTCAACTGCGTCCATATTATCCAGGCGCTGGAGCTTGTCGGAGTTCAGGATGGCATCGCGCATCTTGGGAGTTGCATATTCGCGTACAGCTGCATCCACCTCAGCATCGGGCTTCCAGAAATCCAGCTGCAGCTTGGGCTTGCCTACCTCGGCCACGATCTCCTCGATGAAGAGGCAGATCTTCTTGATCTCCTCGTGGGCGAACATGATGGCATCCAGCATCTCCATCTCGGGAACTTCCTTTGCACCGGCTTCCACCATCATGATGGCTTCCTTGGTGCCTGCAACGTACATGCTGATGTCGGAGGCAGCTCTCTGCTCCAGTGTGGGGTTGATCACCAGTCTGCCGTCAACTCTTCCGACGATGACAGAGCCTGTGGGACCGTCCCAGGGAATATCAGAAATAGCCAGAGCCACGGAGGAGCCGATCATTGCGCAGAATTCGGGAGCGCAGTCGGGATCGATGCTCAGAGTTGTGGCGGTGACCTCTACATCGTTGTAGAAGCCCTTCGGAAACAGGGGGCGCAGGGGTCTGTCCATAAGTCTGCTCTTGAGAGTGGCGCTCTCGGTGGGTCTGCCCTCTCTCTTGATGAAGCCGCCGGGGATCTTGCCTACGGCGTACATCTTTTCCTCGTAGTCGCAGGACAGGGGGAAGAAGTCGATGCCTTCTCTCGGGGTCTTGGACATGCAGGCGGTGCAGTTAACGACGGTGTCGCCGTACTTTACCCATACCTGACCATTGGCCTGCTCGCAGACCTTGCCGATCTCCAGTTCCAGGAGTCTGCCGCCTACAGCGGCTCTGAATGTTTTGTAGCCTAATTCGTCAAATGTCATTTTTTTCTTTCCTCATACACTAACATTACGATTTTCATCGTAGAAAATAAACAACGCGGGACCTTGGGCCCCGCGAAAATACCTTTTTATTATCTTCTCAGACCGAGACGAGCGATGATGCTTCTGTAGCGTTCGATATCCTTGGCTCTCAGATAAGCGAGAAGATTTCTTCTGTGTCCTACCATCTTCAGCAGGCCTCTTCTGGAGTGATTGTCGTTCTTGTTGTTCTTCAGATGCTCGGTGAGCTCGTTGATCCTGTAGGTAAGAATGGCAACCTGGACCTCGGGGGAACCGGTGTCGCCTTCGTGAGTAGCATACTCTTTAATGATTTCCTGTTTCTTTTCGGTTGTAAGCATTTTAATTTCTCCTTTTTCTTAAATACGCTTCCCGCTCAGGCTGCCGTCGGAGTGATCGGCGGTCCGGGCCGGAAGTAAATCGACTGTGGTATAATAGCACAGAGCCCTACGTTTGTAAAGCGGAAAAATGCTGAAAATCAAGGTTTTTTCAAGATCTTCAGGACAGCTTCACATTGCTGTCTTTTTTGAACTCCGGTGTCCTCTGTCTGCCGGCGCGGTCGCTGTCTATTTTGCTGAAAAGCTCCTTAAGGGCTTCAGTGGCCTGTCTGGCAACGCCCTCGTTCATGACCAGAGTTTCAACCTCCTCCGTGAGCTTTCCGCCCTTGCCATCGGGATGGGAAACCACGAAAGTGATGAAGCATTCACTGCCTGTCATATTGATCTGAAATCCATTAACATATTTCATTTACTGTCAACCTCCTTTATTTTTAAGGAATAATTAAGCTATCATCCTTAAAGCTGCGACCGGTAAATTTTATGTATGAGGCCTCATCGCCTTCGGCGATAAAGTGCCTCAGCTCCGTGCTTGATGCGGTGACCCCGTCGATCCTGTACTCTCTGCTGACGGATATGGAAAAGCCGTATTTCCTGCCCAGCGCCCTCAGCTCCTTCGGACTGCCAGAGGCCTTGTAGCCGAAGCTGTAATTGAAGCCGCAGAAGGCATGGACCATATCCATATTGTCCACGATCAACTCCTTTACGAAGCGCTCCGGGCTCATTTCCATTATATCACGGGTAAAGGTCGGCGCGATGAGTATATCTATACCAAGCTGTTCCAGAATCTCAGCCTTACGTTCCTCGGAAAGGATACGTCTGACAGTTCCCTCGCCCTTTATCACATCCAGCGGATGGTTTGAAAAGCTGAAGACCGCAGCCCTGCAGCCCTTTTCCTCAGCAAGCTTCGCGCAGCGCTTTATGAGCCTCTGGTGGCCCTTGTGAAGGCCGTCGAAGCTGCCGAGAGCAACGCAGAGGGGCCCAAGCTCCTTTAAATTTTCAAGTTTATTGATTATTATCATTAAAACCGGTTATCCGATGACCTTTTCAGGTATAAATACTGTTCTGTCTCCCTGAAGGGACACTCTGGCAGTGCCTATAAAGCTGTGCTGGCCGTAAACGGCACAGATATCCCCTTCAGAATACATATCTGAAGCATTTCTGTAGAAGGAAAGACCGTTCATGAAGGCCTTAGTGCGCTCTTCAGAAGGCGTATCTGCTCTTTTCAGGCTTTTAACCGCCAGCTCCATGGGCAGAAGATGCATTTCCACCGCTTCAGGACCCGCAGAAAGCTCCTCTAATGTTACTGCGTCGGCCAGATCCAAGCCTCCGCTGGCGGTCCTCAGAAGAAAGCTCATGACTGCGCCTGTCCCAAGCCTTTCCCCAAGATCCGCACAGATGGTCCGAACATAGGTGCCCCTGCTGCAGGCCAGAGAAAAGCACAGCTCTCCCCTTTCCTCGGAGTAGCTCACAAGCCTTATGCTTCTTATGGTGACCCGTCTCGGCTCCAGACTGAATTCAGCCCCGGCCCTTGCCAGGTCGTAGGCCCTTTTTCCATTCACCTTAAGGGCCGAATACTTTGGCGGAAGCTGAAGGATATCTCCTTCAAAGGCCTTTAGCGCATCCCTTACAGCCGCCTCTGAGGGCATCGCGGCTCCTGTGCTCCTGACCTCGCCCCAGATATCCTGGGTGTCGCTCTCAAAGCCGAAGCGGCATTTGCAGAAATACTTCTTTCCTGCGCTCTCCATATACTCGATGAGCCTGGTGGCCTTACCGAGAGCTATGGGAAGTACTCCCGCAGCGTTCGGATCCAGGGTACCGCCATGACCTGTCTTTTTCTCCCCGCTGAAGCGGCGCAGATTCATGACGCAGTCGTTTGAGCTCATAGCAGCCGGTTTGAGAAGATTTATAAGGCCGTTCATATATTTTCCCGCAAAGAGGCAGAAAACGCGTCTAAGACCCCTCTGAGAGCCTCACAGGCCCCTTCCAGAGGCAGATCTATCTGTCCTCCGGCAGCTCTTAAGTGGCCGCCGCCTGCAAACTGCACCGCAATGCTCCTGACATCTGCATATTCCTTTGCCCGAAGGCTCAGCTTAAAGCTTCCCGGTTTTCTCTCCTTAAGGAGAGCCGCCACCTCCACGCCCTCTATGGAGCGCATCACATTGATGGCGTTCTCACAGTATTCGGGAAGGGCCTCAAGTGCCTCAAGATCTGCCAGAGTTATATAGGACATTGCTATCCTTCCCTCTGCCAGAAATTCAGCCCGCTCAAGAGCCAGGGCATCCACCTTCAGCTGGGCAAGGGGCTTGTTGTCAAAAACCTCAGTGGCGATTTTTGAGTATTCCGCCCCCAGCTCCACCAGCTCCGCCGCAGCATGAAAGCTCTCGGCGCCGGTGCTGTCGTACTTGAAGCCGCCGGTGTCGGTCAGGATAGCCGTATAAAGAGCATTGGCTATGTCCCTGTCCATCAGCCCCGGGTCCATGGTCTTTATAAGATCGAAGACCAGCAGTCCAGCCGACGATGCAGTGGGCTCCACAAGGCAGGGCTCGCAGAAGCCTCCGCTGGGCATGTGATGGTCTATCACAAGCATGGCGGGTGCCTTTCGGAAGATATCCACCCTCTTCTCCAGCCTGTCCCAGCTTCCCAGGTCCACAGCTATGCTCAGGTCCTGATCGTAGGGTACCTGGCTGCAGAATACGCCAAGATCCAGAAAGCTCAGGTAATCCGGCATTTTGTCCTCAAGAAGCACCCAGGCCTCCCTGCCCATTTTCCGCAGAACAAGACAAAGAGCCGCAGCAGATCCTGCAGCGTCTCCGTCCATGTTTGTGTGTGTAAATATCAGTACTCGGCGGGAGCCCTTAATCATGTCAATGATGGGCCCCCAGTTTCTGTTGCTCATCTAGAAATCGTCCTCTTCGGCTTCCTCTTCCACCGGCTTTATGTCCAGGCTGTCGAGGATGGCGTCCATTTTCTGTCCGTACTCGAAGGAAGAATCGAATCTGAATATGAGCTCAGGCACGTAACGCACCTTCATATTCTTGCCTATCTCACTGCGGATGAAGCCGCTGCTGCGCTCGAAGGCCTTCAGTATCTCCTTCTTTTCCTCTTCCCCGTATTCCTCACCGGGCCTGTAGGAGAGAGCCGTAATGTAAAGGGTGGCATAGCTGCCGTCGCCGGAGACCTCGCAGTCGGAGACTGCGATCATCCCCTTAAAGCGGGGGTCCTTGAGCTTTCCGAAGAGCAGCAGCTCGCCTACTATCTTTTTGATCTCCTCAGCCATGCGCTGAGGCCTGTGACTTCTTCCCATTAATCCCTCTTAACTTCCTGCATCTCGTAGGCTTCGAAGATATCGCCATCCTTGATGTCGTTGAATTTTTCGAGACCGATGCCGCATTCGTAGCCCTGGTTGACCTCGCGGGCGTCATCCTTGAAGCGCTTCAGAGAAGCGATCTCGCCCTCGTGGATAACTATGCCGTCGCGGACCACGCGGATCTTGGCGCTTCTGGTGATCTTGCCCTCGGTAACGTAGGCGCCCGCGATGGTGCCCACATTGGAGATCTTGTAGGTGGTGCGGACTTCGACCTTGCCCAGGATGACCTCTTTGAACTCGGGATCCAGCATGCCCTTCATAGCAGCCTCGATATCGTCTATGATCTCGTAGATTATGCGGTAGGTACGAATCTCCACGCCCTGCTGGTCCGCCATAGCCTGAACTGCTGTGGAGGGACGCACGTTGAAGCCGATGATTACGGCGTTGGAAGTGCCTGCCAGCACGACGTCGGACTCGTTGATGGTGCCTACGCCGCTGTGGATGATGCGTACGCGTACGTTTTCGTTATGCAGCTTTTCCAGCGACTGCTCCAGAGCGCCTACGGAGCCCTGAACGTCTGCCTTTACGATGAGGTTCAGCTCCTTTATGTCGCCCTCGGAGATCTGGCTGAAGAGCTTCTCCAGAGAAACAGCGCTGGACTTGGCCATGATGTCCTCTCTGAGTTTTTCCTTTCTCTTTTCGGAGATCTCGCGGGCAGTGCGCTCGTCCTTTACCATGTAGAACTCGTCACCTGCTTCGGGAACGTCTGTAAGACCTGTGATCTCCACTGCCCTTGCGGGGCCTGCCTTCTTGATCTGCTCGCCCTTGGGGTTGGTCATTACACGGACACGGCCTGCAGCAGTACCTGCCACGATGGCTGCGCCTGCCTGCAGAGTGCCGTTCATTATAAGCAGTGTTGCAACAGGACCTCTGGTCTTGTCCAGTCTTGCTTCGATAACGGTACCGCTGGCCAGTCTGTTGGGATTGGCCTTAAGATCCAGTACCTCTGCCTGCAGCAGTATCATCTCCAGCAGCTCCTGAATACCCATACCGGTCTTGGCGGACACGGGAACGGAGATGACGTCGCCGCCCCAGTCCTCAACCAGTATTCCGTTCTGGGAGAGGTCGGTCTTTACTCTGTCCGGATTGGCGCCGGGCTTATCCATCTTGTTGATAGCAACGATGATGGGAACGCCTGCAGCCTTGGCATGGCTGATGGATTCTATGGTCTGAGGCATTACGGAGTCGTCGGCTGCAACCACCAGCACGGCGATATCTGTAACGTGAGCGCCTCTTGCACGCATGGCGGTGAAGGCCTCGTGGCCCGGGGTGTCCAGGAACACGATGTGCTGACCGTTGACTTCGATCTCAGATGCACCGATGTGCTGGGTGATGCCGCCGGCCTCGCCTGCGGTGACGTTGGTGCTTCTGATGGCATCCAGCAGGGAGGTCTTGCCGTGGTCTACGTGGCCCATAACGGTGACGATGGGAGCTCTGGGCTTAAGATCGGACTCTCTGTCCTCGCTCTTGTCGATGCCCTCCTCCTCTTCGATCTCCTCAGCCTTGTTGACCATAACGCTTACGCCAAGCTCCATGCCCAGCAGCACTGCGGTCTCCTCGTCCAGGTTCTGGTTGATGTTTGCCATGATACCCATCTTCATCAGGGCCATGATGGCCTCTGAGGTGGATTTTTCTATCTGTTCGCAGAAGCCTGCAACAGTGATGGGAACATTGATGACGTAGCTGCCGGTCTGGGCTGCTTCCATCATGAGCTCCTCCTCGGCTGTGGGGCCAAGGTCCACTCTTTCCTTGTACTTGCTGTGCTTCTTCTTTATGGTCCTGGAGAGGTCGGTCTGGACTTCGTCCATCATGTAATCTCTCTTGTCCTTATCCTTTTCCTTGCCCTTCTTGCCGAAGTCCTTCTTTCCGCCCTTGCCGCTGCGGTCAGCCGCTGCAGGCTGGCTGCTGAAGGAAGCGGATCTTCCGGGAGCAGAGCTTCCCTGCTGGCTGCTCTGCGGCTTTCTGCCGGTGAATTCCTTGGGCTTTCTGTCTGTAGGCTTGCCTGTGCCTTCTCTGCCCTGCTGAGCGTTTCTGCCCTGAGGCTTTGCGTCCTTCTTCTGGGTATTCTTCTTGGGCTGTACAGGCTTCCTTTCAGGAGCAGGCTCATCTGCTGCGCGCCTGATTATCTTTACACCAATGCCGGGGGTGTAATCAACAGGAGCAGCAGGCTTTTCCTCAGCCTTTTTCTGCTCGGGTTCAGACTTTTTAGGCTCTTCTGCAGCCTCTGCCTTCTCTTCAGCCTTGGGTTCAGCTTCCTTTTCGGGAGCCTTTTCTTCCTTCTTTACAGGCTTTTCTGCCTTTTTAGCTGGCTTTTCAGCTTTTTCCTCAGCCTTCTCTTCTGCTTTTTCTTCAGCAGCCTTCTTTGCCTTCTTCTCGGGCTTAGGAGCTTCAGGCTCTGCCTGGCTTATGATCTTCAGCTTCTGACCGGTCTCATATTCGAAAGGCTGTGCCTGTGGCTCGTCTGCCTTTGCAGGCTTTTCGGCTTCCTTTACGGGAGCCTTTTCGCTTTCCTGAACAGGAGCGGGGCTCTCAGGAGCGCTTACTCTGATCTCTTCAGTCTCTGCAGGCTTTGCAGCTTCTTCAGGCTTAGCCTCTTCCTTCTGATTCTGAGCGACTTCGCTCTTCCTGAGAGGAACAGCGCCTTGGGGCACAACTCTCTTAGGCATGGGCTTGCCAAAGGGGCTTGCCGGCCCTGAGGATGCAGAGGATGAAGACTTGGGCATGGGCTTAGCCGCAGGCGGAACTGCAGCCTGAGTCCTTGTCTGAGTCTGAGCTGGCTTGGTCTGAGCAGACTGAGCGGACTTTCTTGCCGCCGCCTGCGCCTTTTTTGCTCTCTGCTTCTGAGCTTCGATGATGGCAATATCAACAGCCTTTATCTCTACCTTGGAAGCATTTGCATCCTTTCCGCTGTCCTTGCGGGGCTGGGCTTTTACGATTTTTGTTTCAGTTTTCTTAGTGGTATCCGGCATTATATCACCTCCGAATTATTGTTATCGTCTCTGTATTGTGCGATCTCTGTCTTGAGCTCTTCAAGCTCTTCGCGGCTTACG
>JAEEGF010234067.1_pt1 | contig 13420 bp, 6 predicted proteins | sample 9134171 | NCBI WGS metagenome assembly JAEEGF01 (sample SAMN16246542, study PRJNA631951) | gut metagenome | biome: gut microbiome; feature: rumen; material: AP-attached | host: Bos | place: Iran: Karaj | collected 2018-10
CAACGCGAAAATCAAAGCTTTCAGAACACAGTTCAGAGGAGTCACGGACATCAAATTCTTCATGTACAGACTCACAAAGCTATACTCTTGACTGGGCAGCCCGCCAACCAGGTTTATCCGCTGACCCATGAAAGGGGAAATCAACTCCATTCCCCTGATTTTGTTCTCCTGATATATGCCGAGGAGTCGTCTATTCAAAGACGACTCCTCAGCATTTAAGTGTATTGGCTCTGTTATGGAAATTTACCTCTAACAGAAATTAGGCAGTGTTGTGAAATGTGCCAAATCCGCAAGATTATCTAGCAAGAATAAATGGAAGAACACGACTTTTTACATTTCGTTTTCTTATGCCATACGTATTACCATAAGGCCAGGAGACCGCTTCACTCATTCCATCCTGGTCTTTGAAGAAACGGAATGTCCCAACAGGAACGAGTTTATTCTGTGGATCATACTTTTCTTTCATGATGAAACCACAGGTCAAATTCCGAATGCCTGTACTGGTCTTTGTTCCAGAAACAATGTATACCAATTTAGAAGTTGAATAACTATTTTCAGACTCCATATCAAAATAGATGGTAAAGTTATTGTTAGAACCACTGATATAGGCTCCCGTACCTTTAGACACAGATAATCCATCTTTAGACTCTTCTACTCCTACCAAGTCTATTGTGTTCTTATTCATATCTTGGCTACTGTATTTCTGATATTCTGATGCGTATACTTTACCTATTTCATCATTACTCAAAGAAGAACCTATCAGGACTTGTGGACTCAAGAAATAAGATCCCTCGATGTTTGGAGGATTCTTTCCATCATAAATAGGAATATACTCTTCTATTATAGGACGTATACTATCAGGAATAACTGAAGACATACGCGTGTCTACATCACCTTGCACAGGGCGGATTGCAAAGCCACTAATACGAATCAAGTGACCGTCATTATAACTTGCGTGACCACTGCCGAAACCGAGACCATAAGCAAATCTGTCAGCGTAAGGATCTTGCGTACCCGACCAATAGTAACCATTAGAGCCACGGCCACTCAGTCCGGAAGAACGGTTCCAACTCCCAACTGCGGGAAGGATGATACTTCCGCTATTTTTTCTACTTGTGAATTTACCGACGTTTATTCCGTTAACAGAAGACCAAGTATAGGAACAATATTCCATCAATTCCTGAATTTGTTCCAACGAAGGCATTCGCCATGCCCCACCCCATTTCATGTGAGCCACGTCATAATTTGTTCCGCAGATAGAAGATCCGATGTTTTGGTAATTACCATTATTATAATATTGATAAGATGCCTCATTATACACATCCTTCGTATACGTCTCTCCCCACGCATAGTATCCGCCGTAGTCCTCTGGTTTGGAGGCATCGACGTTGCAGCAGGCCCACTTGGTGCCAGAAGGCAGACCGAGGTCGATTTTATGTGGGTGGTTGCTGTCAGGACAGGTGGTATTGGTGGGCTGTTGTCCCTCGGAATCCACGGGTGTGAACTCGGTCATAATGTCCGTGCCTCCCGTCTTTGTCTCCATGACATGTAGGGCCACGGTCTTGGCATACCCCAGCGAATGATCCATTCCATATAAAGTGAGTACGCCATCGTGACCCTCTATCCCATCACAGGAAATCGTGGTGACATTGCTGTTTGCATCGGTCACTTTCAGTTCCAATGCTATTTCACCATTATAGTACTTACTGGCAATGACACTGGCCATGGCAGCCGGAGAGACAAGGTATCTCAGGGAGATGAAACCATTGGGGTTTTCCTTGACATGTCCGTTGGCTTCGGGCATCACCACGATGCTCTGCACGCGGTCGCGCAGCCGGGCATAAGCATCGTAGACCACCAACTGGAGCGTGTTGCCGTTGTTCAATGTGACATAGCACACATCATCATTGACTGTGACACCAGAAATGAGACCAGAGACATATTGACTGATGACCTGCGTATTGTGCTCGAAGTAATCGTGGATGACAGTCGTGATCATATCGTAACTGAACACCTCGTAGCAGTACTGCTCCAAATAAGTGTAAATGACCTGCTCGATGATCTCCACACTGATGATAGTCGTGCTGTGCCTGTCGATGTAGTTGTTCACGGCCTGTCTGACCACTGTCTCGTCGATGAAGAGGTAGTAGTTCTTCTCGAAATAGTTGACGATCACCTCCACCAGCACATCGCGGTCGATCACCGTGGTACCATTCACGTTAAGATAGTTGGAGATAATGTCATACATCACCTCTTTTGTGAAGATAGTTGTGTAGTTGTTCTCCACGTAACCGTTGATCACCTCCTTGATGAGCGTCTCGTTGAAGATCGTGGTCTTGTTGTGCGTCACATAGTTGTTGATCACCTGTGTGAGGATGTGCTGGCTGAATATCTGAACATAATTACGCTGCACGTACTCGATGAGCAAGTTGCGCACCGACTCGATGTTGAACACCTCCTCTTTGTGTTGCTCGATGTAGTTGTGCACCACCTGGGTAAGGAGTTCCACGTTGAGGTAACTCGAATTGTTCTGGAAGAAGTTGTTGATCACCTCCAAGAGCAGTTCGTTGGTGAAAATGGTGGTCTTATTCACCTGAAAATAGGAGGAGATGATTTCGTAGAGCACCTCGTTGTCCATGAACACCTCCTGATGCTCACGAATGAAGGTGAGCATGACGTTCACCAACTTGTCGACGTCAATTTGGTCTGTGATGTATGAGAAGTTGTACTGTGTGAAAATCTTCTCGAGCAGTTCATAACTGAAAATCCTCGTGTAGTGCTCGCTGATGTAGGTGGCGACCACCTCGTTGAGGATCCGGATGTCGAATAGGCTGGCGTAGTTCTGCTGGATGTAGGTCGATATCACCTGGAAAAGTATGTCCTGGCTGATAAATGTGGTGCTGTGCTCGCGGATGTAGTTATTGATGACCTGAAGAAGCACCTTGTCGTTGATGACGACAGAGACGTAGGCACTGACCTCCTTGAACGTGGTGCCGCCATCGATGGAGATGACCCACTGCTGTGTGGTGTAATCGTACCTCAAGATGGGTGTCACACCATCGGAGCGGACGGGCTTGCCGTCATCGCCCATGAGAAGCACCCCGTTGAGAGTCCAGTAGTAGAAGCCGCTGATCTGTGTCATGCTCACGGCAGGCATGGGGATAAGCGTGTTGTCCGTCCCTTTTTGAAGGATAATCACGCGCCCGTTGCTCAGGGTGAGTTCATAAGTTTCACCGGTGGTCTTCACGGATGTGATGTAGAAGTTCTGCTCCGCTGCTTGGGCAAGCACCGAGAGTTGACCAAGTTGGGAGTTCAGTGTCCTCACCTGGCTCTCAAGGGTGGTGACGCGCCGGTCTATGTCACTGTATTGGCTGTTGAGTTTGTCGATATCGCTCGAGTAGTCCTCGCCACACGCGGTGATGAGGAAAGAGGCAACCAAAGCGACAAACAAATAAGCAATATGATGCATGTGTCTCATAGGTGTCTGCTGGTTTAGTAAGAAGATGTCCAATCTATCGGAGTGAAACTGGTGATGTAGTCAGTTCCACCAGGAGTACTGTCATAGACATGGAGCGCTATCGCCTTTGACTTCTCCATATCGTTTTTAAGCCACGTGATGTTGGCGGTGAGTTTACCCGTGTAGTCGGCAGTTACTCTCTCGGCATGATAGGTCCTTCGGTTTCCATCCCCATCAAGCACCAGAAAGTCAACTCCTATCCTGTAGTTGGCGTTGTCGGCGATGACCCTTGCCATCGAGGCAGGCGTCACCAGGTAGGTCAGGGGCAGATAATCGTAATTGGTATAATGGGTGATGTGTCCGTTTGGGTTGGGCACCACGACGATACTCTGCACTCGGTCGCGAATCTTCGCATAGGCATCGTAGACGGTGAGTTGGTAGGTGCGCCCGTCGTTCAAGTAGACGACACACATCTCCCCGTCAACCTTGACATCCCTAATGATGCCGGCATACTGGTTGATAATAGTCGTGTTTTGCTCAAAGTAGTTGGTGATGATCTTGTTGAGAATGTTGATGTCGAAGATGGTGTAGAAGTTCTTCTGCACGTAGGAGTTCACCACCTGGCGCACGATATCTATGTCGATGATGGTGGTCTGGTGCTGCAGGATGTAGTTGTTGATTACCTGCTGGATGTAGGTCTCGTCTATGTAGATGTTGTAGTTGGTCTTGAAGAAGTTGTTGATCACTTGGTAGAGGACATCCTCGTTGATGATGGTCGTCTTGTTCACCGTGATATAATTGTTGATGATGCGGTAGAGTACTTCCTCGTTGACCAGCGTGAAGTAGTTGTTGCGGACAAAAATGTTGATGACCTCCTTGATGACTGTCTCGTCGAAGATCGTGTACTTGTTCTCCGTGATGTATTTATTCAACACCTGTTTGAGGATTTCCTGGTTGAAGATCTGCAGGTAGTTCTGTTGCACGTACTCCACGAGGATGTTCTTCACCACCGTCTCATTGAAGACCGTCTCCTGGTGCAAGGTGATGTAGTTGTTAACAATCTGCGTCAGCAACTCCACGTTGATGAAGTCCGTGTTGTTGATGATGTAGTTGTTGATCACTTCTAATATCAACTCGTTGTTGAAAATCTCGATTTTGTTGACCTCGATGTAGTTGCTGATAATCTCGTAGAGCACCGTGTTGTTATAGAAAATGTAACGGTTCTCACTGATGAAGTTGATGAGGATGTTGGTGATGATGTCCACGTCGAGATGCTGGGCGGCATACTCGAAGTTGAACTGATAGAACAACTGCTCCAGCATCCGGTAATCGAAGATGGTGGTGTAGTGGAGGTCAAGGTAGTCGACGATGACCTTGTTGAGAATCTCGATGTTGAACAGTTTGGAGTAGTTCTGCTGGATATATGTGGTGATGATCTGGTAGAGGATCTCCTGGCTGATGATGGTCGTGGAGTTTTGGCTGATGTAGTTGTTGATGACCTGCATGAGCACCGTGTCGTTGATGGTGATGGATGCATAGACATTAACCCTCTGGAAAGTTGCACCACCATTGACGGAGATAGTCCAATACTGGTTGACGGTATCGTAGCGCACGATGGGGGTCTGGCCGGAAGCCGGGATGGGCTTTCCATTTTCATCGGTAAGAAGCATACCGTTCAGTGTCCAGTAATGGATGCCTCCGATGACCGTCATACTGATGGAAGGCGCAGGGGTAAGCGTGTTGTTGGGACCGTTCTGGAGAACGATGACGTGTCCGTCGCTTAATGTCAGTTCATAGGTGTCGCCGACTGTCTTCACCTGCGTCACATACAGACCTTTCTCAATGGCGTTGGCAATCGTGGTAAGTTGGCCCATCTGCGTGTTCATCTTCGACACATCGCTCTCGAGGGTCTGCACGCGGCTGTCAAGGTTGGTGTACTTCTTGTTCAGGTCGTCGATGTCGTCTGAAAAGTCCTTTGCACAGGAGGAAAAGCACAAAATGGCTGTCATGGTTACGGTCAGCAGACCGAGTAAGTTGAACTTTTTCATTGTTTTGTGTTTTTGTTGTATTTGATGATGTTTTTCTCGTACGAGGTCATGCCCTGGCTCTGAGGCATTAGAAAAAGAGTGTTTGCAAATGTAATCAAAAATCTCCTTTCAACCAAATGATTACATAAAAAAGTATCGAGTTTTTTTCAACGCCACATGGCACTCCACCCCAGGATGGGCGGAGTGCCATGTGGCTCATAACAATTTATTTTGAATTTTTCAAAAAGACTCAGTTCTCTATCATCCTGAGGAACTCCTCCTCACTGACAATGGGAATACCGAGTTTTTCTGCCTTTTGCAGTTTGGAGGGGCCCATATTGTCACCGGCAAGGATAAATGAGGTCTTGCCGCTGATGGAGCCCACATTCTTGCCGCCATGCTGTTCGATGAGAGCCTTGTACTCATCACGGCTATGATGGACGAACACCCCGCTGATGACGATGCTCTTGCCCGATAGCGCATCACTGGCGGTCTGCATCTGTTCCTCGGACAGGCTCATCTGGAGTCCATACTCCCTCAGCCGTGCGATGATCTCCTGATTGACCGGGTTTTGGAAATATCCCACCACACTGGCGGCTATGACCTCCCCCACCCCTTCGACCTGCATCAGGTCATCGGCAGTGGCAGCAGCCAGCGCATCGATGTTCTTAAAATGGCGGGCGAGCAGTTTGGCTGATGTCTCACCCACGAACCTGATGCCAAGGGCGAAGACCACACGCTCAAACGGCACCTGGCAGGAGGCAGCAATGCCACTGACAATTTTCTCTGCCGAGCGTTGGCGCGACCCATCGGCATTAATGTCCTCCACCCGGATCAGGTAGAGGTCAGCGATGTTGTGAATCAGTCCCCGCTGATAGTAGTCATCCACCGTTTCCGGACCCAGTGAGTCGATGTTCATCGCCTTGCGAGCGATGAAATGCTCGATGCGCCCCTTGATCTGCGGCGGACAACCTGCGTCGTTGGGACAGTAATGAGCCGCCTCTCCCTCGTATCTCACCAAGGGAGTGCCACATTCAGGACACGTCTGGGCAAACCTCACGGGCTGTGCATCTGGCTGGCGCCTGCTGACATCCACCCCCACAATTTTGGGGATGATCTCGCCCCCCTTTTCCACATACACATAGTCGCCCAGATGGAGATCGAACGAGCGGATGAAGTCTTCATTGTTGAGTGTGGCACGCCGCACCGTCGTTCCCGCCAGACGGACAGGTTCCATGTTGGCAACAGGGGTGACTGCGCCGGTGCGCCCCACCTGATAGGTGACATCGAGAAGACGGGTGGTCACCCGTTCAGCCTTATATTTGTAGGCGATGGCCCAGCGCGGACTCTTTGCCGTGAAGCCCAATGCCCGCTGCTGCCGGAGAGAGTTCACCTTGAGCACGATGCCGTCGGTAGCCACAGGCAGATTGCGCCGTTCCGAGTCCCAGTAGTTGATGAATGCCAGTACCTCGTCGATCGTGCGCACCTTGCGCATGCCCTCGCTTACCTTGAATCCCCAACTGCGGGCGGCATCCAGGTTCTCGTAATGTCCGTCAGCCGGCAACGACTCGCCCAACAGATAATAAAGGTAGGCATCGAGTTGACGACTTGCCACGAGTTCCGACTTCTGACTCTTGAGTGTTCCGCTTGCCGCATTGCGCGGATTGGCGAACAATGGTTCGCCCGCTGCCTCACGCTCTGCGTTGAGTCGCTCAAACACCTTCCAGGGCATCAGCACCTCACCACGGATCTCAAAGGTTCGCGGAATGGGCGGTGTCTCTGCAAACAAATCGAGTCCACGATGCTGTTGCTCTTCCCAGGCTGGCAGCACGAGCGGCACGGAGCGGATGGTCTTCACATTGGCGGTGACATCATCGCCCCGCACCCCATCGCCCCGGGTGACGGCCCTGACAAGCCGACCCTCCTCATAGGTCAGCGAGATGGACAGTCCGTCGTATTTCAGTTCGCAGCACACCTCAAAGGGTTCACCACCCAGACCGCGGCTGACACTGGCAAACCACTCCGTCACATCGCTTTCACTATAGGTGTTGGCGAGGGAGAGCATGGGATAACGGTGTTCCACCTGTTGGAACTCCTGATTGAGGTCGCTTCCTACCCGTTGTGTGGGCGAGTTGGGATCTTCCATCTCAGGATGACGGGCCTCCAGATCCTGCAACTCATGCATCAGGAAATCAAAATCCTGGTCACTGATGGTGGGTTGGTTGAGCACATAGTAGCGGTGGTTGTGCTCATGAAGTTCACGACGGAGTTGTATAATGCGTTGTTGCTCAGTCATATTCATTAGATATCGTTTCCGGTATAGAGTTGATAGTATTTGCCTTGCAGGGCAATGAGTTCATCGTGTGTGCCCCGCTCGATGATGCGACCACGCTCCAGCACGATGATGCAGTCGGAATTGCGTACGGTGGACAGCCGGTGAGCGATGACGAAGGTAGTGCGGCCGCGCATGAGCGAGTCCATACCACGCTGCACCATTCTCTCCGTCCTGGTATCGATCGAAGAAGTGGCCTCATCGAGAATGAGCACGGGAGGATCGGCTATGGCTGTACGCGCAATCGACAGCAACTGCCTCTCACCCTGACTGAGGTTGGAGGCTTGTCCGTTGATGATGGTGAGATAGCCATTGCTCAGGCGTCGGATGAAATCATCAGCCCCCACCAGTTTGGCGGCCTCGATACACTCCTGGTCGGAAGCATCGAGCCGACCATAGCGAATATTGTCCATCACCGTGCCAGTGAAGAGTTGGATATCCTGCAGCACCATACCCAAACTGCGCCGCAGATGCGGTTTGGAGATATCGTTGATGTCGATGCCGTCGTACTGTATCTTGCCGTCCTGAATATCGTAGAAGCGGTTGATGAGGTTGGTGATGGTGGTCTTGCCAGCCCCTGTCCCACCGACGAAGGCGATTTTCTGGTCGGGCATGGCGTGGAGCACGATGTCGTAGAGCACCTGCTTGTCGGGCACATAACTGAAATCGACCATGTCGAAACTGACACCTCCCTCTACCTTGGTATATTGACCATCGGGAGACACCCAAGCCCACGTGCCAGTACGGCTGTCTGCCTTTGAGATTTTCCCGTCCTCATCCACCACGGCCTCTACCAGTTCCACCTTTCCCTCGTCGGTCTCAGGCCGTTCGTCCATGAGAGCGAACACCCTCTCGGCACCAGCCGAGGCATTGAGCACACTGTTGATCTGCTGACTGATCTGTGCGATGGGCTGTGTGAAATTCTTGTTGAGCGTGAGGAATGCCACTAAAGTGCCGATGGAGAGTGCCGATGGCGCATGCAATGCAATAGTGGCACCGACCACAGCAATGAGCACATAACCGAGGTTGCTGAGGTTGCCGTTGACCGGCATGACGATATTGGCTATCTTGTTGGCATTGTAGGCACTCGAACGCAGGTCCTCATTGATTTTGGCAAACTTGTCGATGGCCTTGTCCTCGTAGCAGAACACCTTGACCACCTTCTGTCCCGTCATCATCTCCTCTATAAAACCGTTGACAGCCGCCAAGTTCTGCTGCTGTGCCACGAAATGCTTGCGAGACATCTTTCCCAGACGGGTGGTGGCAAATGCCATGACCACCGCCATGAGGATGGAGACGCAGGTAAGCGGCAGACTGAGCACTACCATGCTGGTGAAAGTGATGGCCAGTGTGATGAGCGAACTGAAAGCCGAGGGAAGACTGGAACTGATGACCTGGCGCAGACTGTCGATGTCGTTGGTATAGGTCGACATGATGTCGCCATGCGAATGAGTGTCGAAATAACTGATCGGCAACTGCTGCATGTGACCGAACATGCTCTTTCGCAGCCGCAGCATGGTGCCCTGGCTGACATAGATCATGATGCGGTTGTAGGCGTAGGAGCATACCACACCCACCACCAGCACGGCTCCCAGTTTGAGCAATGCCATGGCAAGGGGTGAGAAATCGGGATTGTCCACCCCTTTCAGGGGCTGGATGTAGTCATCGATAAGCGTCCGGGTGAAGAGGGTGGACATCAGTGTAGCCACCGATGACACGATGATACAGGCAAACACCACGAGGAAAGAGAACCTGTAATGCTGCATGACGAAGTGCAGCAGGCGGAGGAGCGTGCCCTTCCTGTCCTTGGCCTTTTCATTGTTGGCGAACACCACGCCGGGCCTTGTGCGCATTCCCATTCTCATGACTTCTTTCCTTTAAGTTTCTTACTGTTTCTGGCACGGCCATGACTTTTCTGTGGCTCGTCGAAGTCGCCGACATCCTCATTCTGCAACGTATAGATCTCTCGATAGATAGCATTCTGACGCAACAGGTTGTCGTGGGTGTCGAAACCGGTCACACGTCCCTTGTCGAGCACCAGGATGCGGTCGCACTCACGCACACTGGAAATGCGCTGCGCGATGATAATTTTGGTCAGGTCGGGCAACTGTTCCCTGAAAGCGCGCTGGATGGCGGCATCGGTGGCAGTGTCGCAAGCCGAAGTGCTGTCATCAAGCACCAGCACCTTCGGATGCTTGAGCAAAGCACGGGCGATGCACAGACGCTGCCGCTGTCCTCCCGACACATTGGTGCCTCCTTGTTCTATACGGGTATCATAACCATCGGGCATCTGCTCGATGAACTCATCGGCGCACGCCATGCGGCATGCCTCCTGGCACTCCTCAAGCGTGGCTTCACTGTTGCCCCAGCGCAGGTTGTCGAGCACTGTGCCCGAGAAGAGTACATTCTTCTGCAGCACCACCGACACCGCATTGCGCAGCGTCTCAAGATCATACCGGCGCACATCTTTTCCACCCACCATGACACTGCCTTTCGCCACGTCGTAGAGGCGGCTGACAAGGTTGACCAACGAAGACTTGCCACTACCCGTACCACCTATGACCCCGATGGTCTCTCCACTGCGCACGCTGAAGTTGATATCCTGGATGGCATACTCACCACTGCCCGACTGATAAGCGAAATAGACATGGCGGAATGCCACGTCGCCGTTGGGCACCTCGGTAAGCGGTTTATTGGGATTGATGATGTCTGCCTGCTCATCGATGACCTCCGCCACGCGCTGACCGCTGGCGGCACTCTGGGTAAGCATGACAAATATCATGCTGAGCATCATGAGCGACATGAGGATGCTCATCACATAGGTGAATAGCGAGGTGATCTCGCCGGTGGTGAGTGTGTCGCTGACCACGAACTGCGCGCCAAACCACGAAATGGCGATGATACAGCCATAAACCACGAGGTTCATCACAGGATGGTTGAGCGCCATCAGTCCCTCTGTGCGCACATATAGTTTGTACAGGGCCTCAGCCGCCCAGCCAAACTTGGTGTTCTCATAATCCTCACGCACAAACGATTTCACTACGCGGATGCCAGCGATGTTCTCCTGCACACTCCCATTGAGTTGGTCATAGCGCTCGAACACCTGTTTGAAGAGTCCTGCCACCCTACTGATGAGGAAATAGAGGAACACCGAGAGCACCACCATCGCAATAACGAAGATGATGCTCATGCGCACGTCGATGACGAAGCACATGAAGATGCTGAAGAGCATTCGGAAAGGTGCCCTCACCGACACGCGCAACAACTGCTGGAAGGCATTCTGCAGGTTGGACACATCGGTCGTCATGCGGGTGACAAGTCCTGAGGTGCTGTACTTGTCGATGTCGGAGAAAGAGAAGGTCTGGATGTTGCGATACATGGCATCGCGGAGGTTGCAGGCAAACCCCGAGGAGGCATAGGCGGAATACTGTCCTGCCCTGATGCCGAAATAAAGGCTGAGAAACGCCATCGCCAACATGATGCCGCCATAAAGGTAGACATTCCTCAGATCGCCCGCATTGATGCCCAAGTCGATGAGTTTGGCTGTGACATATGGGATGAGCACGTCCATCACCACCTCAAGCGAGGTGAAGATGGGCGTGAGTGCCGCTGCCCGCCGATATTGCTTGATTTGGGAATAGAGGGTTTTTAGCATTAAGAGTGAAGAGTGAAGAGTGAAGAGTGAAGAATGAAGAGTGAAGAATACCTTTGCTCCTACCGGGTTTTGGCATCAGAATGAGCCATCAACTATGAATTATGAACTATGAATTATGAACTATGAATTATGAACTATGAATTATGAACTATGAACTATCTAAAACGACCATTTGGCGGCGATGGTGGGGATAACGTAGAATTTGTCGTTACGTCCCAGGTCATCAAAGACGAAATTGTTGCTTATTTCCACCTCAGTACCTATACTGAGATTGAAGCCCTCGCGGCCGAGCAGAGCCCAGAGGTTGACCCAGAACTGCGGTTCGGCGATGGTGATCCAGTTGCCGCGCACACTGCTGTCATACCAGCAGTCGATGAAGCCAGTAAACGAGAAACGTCTGTCTGCGAAATGGAGTCCCCACACCGCCGTCGCTTGGAAACTATTGAAAGGACGGTTCCATGGGTTCTGCCCCTTGAAATAATACTTGTACATTGCCTGCAGCGACAAGGTCTTGCTGAAGTCGCTGCTTGCCCAGTTCCAAGCGGGTCCGGCAAGGAAGGCATGTTGGAAACGGGTGGAATATTGCGAAACCTGACTGGAAGTCATACCGCCATTATACTCCACATGAGCCGCCCACTGCTTGTTGGGCGTGACATTGAACTCCCTGGCAAACTCCCAATATGTCCCGGCCACACCGTCATGATAATAGTCAATGTCGGTAAAGAGGAAGGTGCTGCCCCACTTGTCGGGCTTGAACAATTCCACGGTAGTGGTAACACTGGGTCTTCCCGTGAGTTGATCAGAAAGTGAATGCCCCAGGTCATAATGCAACTGTACGTTAACGTTCTGTGCCCCTGCCAACATGGTTGCAAGGGAAAAGGCACATATCATCAAAATCTTTTTCATCACATCAGAATTTTTCATGCAAAAATAAGAAAAAAAACAGAGAAGAAAAGGATATTGGTCTTTTTTTCCGATATTTGCATCATCAATAGATGATTGTCAACCGATACCCTACAATGAAAACAGCCATCATCGGCGGCGGAGCCGCTGGATTTTTTCTTGCCATCAACCTGAAAGAAATGATGCCCACGATGCAGGTGGACATCTTTGAGCGCAGCCATCGTGTACTGGCGAAAGTAGAGGTTTCGGGCGGTGGACGCTGCAACTGCACCAACACTTTTGAGGGTATACGTGACCTTTCTGCCGTCTACCCCCGAGGCCACCGGCTGATGAAGCGCCTCTTCAATGTCTTCAACCATCAGGATGCCTATCGATGGTTTGAAAACCACGGCGTGCCGCTCACCATTCAGGACGACCACTGTGTATTTCCCGCCGCCCAGGACTCCCATGCCATCATCGATTGTTTTCTCCGCGAAGCACGCCGCCATAGTATCAACATCCACACACGGCAGCCTATCCGGCAGATGGAGGAACTCCAGGATTATGATTTCGTGGCTGTCACCACGGGCGGTTCACCCCAATCAAAGGGCTTTGACTGGCTGCGCGCCATCGGGCACAACATCATCGAACCCGTCCCCTCGCTATTCTCCCTGAGCACAAGCGATCCGCAGTTGAAAGCCTTAATGGGTACTGTGACGGAGCAAGCCTCTGTGGCATTGACCGGCACCAAGATCAGGACCGGCGGTCCATTGCTCATCACCCACTGGGGACTGAGCGGTCCGGCCATCCTCCGGCTGTCGAGCCATGCCGCCAGGATTCTGCACGAGCGCAACTATCATACCGCCATCAGTGTCAACTGGACAGGGATGAAGGAGGCAGAAGTGCGCGAAATGCTGACTGACATGACCCTTACCCATGCGAAACAGCAACTCACCACCCATGCCTTGCCTGGACTGACTCAGCGGCTTTGGAACTATCTCGCAGAAAAGAGTCTCGGCAGCAAGGCCGGCGGACGATGGGGAGACCTGGGCAAAAAGGATCTCAAC
>JAEEGF011385281.1_pt1 | contig 13420 bp, 8 predicted proteins | sample 9134171 | NCBI WGS metagenome assembly JAEEGF01 (sample SAMN16246542, study PRJNA631951) | gut metagenome | biome: gut microbiome; feature: rumen; material: AP-attached | host: Bos | place: Iran: Karaj | collected 2018-10
AGCTTCTTACCGATCTCAGCATTAGAATCAACCAGCAATACTGTGCGCCTCCTGCTTGCTTCTTCAAATATGCCGATATTTTCGGTACTAGCTGCAATGGCAGCAGCAATTCCTGCCGGCCCTGCTCCAATTACGCAAATATCTGTCTTTATCTCCATATCAACCTTTAGTTCTTTAATAATCGAATTCTTTTAAATATTATCACTACCTTTAGTTCTTTAATAATCGAATTCTTTTAAATATTACCACTACCTTTAGTTCTTTAATAATCGAATTCTTTTAAATATTACCGCTACCTTTCTTCCTCCGGGGAATGCCTTTAGCTCATTTTCATTTACACCGCCAAGAAATACCATGAGCAATAAATAAACAGCGATTGAAATCATTACCGAAAGAAGAACCGCTATAATATTAGTGATAGTTCTAAAACCAAGAATATTTATGACTCCAGAATAAACCAGATAAGTCACAATTCCCATTCCGCAGGCACTGCCAAGCGGAACCAGGAAAGTAGTAAGAAATTCCTGTCTATAATGTGCATGCTTTCTTACATAGTAAGCATTCATGATACATACAGTAAGTGCGTAGGTAATATTACCTATTACAAGTCCGCTTACACCGAGATCAAATACATTTAAAAGAAGTAAAAGTATAATGATATGAAGAATAAGCGATACAAACGCATTATGAACCGGAACGAACATTCTATCAATTCCCTGAAGAATGCCATTAGTAATCGTTGAATAAGCAAAGAAAACAATAGCCATACTTCCGAGCATAAGTGCCTTAGAACTTAACTCAATTTCAGTTCCAGGGAAAAGAATCTGAATAATAGGCTTAGCAAGCACACACATTCCTATTGCACAAGGAATGGCAATTATCATGTTAAACTTTATGCCTGCTGCAATCTTATCCTTTTCAGACTGATAATTCTTCGCTGCATGCACTGCTGAAAGTTCTGGAACTATTGAAGTACCAAGTGCTGTAGCAATGGCAACAGGAAGATTGGTAAGCTGTCTATATTTATTTGAATAAATACCCCAGTTAAAATAGGTCTTTGAGGACTCGCCAATTCTATCCATAAATCTCGCATAAATTGTATTATCTACAATACCAGAAGCCTGATAAACAGTCTGACTTAATATTACCGGAATGACTGTTATGCAAAATACACCAAGAAAAGACATAAAATCTTCGCTTTTCCTGCTTCTATCCTCGCGCAGCCTTTTATGTATGGCCTTTCTATTCATCATGTAAATTATGATAAGAATAACAAAGCCGGCAATAGCACCGCTAAGTGAGCCGAGCGTTCCACCTGCAGCTCCCCAGCTTTCAGGAGTAGCTGCTGCATTATGCTCTCTCATAAGAAGGTAAGATGCAAAAACGCTGACAAAAGCATTTATTACCTGCTCAACAAGCTGAGAAACAGCTGTCGGTACCATAGTTCTCATTCCCTGGAAATAACCACGGAATACACCCATTATGGCAAATACAAAAATGGTCGGCGCAAGCACCTTAACAGGTCTTGCAACCTCCATATCACCAGTTATTTTTCCCCATACCGTACTAAAGAAAAATACAAAAAGGCTGGCTATTATTCCAACTACAAAAGCAATGAAAAAGGAACGCCTGAATACATTATGTGCATTTTTAGCCTCATCCTTTGAAAGCCTTGCTGAAACAAGCTTAGATACGCCAACTGGTATGCTATATGAGGATATGAGAAGTGCTATGTTATAAAGCTCGTATGCCGAGCTATAATAGCCCATTCCCTTATCGCCTATCATATTGGTCATTGGGATCTTATATAGCATTCCAATAAACCTTGAAACTATAGAAGCTATCGCAAGTATCGATCCTTGGATCAAGAACCTGCTATCTTTCTTCTGATTGCTCATTAAATGTGATACCCCTAACCTTAAAAAAATTTTCCGTAATTACTCTGGAATGCTCTCACTGATTGTAAGATACTTAGTTCTGCTTGTAGGATATACTGCAATAAAGGTCTTTCCTGTATTAAGCTTTAAAAGCTCGCCCTTTTCATCAAAGAACTGCATTGTCTTTGCACTTTCCGACTTTTTCCAGGTGATATTGATACATTCACCGCCGCTAAGAAGATAGCCCTCACCGGTTGCCTCTTCAAAGTCGATGGTCTGATAACCATTCTTATCCTTATTGCGTTCCTTTACAAGCTCGATAATTACATTAGTAAATTCAAGCTGCTTCTTTGTGTTATAATCGATATGAGGACCGCCCATCTGGAAACGCTTGTAGGTCTTAGTGGTCTCGTCATATTCAAAATACGGGAAATGTGAATCCGAAAATCCCATCTTAGTATATTTAGCCGCCTTAGCGCTTTCCTTATAAACATCAGAAAGCTTTGTTTCTTCCTCGTAGAAATCAAAATGAGGAGTATAATTTTCCTTAATTGTAGTTCTAAAACCGCTCTTAGCGATAGAATCCTCAAGACCGCTAAGTGTTGCAAAAGCGTTATGAGGTGCCTTTATGTTTTTATCTCTGTAAAATGCAGAACCACCTGCACCGTACATTCCTGAAAGGTGATTTAAGCCGATTGCTGTAAACTTCTTTGTTGCATAGGTGGTCTCACCAAAATGAATAAAAATTGCATCATATTCATCAGCAATACTTGCGAAATAATGTCTAGCACTTCTTGCTGAACCGATTCTTCCCTCGGATTCCTTCTCAAAGGTAGTGATGATGCCCATAAGTCTTGTAATGCCGCCCTCTGCAAGTATCTCATAGAGAATATCTGAAGAACCTACACCGCTCTGAGGATTTGCGAACTTTATGTTATTGAACATAAAAGCCATAGGTCTTTTATTTGCTAATTCTTCTGAAATCCACTCACCTGTAAGGGCGCTTCTTACTTCGCCCTCGTGAGAAACATCCGTTGTAGTAGTTGTAGTGGTAGTTGTTGTAGTTGTTTGTGTGGTTGTCTGAGTAGTTGTTGAGGTTCCTGTAGTTGTTGATGCATCTGTCTGCGTTGATGAAGTTGTAGTAACCTCCTTTTTCTTACCACAGCTTGCTAAACATAAAACTATTAAAACTATTAATGGTAAAACTAATAACACCCTTTTATTATTTGATTTAACTGTACACATGAAAACATCTGCTCCCTGTCTTTTTTATTAATTCTTTTTTTGCAGAATTATTCTGCATCTCTAGTAAGGCCGATGTTATTTAATATAGCATCCTGTCTTTTTTCCATTTCAGCACGTTCTTCTTCATCAATGTGGTCATAACCAAAAAGATGAAGCATGCTATGAGCTATAAGAAAACCCAGCTCTCTTTTTTCTGAATGTCCATATTCCTTTGCCTGACTTCTTACTCTCATGACATTTATAACAATATCACCAAGCATAAGGCAGCCTGTATCAGGATCAAAATATTCAGAATTTCCCATTTCCTCCTCTTCATCAGCAATAATTGAAAAATCAGCCGGTGAATCGAAGTATATTGCCGGAAATGATAGCACATCAGTTGTACTATCGATCTGTCTGTACTGCATGTTAAGCTCATGAACTGCTTCCTCATCGGTAATAAGCACATTCACCTCTGAATCATAAGGACATTTTTCAAAATCACATGCAGCCTCTACTACCTTTTCGATAAGCTCCTTCATCTCAAAAGAAAAAGGCTCTTCATTAAAGGTATCCTTATATTCATTTTCGATTGAAACCTGTACCTTAGCCATACAGCCTCCATTTCTTATTCATTATTATTCTTTTTTCTTCTATAATCATTGCCTCCGCTTCCATGATAATTATTGCCATTTGCGCGGTAATTACCATCAGATTTTGGAGAACCATTCTTATATCCTGCCTTTTCCTTTGCCTTCTGAGCCTCTTCATACTCTTCGTAGGCCTTAACGATCTTAGCAACTAATGGATGCCTTACTACGTCTTTGCTCGATAGATAAGCAAAACCTATATCATCGATATTTGAAAGAATCCTTATTGCAGTATCAAGACCTGAAACCTGACCCTCTGGAAGGTCCTTCTGAGTCTGGTCACCAGTAACAATTACCTTTGAACCAAAACCTATTCTTGTAAGGAACATCTTCATCTGAGAAGGCGTGGTATTTTGAGCCTCATCTAGGATGATATAAGCATTATCAAGAGTTCTTCCTCTCATATAGGCAAGAGGCGCAACCTCAATAAGCCCCTTTTCCATATTCGCCTGAAATGAATCAGGACCCATTATAGTATAAAGAGCATCATATAAAGGTCTAAGATAAGGATCTATCTTGCTCTGAAGGTCTCCTGGAAGGAAGCCGAGCTTTTCACCAGCTTCAATGGCAGGTCTTGTAAGAATAATTCTATTAACTTCATCATTCTTAAAGGCTCTTATTGCCATGGCCATTGCAAGGTAGGTCTTACCAGTACCTGCCGGACCGATTCCAAAGGTAATCATCTTATTTCTGATTTTTTCTACATATTCCTTCTGACCTACAGTCTTTGCCTTAATAGGCTTTCCCTGCAGCGTATGACAGATGATATCCTTATCGAGCTCTGCCATGGAAACATTGCTTCCATCTAGAGCTAAGGCTATAGCATAGTCTACATTCTGCTCAGTAATGGTATTTCCTCTGTCTGCAAGGTCCTTAAGCTGCTCAATGATTTTTTTGCAAAGATTAGCTCTTGTTTCTTCACCCATAACAATAACGCTGCCGTCACGCACTACAATTTCAACTCCAAGAGATCTCTCCAGGATTTTTGCGTAAGCATCGCCAGCGCCAAAAATATTTTTCTGCTGATTTGCAGTCATATCAACACCAATATTTGCCATTAATATCCATTTCCGAAGCGCTTATTAAGTGCCCCTAAATTATTAAAAATAAGCATAATATGCCACATAGCATTATACAAAAAGATTGGGAAATAGTCAACTCAAAACATTTTTTTATACCGAATTTTTACTAAAGGCTAAAACCTTTATTTATAGCCTGGTATATTGCAATTTTAACTACTGGTATATAGCAATTATAACTACCGGTAAATAGCCGTTTTATTCTTATGAAAAATATTCTTCTAACATATTCGAAATATATATCGCCAAAATTAGGAAATACTGACAGAACAATCAAATAGATAAAAAAAGATAAATAAAAACGGACAAAGAAATAACGGACCAGGGGAAACTGGTCCGTTATTTCTTAGATAGGTGATTATTCCTTTGAAGGTATGAAAATAAACATATTAATATGATATAAGCAAAAATAATATTAAATCAAGTTTTAAATTATTTTCTTTTTCTTAACTGTGTTTATATCATACTCTAAAAAATATCATTTGTCAAGCACGTAATTGTTATTTTAGAATTTTACCATCTTTGCTAATATTTTATTAATATAGTTTTTATCTTACAGTGTTTTTTATTGTAAAATACTTTGATTTTACGATTTTCACCATTTTTAATTTCCATTTTCCGCACCATCAGTTTCTGCCGCATCCAAATACCATACATCAAAATCTACGTCACCTGCTATTCCATTTATGCGGCCTATATTTGTGCTCTGCCAGATTTCATAGTCTCCTTCATAATCAGTATAGCTTTTATATTGAGCTACCCATACCGGATAATCATTTCTTCTGCCCCAGATTATGTCAAGATAATATTTACTTCCATAAAGCATTGCATCATATCCAAAGCTTTCTGCTTCCTCTGCAAATACATCCATAAGGTGATTTAAACCTTCAATGCTTAGATGGTAACGCTGAACCCTGTTCCAGCTCTCCCAGTCAAATACTAAAGGAAAATCAAGCTCTCTGCCATCAAGCTGCTCTTTGATCCACTTCATATGAGAACGGAGTTTTTCTTCGTCATTATCAGTTGTGTAAAAATATGCTCCAACCTGTAAACCAGCTTTCTTTGCCTCCTTATAGTTTCTCTCAAAATAGTCATCCTTTACGAACTCACCATCATAACGGCAAAGACGCATAAGCACAAATTCAACTCCTTCAGCTTTTACCTTATCGAAATTAATTTCCCCCTGCCATTTTGAAACATCTATTCCTACAAGGGTATTTTCCTTTTTATTCTCAGCTTTGAAGTCTGCAAAATCAATTCTTTTTCTTGTATCCGGGTTCTGCGCTATTTCAGGAAGCTCATCTACAACATTTAGAGTTACATCCCAGCTGCTGACATTTCCTGCATTATCCTCTACCGCAAATTTAAGAGTCTTACTGCCTGCTACCGAAGTATCCTTATCTCCTTTAACTGTAAGTACTGGATTTGGATCCTTATCATCAATATAGCTAATATACTTATCCGGATTAAATTCTGAACCAGTTTGAATGGTAATGGTACCTGCATTATTTAATATTAAAGGCTTAGTTACATCCTTACCATCCGCTGCTTCTTCCCCTTTATTCTTATCAGAAGTGCTTGTTTTTTCATTACTGCCATCATTTTTAGCTGTAGTTTCTGCCTCTCCCCCTTCTTTGCCAGAGGCTTCTACCTCCACGCCTTCTGAGCCATTGCCTTGCTCTTTTGCATCAGCGCTTCCTGCCTCCACTTTTCCATCATTAGTGCCTTCAGCATCTTCTTTATTACTCTCTTCCTTATCGGTACCTTCAACATCTACTTTATTGCTCTCTTCCTTATCGGTACCTTCTGCATCTGCATTCAGAGCTTCACCATCGATGCCATTTTTTACATCATCACCTTCTGCCTCTACATTTAGAGCTTCACCATCACCGCTCTTATCAGCCTTTTCAGCTTCCTCACCGCTTCCTTTACCATCTTTATCTGAAGGCTTTTCAGAAGGGATCTGTCCATCTTCTTTAGCTGCCTCATCAGAAGCCAGCGAATTCTCAATGACTGTAGTAGCCTCGCTTATAGTGGTAACTTCAGCTTTATTTGTCAAAGCTGCAGTTGCTTCCTCATTTTTCGCTGCATTGTTCGAGCATGATGTACTTAACATCATGACCGATAACAATAAAAGTATCTTTTTATTTTTCATTCAGCCCCCTGCTTTTTATAAATAGCATTTAAATAAATCAAACACCAAATGAGATACCTGATCTCATCCATTAAACTTAATAAAATATAAAGCATTATTATAAATGATTATTTTAAACACTAGTAAATTATACCAAATATAAGATTAAACTACAACCCAAAACCTCTTTTTTTATTTTAAAAACTTAATGCAGAACTCATAGTATAAGGCAATGTAAAACCATCAGAGTTTTTTTAAGCCAAAAATGTAAAAAATTTTTTAAGACCCAAAATCATAATATTTAAAGGCATAAAAAAACTGCATACTTAAAAAAGTATGCAGTCTCAAAAATCCATTTTAATTTGCTTATATAAATAAGCACACGTAACCAATTGCCAATTAAATCTGCAATAAATTACTTAAACTTTCTCTTACGAGCAGCCTCTGACTTCTTCTTACGCTTTACGCTTGGCTTCTCATAATGTTCACGCTTGCGGATTTCCTGCTGAATGCCAGCCTTTGCGCAGTTTCTCTTGAATCTGCGAAGTGCACTCTCAAGACCCTCGCCTTCCTTTACGATAACACTTGACATCTATTCTTCGACCTCCCTCCAGTTGCGTATTCATGCAAAACTGTATGGACTAATTTTTAGCACTAATTAACCTATGACATTATACCATTTATTTTACAGATGTCAAGCACTTTTTGAAATTAGTCGAAGATTTCTCCTCCAAGCGCATTTCTTGCAGCAAGTATATACTTAGATGTATCAAGCGGATCTACTCCTCTTCTAGGAGCGGTCTTTCCTTCTTCAAGGCTGCACTCCCTATATCCATGAAGTGCGGTACTTATACTTCCCTTTCCTCCTGTAATAGCTGCAAAGGTGGTTGGATAATCAATACTTGTAGCAACAGGTACTACTGCTGATATAGTAGATATTTCTTCCTTAGATTCAACTTCACCTAGTTCGCCTCTCATAAGCTGAACATCACTCATTATTCTTCCTGCAAGAGTAGTCGGAACAACAAATCTCATGTCGAGCATAGGCTCAAGCAGAACACTTTCGCCCTTAACAAGTCCGTCCTGTATTGCCATAGGTGTAGCAACTATAAAGTCCAAAGGATGGGTATGCTCAAGGTGGTGCTCACCTCCAACAAGAGTAATATTTAAATCAACTACCTCCCAGCCAAGTCTTCCCTGACTTAATGCTTTTGGAAGTGCCTGCTCTACCTGGTGCTGATAACGCGGCATAATGTCATCTGCTCCAACGACAGATTTAAAGGTAATTCCGCTTCCCCTAGGCGCCGGCTCGATTTCAAAGTCAAGAATAGCCCAGCAAGGCTTTGGCATTGTGTAAGCAACAAAGCCTTTTGCCTTCTTGCGTATAGTCTCCTTATAAATTACAGCAGGATCCTCGAAGGAAACCTTCATTTCATAACGGGTCTGTAAAATTTCCTGTAATATTTCAATCTGGACCATTCCCATTATCTGAAGAAGAAGCTCTCCGGTCGCTTTTATATATCTAGCATTAAGCAAAGGATCCTCCAAGGACATTTCCATTAATATTTCTCTTAGTTTGTTTAAATCCTCAGGCTTTTCAGGAACTGCCTTTACCATAATTAAAGGAGTGCGAAGACTTCCCGGTTTAACTATTCTAGGTATTTTTTCAGGATTTCCAAATATATGACCTACCTCGATATTTCCAAGTCCGTATACTACACCTACATCACCAGGTCCTAAAACGCCCTTATCTTCTCCGTCAGCTCCCCTTATCTGAGTTATTTTTCTTTGCTCCGTCAGATTTTTTTCATCAGAGGAATAATCCTTTTTAACATCAACAGGCATTCTGTTCTCGAGCTTTCCTCCATACATTCTAACCCATAAGCCTCTTCCCATTACGCGGTCATTTGTAACTGCAAAGGCAACTGCAGCAAGCTCTTCTTCCTTCTTATCAGGAGCAGGCAGGTAAGTAATCATAGCGTCAAGAAAAACTTCTATTCCTTTATCTTGAAGTGCCGAGCCAAATAGCGCAGGATAGGCTCTGCGCTCATGTGTCAGGCTTATTATCTGAGCATTTAACTCATCCTTTGATATAGCCCCTTCTTCTAAATATTTTTCAAGCAGCTCATCTGAAGTGTTGCACACAAAATCCGACATTTTCTCTTCATCCCATAAAGGGCAAACCCCATCAGTTAAATTATCACGAATCTGCAAAATCACCTTATCTGGATCTGCTTCTGGTCTGTCTGTTTTATTTAGAAAGAAAAGGCAAGGAAGCTTCTGCTTTTTAGCCGCATTAAATAAGGTCTCAGTCTGAGGCTGAATACCCTTTACCGCATCAACAACTATAACAGCCGCATCTATAGCCCACATCGATTTTTCAATCTCTGCAGAAAAATCCGTATGTCCCGGTGTATCAATAAGTGAAATCAAGGTATCCTTCCAAACAAGTTCTACACTAGCAGCCTTAACCGAAATACCTCTTCTTCTCTCAACCGGAAGGTCATCAGTATGAGCTGTTCCCTTATCTACACTGCCAGCTGCCCTGATTTTCCCTGAATGCACAAGCAGCTGCTCACTAAGAGTAGTTTTACCAGCATCTACATGCGCAAATATTCCTACATTCCTATAATCCATATATATCCCCTAGTTTTATCCCATTCTAGAAAGTCAGTTTCCAAAATTCATATTTCAATAAACATTTCTATAACCACTATACTCAAAAATAATCTATAAATTTTTATTTAATGCCTGATCACTAATCATAAAGCCAAATCAATATATAATATTATACCCAAATCACATTTTTACGTCAATGTGCTATATTATCAAGGCCATTTGATAAAATAATACATCAAAAATAAGGAGACCCATAAAGGATCTCCTTATTGCTATTTTTTAGGGAAGTTACTTACCGCCCAATTAAAGTCATATAATTATTATTTATCTACTATAAATAAAATCACTTAATCTGTTTTTCAGCCTCTGCATAAACAGCCTCAAGACATTCCTTGATACCATCTGCATTAGTACCACCAGCCTGAGCCATGTTTGGACGTCCGCCGCCCTTTCCACCTACAAGACCTGCAACAGCCTTAATTACGTTACCAGCTGAAACACCAGCCTTAACAGCAGCATCTGTAGCCATGGCAACGATACTTACCTTGCCATCCTTAGTTGAAGCAATGAATACAAGACCTTCACCAAGCTTTTCCTTAAGAGAGTCGCCAAGATTTCTAAGCTGATTCATATCAAGATTATCAATTTCAGCAGCAAGAACCTTAACACCCTTAATTTCGCGAACATTATTCATAACATCGCCTGCTGAAGCATTTGCGATCTTATCCTTTAATGATTCATTCTCAGACTTAAGAGCCTTGATTTCATCATTAAGTTCAGTAATCTTCTTTGCAAGATTAGCTGGCTCTGACTTTGCAGCCTTTGCAGCTTCTGCGAACTCATTCTCAAGATTTCTATAATAAGCAGTAACATTATCAGCTGTAAGAGCTTCAATTCTTCTTACACCAGCTGCAACACCGGCCTCTGAAAGAATCTTAAAGCTTCTGATCTGAGCTGTATTATTTACGTGAGTACCACCGCAGAACTCAACTGAGAACTCTGACATTGAAACTACTCTTACGATTTCGCCGTACTTTTCACCAAAGAGTGCTCTAGCGCCAGACTTTCTAGCCTCATCGATAGGTAATTCCTGTGTAACAACGTCAATACCTTCTGCAATCTTAGCATTAACGATATCCTCAACCTCACGGATCTGAGCATCTGTCATAGGCTCAAGATTTGTAAAGTCGAAACGAAGTCTATGAGGATTTACAAGAGAACCAGCCTGATTTACCTGATCTCCTAATACCTTTCTAAGAGCTGCCTGAAGAAGATGTGTTGCTGAATGGTTGCAAGCTGTTGCAACTCTAGCCTTTGCATCATACTGAAGGCAAACCTCTTCACCCTTCTTGAAGATACCCTTTTCAACAGTACCAACATGAGCAATTCTGCCGCCCTTAAGCTTGATTGTATCTTCTACCTTAAAGATGCTCTTTGCAGTTCCGTCTGCATCCTTTTCTAATGAATAGATGTAACCGCTGTCGCCTTCCTGACCACCCATTGTAGCATAGAATACAGTTTCATCAACGATGATTGAACCACTTTCCTCTGCAACAAGATCATCTGAAAGAACGCCTGTAACATTATCATCCTCGTGGATTTCCTTTGTTAAAACAGAAATCTTTGACTGATTTTCCTTCTTGTCATAGCCTACGAACTTAGAAGTAATATTTACATCGATTTCATCGTAAACTGTGGCATCAGCTCCCATGTAATTGGTAACCTTTCTTGCATCATGAGCTGTCTTCTTCTGAATGGCCATAGCCTCATCAAAGCCCTTTGTATCAACTACAATGCCTTTTTCTGCAAGAACTTCCTGTGTAAGATCAAGAGGGAAGCCGTATGTATCATAAAGCTTGAAGGCATCAGCACCGCTAAGAACACTTGAATTTTCCTTAGCGCACTTCTCAGCCATTGTCTCAAGAATTGAAAGACCCTGGTCGATTGTCTTATTGAACTTCTGCTCTTCATTTGTAATAACCTTAAGGATATATTCCTTATTTTCGCCAAGCTCTGGATATCCGTCCTTAGAATCCTCGATTACTGTCTCTGCAACCTTTTCAAGGAACTCTCCCTTAATTCCAAGGAGACGTCCGTGTCTGGCAGCGCGGCGAAGAAGTCTTCTAAGTACATAGCCTCTGCCTTCGTTTGAAGGAAGAATACCATCACTTGTCATAAATGTAACTGAACGGATATGGTCTGTGATAAGTCTGATTGAAACATCATCCTTATCATTTGTCTCGTACTGCTTATTAGCAAGTTCGCAGACCTTATCTCTGATTGCTTTCATTGTATCGATATCGAATACTGTATCAACATCCTGCATAACAACTGCAAGACGTTCAAGACCCATACCTGTATCAATATTCTTCTGGGCAAGCTCTTCATAATTTCCCTTGCCATCAGCGTTGAACTGAGTGAATACGTTATTCCATACTTCCATGAATCTATCACAATCACAGCCTACTCCGCAGGTTGCCTTTCCGCAGCCATACTTAATGCCTCTGTCGTAATAGATTTCTGAACAAGGACCGCAAGGACCTGCGCCATGCTCCCAGAAATTATCGCACTCACCATTTTCATCTCTATAAAATCTCTTAATTTTTTCAGCTGGAACACCGATTTCTTTATTCCAGATTTCGAAGGCTTCATCATCCTCACCATATATTGAAGGATAAAGTCTATCAGGATCAAGCTCAAGAACCTTTGTTAAGAATTCCCAGCTCCAAGCAATAGCCTCATGCTTAAAATAATCACCAAATGAGAAGTTTCCAAGCATTTCGAAGAAAGTAAGGTGACGCGCTGTCTTACCTACATTCTCGATATCACCAGTACGTACGCACTTCTGGCAGGTTGTAACTCTCTTTCTAGGTGGAATTTCCTGACCTGTAAAATATGGCTTTAATGGTGCCATACCAGCATTAATAAGAAGTAAGCTATTATCGTTGTGTGGAACAAGTGAGAAACTTGGCATAGCAAGATGCTCCTTGCTCTCGAAGAACTGTAAATACATTCTTCTAAGTTCGTTAACTCCATAAGACTTCATTACAAAGTAACCTCCTAAATTAAATCCTCTTTAGCTGAAAAAAGCTTATTTTTTAAACATAGCCCTAATTATATATTAGCAGAATTTTTTTGTCAACATTTATATCTTATGATATTTCATATATTATCATCTTTAAATTTTTCTTTCCATGTTGATAAAAAAATAAGCTCTAGCTGAATGCTAGAGCTTAAATTGACCGATACGGGGATCGAACCCATGTTTTCGCCGTGAGAGGGCGACGTCTTAGCCTCTTGACCAATCGGCCATATTTATTTTTGCTGTGCTCTCTCTCAAGCACGAATGGGATTATAACACGAAACTAATTAGTTTGTCAAGCACTTTTTTAAATATTTTCAAATTTTTTTTGAAAAAACCGTTTTCATTTCCATTTAAAGTATATTTATGTTATTTTAACCGTATTTATTACATAATTCTACATTTACTTCTATTTGACTTTCCAAACTCATTATGCTAAAATACTTTCGGTTTTAATTCTATAAAACACATGGGGAGCTAAACGGCTGAGAGGAAACAGATTAATGTTTCGACCCACTAACCTGATGCGGATAATGCCGCCGTAGGAATGGATCTTTTTATTATCAAAATTATCTCAATATGTTTATCCCTCCAATAAATACGAGGAGGAAAAAATCAATGGAAAAAAACCAAAATCAAAAATCTAAAAAGGGAAGCTTTTTTTCTACTAAAGAGCTGACGCTGGGTGCAATCATGCTAGCTTTATCTATCGTGCTTAGCTTTATCAAGGTCTATCAGCTTCCTGCAGGAGGCTC
>JAEEGF011696285.1_pt1 | contig 13419 bp, 11 predicted proteins | sample 9134171 | NCBI WGS metagenome assembly JAEEGF01 (sample SAMN16246542, study PRJNA631951) | gut metagenome | biome: gut microbiome; feature: rumen; material: AP-attached | host: Bos | place: Iran: Karaj | collected 2018-10
TGTTATTATTCCTTATATGGCAGGAATTCCGTGTGCAGTGTATCTTCCGGATGTGTCAGCAGGTCGATGAGGATGTTGTCCTTCTCGCCGTTGGCTATCATAACGCGGATGCCAGAGTTTGCCACGGTGCGTGCGGTGTGGTACTTCGACTCCATGCCGCCCCTGCCTGCACTGCTCTTTGATGTCTGTATGTACTGGTCGAGGTTGTCCTCCGGCTTCACGGTGCGTATCACCTCTGTGCCCGGGTCGCTTGGATTGCCGGTGTATATGCCGTTGATGTTGCTGAGCAATATGAGTGTCTCGGCGTTCATCATCTGCGCAATGAGACCAGACAGTTCGTCGTTATCGGTAAACATCAGTTCGGTGAGGCATACGGTATCGTTCTCGTTGACGATAGGAATGACGCCGTTGTCAAGCATCAGTTCCATGCAAGCCTGCTGGTTGCGGTAATGCTCCTCCGTCTCGAAATTGCTCTTCATCGTCAGTATCTGTCCTATGTGCAGGTGATACTCGCGGAAGAGATCGTAATAGAGGTTCATGAGCTTTGCCTGTCCCATGGCAGAGAAGAGCTGACGCTGCTCTACAGAGTCGAGCACGTGGTCAACCTTCAGTTCCTGTCTGCCGCATGCCACGGCGCCTGATGATACGAGTATCACCTCATAGTCATGCTCACGCATCCATGCTATCTGGTCAACCAAGGCTGACAAGCGTGTTATGTCGAGTTTTCCCTTTGCGGTAGTCAGCACGTTTGAGCCGACCTTTACTACTAGTCGTTTCATATAATCGACCCCATATCCCCTCCTTGTCAGCTCTGCTGACGTTCCTCCCCGAGAGGGAGGAAGAGGATTTGCAGGGGCTATTTCTTGTTTATTCTTTATTATTTGTAATTTCTCCTCTCCCACTCGGGGGGGAGGCGCCAGCCAAATGCTGACGGTGGAGGGACCGCCTTACAGTCCTGCCTTCAAACTGCGTATTACGGCAGAGTTGAAGCCTGCGTGGTCAAGTTCGTTGAGTCCCTTGATGGTCACGCCTCCAGGTGTCGTCACCTTGTCGATGGCCTCTTCTGGGTGCCAACCGGTCTCCTTTAGCAATGATACGGCACCCTGCATGGTCTGCAGTGCTATCTGCTTAGCTTGCTGTGGGTAGAAGCCCATCTCGCAGCCGCCTTCCATCTGTGCACGTATGTATCGCATTACGTATGCTATGCCGCATGAAGCCATCATCATGCCAGGACCTACGAGGTTCTCGGTCACTACGAGAGTGTCGCCGCAGAGGTTGTAGAGTTCCTGTACCTGTGCCAGTGACTCGTCCGCGGTGTCCTTGCCCTTGGCTATGAAGCTCATGCTTGCGCCAAACTCAGCGGCTATGTTTGGTATCACGTAGCAGAACTGTCCTGACTGTCCCAACTGCTCTGCCAGTTTCTCTGTGGTGTAGTTTGCAGCGTCAGACACTATTATCTGCTTGCCGAGGTCAAGCGCCGGCTTAATCTCGTCGAGCACCAACGGCATGAGCCAAGGCTTTACTACGATGACTACGATGTCTGCACCCTTAACGGCAGCCACGTTGTCTGTAGTGGTTGTTATTGAAGGATATTTCTCTTTGAACGAAGCCAGCAGAGCCTCGTTCTTGTCTGAAATTGTCAACTGTGTGAGCTTGCCGCTCTTTGCCCAACCATGAATGAGTGCGCCGCCCATGTTTCCGGCGCCGATAACTGAAACTTTCATATCTCTTTAATTATGTTTTCTTTCTATTCCTATAATCAACTATGATTTGGAATGCAAAGATACATTTTTTTCTTGAAACTGCCAAATCTCACAAGGATTTTCTCTCGTTGCGAGTGCTACTAAGTAGGTGTGCATGATTATTTTTATTCAAGTTTCGCTTTGCTCACTTCTGGGAAGTTAAAAGAAGTTAAGGGGAGTTATCGCGGCTTTTCAGCCACTCGGGGAGTTAAAGGACATTACTTCTGCTTTTCCCTTTTTGAGGAGTCGGGCTTGTTTTCGAGGGGTTAGGTATTGTCCCCTAACTCCTCTTTACTCCCCTTAACTCCCCTTAACTCCTCAAACTATCCGGACTTCAGAAACTTGAATTATTTTTATAATTATGTACACACCTACTTATTTATTCATAGTGCCTTATTCTCACGTCTATTCCCTTACCTTTCAGCAATGCCGGTATGTTGCTTACGTCTGTCTGTCCGTAGTGATAAGGGAAGAGCACCTTCGGCTTTATGGTCTTTGCTGCCTTTACCAGTTGCTCGACGGTCATTGTGTAGGGCTGGTTGCATGGCAGGAAGGCTATGTCTATCTTCTTTATGCCCTTCATTTCCGGAATGTCCTCAGTGTCTCCGGCAATGTAAATTCTCAGTCCGTCAAGGGTAATTATATATCCGTTGTCACGTCCCTTCGGGTGATATTTCGTGTGTCCCTCGGTGGTGTTGTATGCCGGCACTGCCTCTACGGTGATGTCTTTGGCAATCTGTATCTTCTCGCCATTAGCCATAGCCTTGCCCTTACCATACATCTCCGCACAGCGTTTGTTCATTATCAGCTGTGTGTCGTCGTTTGAAAGCAGCGTCAGCGTGGCAGCGTCATAATGGTCGGCATGTTCATGCGTTACGAATATGTAGTCGGCCTTCGGCATGAGGCTGTAGTCAACGGTCTTCTTTCCCAGCTTTGCCACGGGGTCTATTTCTATCTCCCTTCCGTCATACTCTATGCGTATGCAAGAGTGCATGATAGCGTGAAACCTCACGGTCTTTCCGCTCTTCGTCTTAAATTCGTCTGTTTCGTATACAGCCTTTGCCACGGGTTCCTTCTCTTCGGCGCTCTGTCCGCCAGCGATACCAACGGTGTTGTTTTGCTGTCCGCATGCTGACGTCAGCCACATGGTTGCCATCAGGCAAGTGATAATCTTCTTCATCGCGTTCTGTTTCGTTTAGTTAAGGTGGGTTCTATTAATTCGCTTTGTTATATTTTCGAATTTGTTTCGAGGGCAGAGTGTCAGTCGTTGAGTGAGCATAGCGGGCTATGTGACCGAAAGAACTGATAGTATGCACCGAAGGTTTAGCTCGACGGCCCGAAGGGGAAAGTCAAAGAAAACGAAAAGATGACAAAACGTCAACCCACGTTTCAAGTTTAAATTTACGGTGGGAATTAATAGAACCCACCTTAATTAATCGGTGACAAAGTTAAGCAAAATAATCCGTTCCGCAAAGACAATTATATTTTTTTACGAAAATCACATCGTCACTTTTTCCTGCGTTTTGCTTACACATTGATTTTTCCTACCGCGATTTCCTTGCGCTGCAGGTCACCAACTTGTAATTCGTTCGAAAAAATCGAAAAATCAGCACAGCTGTAACTAACTGATAATCAGTAGTAGGATTTTTACCAAAGTGCGTTTTCCTCCCTAAAAGCTATCAAATTGCGCCGTAAAAGGTATGCTTTCACGTTGTAAAAGCTATCGAATTACATCGTAAAAGCTATCGAATTACAATGTAAAAGCTATCGAATTACGATAAGGAAGTGCTGAAATGCCGTTTCCTAGGGTGTAATGTCATGTCGTGACGCTCTATTTTCATTCTTGAGACGACACTTCTTTAAAACGCAAAGTGTAAGCAAACCCTATCGTTTACTTACACTTTGAAAATTCCCTTCACTAAAATTTGCAAATGTCATTTTATTCATTTGGAGAATCTGGCAAAGAAAGTGGTATCGTGCATCTTATCCGATGAATAGTTTGCCCATCATCTTTTGTTTCCTTTGATGCGGCTCCATTTGCATTGACACCCAACCCAACCTTTGAAAGCAAAGGCACGATGCTTAGTTTGCCTTCGCCTGAAGTTCTTATAGAACCCTCCAACTTTGTAGATTCCTCTTGTGTTAGTGCTACTGCAATATCAAAATCTACTTTAATACAATGCTTTGTCGTATTACCCTCTTCAACCCTAAATAAAACACCTTCGCCTATCAAGTCCTTTGTGGGAATGGATGCTCCTTTGTCTTGTAGTGCTTCGTTTGCAGTTGAAACGCCATCTACTATTTGGAGTAATGCTTCCTTTATAAAGTCCTTTATTTCCATAGTTATTCTTCAAACGGATAAGTTTCGTCGTAAATATCGCTCAGTAGTTTCTCTTTGTAGAGCCAGTGGGCACCAGGGGCAATGTGCTTGACCTTGTAGCCTTTCAACTTGGCAGAGAGTGAACTGATAGAAGTTTCCTCGCCCTCGTAGCTGATTCTTCGTTCCGATACAATCGTAACGGTTATCGTCGGGTCGTCTTTCCATTGCAGTACATCTCCCTTTTGCATTCCCATTTCGTAGAAGTTGAGCGGTGGACGGTGAATCTGTGCCTTAGCCGATGCTGCCTTATCGTCATCAGTCAAGTCACTTTCTATTTCGTCGCTCACTTCTTCCGTTACGTCGGTATGGTGGAATAGTTCAAGAATGGCCTTGGCCTGTTCCACCTGTATGCGGAAGAACTCACGGTTAGCATTGATGCGCTGCGGTGCAAAAGCCGTGTGCAGGGCTTTCTCAATCTTGGCGCAGTCGCCTTTCTTCACCTTACATGCAAACTGGCACTCAAAGGGAACAGGAACGCCCGTTGTATAGAGTTCCTTCATCCTCTTGTCTATATCTTCCTGCGTAGTCATGCCAATCTTAACAAGGCCAGGCATTACAGGATTGGTTAAAAGATAAACTATTCCGTATTCCATCATTATTATATTTTCAATATGTTATTTATTCTTTCTTTTTCGTAATTACAGAATTCCAACAACTTATTGTGGATAGTTATAAAGTCAAAGTCATTAAGCCTTTCATTTATTATATTCTCTCCTTCTGCAATCATTCGATAATCATGGGTTTCAACATAATGCCAAATACGCTTATAATTAGTGTCTTTGGCTATTTGTTTGAATTGCTCTGTTTTCTTAATAAACAGGTCCCGATTTTGCTCGTCATTACCATGACATCTCCAATAATCAATTATCCAAAGAATATCTCCTATGAGAACATTCTCTTCATGGAAGAATTCTTTGAAATATGCTTTATAATTATTCTCTACTTCGCCATTGTATTCATTTAGATAGAATTCTAAAAGGCTATAAGCATTTGATAAATTCTTGCCAATTTGCTTTAACCGGAAAAGGGAATCTTCTCTATTGATTTTGCAGTACATCGGAACGAAACCAAGTTCAAAGCACTCTATGGCCAAATCAAAGCGTGCAACATATTCTTTAGCAGTTTGAAAATCGTTTTTTTCTGCTTGATATTTGAAAACTTTTTCTAATCGTTTTCGATTCTCGTCATTTTCAGAATGATTATCTTGCCTGTTTTGTCGGCTCTCTATTTTGTTCTCTTTTATCGTTTGAAACAAAATATAAAATGAAACGAAAGCACCTATCAAAGAACCACTATAAACAGCAAAGAAATTCACCCATACGCTTTGCTTTGTTCCTGCTACCCAAGGGATAAAAGCTGGCCATACCGCAATCATGTTTATAACTATTGGGGTCAAAACAACTATCAAAACAACGGTTATGGCAATTACTATCTTTTTATGCTTCTTGCAGAATCTTAGCATGGTATATTGTTTATATTGTTTTAGTTCTATCTATTTCCCTTTGCTCTATTATGCGTTTTGCACAACATCTGGCAGTTTGCTATGTCTGTATTGCCGCCCTTGCTCCATGCGGTTACATGGTCGGCATCCATTTCTTCCAGTTTCCAGATGCGGCGGGCATTCTGGTCGTGACCGATGGCGCAGTAGGGGCAGTTGCTCACGCCTTCTGCCTTTGCCTTATCGGTCTGTTGCTGATACACTTTGCGCATGGTAGGTTTGTCAAACAGGCGCACATTCAAGAGCTTTGTATCTTGACAGCCACCAAGCACATACTCAAACACGCCTCGGCGATTCCCAACGAAATCGTCATGCATAAACTCACGCACTTTTTGCGACAGTTCCGTATGGTTCAATGGCAGCGAATGGAAACGCTCGTAGAGTTCACCCCAGTTCAATCCTTGCATTTCAGGATAGACATCATCGAATTTACTATCAACCCAATCTATAACGGTATTGAAATATGTCTTGATTTCGTTGATATTTGTATCGCGACGGTGGGAACTCATATAGCCTGCCACATTGCCCTTGCTTACCCATTCCAATGCCGTAGCCAAAAACTGCTGACGATTGGCAGGACCTTTCACATAACTTTCCCAACGCTGAATGTGAGAACTTTGAGAATTGCTAAACTCGGCTTTACATAGAGTTACAAACTCTCCGCTAAAAATAGCATTCAGTTTCTCTTGCTCATTTAGAGGTATGCCTACAATGTTGATTGTCTCAAACCACTCTTTGATTTCTTCCTCTGCTTTCTCGCCCTCACCTTCACAAATATATACCAATAATTCTGTATTGAGAATCTTGTTTTGCATTCCCTCATTCAGTCCGTCAAATATCTGTTCCAGTCCGTTGACCTTCACGGCAAACTTGTTCCGAAGAAAACGACCTAATGATGTGATTCGCTGCTGCCCGTCCAAGACTTCTAATCGTCCATCATCTTTTCTGTTGAAATAAATCAGCCCAAGCGGATAGCCTTTCATCACAGATTCAATCACAGCAACGTCACGCTTGCCGTCGGCATAGATGTAGTTACGCTGGTATTCTGGTTGAATGGTCAACTGACCAGCCAGACCATAAAGACCTTTGCCTTCCAGTTCGTTATACTCAAAGCCGTCGCAAATCTGCTCAACGGTGTAGATTTTCAATTCTGTCTTCATACTGATTGCTTTTTACGGATTAGTATTCTTTCGTACAATCTGACAAGTTCACCATCACGCTCTACATATAAACGAGGGCCTCCATTCAGTTTGCCAAGTTTTTCTTTGATAATATCCATGTTTGCAAGTTCCAGTCCTATACCAAGAATTTCAAATTGATCTGGACAATACTTGTCAAGGAAAGAGATTGGAACACCCATTGCACCGTTATAATCACATGGTATTGCATCCGTATATGGTACTTCTATTCCTTCAAAGTTAACATAAGGCTCATACTCTTTCTTTCCTCTTATTTCTTTATGTTTGCTGTGCTTGAAATTATCAGCCATAGTCATAAGCCGTAAAGGTTGATGTCGACGCCCATGGTCTATGTTAGTATACCAACAGCAATTACGGAACTTTACAAGCCCTGTCGTTTCATCATAAACACCATCTGCATATTCGTTGCGAACAGCGGCTATTCGGAAGTAAGCATTGCCACTTTGGAAACCATTTCCAAGCCATATTTTATTTTCTTTAATTAAAGGAAACACTTCTTTGTACATCGCTGCATTCATGTTGCCTATAATGATAAATTGCTTTCCAGCCTCCACCAACCAAGCCACGAACTCACGGAACAGCGAGAAAGGCGGATTAGTTACAATGATGTCGGCCTCATCACGCAGTTTGCGTATCTCCTTACTACGGAAATCACCGTCACCCTCCAGATACTGCCATTGCAAATCTTCGATGTTGATACGATTGTCGCCCGTTACATCACGTTCAAGTACGAATATCTTTCCATGCGTCTTACTTTTGTCTGCGTTGAAATGCGGTTGCTCAGTTTCAAAGAGTGTCGGTTGGTATGGCATCTTGTACTTCTTGCTTTCAGGGGCATAGCTTGTGGAAATCAGTTTCTTCAACCCCAATAGTTCAAAGTTCTGAGCAAAGAACTTTGTGAAGTTACTCCACTCTGGGTCATCGCAAGGCAGGAGCACCGTCTTGCCACGAAATACATTCGGGTCATAGTCCAGATAGGCGTTTATTTCCTTCTGAATATCGGGATATTGCGTATAGAACTCGTCGTTCTTTGCCTTCTTCGCATTTGCTAAATTCGTATTTGCCATACTCGTTTGCTTGGGGATTTCATATTTTGGCTACAAATTTACTCAATTTTATTGAGTATTAGGCGAAATCAGTACAAAAAATTCTAAATTCGAGAAGATTTAATGAAAATGTGTAAGTATTTAGACGTGATTTCAAGATTGATAGTTTATGAGTGGGAACCAATCTGGAAGGTTCTTCAAAAGGTTTTGTCGATGTTTTCAAATTTGTTTTAGACAATTGCAATAATTAGCAACCAAAATCTATCATTGATAAACCCATGTTACAAAAATACTTTTAAGAAACAGATATTATTTTCTTATTCACACTGGGTAAGCTGAGCAGCTTCGATGTCCGTCATCTGGTCTGGAGCATTGCCATAAGATTGGGACTTGGTAAAGGCAAGGTTTACAGCAACGATGATTGCGCCTGCTATATCGAACGTTGTTTTGCTTCTTTGTGTGTAACAGCCAGTGGAGAGCCGTTATCACACAATACGTTCAGGAACCTGACTGTCACATCCAACAGCGACCAGATACATTGTGACATCCAGGGAAAGACGGACTGCTGTTTCATATTCCTTCTCAACTTGGTTGTGCTTGCCCCTTAGAAAGCAGAAATACACAGGGGATTCCGTTAAGCAAAAAGATAAATATCAAGGAGCGACTAAATACGTATCGTGCCAGGATCCGTCCGCTGGGTGATTTTATAGGAATAAAATAGTTAAGAAGAACTTTGCAGAATCTCTGGAGCACGAAGATGATGTGGTGGTCTATACCAAGTTGCCAAACGGCTTCTATATCAACACGCCAATGGGCAAGTACAATCCCGACTGGGCGGTAGCCTTCAGGGAAGGAAGTGTCAAGCACGTCTATTTTGTGGCTGAGTCTAAAGGCAATGCCCTTCAGGGCTCTAAACTCCGAGGTTCTGAGGAAAGCAAAATCGAATGTGCCCGTCGCCACTTCAAAGCCATCAGTGACAACGGCTATATCTACGACGTTGCCAAAGACTACAAGTCATTGTATGATATTGTGACGAAGTAGAAATTATGAAGATGTAAATAATATTTCGGGCGGGAACTGATGAAATACGCAGCTTCCGCCCGAATCAGTTTGTTGATTGCAACTAGCTATTCGGTATTTCAACAGAACTCTCAATAATCTGAGATATTGGCGTGTAAATATCAACATCAGGAGTTTCCAAACTGACCACTAACGCGTATTTAATACCTTTTTCTAACATACTCTTTCTTGTTTTCCACCAACCTGTTGCAGGATAAATTGCTATTTTGTCGTATGCAGCTATTTGGGCAGCCGTTTCGCGGATGAAGTCACTATGTATTGAACCCTGATTTCGGCGATTGATGCCAATCCACCACCTGCTAGTGTCATTACTCAATACATTCTCACCATCAGAAGCAGTATTTGCTACTCTATGAGTAAAAGTTTCTTCAGTATCTTGTGATGTGGATACATCAAAACGCAATAACTCAGAAGGATAACTGTACTTCTTTAGTTTTCCCTTAATGCCAGGAGACGGCTGTATGTAATACGAAAGTGTAACTCGCATGGTTACTTCCGTTTCTCCAAGGTCTAGCAAAATATCTTTTGGCCAAGGCAACTTAAAAAGATGCATATTCGAATGCTTTAGCTCATTTCCTGAACCTTGTGCAAACGGTTTTAATTCTCCTTCTACTATGAATGTAACATAACTCTCATGTGTGGCAACGGCTTTATTCCAATCAGGTACGCCATATCCACAGGTATGTACCAGCAAATCCTTATCCAAATGTCCATTGATTGTACACATGTCCCTCATGGCCTCTGTCCAAGAAGACGAGTGTACCATCAATGCTCTAATTGACAAAGCAGAAAGCTCTGGGTTATAGTGCTTGATTGCGCCGGCTAGTCTTCCAGCCAAGGCTGTTGCGGCACTTGTCGCGTTAAATGCGCTAAATGTGCAATAATCCCGGGCATCAGTCGTGGCCAACATCAAGTCATCGTGCCATTGAAAATTCCCTTCTCCATCCCAATAGGCATTTCCTCCCTCCATCAGAATTTCAGGTTTGATGAGCATATTATTATCCCAGAGACGAGAAGTTCGACTGAAAGGTGAAACTCCTCCATGAGGAGCTACAATCTGTCTCCCTTCGTATTCAACATCTGAAATCACTATTTTTTTCGTAAATGCTCCAACAGTAAGAGCATTCCATGATTGTGCAGGATCATTCACAGAATTGTTCCATAGGTAATCAGGATAGCCGACACCATCGTTGTTGTCCACATTGCCAGCCGACACTAACAGCAAACTCTCTGGAGTGCCATCATTGTAGAGAGTTTCATCAATTGCAGCACTTGTTGCAGATGCGATTGCCTCTTGGCTTTCTGTCGCAGTTACAGCCATTGTCATTAGATGAGCGTCATCCTCTTCAGACTTTCGTATTGCATCCTCAAGGATGATTGCTGTATGTTCATCCGTAGCATCAGGATTCGTAGCGTTTGCAATTACCTTCACAGACACCAAATCGTTCGTAATTGGCTTAATATCTCTGTCGTAAATGACATCTATAAGGTCACCATAGAGTACCAATCCAGCCATGCCGGTACCATGGTTTGCCCTGTCTCTTAAATTAGCATCCGCCAAAGCAGAATGGCACCTGTCCTCAGGAAGAAAAGGGGTCAGCAATGGGTGATTATGATTGACACCCGAGTCCAAAATTCCTACTTTCACTAAATTATCCTCTACAGGAACACATTCATGTATCAAACTTTCCCATTCACGTGATTCTTGCATTCCTTTTTCTGGATTAGTAAGTATCGAAGGTCGTCTGAATTTTCTAATTTCAGAAATCCTGTCTATTACTTGTGGCAGCATTTCCAAATGTTCTCTATTGGCTTTTACGAGAACAACCATCATGCAGTCAAATGTAAGTGTTCGATTTCGATACTCAACACCTACAGATGCAATTCTGTGCTTGATATCCTCGGCATCAACCTCTGTCCCTGTAATCCAAATCTCATATTCTTCAATCCTGTCTGAAACAGTTTCATAATCTCCAGATACAGTAAAGAAAGATTCAAGTCTGACAGGACTTACAGCATCCAAAGCATCAATTAACTTCCTGCTACGTCTGTTATCTGTATCGGCTGATTGGCTATAAGCATTTAGTTTGTTGTCAAGCCAATTAGTTCGGTTTTCTGTAAGATAGAGCGTAACCTTATTCGATTCGTCGTCTGAGGAACGCATATTCATCACCTGCGCACCTCGCTTTGTGTCGAGTGATTTCCATGTTTCTAAAATAGCGTCCTTTTTAACAATTACATCTATATACGACCCAGAGGCTGCCACAGCTCCTTCAGGTAGTTCCTCTTTCTTTCGTCTAAAAGAAGCTAACGCTGATATATAACCTTCATGCAGTTGTTGTGCATGCGCCAGTGCATCAGCAGGAGTAGGTAACACACCTCCTCTTGCTGGCTTTGACTTAAACGTTACATCTTCTGACCAATTGGATAGTTTAATATGTCGAAAATTGCTCATGCTATGATTTCACTATGATATTAACTGACTCTATAGGCAAAAAATCGCTGATTGATAATTGTCTTCACTAGATCTTCATTCACACCTATTCCTTCAAGAAGTGATTCCTTCATCACGTCTCTGCATATCATAGTAATCTCAGCATGACTCATCTTATCCATAAGTGGTAAAATTTCATCGAAATTGAAACTCTTTTTAATAAAACCATCCAACTGACCACTTATAATTTTGAGTTTCTCCTCGTCTGTAGGCAAAGCATATTCTACAACATCATCAAATCTGCGGAACAATGCCTTGTCGAGTATTGCCATTGAATTCGTAGCCGCAACAATAAGACTATCCGAATCATCTCTTTCCATAAATTGAAGGAAAGAATTCAAAATACGTCTCATTTCACCAACTTCATTTTCCATACCTCTTTGAGCACCTATAGCATCAAACTCATCAAACAGATAGACCCCTTGATTCTGGCTAATCAAATCAAAAATCTTGCTCAATTTCAAACTTGATTCTCCCATAAATTTGGTGACTACTTTCTCCAATAACACCACATATAAAGGTAATTGCAATTCATTTGCTAAGATGGAGGCTGTCATGGTCTTCCCAGTACCAGAAGGACCAGAAAGCAGCAATTTTCTTCTGTTCCCAAGATGATATTTAGCTAGCGTGTCTTTGTGCAGATACTCTCTAATTACACGTTTTACCTTATCCTTAACATTGTTTTGACAAACTAAATCGTTCAAACGGTAAGGTTTGTCAATCTCAAGAACCATTTCTGCCAAATCAGAGTTGATCGGAGTAAGTCTTCTTGCTTGCAGCCTCATAATAGGCTTAGACTTTATTGCTTCATTGATTGAGCGAGCCAACACCACATGTCCAGCCTTAGATTCAAGGGCTGCGATTTGGAGAGCTGTCATCTTGAACCTATCATCATCTCCTGCCATATGGCTTTTGATGAGAGTAATTATTTGGTCAGCATTAGCCATATATATACCATTTTGAATTACCGCACAATATCTGCTTTGCAAAGATACAATATTTTATTATTATAACCAAATTTTTGCAAGACAATCTTTGAAAATTCATAATAAATTTCTGTTTAATATCAGTCTGACTGGCATTTCCATCTCAAACGCAGGCTAAATTCAGCAAAAACAATAAATGTTTTTGTACATATAAACTCTAAAAAACGGAATGTTCAATGATATTTGCAGCAAGTTATACTAACGAAACAAATTATGCAAACTATGTATGTAACCATACTTAAAAAGCCTTCTAAAAGAAAGTTAAAAATGTTAAATCTTAATTTTCCTCAACCTCTATTGAATCACTGCCGCCACTTTTCTGTCGTTTAGGCTATAAGCTATTGAGATATAACGTTTTATAAATACTCTGGTTGTACAAGCCTTCTATCTATCACGATCCCAAATAGCGTATCAACCATTGGGGGTGGTGCCTTTTCAGGCTGCAGCAATCTTAAATCTATCACCATCCCAAACAGCATCACGACAATTGTGGATGATGCCTTTGGTGATTGTTCTAACCTTGAATCCGTCACTATCCCTAACAGCGTGATGAGCATAGGGAAGGAAGCCTTTTTTAAATGTGAAAACCTGCAATCTGTCACTATCAATGGTAACCCTAAGATTGGCACCGATGCCTTTTTGCCCCCCCTGCTACTGTGACAATGAACCTGACGGCAAGCCCAATAGACGGAGATTATTGGACTACCTTCTATAACGACGGCTATAATTTCCAAGCTGATGAATATACAAAGGTATATAAAGGAGCGGTGAATGAATCATCGCTCATGCTGACCGAAGAGAAGGATGTGATGTAGCCTTGCATCTTTGCAACCCAGTTGCGACAGATTCGTAGTACCTTTGCACTCGGGAAAACAAAAAATCGATGAATATGGCAAAAAAAGACAAAGGCTTTTCGCAGAGCGAGGCAACGGTGCAGAGTGCTTACAAGTTTAGTAAAAACTTCTACGATGACGCAATCACTCAAGGCAAATGG
>JAEEGF010364335.1_pt1 | contig 13418 bp, 12 predicted proteins | sample 9134171 | NCBI WGS metagenome assembly JAEEGF01 (sample SAMN16246542, study PRJNA631951) | gut metagenome | biome: gut microbiome; feature: rumen; material: AP-attached | host: Bos | place: Iran: Karaj | collected 2018-10
GCCGAGCACCTTGTGGCGAGAAGGAAAACGACAAGGGATAACCGCAATGCAATGCACTGGGCCAGGCCCGGCAAAAGAGGGGAATGCGAGCCGAGGATAATCACGGGTGGCGCATTTCTCGGCACGGTCTATGAACTGTTCGGCTGGGAGAGGGATTTCCGTTACCGGGTACAGGGAGTGCGGAGGCACAGGAACATGGAAAGCGTGATCCTGTTCGATATGAAGGAGACGGAAGTCTTCCTGCCAAGGGAAATCCTTCCTGCGGCTGCTGATGGAAAGGAAGGGCTTCCGGGGCATAGCGTGAAGCCTGTTGTTCCCAGCACGCGCAGTTCCATCAAGGCATATCCTTCTGCCTGGGCGGATAACTTCGGGAGCAACTATTACCATCATTCGCAGGCAAGGGAACTTTCCACCATCGATATTGACGGGGCATGGCAGATTACTGAAAAAGCGCAGCCCTTTTCCGGTCCCGGCCTGAACGTAACCCCTCCGGACCGGCTGATGCAGGGGATCCGGAGCATCATCGAGGAAAAGAAGCTGGGGAGGAATACGGATGGAGCATGCTGAGAAGAAGGAAAGGCGAAAAAAACCGCCTGTTTCTGAGCTGCTGGGCGAAACCGACCGGCAGGAGCCTGTGACGGGCAAGCAAGGCTATGCTGAAAACGAGATCATACAGGATGATTCCTTCAGCTACAACGGTTACCAGGTGGTACGCGGTGAGTTCTTTGCCCATCTGTACGAGCCTTCCATCTCTTTCAACCAGAGCAAGATTTATGTCAATGCCGGGTGCCTGAAAAGGATGCAGGATGTTGACTATGTCCAGATACTGGTGAATTCAGAAGAGAAAAAACTGGTTATCCGGCCTGCCGGCGAGGACGAGAAGGACGCTTTCCTGTGGTGCAGCGTAAAGAACGGGGCCAGAAAACCGAAGCAGATCACCTGCAGGGTTTTCTTTGCCAAGATTGCAAGCCTCATGTCATGGAACCCGGATTACCGGTACAAGCTGCTGGGGAAAATAATCCGAAGCGGGGAAGAGAAACTGGTCGTCTTTGACCTTGCCGCTACTGAAATCTACCTGAGAACGGCGAAGGAAGGGGAGAAGCCCAGAACATCGCGGAAGCCTGTGTTTCCAGCCGAATGGGAAAACCAGTTCGGCCTTCCCGTGGAAGAGCACCGAAAGCTTCTCCAGGTCAACATATTCAACGGGTATACGGTATTCGAGATCCAGGAAAACAAGAAACCGGCGGAAGAAGCCTCCGGGGACAGCAATGCAGGGGGGACCGGATGATGGGAAACACGCCAATTCTTAAGCCTTCCATACTGATCGATATGCGCAAGAACAGGATCCGCATCCATAAGAACACCCTTCGAGCCCTGGGGGACCCTGACTTCGTGGTGCTTATCATCAACCCTGAGGAACACACCCTTGGGATAAAGTGCAGCGTCCTTGACGATAAGCTGGCTCACCGTATCCACAAAAACACCACGAAAAACGACTGCGAGCTTTACAGCAAGCCGTTGATGGCCGCGCTCCATGAGCTCTGCCCGGAATGGGACGGCAGGGAACGGTACAAGATAGAGGGCGGGATCATAGCGGAAGAGAACATGGCTGTATTTTCCATGCGTGATGGCACCATGCTTGGACACTAAGGAGGATTGCCCATGGAACAGCAGTTGTACCGGCTGGAGACGGATCCCGTGCTAAGGCGGCTGGTGGCGCCGATGAGCCCTGCCGAGTACCGCAATATGGAAGATGACATAAAAAGGAACGGGGGCATAAAAGGGATCAGCGTCTGGGGACGCACCATTCTTGTGGACTATGAATATTATGAATACTGCCACAAGGGGAACATTCCGTTCTGCCTTGCCAGCGTGCCCCTGAAAAACCGCACGGAGGCGGTCGCATGGATCTGCAGAGACCAGCTGGGCAGGAAGCCGCTGGCCGACGAGATGAGGAAATACCTTATCGGGAAACGGAGCATAGCGGAGCGGATAACGGCATCGTATCGCCTGAGGAGCGAGAGACGCCAGAATGACTGCTTGTCGGCGGACAATATGAAAGAAACTGCGCATGAAAATACGATAACGAGGATAAGAAAGAGAATCGGGCAGGAATACTCGTTGAATTATATTACGGTCAGGAAATACGAAGCCTACGCACGGTCGATAGACAGGATTTGCCAGTCAGCCCAGGGTTTTGCAAGCGCCCACCTTACAGGAGCGGTAAAGATGTCATTTGAGAAAATCGAAAGGCTGGCGTCCCTGCCCCCGGACGCGATTGCCGTGGAATGCCAGAGACGGATGGCGGGAACACAGGAAACCGGCAGCATCCTGGAAAAGGGGCTGCAGGAGCGGGAAGATACAGGCAGGGCTGTTCCTCCAGTCTCCATCAAAACGATGCCCGTATATGACCCGGATGCGGAGATAGTAAGCCTGTCCCTTACCATTCCTTCCTGGATAAGCAGCATCATGCGCGTCAGGAATGCGACAAACATGCAGGAAACATCATTAAGCGCGAGATTCTATCTGAACAAGGCGCTTCTAAGGCTCAAGTCCGCGACAGACAAGATGATTTACGTGTTAAGGAAGGACTCCGATGGCAGACTATAAAGAATTTGTACCTGATGTGCATTTTGAGCTGATCCCCATCAAAAGGCTGGTATCCAACCAGGACTACCAGAGGAACCTGTCACTGCCGCATATCAAAAAGACGGCGGAAAATTTTGACCTTTACCAGATCAACCCCGTCAAGGTCAGCCGCCGCAACGGGGTAAACTATGTGTTCAACGGCCAGCACACGATTGAAATCGTGGCGCTTGTCTCTGGTTCACGCGATACGCCTGTATGGTGCATGGTCTATGATGACATGGATTACAGGACTGAGGCCGATGTTTTTGCGAACCAGCAGAAGTACGTAAAGGTCTTGGCGCCGTACGAGATATTTATGGCTAACATAGAAGCTGAAAACGAATTGCAGATGGCGATCAAGTCCCTTGTCGAATCCTATGACCTTACCATATCCAAGAACAAGGCTCCCGGCATGATATGCGCTGTCTCGTCACTGGAACTGATTTACAGAAAGCATGGCTTCCATGCGCTTGACCGGACGATACGCCTTTGCGTCGGGACATGGGAGGGAGAGACGGGATCCCTTTCCTCCGGGATATTGAAAGGGATCGCGAAACTGATCGTGGCATTCGGGGACAGCCTGCGGGATGACGTTTTCAAGGAGAAGGTCGGGGTTTATTCTGCCCGCGAGATATCGCGGCTTGCAAGGGAACGCAAGGCCGGATCGATGGGTTATGCGGAAGCCATGCTTATCGCATACAACCGCAAGACAAAGAAAGGATTGAGCTGGTCAAAACTGTACTCGGGGAAAAAACGGCTGACTGACGATGCGGATTATGGCGATACAGCAGAAGAGAAAGAACCGATCAGCCAGGAAGCATTGGATTGACATGACTAGCATGCCTGTTGAATATTGCTCAGGTTAATGGGTACCCTTGGGATTAACCAAATAAAGGTATTGCATTTTGCAAAAATACTGCTATAATAGGCACTGTTGCAAAGGAAGTTGTCGGCAGGTTTCTAAATCAGCATCAGGAAGCACGGCCCGGGTAACTGCGTTGCCCGGGCTGCATTTTTGATGCTCTGCCGGCCAACTGAAGTACAGGATGGCAGGAGTGTTATTCTCAAGGGCATGAAGAGGGACAAAAGGGCGATAGCATTAAGGAAGCTGGGGAATATCGCCAAAAAGGAGAAAGAGCTGTGGTACAGGCGCATCTGTGATTACGCGCTGGCATACCGCCTGACTGTGGATGATAGGATCTGGCTCTACAATAAACTGAAAGCCAAGGGCGTCACGATTCTGGGAATGGATCCCACAGCGGAACCGGAACCCAAGCGCAAGGCATGGCATGATGAAGACGGCACGGAATATGTTGATTTCGCCCATAAAGACTATGAGGCTGTATACGATGAGATAATAAAGAAATGTAATGCACTCAGGCCGTTGGTGGATAAAGTCAGAACCATAAAGCCGCCGCAACGGTATGAACTGGAACATCTCAGCAAAAAGATCATCAAAGGGGATGACGGTGCGCGTGAGCGGCTGACAGAAATGTACCTGCGCACAGCCTTGGCTTTCGGCCTCAGATGGTCGAAGCTGCTGGATGTGGACCTGCAGGAAGCAGTAGGGGATGCGCTGGAAGGGCTTGTAAGGGCTGTCAACAGTTATTCACCGGAAAACGGGAACATGTTTTCCATGTATCTTTTTGGCTGGATGCGTCATACAACGGCGAAAGGGCAAACGACACATGATCCGCAGGTCTCTATCAGGAAAGACAGAAGATTCCGCTTTGTCAGTGCCTATTGCGTGCTGAAGAGGTGGGGCTGTACTGGGTGCGACAGGCTGCCGGATTGCAATGAGGCAGTACAAAAGGTTGCAGAAAGGCTGAACTGGGAACCGGAAGACGCCCGGGCAGCAATAAGGGCCTCACTGGAACCGCTGTCGCTGGAAGCCTTCCTTGAAACCGCGGAACACACCGCCAGCGAAGGCTTTTCTGAAGAAATCCGGGAAGAAGAGGATGATGCCCCGGATTACGAGGAGGAACTGTCAGGCTATTGCATAGATGCGGCAGAAGAAGCGGAAACAGACTTGGCTGGCTGGCTGTTGCAGGAAAAACTGAGGGAGCAGATGAGCCGGCTTGCCCCGAGGGAAAAGGAAGTACTGGAGTACCATTACGGGATCGGGTGCGCCCGGCCATACACGCTGGAAGAGATCGGATGCAGGTATGGCGTATCCAGAACGAGAATACAGCAAATCGAAGCCATGGCGATTGAGAAACTGAGGTCCAGGAGCAAAGCCCTGAAAGGCTATCTTCCGGACATACAATCGGACCGGGATAAAAACATGACCCAGAAGAAATTGCAGCCCGGTGGAATGCACCTGAAAAAGGGACTGCCAAATAAATGGTTAGGGAGAACTGTCATGAAGCTGTCAGAATTGCTTATAAGCTACAGAATGGAACATAATCTGGACAGGAGGGAAATGGCGGAACTGTGCGAGATATCGGAAGCCACTCTTTCACACCTTGAGGATCCGGGCAACGTGAAATGCCCTGCTTCCAGGATCCTGTTAAAGCTTTTCAAAAACATGGATATAACCGAGGGCGTATTCATGGACGTCATAAAGCACGACAGCCTGTTCCAAGGCTTGGACATTGCCTGGATGTGGGAGGATAGAAACGAGGAAAGGCTGCTGAAGTATTATCACCAGTTGAACAGGCAGGGAAAAGAGATCGCGCTGGCACAGTTACAGGTACTGGCTGAATCTAGAAAGTTCTAGGCAGTATCCCTCGTGCCAGGCAGTTTGGTATCATTGTAGCGAAACACATTGGCGACTATTTGGGGAAGAAACCCGGCGACCAAAAGCCGTGCCGGGCTTTCTTCTTTTTTATTGCCATTTTTGGTATAATTACAAAAAAGGACAGGGGATTCATCATGTTTCGTAAATTCCGTTATTGCATAATCGGGTTAATTGCCGGCCTGATCGGTATGGCTGTAGGCATGGCAGGACAAGTTTATATCTATGAGTTCTCAGACAGGAACGATGTGCTGATGCAGGCTGCCAGGGTCTTTAAGGAACTGGACGAGCTTGCGTTTCTGGTAGCGTTCTGTTCCGCCGTCATCTTTTTGATATCCTGCGTTGTGCTGGAATACAGGCGCTGGCGCAGACGGAAGAAACGGGATGAAGCGGTCAGGGATATTTAGTTTGGAGGAGGATCGGATTTAATGGCACAATTTACAACAGATATTTTCTCGCAGTTCGACAAGAAATGGGCATTGCTTTGCGCCGGGACGAAAGAGCATCACAATGCCATGACCATCAGCTGGGGCGGCATGGGTACGATCTGGGGGAAGCCTGTGGTGACGGTCTATGTGAAACCATGCCGTTACACCTATGGTTTTATGAACGACAACGAGTACTTCACTGTCAGCTTCTACCCGGAAGAGTGCAGGAAGTCGCTGGCCGTTATGGGAACCAAATCCGGCAGGGACATAAACAAGGATGAAGCGTCGGGATTTACCGTCAAACCAATTGGGCAGGTCGTCACTTACGAAGAAGCGGAAGTGACTCTCATCTGCCGTAAGATATACTGGCAAGATCTGATAAGGGAGAATATGCCAAAGGATGAAGTTGAGAGATTTTATACGGAAGAAGAACCGCATCGTATGTTTATCGGTGAGGTGGTAGAGATTCTTAAGCCATGATTATTACTGCGATGAATCGGGTTTTTTATTGGTATACGATACGGCGAAAATGGAGTATCGTGTAACTACTATGGTAGTAAAGCTAATGATGCCCCTTAGTTCATCATCTGATGTACTCCTTTCTGTTTAATACCAGCCTCTATCGTTTGACCATACGGTACCAAAAGTGATACAATCAAAAAAAGGAGGCAGGCTAAGACCCGCTGATGCCAACAGCGAACCTAGCTTTTTGTAACTATTTGTCGCCGCCAATGGAATACAGGAACAGAATTAAAACGGCAGCACAAACCGCTCCGATTCCAATGGCTAAGCCATGGATGAACCAGTCAAACCACAACATGGTTACTAGCCTCCTTTTCAGGAGGCTTAACACCAGCTCCCAGCAGAAATCCCCTACGGGTATACGATACGGCGAAAATGGAGTATCGTATAACTGACAAATTCAAGTTTTTCTTAACAGCCGAGGTTTTTTCCTCGGCTGTTTTTTTGAAATGCGTCGCTTCCAAAACGACCACTTATTTGCGGAGTTGCGGTATAATCAAAAGAGATAACAATCACATTGAAAATCACGGGAGCAGTAGCAATGGAAAGGCTAAGAAAAGAGTGAATTAAAAGGAGTAAGGCGAAATGGATATAACTGTCCCAAAAGACAAAGCAAAGCGCTTAAAAAAGCAGGCGATAAAGACTGGCGAAAGAAAATCGCTTGAGGAAACCAAGAAGCGTTTAAGGCGCCAAGAAATCAGCTATGTATCGGAAGGGTATTTCAGGACACATTCCAGAACCGTGACGACGCTTGATTTTACCAACCACACATGGAAAGTTTATTCAAGCGTAGAATCACCGCGCAAACCGGAAAAAAACAAGACCAAATCATCAAAAGGAACAATCCCGCCGGCGGCTGAAGATGAGTTTGCTGCAAGGCTGTACTTCATCCGGAATTTAGGAAAAAAAGAATACTCATACGACAAAACAGCTTATGACGCGCCTGTAGCCAAAGCTTATATATTGGGGAAAAAGTTTTTCTGGATGCCAGTTACAACGTTTGGCATGGCTTGTTTTCGCAATTTTGGCAGGTATGGTGTGGGGTACAGGAACGGCGATGAGGAACAATGCAGGGAAGTGTTAGAGGATTCGTTATACAGCGAATTGTTTGATCAGATAAGCTATGCATTTTCCCGGTTAATGCATGTTTGCGAACATCCAGAGGAGGAACCGCTGGAAGAAGCCTTTGTTCCTGTAGAAGACTTTCGGCAAAAAGCAGTTGAGCAGTACCAGAAAAAAGCGGAACAGGGGGACATTGGCGCCATTTGCCATTTAGGGGATCTGTACTATTACGGGGTGTATGTCGGGCAAGACCGGAAACATGCCCTGGAGTTATATAAGAAAGCAGCTGTAAAAGGGGCTCTGCCTGCTATGAATATGCTGGCTGACCTATATTATTATGGTGACGGAGGCCTTGACCAGGATTATCATCAGGCGATACGCTTATACCGGGAGCTCAGCCGCAAAAAGCACAACCGTTATGTGCAGTATCAGCTGGGGAGAATGTACCTGGCGGGGCAGGGCGTAAAGAAGAATGAAAAACGGGCAGTCAAGTACTTCTGGCTATCCGGCTACTATGACTATGAACCCAGCACGTGGGAATATATCAAATGCCTGTATTACGGAGTTGGCGTCAAACAGGACCGGAATAAGGCGATGGATAGGAAATACAGGATCAGTTTTCAGCATCAGCGGGAGCTGGTACGGATGCTGGAGAATGACTTTGATTCTCTTGGCTGGGGCGAGAAATATGAACTGGCTATGCTATATCAAAACTTTATACATCACAAATCATGGGAAAGAAAGAAGTATACGGAAGAAGAAAAACGACTTGAAAAGGCTGCCCATCAGATTATTTATAAAGCCGCAGAAAATGGTTATGCAAAGGCTGAGTTCGAAATAGCGCATTTGTATCAATTGGGCCCGGAATTTGGGTATCCGGATATTCCGGAAGATGAGGGTAAGGCTATTGAATGGTATACAAGATCCGCAGAACATGGGTATTTTGACGCAAAATGGGAATTGGTTTGGTATTATATGCGCGGCGGTTTTTTTGTGCTGGAGGCTACAGATAAAAAGGATTTAGCCAAAGCAAGATACTGGTTTAAGCAACTTACCCCGAAAGAACAGAAGGAACGTGCCGAAATTGGGAAAGAGATTGGAATTGGCGAGGAATAGATTACAGAAGAATCTTATAGCAGTTACTGCATGGTAAAACAAATCGTATAATAATATCCACCGGCATAGCCGGTGGATATTTATTCCAATTCTTTTAGTCCTTCTGGCATATCATCGGTAGTGCTTTTTCGCTTTCTTTTTGGGTTTTATTATTTCGTCGCCCGATGGCGACAACTATGGGTACAGAGATGTACCAGCGGTATAATCGGTAAGCAGAAAGGCTGAGGCTTGGCCCAATGCCATTAAAAATAATTTTCAATAATTATTTAACATTATGATAATGAGACGATCGATTCCTCCCAAAATTATTGCTTCATGTTTTTCTTTTTTTTACTCCTTAATTTTTTGTACAGGCTTTTGACGGCTTCCAAAGAGAACTGCCCGGATACCGCATGGTATCCGGGCAGTTCTCTTTTCAGGCTGTTGTTTTGTGTTATAATATCGATACAGGGATCTAAGTATTGCATACAGCAAAAGGCGCATGTCCTCTTCCTGACCATCTAACAGGAAACGACCGGGGCAGGCTGTCAGTTTTATGTAAAGAGGGAGAGCATATTATGAATATCAAAAAGTTTGCAGGATCTGCAGTCACGGCATTGGCAATCATGGCCACAGCGACATGCTTCGCACAGATATCCAAAAGCGATTTGAATATCGGTGGAATTTATTACAAGGAATCTTTGTCGGATGTAACAGCCGTCTATGGGCAGCCTATAGGGAAAGAAAGAACCCCTCCTGCCGGATTTGCATACGTGTACAGGCATGGAAATTCAACATTCACTGTGAGTCCATGGGGCGAAAATGGCTATGTTTGCGGTGTGCAGGTCAAAGACAACTGCCCGCTTGGCACTAAAGCCGGGATACGCATTGGTTCGACGCAGGCAGAAATACAAGCGGTTTACGGAAGACCTGATAAAATTGAATATGAAGGCCGTAACTTATATTATAGTACAGGCCGTGAATCCATTGATCACGGAGACGGGTATTCCAGCGATATTGAACCGATGCTGATATTCAGGCTGGACAGGGCAGGCGGAAGAGTTATCGCTTTTTGGTTTACTGTTATGGATTATTTTGACGAGAGATATCCTACAGGCTCAAAACCGAAGACGGAAACACAGAAGTCGTCACAAACAACACCGTCAACTCCCCAAAAAACACAGCGTACGATCCCTGATTTCGTAACGGAGATCCCCAAGGCCGAGCTGAACATCGGCGGTATTGAGCCCGGGCAGGACGTCGGCTATACCGAACAGATTTACGGAAAACCAGGCAAGTTCGAGGACGAGGGGTTTATCCAGATCTACAATTATAACGACAAGTTTGTTGTAAGAGCAAAGATGAACCACGGCTTCAAGGTCACATCCGTCGCCATTTATGAAAAAGGGCTCAAAACTCCCAGCGGCCTGACGGTTGGCATGCCATATGGAGACGTGGTAAAAAAGTTCGGCAAGGTAAACGGGATCAAGTTCAAAGGCGAGGGGATTGAAGCAAAGCTCAAGGGCTGTACAGACTACACGTATTTCAGCGGTGACAAGCAGGCTGTTTTCCTTGTGGACAAGAAAGGCTTGGTGCAGGCTATCAGGGTAGAGGAACTAGACGAACAGAAATATATAGAAGCAAAAAGAAAAAAACATCAGGCCTGACCATAAGCAAAGGACTCTGGCACTGCTGTGCGGAGTCCTTTGTATCTGTTAAACTATCCTGCGTTGCTGTAGATCCGGGAAACATGGTGGGAAACGTAAAGAAGGCAGTATATAATGCATAGTCCGAAAATACTGGATTTTTGAGCTAAAATATGATATAATACATAGGCTTTTGACAGGCAGCTCCTGGCTGTGCGAAAAGAAACCAACCTTGGGAAAAGTAGCGAACGGAGTAATCGCCAAAACGCATCAAATGAAATAATTCATCCGTTATTCGCTCATACAATATAAATATAATAGGAAGGAAACTGATATAATAGATTTTTTATCAAAAATCTTAAATAATCTATTGACAACTTCCCTCAGATTATGTTATAATTGGCACGTCTTGAAAACCTCATATTTTTAAAACCAAGTGGAAACTTCGGATCAGGTTATACCGACCGCTTCAAATTACGTTTCTGCATCCGGCTCATGCCCGGGTGGATACGCAATCATTCAATCTAATTTCGACCGTTACTTTTCAGAGATGTTGTTTGGAGTTCACAGGTGTGGTTTGATCCGAGGTTTTTTTGTCCCCGGATGACACCGGTGGGCAGCGAACCTTGAAAACTAAATAGCGCCGATCCCCAAGGAACTGCCTCGGACAGGAGTACCGCGTAAAGCATCCCCTCCTGTATGCGCGAGCGTGTTGAAACTGACGGAACTGCATGCCAGGACCGCAGGGCAGGGACAGAAGGGGTCGCCGCAAGTCCATACTACTACAACCGACCTTAGTCCTTTGCTGAAAGGAGGACCGAATCTTGCGCAGCGTGATCCAGCGTACTTCCAGGGGGATTTATGAGATCCCGCTGGAGACGCTCAATTGCGACAGGCGCGTCCTTAGCATCCGGGGTGAGATCACCCAGGACAGCGCGTTCGAGTTCGCCCTGTCTGTAGCCTACCTCATCAGTGTCAGCGACACTGAGCCCATCATCGTGTACATCAACAGCCGCGGAGGCGAAGTAGACGCGGGTCTTCTGATGTACGATGTCATCCAGACCAGCCCGGCCCCCATACGGCTGGTAACACTCGGAGAAGCCTACAGTATGGCTGCCCTGATCTTCTCCAGCGGCCTGCACGGCCGCTACCTGCTTCCCAACAGCAAGCTGATGTTGCACGAGCCGTTGATCGACTGCCCCATCGGAGGCAACACCTCTTCCATTAAAACCATCTCCGACGACATGTTGGCGACCCGTGACAAGATCAACAGTCTCCTGTCGAAGCACACCGGCAAGCCGCTCAAAGTCATTGAAGAAGCCACAAGCTACGACCACTTCTTCACCGCGGAAGAAAGCGTAGCATTCGGCCTGGCCGACGAGGTGATCACCTTCGGCCGGCTTGTAAAGGAGGGATGCTGATATGCCGAAAGGTATACGTCGTAGTTCTAAAAGGCAGGCAGTTGCAGAGCTGGCACGCGTTCTGAATGAACGCGCCGCCAAACTGCAGCAGGAGCCTGCCTGGGAGAAGGGCTACGACTCCCTGATCCTTGGTGACGGCCCGAAAGGGACGTACAGCATGGACCCGCAGATCTCCCAGGTCAACAATAATGTACTTGTCATCGCCGGCACCGGCGGCGGCAAGACCAAAAGCGTGGTGGAGGCCAACCTGCTCCACGCGTTCCATCAGAGCCTGACGGTGCTGCTGACCAAGCGCCGTCTGCTTGACCAGTACGCTCCTCTCCTCAAAAGCAGGGGCTACGATGTCAAGGTCCTGGACCTTGTGAGTCCTGACCGTTCTGACGTCGGTTACGACCCCATGCTTCATCTCAGCGACGATACCGATATCATCGGTCTGTCCAAAGCGCTCGTCAGCAGCTCCGGCTGCACTTCGGTTGCAGAGCCCTACTGGGAAACCAGTGCAGCCGATCTCTTCACGGCGTTCATCAAACTCGCAAGGCTGCTGTACGGGAACGGGGCCCGTATGGCCGACGTCCTCAAACTCATCCAGAAAATAGATTATCCCCCCGTCCTGGATGAGGACGACTGCGACGACATGTCCCTGCTCCGTACCCTCAACCCCGTCGACCAGTTCGTCGCGCTGCGGGAGAAAGACCCGCAGATGTTCATGAGCTGGCTTCAGTTCAGCAACAACGCGAACAACACGAAAGCCTGCATCCGCAGCATGTTGGTCTCCGCTGTGAACAGCGTGATGACCGAAGGCATCCGGCAGACCATGGCGATGCCTGAACAGTTGGAGTTTACCGACCTGGTAAACCGCAAGACCGTGTTGTTCATCCTCACCAGCCCGGTAAATCCGGCGCTGCACCCCTTCGCCAACCTGGCGCTGGGGTCGTTGTTCAAAGAACTCTTCGAATACGCCGAGAGCCTTCCCGGCGGGCGTGTTCCCATCCCCCTGACGGCGATCTGCGACGATTTCGCCACCGGGGGCAAGATCCCCAACTTCCAGCAGCACATCAGCATCTTCCGCGAAAAAGGCATCGCGGTCATGATGCTGGTCCAGAGCCTCTCCCAGCTGGATTCGATGTATGGAGATTCCGCCTCCATCACGATCCAGGACAACACCGACAACATCATCTACATGGGCGGCAACAACCTCAAAACCGCCGAGCAGATGGCACAACGTATCGACAAACCCATGAATGAGGTGCTGGCCCTTCCCAGAGGCCAGATCTATCTCTTCCGCAGCGGTCAGAAAGCGCTGCAGATGCAGCGCTATCAGATCTTCAAAGACCCGCTGTACCAGAAAGAGATCGCTCCGTTAGACGCAGCAAACACACGATAAAGCTTCCTGTACCTACTGTGCCCGGGCTATATTGCCGGCCCGGGCATGGTACAGTTGCATAGATAATAACAGGATAAGGAGGATGATACGATGATCTATTTTACTTCGGACCTGCATTTCTGGCATAAAAATGCTATTATATATACGAACCGGCCCTTCGGGACGGTGGAAGAGATGAACGAAAAGTTGATAGAATACTGGAATAAGACCGTCCACAAAAATGACGAGGTCTATATCCTGGGCGACGTGACCATGGTAAAGCCGAACCGGGCGTCGGAAATCATTGCACGGTTAAAGGGCAGAAAGTATCTTTTAATGGGCAACCATGATTACTTCGCACGAGAGAAGCAGTTCGATCCTTCCTCCTGCGGCATCGAGTGGGTGAAGATGTACCATGAGCTGCACTGGCAGGGGCATACATTCGTGTTGTGCCACTATCCGTTCCTGAGCTGGAACAGGGACTCGCACGGTTCCTACAATCTGCACGGGCACAGC
>JAEEGF011317870.1_pt1 | contig 13418 bp, 10 predicted proteins | sample 9134171 | NCBI WGS metagenome assembly JAEEGF01 (sample SAMN16246542, study PRJNA631951) | gut metagenome | biome: gut microbiome; feature: rumen; material: AP-attached | host: Bos | place: Iran: Karaj | collected 2018-10
CTCCGCCGCGGGGGTCTCGGGGGGCTCAGGGGTCAGGGTCAGAGAGGGTACCTCAACGGCGGTGGCAGTGGGCTCCAGGGTCAGTTCAGGCGTCATGTTTTCCGTCATGGTAATCGTTCCTTTCTGTATACTTATTTTATATCGTTCTTCACGTTTGGTCACAATTCCAGGGAAATGCCCTCTCCCAGCTCCTCCTCCATGGTCTTGGGCTCCTGGGGCTTGGGCTGGGTCTGCTGGGCTTTTTGGGCCTGCTCGGCCTGGGTCTTGTGGATGGGATCCTCGCTGAGGCCCTCCCGGGCCATCATGTTCTCCAGCACGGTGATATCGGTGGAGATATCCAGGGCCTGATCGCCGAAGAGGCTGTCCAGCTGCTTTTCAAAGGCCGCCACGATGCTGTCCATGATGCCGGCCACGCTCTTCTTGGTGCTGTTGATATTCTCGCCCTCCACGCCCTGGGAATCCATGCGGTCATAGGCGTTGAGCAGCTTCAGCGTGGTGGGCAGATAGTAGTTCATGAACTTGCGGATCTGGGGCAGCTTCTTGGGATTGGCCTTCACCTGCTCGAAGATCCGGCTGCTGACCGTCTCCAGCCGCACGATGTCGGCGCTGATCTTTGCGTCGTCAATGTTGTCGTCCAGGCGCTTCATCTCCGCAATGGCGGCCGCGCCGTCGGCGAGCATCTTGTCCAGCTCCTCGTTGCCGGTGGTCTCCGGCTCCGGCTCGGGCTCCGGGACCTCCTCCACGATGTCCTTGCACAGGCCCCGGGAGATCAGGCCCACCACCGCGCCGGCTGCCGCCGCCACCACAAAGTGGAACGGACGGTACAGGGGGAACAGCAGAGCATACAGCAGCCACGTCACGGCCACCGCGTACAGGGGAATCGTCGACTTGCGCACGATCTTTTTCATTCCGTCGCCTCCGATCACGGGCCCTTGCCCGATTTTCACGCATTCTGCGTATATTATATCCCAATGGACACAGGCGGTCAAGAAAAAGCCGCCCTCTCTTGTTGACTAAATTGTAAAATCTGCCTTACGACCCGCCGAAGAGCGCAAAAAAAGCTCCGGGGGCAGGCGCTCCCGGAGCTTTCGCTTGTCAATACAGGGTCGGCCGGGCCGCCTTGACCCAGTCGATCCGCAGATAGCAGATGACGAACACCACGCAGCTGCACATCCAGGTCAGCGGATAAGCCGTGAAAATCACTATCATGGACCGGAAATGCTGCATCATCACCGTGATATAGGCCACGCGCAGCACGCACCAGCAGCCCAGCATGGTGTACATGGGGATCCGCGCCTTGCCCACGCCCCGCATGACGGCGGAGATCCCGTGGGCCATGGCCAGGGCGAAGTAGAACAGCGCCTCCGTGCGGGCCGCCCGGACGCCCACGGCGATCACCTCCGGATCGTCGTTGAACAGCGCCACCGCGTAGGGCGCCAGCAGGTAGATCAGCACGCCGATCCCCTCCGCCAGCACCATGGCGCTCAGCACGCCGAACCGGCCCCCCTTCCTGGCCCGCTCGTGCTTTCCGGCGCCCAGATTCTGGCCGATGAAGGTGGTCATGGCCATGGAGAAGGCGGTGATGGGGAGAAAGGCGAAGCCCTCCACCTTGCTGTACGCCCCGTGGCCCGCCATCACGTTGTCGCCGAAGGTGTTGACGTTGCTCTGGACCACCACGTTGGCAATGGCGATGATGGAGTTCTGCAGGCCCGTGGGAATACCCTGGTTCGTGATCAGCCGCAGCTGGATCTTGTCAAAGCGGATCCGCCGCAAGTTCAGCCGGCAGGCGCCCTCCAGCAGCATGAGCCGCCGGGCGCACAGCACGGCGCTGAGCACCTGGCTGATGACCGTGGCCCCCGCCGCGCCGGCGACGCCCCAGTGGAAGACGCCCACGAACACCAGATCCAGGGCGATATTGGTCAGCGAGGCGAAGATCAGAAACAGCAGCGGCGTCCGGCTGTCGCCGATGGCCCGCAGGATCCCTGTAAAGGTGTTATACAGTACAGAGCCCAGACTGCCGGCAAAAAAGATGCGGAAATACAGGATGGAGAGAGGCAGCACGTTCTCCGGCGTCCGCATCCAGCGCAGGATCTGAGGCGTGAACAGTATGCCCACCACCGTCAGCAGTACGCCGCACAGGCAGCCGAACGCCGCGTCGGTGTGGATGGCGGCCTCCAGCCGCTCGTCGTCCTTCCCGCCGAACCAGCGGCTGATGATGACGCCGGCTCCCATGGTCAGACCGATGAAAAAGGCGTTCATCATGAAGATCAGGTTGCCGCTGCTGGCCACGGCGGCCAGCGCCTCCTTGCCGGCAAAGCGGCCCACCACGATGCTGTCAAAGGTGTTGTAGAACTGCTGGAACAGGTTGCCCAGCAAAACGGGAATGGCGAAGCTGACCATGTGCCGTACGATCGGCCCCTCGGTCATATCCACCATCCGCGACGTGCTCCGGCGCACGGCCCCGCCTCCCTTCTGTCATATGCCATAAAGTGCATTATACTGTCACCCCCGCCCCGGGTCAAGGGCTTTTTGCAAAAAGCGCGGCAAAACTGCGCAGCTGTGTCGGCGGCATGTTTGCTGCCGGTTTTGCCTGCTCGCTTCGCTCGCGCAAAACCGGAGTTCGTTTCAAATCCCCCCGGAAGCGAAAAAACCGGAACACGCAAATGCGTGTTCCGGTTTTTTGGCGCAGAAGGAGGGATTTGAACCCTCGCGGCGCTTTTTACACACCCTACTCCCTTAGCAGGGGAGCCCCTTCGGCCACTTGGGTACTTCTGCATAGCCGAAAACGAAACCTTATATAATCTGGCGGAGAGAGTGGGATTCGAACCCACGGATGCTTTCACATCGCCGGTTTTCAAGACCGGTGCTTTCGACCACTCAGCCATCTCTCCGTGTGTAAAAGCACATCCCGAGCCAGACGCATGCATTATACTACCATATCCGCCGGAGGTTGTCAACCAAAAACAACCGCGGAAAAGCGAAAAAATTTTCATTTAGGGCTTGCAAAGTAAAAAAAGATGTGGTATAGTAATCAAGCTGATATCAGCGGCACAATATAATATCCGGGTGTGGCGAAGTTTGGTATCGCGCTTGAATGGGGTTCAAGAGGCCTCGAGTTCGAATCTCGACACTCGGACCAAAAACGACAGACGTACTTCTGTACGGCTGTCGTTTTTTATTTGCGTATGGGAGAACTCGACACTCGGGCGCCATGGGAAAGGTTCCGTAATCCTGGAGCTTAAGGTATTGACTCACGTTTCATTCCCTTTTTACTCCGGTTGATATACTATGATGTGATATTGGATGCGGCGGGGATTGCTCCCCGCCGCATCCAATCATATATTCGCATTTCTATCAGCGTACATACCTTCCCGCCTGCAAAGATACTGAACAGATAGCCGCCATCTGCTGCTGTTCGCCTGATTTCCGGCAGGCCGTCCGGCTTAACGGCAGCGCGGCAGACGACACGGATCCTGGTATGAGTGTCTGCAGCGTAATCCGCCTCTGGCAGAGCTTACGGCGCAAAACCAAGATCGCAAGCGCGACGACAGGGAGCAGATCGTCATCGAGAACCATCATAGCAGGCGCTTTGATGCACCGGCTATCCTCTTATCAGAATATAACGCATTTACGAGATATGGACATCCGATCCCTCTCTTCGCCCTGGCTATCGCCAGCTCCACGCCGGACAGTCCCAGGCTGTTCAGCGTTGTCGCGGAAAACCCGGGCTCAGGGCGAAGCGACAATACGATGCGCACAGTATGTCTTCCGCTATGCTATAAGCACGGCGGAAGACATGCTGTGTTCTCATATTTTACTTCCCATATGGTTGATCATGCCGGCCAGGCAGCCAGCGCCAAAGCCGTTGTCGATATTTACCACGGAAACGCCGCTGGCACAGGAATTCAGCATGCTCAAAAGAGCCGCCATGCCGCCGAAGGAAGCGCCGTAACCAACGGAGGTGGGTACCGCTATCACCGGACAAGCTGAGCGGGCTGTTTCAGTGAACGCCTGCCGTCTGTTTTACCCGGATGCGGCGGCGGAGCCGGTCCGATAAATCCGGCGAAGCGGGCCTCACTTCACGGATTGTAAAAGCGGACAAAACGTGGTAACATGGAAAAACAAAAGCCGATGCTTGCGGAGGACGAGCGGATAGGAACGCGCAAATCACAGGACGAGGAGCTGCTGAAGCTTCGCAGCATCAGAGAAAGGTTGGGAACAACATGTCATTTGCAGAGCACAGGGAAAGACTGTATGGGACTTTGGCCGAAAACACCTTGGTGATCGCCTATGCCGGCATCCCCCTCCACGCCAACGAGGATGATTACTATGATTTCGCAGTCAACAGCCAGTATTTCTACTTGACAGGGCTGGAGCGGGAAAACACGGCATTCCTGGCATATAAGACGGCGGAAAAGGTGCGGGAGATCCTTTTTATCGAAGAGCCGGATCCGCGGTCTGAGAGGTGGACCGGGAAGATGCCCACCAAGGAGGAAGTCCGGAAGATCTCCGGGATCGAGGACGTGCGCTATACGGACAGTCTGGACGGTGCGATCGGCAGCTTTATGGGGTACTTCCGTGTGGAGCAGGCGTACTTCGACCTGTACCACTGCCAGATGAACGATCTGCCGGATTATAATCTGGTGATGGCGGAACGGTTTAGGAAGGCCTATCCGCATGTGATCCTGAAGGACCTGCATACGGCCTGCGCGCCGCTCAGGGAACAGAAGGATGCGGAAGAGGTGGAACGCATCCGCCAAGCACTGGATATTACCCGCCGGGGCTTGGAATTTGTGATGAAGAACCTGAAGCCGGGCATGATGGAATACCAGGTGCAGGCGGACTTTGAGTATACCTGCAGACGGTTGGGCGCAAAGCGCCAGGCATTCCCCACGATCGCCGGCTCCGGCATCAACGGCTGTATGATGCACTACGAAACAAACCACTGCCAGGTGCAGGACGGCTCACTGATCCTGCTGGACCTCGGCGCAAAGTATGAAAACTACTGCAGCGACATCACGAGGACCTATCCGGCCAACGGAAAGTTCAGCCCGAGACAGCGTGAGATCTATGAGCTGGTCCTTAAGGCGAACGAGGCGGTCGCTGCGGCGGCGAAGCCGGGCATCACCACAAAAGATCTGAACGACGTCGCGCGCCAGATCCTCGGGGAGGGCCTGGTTGCCATGGGCATGATCCAGGATGCCTCCGGTGTGGATCAGTACTATATGCACAGCGTGAGCCACCCCATCGGGATCGACGTGCACGACATCTCTCTGGCAGGAGACGTGCTTCAGCCCGGTTGGGTCATCAGCGATGAACCGGGATTGTACATCGATGAAGAAGCGATCGGCATCCGCATCGAGGATGATCTCCTGATCACTGAGGATGGGTGTGAGGTCCTGTCGAAGGATATCATCAAAGATCCTGATGCGATCGAGGCGTTTATGGCATAAAACGGCGCAAACACCCGGGAAACCGCCTGGTTCCCGGGTGTTTTGCGCCGTTTTGCGTTTTTTTTATCGGGACGCTTCCGGCTTCGGGTTTGCGGAAGGAGCCCTTCCCTGCAGCGACAGCGGATAAACCCGGGTTTTGCAGGACAAGCTGAGCGGGCTGTTTCCGTGAGCGCCTGCCGGCTGCTTTACCAGGATGCGGCGCGGTACGACAGCGATCTGCGGATCGGGATTGACGAATGCCGGGAAATATAGTATGATGTTGTGATATAAGGGAGAATATCGGGAAATCCCGGAATTATCAGTCAATTGGGGGCAAACCTATGAATATATTCAGCGTCATCTCTCTGCTGGGCGGACTTGCCATGTTCCTGTACGGCATGCGCCTGATGGGAGACTCCTTAAAGGAAAACTCCTCCGGCACCCTGAAGGCCGCCATGGGCAAGGTGACCAACAACCCCATCCGGGCCTTTATCCTGGGCCTTCTGGTCACGGCGCTGATCCAGTCCTCCACGGCCACCATCGTCATCACCGCCGGCCTTGTCAGCGCAGGGATCCTGACCATGCACCAGTCCCTGGGCATCATCGTCGGCGCCAACGTGGGCACCACCGTCACCGGTCAGATCATCCGTCTGCTGGACCTGGACGCCTCGGGCGGGACCTCGGTCCTGCGGTTTTTCCAGCCCTCCACTCTGGCTCCCCTGGCGCTGGTCATCGGCATCGTGCTCATCATGGGCAACTTCTTTAAGAACGCCCGGTCCGTGGGCAACATCGCCGTGGGCTTCGGCATCCTGTTCTCCGGTCTGCTGAGCATGACCGGCGCTGTCAATTCCCTGGCGGAATCCGGTCTGATCGAGCGGCTTTTCTCCGGCCTCGGCGCCAACCCGGTGCTGGGCTACCTCACCGGCGCCGGCGTGGCCTTCATGCTGCAGAGCTCCTCCGCCTCCGTCGGTATCCTGCAGGCCTTTTCCGCCACCGGCATGCTTACCTTCAAGGCCATCTACGCCGTGATAGTAGGTATCTTCCTGGGCGACTGCGTGACCACCGCCATCGTCATCTACATCGGCGCCAAGGCCGAGGCGCGGCGCGTGGCCATCATGAACATCCTCTACAATCTGAGCAAATCGGTGCTTTCCCTGCTGGGCGTGTTCATCGCTCACCGCGCGGGGCTGCTGGACCATCTGTGGGATGCCACGGTCAACTCCGGCATCATCGCCAACACCAACACCGTTTTCAACCTGGTCTGCGCCCTGATACTGCTCCCCGTGCTGGGCTTCTATGAGAACCTCAGCCGGCGGATCGTGAAGGATGAGCCGGAGAAGCCGACCAAGCACAAGGACGTGCTGGAGGCGCTGAACCCGGTGTTCTTCGACACCCCCGCCCTGGCGCTGCAAAGCTGCTACAACCTGCTCACCGCCATGCTTCTGGCCTCCCGGGCCAACCTGGAAAAATCCTTCAGCCTGCTGGTGCATTACGACCCGGCGGTCCACAGGGAGATCCTGGCCGAGGAGGATGAGATCGACGGAATGACCGACGCCGTCAGCCGTTACACCGTCCAGTTCCTCCCCCACCTGCAGCTGCCGGACCACGTGGCGATCCTGGACCAGTACTATAAAGTGACCACGGAGTTCGAGCGCCTGGGCGACCACGCCGTGAAGATCGCCGAGTGCGCCGAGGAGCTGGTGAAAAACAAAACCGCCTTCTCCTCTGCCGCCCTGGCGGAGCTGGCCGTGCTGGAGGACGCCACCATCAGCATCCTGAACGAGACGGAGCAGACCTTCCGCAAGCGCGACGTGGACGCCGCCATGCGGATCGAGCCGCTGGTGCAGGTGATCTCCGAGCTGGTCGTCCACCTGAAGGGCAGCCATCTGAAGCGCATGAGCCGGGGCGAGTGCAACGTCTACGCGGACAGCACCTTTTCCAACCTGCTGATGGAGTTCCGCCGCATCGCCAGCGGCTGCTCCAACGTGGGCGTGGCCACCATGGTCCGCGTCAATCCGGAGCTGGCCGAGCACGAGCACCTCTACTACGAACGGCTCCATCAGGGCGGGGACGAGACCTTCAACGCCGCTTACGAGCGGGCCCACAGCCGCTTCTTCTCCCTGCTGCCGAAGGCGCGGATCCCGTCCGAGGAAGAATCCGGCAGTCTCCCGTCCTGATCCCGTCTGACGACGCCCGCGACACACGATACAAATATGTCCACGATAGAAAGGCAGGCCTCCCCGGAGGCCTGCCTTTTTCCGCGCCGCTCCCCGGCCCTTCTTCTGCCTTGCCTCCCGCCGGAGCAAAACGATTTAGAGAGAAAATGCGATAAAAATATTGAAATAGGTGTCCGTCCGTGGTAAAGTATATTTGATTATACTGTCGGGCAAGCAGCAGACCAATCGCCCGACAAGGTCAAAATCGCAAGTACATCAATAAAGGGGAGAAACGTATGGAGTTGCAGATTCAGGATCTGGTTTCCTCGATCCGCAAGGAGGGCATCGACGCAGCAAACGCCCAAGCGGAAGCGATCCTGGCGGATGCAAAGCAAAAGGCGGATGAGATCGTCGCCCGCGCAAAAGCAGACGCCAAGAGCACACAGGAAGCTGCCGAGCGTGAAATCGCCATCCTCAAGGAGGGGGCGGCCATGAGCGCAGAGCAGGCAAAACGGGACGCCGTCCTCTCATTCAAGGGCGAGATCCAGCGCGAGTTTGAGCGAATCCTGTCGGCAGACGTGAAAAAATCGCTGTCGGACGAGGCACTGGGCAAGCTGATCCGGGCGGCCCTGCAGGGTGAGGACGTATCGCAGTACGCTGCGGAGGTGGCAACGGTCAGCGACGGGCTGAAGGCCGCGCTGGCGGACGAGATCCGCGGCGGACTGGAGATCCGGCCCACGAAAAACGTACAGGCGGGCTTCCGTCTGGCAGCCAAGGACGGCTCCGGCTACTTTGACTGTTCCGACGAGGAGATCACCCGGATGCTGGTGCCTTACCTGAGAAACCTCAATTTCTAGGAGGTGATGCGGCTTGGCATCCTACTACTACTTGATCGCAAGTCTGCCGACGCTGACGGCAGACGGAGACCTTCCGCTGGATTACGCCGCGTTTTTGAACATGTGCAAATCCAACGTCAGCGAGGCGACGTATCAGCTCCTGGAGGGGCTGACGCTGTCCTCCTCGGAGGGGCCTCTGGTGGATGAATGGTCCGTCTTCTACGGAAATCTGATGCGGGAGCTGAACTATCAGCGCAGCCTGCGGCTGGGCAAGCCGTATACCCGCGTCTACGAGAAGGAGCCGGCTTCCGCATCTGTTGCGGCCAGCGCCATCGCCGCGGAAAACCCCCTGGCTGCGGAGCGGATCCTTCTGGATTACGAGTTCAAATATCTGGACTCGCTGGTCGCCCTGCACACGTTTGACGACTACGTTCTATTTGGGTATGCAATAAAACTGAAGCTGCTGGAGCGTATGCACTGCTTTGAGCACGAAAAGGGCAAGGCGGAATTTCAGCGCCTTTTCGAGCAGGTACAGCAACGCGTGTTCAGCTTGTGATGGGAGAGATTCTATGGAAATTGTAACAGGACATGTGACCGGAGTGAACGGAAACATGGCGAACGTCAGCTTTGAGGGCTCCATCCGCAAAAACGAGGTGGGCTACATCCTCGTGGACGGAAAGCGCCTGAAAAGCGAGGTCATCCGCGTCAACAACGGAATCGCCAGCATGCAGATCTATGAGATGTCCTCCGGCATTAAGGTCGGCGACCCCGTGGAGTTCACCGGCGAGCTGATGAGCGTCGAGCTGGGCCCCGGTCTGCTGACGCAGGTCTTCGACGGCCTGCAAAACCCGCTGCCCGATCTGGCCGAGAAGTGCGGCTTCTTCCTGGAGCGGGGCGTCTATCTGGACCCGATCCCCGATCGGGAGTGGGAGTTCACCCCCGTCTCCCGGGTCGGTGATTCCGTCCGGGCCGGCGATACGCTGGGCACCGTTCCCGAGGGGCTTTTCAAGCACCAGATCATGGTGCCGTTCAATCTCAAGGGCAGCGACTGGACCGTGAAGTCCATTTGCGGCCCCGGCTCCTACCACGTGCGGTCCACCATCGCCGTGCTGGAGAACAGCAAGGGCGAGGAGCGGGAGCTCAGCATGGTCTTTTCACAGCCCATCAAGGAGGCTGTCACCTGCTACGACGAGCGCCTGCGCCCGGATGAGCCCATCGTGACAAAGATCCGCTGCATCGACACCTTCCTGCCGGTGGCCAAGGGCGGCACCTTCTGCGTGCCCGGCCCCTTCGGCGCAGGCAAAACCGTGCTGCAGCACCTGGAGGCCAAAAACGCCGACGCCGACGTGGTGATCATCGCCGCCTGCGGCGAGCGCGCCGGCGAGGTGGTGGAGATCCTGAAGGAGTTCCCCGAGCTGGAGGACCCGCGGACGGGACGCTCCCTGATGGAGCGCACCATCATCATCTGCAACACCTCCTCCATGCCCGTTGCCGCCCGTGAGGCCTCCTGCTATACCGCCGTGACGCTGGCGGAGTATTACCGGCAGATGGGTCTGGACGTGCTGCTTCTGGCAGACTCCACCAGCCGCTGGGCACAGGCCATGCGCGAGATGAGTGGCCGCCTGGAGGAGATCCCCGGAGACGAGGCCTTCCCCGCCTACCTGGAATCCACCATCGCGGCGTTCTACGAGCGCGCCGGCAAGGTCCGGCTGAAGGACGGCCGCATCGCCTCCGTCACCATCGGCGGCACCGTGTCGCCCGCCGGCGGCAACTTTGAGGAGCCGGTGACCCAGGCGACCCTGAAGGTGGTGGGCGCTTTCCACGGCCTGTCCAGAGAGCGGTCCGACGCCCGCAAATATCCGGCCATCCATCCCATGGATTCCTGGTCCAAGTACCGCGGCGTCGTGGACATGAAGCGGGTGGAACAGGCCCGCGCCATTCTCATCCGGGGCAACGAGGTCAGCCAGATGATGAAGGTGGTCGGCGAAGAGGGCACCTCCTCCGAGGACTACATCATCTATCAGAAGGGCGAGCTTCTGGACGCCGTCTATCTGCAGCAGAACTCCTTCGACCCCGTGGACGCCGTCTGCCCGCCGGAGCGCCAGCGCGAAGTCTTCGACAAGCTCTATGACGCACTGATGAGAAAGTACGACATCTCCGACAAGAAGGAGATCCGCAGCTTCTTCAACCAGCTCAGACAGGAGTTCCTGGACTGGCACGGAACCCTGTTCGGAACGCCCGCCTACCAGGAGCAGGGCCGGAAGGTCTCGGATTACTACATGGCAAGAGTCGCTGAATAGGGGGGGCTTTATGCAAAGGATTTATACGAAAATTGAATCGATCGTCGGCAACGTGGTGACCGTCAGGGCCGAGGGCGTCAGAAACGGCGACCTGGCCCTGGTGGGCGACAGCTACGCAACCGTGATCAAGCTTGACAGGGACATGGTCTCCCTGCAGGTTTTTGCCGGCGGCCTGGGCATCAGCACGACGGACCCGGTCCGTTTCCTGGGCCGGCCCATGATGGTCTCCTTCTCCGAGCATCTGCTGGGGCGCGTCTTTGACGGCGCCGGCGTGCCCAGAGACAAGGGACCGGCGCTGACGGAGAATATGATCCCCATCAACGGGCCCTCCGTCAACCCCTCCAAGCGCATCATGCCGCGGAACATGATCCGCACCGGTATCCCCATGATCGACGTGTTCAACACCCTGGTGGAGAGTCAGAAGCTGCCCATCTTCTCCGTGTCCGGCGAGCCCTATAACCAGCTGCTGGCGCGCATCGCCCTGCAGGCCGAGGTCGACGTCATCATCCTCGGCGGCATGGGCCTGAAATACGACGACTATCTGACCTTCCGCGATACCCTGGAAAAGGGCGGCGTCATGGGTCACACCGTCATGTTCGTTCACACGGCCTCCGACCCCATCGTGGAGTGCACCCTGGTGCCGGACCTGTCCCTGGCCGTGGCCGAGCAGTTCGCCCTGGCCGGCAAGAAGGTCCTGGTCCTGCTGACGGATATGACCAACTTCGCCGACGCCCAAAAGGAAATGGCCATCACCATGGAGCAGGTGCCCTCCAACCGCGGTTACCCGGGCGATCTGTACAGCTGCCTGGCCTCCCGCTATGAGAAGGCCGTCGACTTCGAGGGGGCCGGATCCATCACGATCCTGGGCGTCACCACCATGCCCGGCGACGACGTCACCCACCCGGTGCCGGACAACACGGGCTACATCACCGAGGGCCAGTACTACCTGAAGGGCGGACACATCGAGCCCTTCGGCTCCCTGTCCCGTCTGAAGCAGAACGTCAACAGCAAGACCAGAAGCGACCACCGGGCCCTGATGGACGGCATGATCCGCATCTACGCCGCCTATAAGGACAGTCTGGAAAAGAAATCCATGGGCTTCCTGATGACGGAGTGGGATGAAAAGCTGCTGAAATACGGCGAGCTGTTTGAGTCCAAGCTGATGGACCTGAGCGTGAACATCCCCCTGGAGGAGGCACTGGACCTGGGCTGGAAGATCCTGGCGGAGTGCTTCGAGCCCAATGAAACCGGTCTGCAGACGAATCTGATCAAGGAGAGATGGCCCAACAAAGAGGCGCTCAAATAAAGGAGCTGTCTATGGCTAACATCAAATTGACGAAAAACGAGCAGAAGGTGCAGAAGGACCGGCTGAGACAGTACCTGCGCTATCTCCCGACCCTGCAGCTGAAAAAGCAGCAGCTGCAATCGGTCATCATGCGGATCAGCGCACAGCTGGAGCAGACCGAGGCGGAGCGCCTTGCTGCCATCGGAGATCTGGACGACTGGGTCGCCGTGTTCGCCGAGAACGGTATCTTCCCTGACCCCCTCAAGCTGGATCACCTGGTGCAGCCGGATCACATCGTCTCCCGGATGGAAAACATCGCCGGCGTCTCGATCCCGACCTTCCAGGAGCTGACGTTCCGGGACGTCTCCTACGACGTGGACGACTACCCCCTCTGGGTGGATACCGCCGTGGTCAAGCTGCGGGAGATCGCCCGGCTGGACGCCCTGGTGAAAACCCTGCGCACCCAGGTGGAGCTGCTGGACAAGGAGCTCCGGGCCACCTCCCAGCGGGTGAACCTCTTTGAGAAGGTCAAGATCCCGGAGGCCAGGGAGAACATCCGTGTGATCGGCGTCTACCTGGGCGATCAGCAGACAGCAGCCGTCGTCCGGGGCAAGATCTCCAAGAAAAAATTGAAGGAGGCGGGGCAATGATTGAGAAAATGAAGCGGATCTGCCTCGTGTCCTCAGCCTCCCGCAAGCAGGCGCTTCTGTCCTCCCTGCGGGACTTCGGGCTGCTGCATCTGGCAGAAAAGAAAAGCGCGGACCGCGCCGCCACGGAGCGATTCGCCAACCTGGCCAAAACGGAGATGGCGCTGAAGGACTACGCCGAAAAGAAAAAGCCCAACGAGCCGCTGCTCTCCGACGAGGCATTTGAGTCCCTGTACCGGGACGTTCTGAAAACCCTGGATCAGCGGACTGCCTATATCCAGGCCCGGGGCGCGGCCGTGTCCGAGACGGAGCGTCTGGCGCCGTGGGGAGATTTCTCCCCGGCGGATATCCGCGCCCTGCAGGCGGAGGGCATCGACCTCCACTTCTACCAGATCAGCCCCAGCGCCTACGAGGCGGCCGCCGCGGACGAGAACGTGAAGCTGATCCATCTGGCCCCGGTGGGCAAGACAGAGGCCATCGCGGTGATCGGAACGCTGCCGGAATCCATCCCGGGCACGGAGTTCCCGCTGCCGGAAAAGGGGCTGGATGAGCTCCGCCGGCAGATCGCAGACTGTGACGCCGGCGTTGCAGAGTGCGACGAGGCGCTGAAAAAGGCCTCCGTCTACGACAACAGCTTTGCCGCACAGATGCTGAAGGCACAGAACGCCGAGATCTTCTCCGCGGCCAACGCCACGGTGGAGGGCGACGAGGATCTGGTCTGGCTCAGCGGCTACCTGCCGGCGAACGAGATGGACCACTTCC
>JAEEGF010036228.1_pt1 | contig 13417 bp, 11 predicted proteins | sample 9134171 | NCBI WGS metagenome assembly JAEEGF01 (sample SAMN16246542, study PRJNA631951) | gut metagenome | biome: gut microbiome; feature: rumen; material: AP-attached | host: Bos | place: Iran: Karaj | collected 2018-10
AACAACAGTGTTGAAATGTCCGTAGACGGCCGAACGGTTTCCGTGGATCTTACTTTTGAAAAAACCGGTAAATACAACTACTATTATACCGTCGACGCGGGCGGCGAAACGCTCAGCTTCCCCACGGAAGGAACGCTCCTTCTTACGGTCAAAGATCCCTCGGAACGCTTTAAGCCCATGCAGGAAACCCTTTCCCCCGGCACGGACTTCTCTTCTGTCGGAGTCAACTGGATCACCGAAGCCGAAGGGCTCACCGGCGAAGTACGCCTTAGGAAGACAGGCTCGAAACAATGGGAGACGTCCTTCCCTGCCGAAACATACGTTGCGCAGGTCGGCAATGACCACGGCCGTTTCGCAAGCTTCTCCGCCGACCTCACCGGCCTGGAACCTGGGACCGGCTACGATTACATGGCCGTGACCAACGACGGGCAGAAAGATTATTTCGGCACGGTACATTCCTTCACGACGCTTCCCGACGGCAAGGACTTCTCCTTCATCGTGATCTCGGATCTTCAGGGCACCAATGAAGAAGATTATCTGCCTTATTACTGGACAGACTCGACCTTCCTCACGGACACGATCCATCCGGACTTTGTCATCAATCTGGGCGACCTTACGGAAGACGACACGATGGCCGAGTGGTCATACCTGTTCAATACCATCGGTTCTGTTCTGGCTTCGCGCCTCACGGCTTACGTGCCGGGAAACCATGAGTTCAAGGGAGATCTTGTCTATACCCATTTTACCGGCCGTACGAATCTGCCCGGCGGCATGGATGACGAAACGATCGGTGAAACGACCGGCTGCTTCGTGGCCGGCGACGTCTGCTTTGTGACGATCAACACCGATCCGCACACCGGCATCGACGGGGCTGACGCGGATGCCGACAAGCGCATGTACTATGAGAAGCAGATGGCCTGGGCGAAGGAAATGTTCGAGGCATCAGGATGCAAATTCCGCGTGCTCGCGGGGCATGCCGGTCTCGTCCAGAAAGACGACGTCGCGACTGCCTATCTCGAGAAAATGTGCAACGAACTTCATGTGGATCTCTTCTTCAACGGACATATCCACAACTATTTCCGCGCCACCGTGGATGCGGAGGGAAAGCACGCCGAGACCGGCAAGGCGACCACATTTATCACCTCCAGTCCCATGGGCACCAAATTCGACGACTACGGCGGAGAGATCGATGACATTCTGGATATCCAGACCGGAGGCTCCGGAGATCCCCGTCAGTATCTGACCTATGTGGAAGTCCATGAAGGCACGCTCACCGTTACTGCCTATCAGCGCATGACTGCCCAGGAAGCTTCCAAGAAGACCTGTAACGAATATGAGGTCATAGAGCAGTTCGTCCTCACCGCGAAGGAGGATGTGCCTCAGGAGACCGAGGCTTCAGAAACGACCCCGGCCGTGACGGATGCGCCGAGCGAGGCGCCGACCGAAGCGCCTGAACCGGGAGAGCCTTCCGGCCCCTCTCCCGTACTCTGGATCGTTCTGGGAAGCATTGCCGCCCTCGCGCTCCTTGCGCTCGCGGTCATACTGATCCGGAAGAACGTGAAGAAAAAAGACGCCTGACCTGCCGCTCAGCTTGTCTGCATAGCAAAAAGAGGCGGGGCTGCCGAAGGGCAGCCCCGCCTCATTCTTCCGCATCTTATTGGACCAGATGCATAATGTAAGTCACATCCTCCATAACGATCTCCGGCTCGCTTCCAGGCTTCACACGGGCAAGATCGCCGTCCTCATTGATGTAGTACACATAGTTTTTGAAGAGCACGACCTGATTGCCGTCGTTGTCCTTTGCAAGCCGTTCGGCCTTTTCTCCGGCCTTCCGTGCATACATGACTTTGCCGCCGTCCAAATAGGCGTAACTCTTGAAATCATCCGAAACATCCACGGCGTCGACAGAATCTGAAATTTCAAAAGTTTCCTTGCCGTCATAGATCATTACGTCGCCGGATTCTCTGTAAACCAGTCCGCCCGGTCTGAAACCCATGACTGACTCGCAGTGCCGGCTCAGGCGTTCTTTCTCCCAGCCATCTTTTGCGGCAGTCAGTTTATACAGCGAACCGTCCGCACGCAGATAGACCGTTTTCATGTCTTCCGTCATATGGAAGTCATTCATTTCCTGAATCGATACATTTTCGATCAGGAGTTCCGCGGTCCCGGCTTTCACGTCCAGAATGTACAGATCTCCGTCAAATTCCACCAAAAGCTGATTCGTCTTCGGTGTATCAGTTGTTCTGGACAGGTATTCCGTGGCATAGCCGTAGGTATTGACTGGCGAAGTGATGTACCGGGCCGCACTGCTGCTCTGAAGCTGATCCAGAAGGTCCTCATCGATCTTCTCGCCGAGATCCGTCAACTCTCCCTTCATGCCGGCGGGCCTTGAATAATAGGTGTACTGATCTCCGCGTTTATTCGGCTCTAAAAGAATCAAGGTATCGTCGAGAAGCGCGCCGCCGGAAATCTTTTCCAGTTCCACGTCATCCTTGCCGTCCGCGACATGACAGATGCTGTCATCATCCGCATAATACACACACCCGCCGTCGTCTACAAACCGGAGCCTGACGTAATCTTTGCCTTCATAGATGGTTGTCACATCCCCGGTCGAACCGTTGATGAGAAGGATCGTATAGTTCTTCTTGGTGGAGTACTGAACCGCTGCGTACTTTCCGTTTCTGCTGCTTACGTACGTGTCCGGAACGGTGTCCTCGCAAACGACGACGTCCTCCTTCCCTTCCCTGAACAGACAGACATCCCCGTTCTTGTCCCCGTACAAGACCCAGGAAAGATTGATCCCGTCCATCACGAGGATACGTGTATTTGAACTGCCGATCCGCGTACGCTCTCCGTTCTTCGCGTAATACCACTTGTCGCCGAGTGAAACGAGCGCGGCTTTGTAACCGTCTGAAAAGAACACGCCCTCCGACTTGTCGGTCACTTCCCCTTTTTCATCATCCAGGTAAACGGCGCCTTTTTCGGTCCGGATGTAGAGGTGTGATCCGGACGCTTTCGAAGATCCGCAGTTCCTAAGGGACAAAAAGAGAACGACAAGACCGGCAATGAGAAGAAGCCCCGCAGCTCCGAGAAGGATCGGGAGAAGAAGCTTCTTTCCGCCCTTCCTGGCTTTATCATCTTTCTTATCTGCCGGCTGTCCGCCGTACGGATTCTCCGCATCGTAGGTCTGGTTGTATGCGTAGACGTTGGAGGTGTCAAAGCGCACCGGCTGTTCGTTTTCAGCCGCCGGAATCTCCGCATAAGATACAGGAACCTCCTGCGCGGCTTCAGGCGCGTCAATCTCCTGCACGATTTCAGGCGCATCTTCGGCGGGTAACGCTTCCGAAGAAGGCTCTTCAAGAGAAGCCCCGCAGTAGGGGCAGAATTTGCCGTCATCGATCTTCATCCCGCAAAACGGACAGAACATGGTACTTTCCTCCTTCAACTGTGTATATGATCCTGCGGTCTGTTTTCTTTTTTTGTAGCATCTCAGGGGGCGGAAGTCAACGGATCATGCCGGAAATAGATCGTATCCACGCCTTCTCCGCGGTCATTTTCCAGAGTCTTATAAGCTTTGAAACCCAGCTCGGAAAGCAGGATCAGATGCCCTCGGTTCGTGCTCCAGGTCCGAAGCACGATGGTCTTCCCTTCGTGGTCGTCGATAAGGGTCCGGTAGATCAGCCTGGCGATGCCCCGGTGCCTCGCCTCGGGATCTACGATCAGCGTGGAAAAATAAACGCAGTCGATCCCGTCGACCACTTTCCTCGGAATGAAGGACATGAAGCCCAGAAGGCGCCCTTCCGACACCGCAAGAAGCCAGGACTGGCTGCGGAGGGAATTCATGTAGAGCGTGGGGCCGGAAACGGACTCCTCGCCGGTGCGGAGATTCTGTTCGGTCGTCGAGCCTCTCGCGGAAAGCGGCGGATAAAAATCCCGGTCGCAGGCCCAGAGAAGCCTGTGGATCTGGTCTTCGTATTCCGCCGGAAAGCTATCGTATCTCAGTAATTCCATTTTGCTGCCTCCAAAAGTCTCTGGACCGCATAGTTCCCTGAACTTTTTTACGTTCAAAAAGCCCGTATCGTTTGTGTTTTCGGGCGGCTGGGGTTATAATACCATAAAGCCATCGCCGCGGAAAGCATTTTCGCGCGGTTTTAAGAATGCTGAGACCCGGGAGTTCATATGTTTACTGCGGACCGCTGGAAAGATTTTGAAGTGATCGACTCGTCGGACGGCGAGCGTCTGGAGCGTTGGGGAAAATATATTCTCGTACGTCCGGACCCTCAGGTCATCTGGCAGGATGCCAGGCAGGCGTCCGAATGGAAGAAGCCGAACGCGCACTATCACCGGAGTAAGGAAGGCGGCGGCAGCTGGCAGTTTTTTGACCTTCCGGAAACCTGGGACATCCATTACGATCTTCCAGATGCTTCACGCCTCACCTTCCGTCTGAAGCCGTTCTCCTTTAAGCACACCGGGCTCTTCCCGGAACAGGCGGCAAACTGGGACTGGTTTTCTCAGATCATCCGAAAGGCTGTTCACGAAGGCCGGCAGGTCAAAGTCCTGAACCTTTTCGCCTATACAGGCGGCGCGACGCTTGCCGCACTCGCTTCCGGCGCATCCGTCACCCATGTGGACGCATCCCGCGGCATGGTGCAGTGGGCCAGAGAAAACGCGGACATCTCCGGGCTTTCGGACAAGCCGGTACGATGGCTCGTGGACGACTGTTCGAAATTCGTGGAACGGGAGATCCGGCGCGGGAATCATTATGACGCCGTCATCATGGATCCGCCTTCCTACGGCCGTGGACCGAGGGGCGAGATCTGGAAGATCGAGGAAACGCTCCATCCGCTGATCCGAAAAACGGTCTCTCTCCTCTCGGACGAGCCGCTCTTCTTCCTCATCAATTCCTACACGACCGGCTTCGCGCCGGGCGTTCTCTCCTATCTCATCGGGAAGGAGATCATTTCCCGTTTCGGCGGAAAAGCCGATTCCGAAGACATCGGGCTTCCGGTCCGTGAGACCGGGCTCGTATTACCCTGCGGTTCCTCAGGCCGCTGGGAGAAAGGCTGACAGACTGACTATGGAATACAACTATCGCAATGCCCTTCGTCTCGGCGAGCGCTGCCTCAAAGATCATCTGGCTCAGAAGAAAGAGCCTTTCCTTCCGGTTCTCGAGGAGATCCTGGAAGGTGTGCATACGCGTTCGGACCAGCTTGGTCTTCAGGAGATCCCGCTGGATCTGATCATCGGAACGTATACGCGCGGGCGGACGGAAGCCTTTGCCGCCAATTTCATGCCCATCATGGAGGAGGGCACGGAATTCGAATTCAAATACCGCGCACTCATCACCGCCCATGAAGAAGAAGGCATCCGCGACCCGATCCAGGTCTTTGAGTATCTGCATTACTACTATGTCGTCGAAGGCAATAAGCGTGTGAGCGTCATGAAGCTCTTCGGCGCGGCCTCGATCACGGCAAATGTGACGCGGCTGATCCCGCAGCGCTCTTCGGCGCCGGAGATCCGGGCCTATTATGAGTTTCTGGACTTCTACCGCATCGCGCCGGTCAACTTCCTGATCCTCTCGAAGCCCGGAGATTATCCGAAGCTTCAGAAGCATCTGGGCCTCTCGGACGGCACAAAGATGAGCATAGACGAATTCCGGGATCTCCGTTCTTCTTTCTATCATTTTCAAAGCGCCTACCGCTCTCTTGGCGGCAGCAGCATCACAAAGCTGACCGAGGGGGATGCGTATCTCATCTATCTGGACTTTTACGGCTATGAAAGAGCCCGTCTGGCCCTCGATGAAGAGATCCGTCTGGATCTTCGGAAGATCTGGGACGAATATCGTATTTTCGGGGAGGAGGAAGCGGTCGAGATCGTCACCGCCACCCCGGAGGACCGGCAGAGCATTCTGGACCGCTTCTTCGGTTCGGACAAGCCGCTTCAGGTCGCCTTCATTTTCGAGAAGACTGCGGAAACACACAACTGGACCTATGCGCACGAGCTGGGCAGGCAGCATGTGGAAGACGTCTTCGGCAGCAAGGTCCTGACGAAGGTCTACGACAACACGGATCTCCCGCATGCGGAGGAAGTGATCGAAAAAGCTGTGAAAGAAGGCGCGGACCTGATCTTCGCTGCCTCCTCACGCTATCTGGACGCCTGCCTCAGGGCAGCCGTCGCCTGGCCGAATGCCAGGATCCTCTGCTGCGCCCTGAACTTCGCGCACCGCTATGTCCGCACCTATTTTGCCAGAACGTATGAAGCCAAGTTCGTGTCGGGCGTGATCGCAGGCGCGATGGCCGGGTCAAGCGACATCGGTTATGTCGCAAGCTGCCCGATCCAGGTCAACATCCTGAATCTCAACGCTTTTGCGAACGGTGTGAAAATGGTCAACCCCCGGGCGAAGGTGCACGTGGTCTGGACGGAACAGATCGGAGCGGATCCCAAGGCCGTCTTCTGGGACCGCGGCATCAGCATCATTTCAGGAAGCGAACTTGCGACGCCCGCAAACCCGGACGACCGTGACTTCGGTCTCTACCGCTATAACGAGAATCACGAGGTGGAACGTCTTGCCATGGCGCTCTGGAACTGGGGCGCGGTCTACGAGCGCATCATCGACAGTGTGAAAAACGGCGGCTGGGAAGACATTCGCAAAAAGAGCGGCCACCGTGCCATGAATTACTTCTGGGGTTTCGACTCCGGGGCGATCGAACTGATCATCAACAAGACCATCCCCGAAGGCGTCTCCAGACTTGCGCGCTTCCTCGTTTCCAGCATCCGTACCGGCGCCATGGAACCTTTCTACGGTATCCTGAATTCGCAGAACGGAACGATCTCCGACGACGAAGACGAAACGCTCCTGATGAAAGATCTGATGGAAATGGGCTGGCTTCTGGACAACATTGTCGGAAGCATCCCGCCCAGTGAAGAGTTCAAGCCCGAAGCACGGCTTCTTCTGGAAGCCCAGGGCGTGCACGAAAGCGGTCAGGAAAGGTATTAAGATGAAGATTCTGGTCGTCGCGGACAAAGAATCCAAAAAGATCTGGGATTATTACGAGCCCGGCATGCTGAAGGACTATGACCTGATCCTTTCCGCCGGGGATCTTTCGCCGCGTTATCTCAGCTTTCTGGTGACCATGGCCCGCTGCCCGGTGATGTATATACACGGCAACCATGACGACTGCTACGAGACCCTTCCCCCCGAAGGCTGCGACTGCATCGACGGAAAGGTCGTCAATTACAAGGGGCTCCGGATCTTTGGTCTGGGCGGCTCGCAGCGCTACAAGCAGGGCGTCCACATGTATACGCCCGCGCAGATGCGAAGACGCATTCTGAAGGCATCTTTCAGTCTCTGGAAGAACAAAGGTTTCGACATTCTGCTCACCCACGCGCCCGCTCTCGGGCTCAACGACAGCGAGGATCTGGCGCATAAAGGTTTCGACGAATTCAACAAACTGATGGACAAATATCATCCCAGATATTTCATCCACGGACATAATCACAAGAACTACTCTTCCGGCTACAAAATGAAAGATCATTACAACGACACCATTGTCATCAATGCCTGGGAAAGCTGTGTCGTGGACATTCCGGACGAAGAAATCGGCGGTGCGTCCTGCTGACAAGAAAGAAGTCTGTTCATGAAGAAATCCCGTATCCTGTTGATCATCGTGTCCCTGGCTCTGGCGCTTCCGGGCTGCAGCAGAGCCGCGCGAAGCGTGGACCTGAAACTGTCCGGCAAGAAGATCGATCCGGTCTATCCCTCCGGCGGTCTTCTGATGAGCGGCAATCTCAAAGAGGCGATTCACGGCGCGCCGACTGATGATGGCCTTGAGACGGATCCGGAAGAAAGCACGTACGAGTCCGAAGCACCGGAGAATACGGCTGAACCTTCAGACGAGCCCTCCGCTCCCATGGAAACTTCTACTGAAGCGCCGGAGACGGATCCTCCCGGGACCGAGCCTCCAAAGACACTTCCGCCCGAGACAGACCCGCCTGTAACGAAGCCTACTGAAACACAGCCGCCTGAGACCCGGCCGAGACAGACCAACGCGCCTGAAACCACAGCCCCGGTCACGACGGCCGCCACGCCCCACACGCCCGAAAACGTGGCGCATATCGAGATCCTGACTCCCCCGGACAAAACCGACTATGATCAGTATCATGAACGGATCAGCTCCAAGGGACTCACGCTTCTGGCCCGCTGGCCGGACGGCTATGAAGCCGTGATCACGGAAGGCTTCACGATCTTTGACGTCAATGGCAACACCGAACCCGAAACCTCCGAAGAAGGGGTTTACACGATTTTTGTACGCTACGGAAGCCAGACCGCTTCCTTCACCATCAGTTTCACACTGGCGGAAAACACACCGCTCGAAATCGACGGATATTTCCATTCTGCCCGGAAGTTTTACGTAGGAGAATCTCTCAGGCACCTCTGCATAGGCGCCTGGGTCGGCGGCGAGTACATTCCCGGGTCGGAACTTGTCTTCTCACAGGAGAAATTCGACAAAGCCGGCATCGTCACCGTGACCGTATCCTGGCAGGGGCACAAAGACGAGCGCACTTTCTCCGTACTTCCCGCGGACCAGTATGAGCTCACGATGGAAGACCTGGAATGGCTCCGGAAGAGTGACGACACGTCGGGCACCCAGGGCATGACGCTGACTGCCGCATGGTTCTATGAAAGACTCTGGGAAGGAAATCCGAACATGGTTTCCTACAGGCCGCTGCCCACTGACGTCATTCCGGAGGAAGAGTTCCAGTTCACTCCGGCCGTCGTTACCTACCAGGGCGTTCAACAGGTTACGTGCACCTGCCGCGGTCTTTCCATTTCGTTCTGGGTCGGTCTTTACTGATTCCTGACGCCCGGAACAGGAGAACTTCGTTAATGTCTCAGATCAAAGAAACCGGCGAACTGATTCATGAACTGCAGTCTTCAGCATCCTTCGAGCGATATGCCGAAGAAAATGAAGCTGCTTTCACCGCGCGCTCCTGTCCTCATTGCGGCGCCCCGCTCCAGGAAGGCGCCTCCTACTGCACCGCCTGTATGACGCTTCTTCGCGAACGCCGGACCATCACGCTCGAAAAGCCCCGCAAAAAGAGCTTTCTCTGTATCCTCTTGCCGGCTTCGGCGCTGGTCCTCGCGTTCCTTCTGTTCTTCGGCATCAAGGCATTCCGAAGCAAGAAAGGGAGTCTCACGATCCCCGATCAGCCCGAATACCAGGCCCTGCTTCTCGGTGCGCTGGATGAGAGCACCCGCGGCCTCTGGGCTCCGGAAAATCTGGCTTTCACAGGCAGTAAGAACGGTTTTCAATGCTACGAAACAGATACCGCCCTCACCGATATGCCCGTATGCCTCTCCTTCTCAGAGGACGGAAAATGCCTCTTTTTCGGCCTTTCGGACATTCCGGCCTACGCCTCGTCCGGCGCGGAAAGCATTGTCAAAACGGCCTTTTCAGCCCTCTACCGCGAAGAACCGGAGAACCTTGAAGACATTCTCCGTTCTGACACATATTTCCGCACGGAAGAAGTGCGGGACGAGCGCCTGAACAGCTGTCTTCAGGCCTCGGGCATTTCACTGACCGAAGGCGCTTCGATCCGGAAAAGCCTTCCGATCCGGCCGAAAGCGTATCAGAATGCGCCCCTCGCAACGATCTGGGAAGTCCGTCTGGATAACACGTTGAGTTACTACGTTCTCTTCGAGTCGGAGAATCCATGACACGAAAAGAGTATCTGGAAAACCTGCTCCGGGATTATGATCTCGTGGAAACGCTCTCCGAAAAGGGCGCTTCTTCTCTTCTGCTCTTAAGGCACAAGAGGCTTGGCGAGGACCTGGTGGTCAGAAGCTCCTTGCGGCGGCTGCCCATCGCGGGCTATCTCAAGACCATCGTATTTCCGAACCTCCCGGAAGTCTATGACACGCTTCTTCTGGAAGACGGGGAAATCGTCCTGGAGGAAGCGCTTAGAGGACGGACGCTCGACAAACTGCTGGCGGTCCGGACGCTCTCCTACCGGGAGGCGCGCGACATCCTCTCTTCTATCGCGGACGCGCTGACGGTCATCCACAGCGCCGGCTTCGTCCACCGGGACATCAAGCCCAAAAACATCATGCTCACCGACGACGGCCTCGTGAAACTCATTGATTTCGATGCCTCCCGCAAAGCCCGCGACAACGACGACACCGTCCGCCTCGGAACCGCGGGCTTCGCGGCACCCGAGCAATATGTCGGCGCAAGCGACCAGCGGGCAGACATTTTTGCGCTCGGCGTCCTTCTGAACGTCATGCTGACCGGGCGGCACCCTTCGGAAATGCTCCCGGAAAGCCGTCATGCGCGGCGTATCATAGAGAAGGCCACCTCCATGAATCCAGAGCAGCGATTCGCCTCGGCAGAGGAATTCAAGCGGGCGCTGTAACACGCTTCCGGCACAAAAACAAAGCATCTTGCTTGGGGTTTTTCCTTCAAAAAGGTGTTTACTATTGTGAGAGTATCTGAAAAGACGGAGTCTTTTTGAAGGAGTGAAGGGAATGTCACAGGATATGATCAACAAAAACACGGGAGAACTGGAACAGGAACTCCGTGAATCGGCCACATTTGAAACTTTCGCCGAGTCGATGGACGACGCCTTCCTCGCCGAAGAGGTCGGACGGGATCTGGCCCTTCTGATCCAAAAACACAAGGTCAAGAAGACCAAACTCTTCCTGGATGCGAACATTCATGAGAATTACGGCTACCAGCTTTTGAGCGGCAAGCGCTATCCCAGCCGCGACGTGCTGTTGTCGATCTTCCTCTCCCTGCATCTCTCCTATGAAGAAGTGAATCAGTTCCTCCGTGACCATGGCTACACGCCGCTTTACGTCCGGCGGAAGTTCGACGCGGCCGTGATCTTCAGCCTGATGCACGGCTGGTCCGTCATGCAATGCAACGAGCTTCTTCAGGAAAATGGTCTCCCGCTTCTCCGGAAAGATCCGGCCTGAGCAGAAAGGAGTTTCCCTTGTCCGCACGCATCCGGGACTTTTACCAGCATATCGTCTATGAATTTGACGGGCGCCGCGTCAAGCCCTTTACCGGCCCGTACGAATATGAATTCGACGGCTATTACGTCAAAGAATGGGGCGGCCCGATCCTCTGGCGGATCGAGGACGACGGTAACATCCGGGATTACTATCACAAAATACTCTACCGCTTTGACGGCAAGATCCTCCGGAGTTTCGGGAATCAGATCCTTCTCCGGGTGGACGGCAACAAGATCCGTTCTTTCTACAACGAGATCCTGTATGTGATCGACGGCAGCCTCAATAAGAAAGAGCTGGCGATGATCCTGACGATCCTGGCCGAGCAGGAAGATCTGTGAGATCCCTCCGCTGAAGCCGCATAACAGAGAGCGCCCCTGACCCGCGGGTCAGAGGCGCTCTTTTTGCTATATTCCGGAAAGAATCCTTTCGAAAGGACCGTTCCGTTATCCCATATGCTTCTTCGCAAGCATTTCCTCTTTCCTGCCCTTCAGTTCTTCGATCTGCTTCTTGCCGAGCGGATAGATGAATAAAAGGATCACGAAGACGAGGAGGTAAAGGATCGCAGGAATGAGGGTGGACTGGCCGTACATGCTCTTTAAGGTGGCGTCGGTGATGTTGTCCGCATTGAGGACGTTGTCCTTGTAGCCGATCGAGAGAAGGGCGGAGTTCACGAGGATCGCGGCGACGGACTGGCCAAGTTTACGCATGAAGGAGTAGAAGGAGTAGCTGGTGGCTTCGTCGTGGATGTCCTTGTGGACCTCGTTGTAGTCGATGGCGTCGTTCGCGAGCGCCCAGATCAGAAGGAACAGGAAGGCATTTCCGATACCGTTCACGAGGCACATGGCAATGTAGATCCACGGAGAGGTCGTGTGCAGGAAGAACAGGATCAGGAAGGACAGGCCGGCGAGGAGCATGCCGTAGGCGCAGATCTCGCGGCGGCCGAACTTGTTGCCCAGCTTCGTCGCAAAGAACATGACGATGGCGACCGGCAGATACTGGCAGATCGTCGGCAGCATCGTGAGGCCGGGGTTGTTGAAGTAGTAGTCGAAGAGGTACGTGTTGTAGCTCATCTGGAACATCTGGGCAGCCAGGAAGAGGAGGCTCGCGATGCAGACGGCCACGAAGGGACGGCTGGTGAACAGCGCCTTGATGACACGCCAGGTCTCGCCCTTTTCCTTCTTGGGCTTGGGGGCGGTGACGACGCGTTCCTTGGTGAGCTTGTAGGTAATGAAGTAGCCGATGACGGCAAGGACGGCGATCACGGAGACGCCGATGATGATCCGCGTGTAGCTCATGGATTTGACGCCGTCACGGGTCACATAGCAGAAGCTGGCAAGCGCCATTGCAGGCATCGCGCCAAAGGTGGAGCCGATGGAACGGAACACCGAAAGCGAGGAACGCTCCTTGTCGTCGGAAGTGATGACCGTTGCGAGCGAGCCGTAGGGAATGTTGATGCAGGTGTAAAGCATTCCGAAGAGAATGTAGGTGACGGTGGCCCAGATGAAGTTGCCGGTTTCGGACATGCCGGGGATCCGGACAAACATGAGCACCGCGGCAAGCGCGACCGGAATCGCGAAGATCTTGAGCCAGCGGCGGTAGCGGCCGTCTTCCTTGCGCTTCGCGCCGTCGATGATGCGGCCCCAGAGCGGGTCGTTTATGGCATCCCAGACGCGGGCGACGACGAACATGATGAGGACGCTCACGATGGAGATCTGGAGAACGTCTGTGTAATACTTCTGGAGCACCGACTGCACAAGACCGAAGACCAAAAGCGATGCGAAGTCGCCCATCGCATAGCCGATTTTGTCTTTCATGGTGATGCCGCTCGTACGGGCAATGAAGGACTCGTTCGGAGCCCCAGCGCCCTTCTCGGTGACGTTGACTTTTTCTTCTGACATGGTGTTACTCCTTCTCGTTGATCATATTGTCGTTCAGGGAAGCAGTTTCGCCGCTTCACTGAAGATTTCCTTGAATGCGCTTTCCTTCCGGTAGAAGGCTGTGGGCACGCCGAGCCGGGCGGCAAATGTGATCTCCTGCCCTCCGTCGTAGTCCCTGCCGTCCGCAAAGGACACCCATTGTCCCTCAGGCAGGAATACGGTGCGGGTTTTCGCCTTCCGTTCGATGACCGGCGCGACAAACACGTCGCTTCCGAAGAAGTAGGCGTATTCATCGTGATGGTCCTTGAAATCGCCGGAGGCATAGAAGTCCGGGCGGATCGAAGGCAGACCTTCACGGGCTTCCTCGACGACCTTTTTCACATAAGGCTTGAGGGCGGCATGGAAGGCGCTGAGACGTGCGGTATAAGGCGCGGTCTTTTTGTCGTAGGGCTGTGCGTTGGCCCATGGGCGGATGGATTCATGGCTCCGCATCAAGGGCGACAGCGCGCTCATTTCCATCCAGCGG
>JAEEGF011824243.1_pt1 | contig 13417 bp, 3 predicted proteins | sample 9134171 | NCBI WGS metagenome assembly JAEEGF01 (sample SAMN16246542, study PRJNA631951) | gut metagenome | biome: gut microbiome; feature: rumen; material: AP-attached | host: Bos | place: Iran: Karaj | collected 2018-10
AAGGCTGCCTGGGAAGAGGCTGAACACGCAGCAATGTTCTGCGAGCTGTTGGGCGAGGATCTCACAAACTCCACCAAGAAGAACCTTGAGCTTCGCGCTGAGGCTGAATATGGCGCAACTCAGGGAAGAGCAGATCTTGCCAAGAAGACCAAGGAGCTCAACCTCGACGCCATCCATGACGTAGTTCATGAGATCGGAAGAGACGAGGCAAGGCACGGCAGAGCCTTCGCAGGACTTCTCAAGAGATATTTCGGTTAAAAGAAATCTCGCAATCAATGAAAATTATAAGAGGGCGGCCGTGATGGCTGCCCTCTTTTTCACGCATCCGCTCTTTCCAAAACCGGGTTTTGGCAGATTACTTTTGAGATGCTTTAAGGATCTTGAACTTTAATGTGGTCGTACCGCCGAAACCGTTCCTGCCTTTAATGCAGATGACAGCAGAATTTCCCACCTTCACGTTGTTCCTGTATTCGATGATGTCGTAGTACCGGACTGCTTCGTCTTCGGGTATGTCTACCCAGGATTTTCCCACCTTCATCTGAACCCTGATATCATACTTGCCGGGAGTTACGGGCTTGCCCGTGTAGTACCAGGTACTGTCCTGCCTGATGGTAAACTTCAGGTTCTTGATGCTGCTATCCGTAAAGGTGAAAGTGTCGCTTATATTGTTGCCGTAATTCTTTATGCCGGTGACCGTGACCCTTATTGCAGCGCCTACAGGAATAATATGATTGCTTTTGACCTCATCTCCCTTGCTCATATAATCAGTCTCTATCTTGGCGTTCTTTCCTGAGCCTGTCCTGTAGGTTATTTCTGTATCCTCGTCATAGGTGTAGGTGACTTTTTTGTCGTAATCTACTCCTGCTGTAAGGGCGGCTCCGTTGGTATCGGTGATCACTACCTTCTGCGTATACTTGTTGGGAGATAAGCTGACAGGCAGGTCATTCAGCGTCATATGCGTATTGCCGATATCTTTCTGTGTTATCGTGAAGTGTTTTGTTATGGTCCCCTTGTAATTGCCCTTCAGCTTTATCGTCAAGGCGGGTCCGATCCTCTTTCCGTTCTTTTCTTTATTATAGTCTCCAACTGCTTTGTTGTTGGAATAGGTAAGGGTATAATCGGTACCCGCAAACAGCTGCGTTCCGTAGTAAGTCGCGACAATGCCCGGGGTGACGCCGCCCTTTTCGTAGGTATAGTCCTCCTGCATGTCGTCCCATTCCATATAAGATACTGTATTTCTGATCTCAATGTCTTCTATTGGCGGCGGAATGATCTTAAAGGTCTTTGTGAGGGAGCCGGAATAAATTCCCTTTCCCTTAAAGGTCATGGTTACCGTGCCCACATTAGTGCGGCCGCCCTTTGAATAAGAAACGGTGTAGTCCAGATCTTCCAGAAGAGTATGTCCGTCTTTCGTTAAAACATATCCGGGATTGATCTCAAATCCGCTGTACACATACTCATTATCTACGCCTGTTATAACCGTGTTGTTTTTGTTTATGGGAGTCCCTGTTATCTTGAAGGTTATAGCTTTAACCCCGCATACCCTGATACCGTCTACTTCTTTGTCGGTTCCGGTAATGGTGAGGGTGGCAGTGCCGACAGAAACATTGCCACTAAAAGAATATGTATAGTGTCCCCCACTGCCCTCAATGAGTGGCTTTTTCCCATATTTAACCGAAAAGTCAGGCTCGACTCTGTAGCCATTGTACGCCCAGTCTTCGATCTTCTGGGTCACAATCCTGGAAACGGTGCATTCCTTCATTGTGACCACATCCCTGTCGATACAGTAGACAGCCGACACTATTTTCACGCTGTCGAACTCATAATTTGAATAACCAAAAGCCGTCGCCAGATTTATCGAGTAGACTCCGGGGCTGTTTACTGTGTCAGAAAAGTAGGTCGAGCCTGAAGAGTCATGCCTATAGGAAGGCTGATAATCCTTGCCCGGTTTGAGCTTTTTTCCGTTTGATCTCACCGTGATCTGCGGATCCGGTACCTGGGGTGACCAGTAGTCGTCTTTCTTTTTGGCATTTACCTGAACAACAGACCATTTTATATCGTCTTTCGTCAGCTTCTGCTTGTTTATCCTGAAATTAAACGTCTCCGCACCGGAGTAACTGCCCTTGAGCGTAACCTTTACCTTTGCTGCGTTACTGGTATTTACGTTGTTGGAATACTTGAGGGTATAGTCTCTCCCCTTTTCCAGGAGCCTGTTGCCATAATACACTCTTGGATTATCGATCGTTACTGCCGATCCGGTATAAACAAGCAATTCGTCAAAGCGCTGCGACTGTGGTATCCACAGTCCCTTATATTCATCCTCCTCAAGCATGGACAGATCATCATCAAACTCATAATACTGGTCCTCGGGTGTGATGTCTCCCCACTCATCCTCGCGGGCATACGTAAGGTCTTTATTCGAAACTTCACTCATCAGCAAGTTCTTTTTTACCGCAACCATATGAAGTTTGTACATTGAGGATGAAGTATCCGCACCGACCACTAAGGGATCAATGTATTCCATTATATTGCCGGCCTTTGAAATAAAGCAGCCTGCCTCCTCGTCCCAGACAATGTTGGTATCGTTGAGGATCGTCGTTGAATCTCTGTTGTCGAGCACATAAAAAATCTGTGCGCCGGGTGTCTGGCTCCTGAGCGCCACAAGGTCTCCATAGGTTTCACCGTCTCCGCTCAGGTTATAGACGAACGGGCTTAAAGCCTGCCCCTCACCGGCATTCAGAAGGTCCTCTTCGTCCTCAGGCATCAGGTCTGATTCATCTGTCTGCCCCTCGCCCAAAAGCTCCTCTTCCTCTATGGTCTCTTCGTCAATTATCTCCTCTTCAGCCTCACCATATTCCTCATCCTCGGAAACTTCCTGCGGATCTTCTTCAGGGTATTCCTCATCTTCCGAGGGCTCCGCTGCAGCTTCCCCGTCTTCTACTCCTGCAGGCTCTTCCTCAGTTTCTCCGGTTTCGCCCTCAGCTTCTTTTGTATCTACCGCTGTTTCTTCAGCAGTCTCGCCGCTCTCTTCTTCAATGATCTCTTCTGAAATCTGCTCTTCTTCTAAATCGGCTGTGAGCTCATTTCCGGCAGCATCCTCCTTTGGAGCATCGAAAAGAACTCCTTCCTCTGACGGCAGCTGTTCCTCAGCAGCAAAAGCAGACGCACTTACGGATGTCGCTGTCAGTGAAAACGCCATGATAAAGCCCAGAACTTTAACAATCTTTCTATTCATCGCTACCTCCTTGGATCTTGGATCAGACAGATTTTCCGGTCATTTTATAGGGTACGAGAGGCTGGTTCTTAACAGCATTGTACTTCTGGTAATTTTTGGCCAGCTCCAGAAGCATTGATTTTGCCGTAAGTCCGGTTGTCATATTTTCTCTCTGTCTCTCGCTGTGCCCCGGTACCTTTTCTACATCTGCAGGCGATCCGCCGTCATCAATGTGATACTTTCCCATGATATATGCGTTAATGAAATTAGTAGCCGAATCAAGGACATCCGATTTATTCTTAAGCCGTTGGTTGTCATCCAGAAATTTTTGAACACCGGGCATCTTACGCCTTATCTGATCACTGGAGAGGCCGACCTTGGCGGTTAATGAGAATTCTATCGGGTCTTTTTCCACTGTGGAAAGCGCCCACTTCTCAAGCTTGTCCAGGTAGCTTTGGCAAGGTGCTTTTGTAAAATCCTCCTCCAGCATATCCTTCAGTTCTTCTTCTGTCGGCTCGGGAGGCAGGGGCATACGTTCATAAAGATCCGGCAGCATCTCAGCCATCATCTCATCTTTGACCTGCATGTCATCATCTTCCCAGGCTTTCAGCCACTTTTTATTCCATTCATGGTTTTTCTTGTCCTGTTCGGATATGGGATTATAATCGGCATCATAGTTCACGAATTTCATACCGGCTGCAGCGTCTCTGTCAATGCTGGTACCGGAACTGTAATTCTTTTTCTTAACACCCCTTTGATACAGCTCAGTCATCAATGGATTCGTTTTTCCAATATTCAGATAGCGCTTGTATTCCATTGCGATCCTATGGGACTGCCTCGTGTACTTCGGATCCTGTTTATTTATGCGTCTGAACAGCCTCTCCTTGGGATCCTCGTTCTCTACATACTTATTCTGATTGCTGTCAGGGATCTGATCGAAGCTTGCTTTATAATCCTTAAGCAGGGGCTCCATATCCTTTTTATACTGCTCGTCCTTTAATGCCTCCTTTTCTTTCTGGGCATTCTTTTTATCAATAAATGCCTGTTTTGCCGCATCGTTCTTCCATTTTCCTTTAGGCGGTATGAGTACTCCGCCCTCAGGCTTCATAACTTTGTTTTCACCTTGTTGTTCAATGTCAAGGCGATGTCTGTACTTAAGATACATGGATACCTGCTTCATTAGGGCATTGAAGGCTTTTTCAGTTGACTGAAGCTGTTTGTCGGCTTCATAAAGCTTTTTGGCCTTTGGATTGGCCTTTATAAGACTTTTTAGAGATGCCTGCCTTCTCTGAACATCAAACCACTTTTCCGCATCGGGCCTGAACTCGTTTTCAAACCAGGACTCAAACCAGTAAATGCTTGCCATCCTGGAGGGCGCCGGTATCTTAAGCCCTTCAAACAGGTTAGGAAACTCGTCATTGATCATCGTTGTAAGGGTGTCTGTGTCGCCCTTTTCAAAGGCAGCCATGACATTATTGTTCCATAGCATGTTGATGCAGTCCTGCTCTCCTATAGGGTTTCCCATGTTATCATAGTGGACCATTCGAAGGAGTGCTCCGGGTGCGCCTGAAAGCTCCTTGCCTTTTGAGGTTTTTTCCTTAGGGATATGCCCGTTCTTCACAGCTTTTTTGTATTTGTCGATCAGTCTTTTATCACTGTAAACACTGTAGACATCATTATGCTTCTTATACAGAGGATATCCTTGGTCATCCATCTTTATGTTTTTCTGCATAAGACGCATCCGCTCTGCATATATTTCGTCTTCCGAAGGCAGAACCGGCTTATCTGTTCTTAAGGCTTCCGCCTCATGAATATCCCTATATTTTTCTGCATAGAATGCACGGGAGCCCTCTTTCATGGTCGCTCCCACAACCTTGTTCATCTTTACGGACTTTTCATCCTTGAGATTACCCTGATCATCACAGCCAAACTTTTCCTTCATATAATTGTTGAAAATTATGGTGAGTCTGCCGCACAGTTCTATCTTCTCGTTAAACAGCGGATGCTCGTCAAGGTAATCCTGAATTTCAGGGAATGTCTTTCTCATGTTGTCAAACAAGAGGAACTTCTCGATGGCACTTATCATTTCTGCCGGATTCTTTTTTACCTCAGTCTCAATCCACTTCTCGATCATTTCCGGTTCCGGAACCTGCATGTTGTCCAGCATATGTGGAAGATCAGCATCCAGCATCTCCTTCTGCTTGTCAGTATCTCCAGCCTCAATGGCTTTAAACCATGTAAGATTCCATGCGTGGTTTTCACGATCCCTCTTTGATGCAGGGATTCCTTTTTCATCATAGTGGACAAGTCTCATTATTCCGGCGCCGGCTCTGCCAACGCCCAGGCCCTGAGTCGATTTTGGAAGGTTTTTCTGTGCCTTTCGGTACGCTTCAGTGATCTCAGGATGAGAGCCGCTCTTTTTTGACGCGAGGAATTCCTGATACAGGATATAATCTTCTTTTGTCAGCGATTTATCGCCGGTAAGCCGCTTCATTTCCTCAAGCCCTTCGGAAACGCCCTTATTTACAGGTTTTCCAATGGATCTGTCCTTGAGGCCGATCTTGTAATCGTTATCTTCCTCACTGAGAATGATCTGGTTTTTGAGTTCTTCCTTCTTCTTTTTCTTTTTGCTCTGTTTCTTTTTGGATGTGGTGGTCTCAATAATGATATTCTCGTTGCTGCTCTCCAGGATGAGATTTTCATTGCTGCTCTCGAGGATGTTGTCGTTCTTTTTGTCTTCTTTCTTCTTGCCTTTTGCGCCTTTCTTTTCTTTCTTCTCTTTATTCTCTTCCTCAATCATGCTTTCGCTGAGGATGATTTTGTTGGGATTATCTTCTTCCTTTAGGTCCTCTTTCTCCTCATCGATGATCACGCTTTCGCTAATGATATTTTCACTGATGATATTGTTTTCTTTCTTTGCTTTCTTATCTTTGATCTCTTCAACCTTCACGTCAGGGAGGTCATCAGATATTCCGCTGGTATTGGTCTTGTGGGCGGAATTGATCTTTGTGTTAAATATTCCGATAAGATCAAGGAGCTCTTTCTGAGCCTTTTGAGTATCCTTAGCATTCTGACCTGCGGCAAATGGTTTAAGGTACTTTGACATGATCGCTACCATATGCTCGGTACTGATAGTCTTATCAGTCTTGCCATATTCCTTATCGTAGATATATGCTGCTGCGGGCTCAAAAGCGGACGACGTGCGCTTTTGATTCTCCATGGACTTAAGAGTACCCTCAAAATCCATGTTCGGATCATTTCTAAAGGCATAGACCGTATTGTAATATGCGGCGTAGGTAGTTCCGGCATGGTGCGACATCTTAGAGATCTTCTTGTTGACATCCCTCACAGTCTTAAGGTCTTTTCCGGCCAGTGTCACATAGGAATAGGCAGCTGAAGAAGCGCCGGTGAAGGGGCGCTCAAGTCCGTTATCGCCATAAATTGCCTGCTGAATGTGGAAAGATGCAAAATTGACATAATCCGTTCCGCTGATAAGGCCGAACATAAATGTCCTTATTTCTTCCGGGGCCTTGTTGAGGAAATATCCCGCGTGGTTCTTGTAAATATTCGTCAGGTTATGCATAAAGGACAAATGTCTCATTGCACGGCCCATGTCTTTTCTGATGAAATCGTGGTCCATGAGCTGCTCGGGAGTATACATGAGCGCTTTTGCTTCCTTCGCCAGATTGTCGAGGAAGTCCTTTCTGTCTGAAAGCTTGTTGCTCTTAAGGGCCTCGCAGTCTTTGATATTCAGCTTAAGGTTCTCTGCGTCTTTATCCGTTTCAGGATAGCCGAACTTATTAAGCCTTACAGGTCTCAAAAGTGACATTAAGGCTCTCACATCAATGCCTTTAGGAGGATTTTCCGTAAGGCTTGTAAAAAGAGATTTTGGTATAGTCGCAAGGATATCCCTGCTGCAGTTGTATCGCTCTTTGGTAATATTTCTGAACTTTTCCAGTTCCTTCGGGCTTACTTTTTCGTTCTTAAGCTGTGCGTCCAGTTTTTTGTATGCTTCTTCCAGAGAACCTTCCAGCTCCGGGATGGTGAAGACATCCGTATTGATCTTCGGAAGCTGGTCTTTCTTTTCTTCCTGCTTCTCCACTTTCTTCTCTTCTTTTATTTCGTTCTTTTTGTCTTCCTGCTCCTTGAGGTCTTCTTTCTTGTTCTCGAAGATGTTGATCTTATCCTGGAGGTCCTTGTTTATCTCGCGATTCTCATTAATAATGATCTGTTCGGGAACATCCTTTTTATCTTCCTGCTCCACTTTCTTATTCTCGAAAATATTAATCTTGTCCTGGATTCCGGCCTTTTTCTCGCCTTCTTCCTTTTCAATGAGATTATCTTTCTTCTCGTCCTCCTTGATCTTAAGAAGCTCGTCTTCCTTTTCGTCTTCCTTCTCAGACTCATCACTATCGTCAATATTGTTATGAATTATGTTGGTAATGAGATTATTGCTGTCATTCAGATCTTCTTTCTTCTCTTCATCATCGATAATAATGTTGATCAGTCTCTTATTCTGCTGTTGGCCGATGTTATTTTTCTGACCGGTGAAGCCAGGCATCTGTCTGTTGGCGCCGTGCTCAAGGTCATAATTCACGATGAACGTTTTGTTTTCGATATTCGCCTGTTCCTGCATATAAAGGTCATACGCCGATCTCAGAGCGACATACCGCGCTCTCTCCTCACCTTGTCCATACGCAGCGTCTCTGGTCCAGCCGCCCCTGTTGTTTCTTTTGTATCTGTACCTGTCGTCACTTTCTATTTTGAATCTGCCGGGTTTTGTCCTCCCGCGTACACCGGTCCTATCGTATTCGATCATGTGCTTGGAGCGCAGATGGTAATCAATATAGGTATCCACCGCCACCAGATACCTGAGCTTGTTCATGAACTCAGGGTGCGCTCCCATATACTCTTTTACATGGGCAGGGACTTTGGTCCTGTTATAGTACGGAAGGGCCTTTTTACACAGCTCGTAATAATCCTTCAGATGATTCATCAGGTATTTATCAACATCGCCCAGCTCGTCAAAGGTCGGCACATGGAGATTGTTAAATCTCCTGATTGCCTCCATGTCCGCTTCCTTGATCCGCCTTTTATCCTGTTCAATTGCCTCTCCCTGGCCGTGCATAACATTTTCTTCACTGGTTCTGTACTGCCGGTTGTACTCGAAAGCCTGGCTCTCTGCCTTGTTGATCGGTGCATGGGTAGTGTTTTCCTTAAGAACAGCCATATACGGCCATTCTTTGCCTTCATTTTGTTCCTGAAGCGCCTCAAGATTGGACAAAAGAATAGTCTGCTTCGAGGTTATCAGCCCGTGGTGCTCATCCCGGTACTCCCGCCTTTTTCTACTGTAGTATGCTGAGTTAAGACCATTTTTCTCTCTCCAGACATCCATGGTTTTCGGGGCATACTTTTTAACGCCCTTATAGGCGCTTTTTATATTTGATAATAATGTTTTCTTTTTTTGCTCAAGAGTCTGCCTGATCTGCCTTTGAGTCTGCGGGTCAAGTCCCTTTAAGGTCTGCTCCAGCTGCTCTTTCAGGATCATGTAGCAGGAGAGCTTTGCCCTGTTTTCCAGATACTTCATGTGTGATTTGCTTTTAGCCTTGGTGTAGGCAGCGGCCACCATTCCTTTGATCCTGTGGTCCATGATCCGCTCTTTCAGCTCATATATGGCAATAACGCTCATTATATCCTCATGCTGTCTAAGATCGTCCATCAAGGCACTCATCTCAGCGAACTCCCCGGCCGCCGTGCCGGCATGCTGTTTTCTCTTGCTGGCGCGGTTATAGCTGTAGTTCCTGGTATATGCATCTACAACCCCGTCATCATCACGCTCAAGACTTCTGTAGCGCGCAACTTTTGCATTCGCAACACGATTGTCCTTAAAGTAATAATCAGTCCGGTTTCGGAAATCCTCAGCATTCGTCCACTCGGTCCTTACCCCGAACTTCTCCATGAGCTGGTCAGCATCATAGCCGAACTTCACCACAGCGTGGCCATTTGCATCAAGATCAGCGTTCAGATTGGCTTGCTGTTTTTGAGCATAGAACTGATCCAGATCAGGATGCTGTACATTATTGATAAGGTTCTCTTGCGCATTGATGTTATTCTGCTGCTCCTGATTCTTTTTCAGATCTTTGTATTTATCATATCCAGGCATGTCGTCCCTCCTGTAAAAAACACAGTTTCTTCAGCCGTTTATACGAATTCAAGGCTTAATGTGGCATTCACTTATATTTTATCACACACAAATGTACAAGAATGCAAAAAACAAGGCAGAAGCCGCTTATTTTGCGACTTCTGCCGGTTCTTCACTGAAAATGATCCCCAGAGACGGGGTTTGTGGTTCATAATGGAGCATACGGGGATCGAACCCGTGGCCTTCAGATTGCGAACCTGACGCTCTCCCAGCTGAGCTAATGCCCCATTTATCAACAACTCAATTATAGCATTAAATACTCCCACGTAGCTGTTTCTCAATTGAAAAAGTATGTTTCAACTGTCGGTCAACTGTCGCGCCAACTAACAAATTGGGTACTTTTTTATACTTTCTGGCTATATGTCACAAATTGGCAGATTAGCGGGTATTCCTACCCCCAAATATTGATTGCGCAGAATCTATTTTGTGAAATATATGGATAAAATGAAAGATTGACACCCAAACGTCCCATCATCGAAAATCTTTCATCCTACAATTCAGTGCATCCAATTCTTAATATCGACAATACATTTGCGGTTTATGGTCTTACTGATTGGTTTTGTGTCCATCTGTGATTTTTTTAAAAAAGTTGACCTATTGTTAAATAATTATTTTGGGTGTCATTCTTCAAATTTGCACATATACGTCACAAACCCCCGACGCGCGGAATAGTAAACGCAAATCGGGGGTTAATTCTTTACTTTTGTGTAGTTGATGCCTTTGGTACTTCTCTTATATGGGTCTTCAGTACCGTTACTTCAGCCGGTTCTCCTTCTGAACTTTTTGCGAAGGTGCCAAACAGAACCGTCCCCATTGTCACGTGTCAAACAGAACCGTCCCCTTTGACACGTGTGCCGCACCCGGTGCAGAACTTAGCGCCGGGCTTGAGGGCGGCGCCGCAGTTCGTGCAGAATTTGGGTCCGGGCATAGCCTTAGCTACAGGTGCTGCCCCTTCCGGTACGAGGAACAGCATGATCTCATTGTCATTGGTGGACAAAAGACCTATCTCTCCCGTGGGGAAAGTAACAAAGTAGTTCCAGCCGTCCGGGTTGAAGAGTTTGTCATAGGTCTCTCCCATGTCAAGGAGTTCTCTCTTGTCAAAAAGTTCTCCGGAGACAGTATGCTTCCACCTGCTGGTTACATTCTCCACGCTTATTACAGCTTCCTTTAAAGATTTATATCCTTCCATTTGCAGATCCTTTCAGGTCTTATCAGTCATCTGACAGTGCATCCTTTATTCCGTCGGAAATAAGCTTTCCTACGTCTGCTCCCGCTGTGGTCACGCCGTTTACGATCTTCTCGGCGTTGATGTTGTTGATATATGAGGCTACTCTCATATCGCGAAGGGCGTTGAGAGTCTTTTCAGGAGCGTTGTTGCCCACAGCGGTCTTTATCATGTTGAGGTCATTTTTAAGCTGCTCCTGGGTGTGGGCTGACTGCGGGCCTGTAAGGGCGTTGGCAATCTTGGCCACTGTGCCCTTTGCTGCTCCGTTTACCAGCGCCGTATCCCAGCCCTTGTTCCAGTCTTTTCCGTCATAGAGGTTCTGGGTAGTGTTCTTGATAAGGTCTGCAGCGGAGTTTCCAAGTACATGGAAGCCTGCATTCTCGGCTCTGTCGAGATAGATATCCGTCAGTGAATCAAATCCCGCCATAGCTATGGCACCCTGAAGGTCCTTGTTGTTGACAGCGGCATCTGAGAGCCTTGAGGCAAAGTTCTTGCCGACGGTATAAGCGGTCTTGATGCCCTGCTGGCCGGTGACGGTTGCAAGGACGTCAACTCCGATGTCGGCTGCTGCCTGTGTCACCTCGAGACCCTTGACTATGTTGTCCATCTTATCGGCGTAGGCCTGGTCTCTCTCCTGACGTTTTATATTCTCGCCCTGCGCCTTTGCCATGGCCTCCCGGATCGACTTCTCGTCGCCCCGTTCTCCACCGTACTTCTGCCACATGTGATCCAGCTGGATCTCCTTGTTCAGCTTAGCCTCATCCTGCCACTTCTGCTGCAGGTATTCCCGTCCGTCCTGGGAAAGCTGCTGGTTGGCTTCGCGCTGGCTCTGGATCGCTTCCCGGGCTTTCTGCTGATCCTGCTGTATAAGCTCGGAATGCTCCCATCGGCTGCTGATGGAATCCTTCAGATCCTGTTCAGTATAGGTTACTCCTGACAAAGGATTCGTGTACGTGCCATCTCCGTTTGATACATATATACTCTTTTCGCCTGTTGCAGGGTCTTTTACATTGAAATCTCCGTCATCGTCGCGAGATATGAAATTGCTGATGTCCGGGCCTGTGTACCCAGAGCCGTCAGGAGATGATGCTCCTTCACCAGCTCCGGCTCCTCCTGCACCTGCAGCTCCACCTGCTCCGCCCGCCGAACCTGCGATCGCGGCTACTGTCGCTCCAACAAAGCTGATCGCGATGGATCCGTCCTCAGCCCTGTGAATATTCATGTTTTCATCGCCCTCGAGGAAGCGCCTTAGGATGTCGCCAAGTGGACCTGTCGGGAGCAGATTCTCAGGGAATCCTGCATCCTGATAGTCTTCGGGCTCATCGACAGTCTCCGGCTCATCCGTCAGTTCTTTTCCGGAATCACTCTCTTCCTCAGGCTCCGGAGCCTTCTCTTCCTCAGGCTTATCCGGTACAACCACGTCCTCGGTCTCGTCAGCCATTGTCATCGGCGGAAGCTCAGGCATCTCCGGTCCGATCCACCAGCCCTCCAGCTGATTGTTATCAATATCGGTCAGCATCCAGGTGCCGGTAATTGTATATGGCTGGGTCGTCGTGTCAAAGGTCAGGTAGAGGCCGGTGGTGGTGCCGTCCCAGTTATCGAAACCATTCGAAAGATCCATGCTCTCTCCGTAGAAAGAAGATGTGCCATCCATGATGTGTCCTTTGATTGTGTGACTGGCCTTCGCAAGACCGTTGTCGCCACTGATGGTGACCGTCATTGAACTTCCGCTCATCTGGACCTGCAGGGTAATGTCGCTGACTTTCTTGCCCTCTAAAGTCTCCAGGCACATTTCGTAGGTTCCTGACAGATCGCCGTCTGATGGAACATCACCATTCAGAGTCAGGTAGGCTTTCTCGGGATAAAACTCGATACCGTAAGGGATTCCGCAGTCGATCTTGATGCACTTCTTGTCGTGCAAAAAGCCCTCGAAGCCGGAATTGTCGTAGACCGTGCAGGTTTCAACATCGCCCTGGGACAGGACGCGGCCGTCACTCGTAGCATACTCCGTCCACTCGGAAGCCACCTTGAACATGCAGGTACTGCCGCTGTCGCCTGTGAACGTCAGCTTCAGCTCGTAAAAAGCAAAGGTTCCGTCAATGGTATTGGTCTCATCAATATTCAGCGTGTATTCGGTCTTCGCGCCGTTGCGAAGGTCAATGCTGAAAGTCTCGGGGGATGCCAGATTCACAGGATCACCCAGATTGTTGTAGACATAGGGCGTAACCTCGATCATCTCGGCGCCTGAGTCCTTGAGTGCGGGCAGAAGCTTGAAGATGCTGTCCACACCAAACTCACTGTAAGGGTCAACCCACCTGTCACCCGCCGCATAGGTAGCTATGGAAAAAGAAATCAGACAGGCGGAGAAAACTGCCCCTGCGCCAATTGAAAGCGCAAGGAGCATGGCTGCACCGCGGGGCATTTTCTTTTTCTTAAAGAGGGAGAAGATGAATGCGAGGATAAGCAGCGGGATTCCGATGAGCACGCAGGGCCGGTAGGGCAGAGCCGAAAGGCCGACGGCGATGGCAAAGCCAAAGGTCATTCCCGACATGAGGCGCCTGCAGGCAGCGCTGGAGGGTGTCCTTCCGCCACTTAAGAACTTCAGCGCGTCGAAAACAAGACTGGTTATGAGACCATTCTTTTTCCCGATATTATCCAGCAAAAGAAATACAGCAACGATACCTACAAGGGACTCCTGCAGGTTCTGTCTGCTGTTCATGAAACCATAGAGAATAAGCGCACTTCCAAGACCTCCGAGGTACTGGGACACATCGGA
>JAEEGF011920187.1_pt1 | contig 13416 bp, 10 predicted proteins | sample 9134171 | NCBI WGS metagenome assembly JAEEGF01 (sample SAMN16246542, study PRJNA631951) | gut metagenome | biome: gut microbiome; feature: rumen; material: AP-attached | host: Bos | place: Iran: Karaj | collected 2018-10
GTGGTTTCGGCGACAACCTCAGCGGGAGCTTCCGCTTCGATGGTTTCAACTGTCGTCTTTTCGAGTTCGCTCATTACTTGTTTAACCTCCCTAATCATCGCTGTTGGCGTCGATGCGCCTGCGATTATCCCTATTATATCATCGTGTTTTATTTTTGCAAGAGGAATTTTACCGATATTGTCGATGATTTCAACCTTTTTGCAAGTTTTTTTGCACAAATCCCGCAGTGCGCAGGTGTTTGCGCTGATCTCCGAGCCCAGAACGAAGATCCTCGTGCAGTGCTTTGCGAGCATTTCCGCCTCGGTCTGCCGCTGCCGCGTGGTGTCGCAGATCGTGCAAAATGCGTGAAGGTCCGCAAACCGCGCCCGGAGAACGGACAGCGCCGCGTCGTAATCCTCCGCCTTCGCGGTCGTCTGGGACACGAACGTCAGCGCGCCGGCATGCGCGAGCGTTTCCGCGTCCTCCGCGCACGTCAGCACAACGGCGTCCTTCCCCGCGCGGCTTCGGATCCCGACCACCTCCGGATGCGTGGGCTTTCCGAAGATCGCGACGCGCTCGCCCGCAGCGGCGGCGCGCTCCACGATCCTGTGGATGCGCTTCACAAACGGACAGGTCGCGTCGATCGCGCGAACGCCCTTTTCTTCGCAGGCGCGGAACACCTCCGGCGGCGCGCCGTGCGCGCGGATGACGAGCGTATCGCCAGGCTGCAGCGCGTCGACCGATTCGACCGCGAAGATCCCGCGCGCCTCCAGCTCCTTTACGACGCCTTCGTTATGGATGATCCTTCCGAAGGTGTAAACGCGGCTGTCGCTTTCCGCCGCACGGTTCACAAGCTCAATCGCCCGCGAGACGCCGAAGCAGAACCCGCTGTGTTTTGCCAGAAGCACCCGCATCAGAGCGCCTCCGCGATCGTCCTGAGCGTCATCATCGAGTCGGTGATCGCCGCGTTCACGGCGTCGACCGGCTTCTTGCCCGGGCAGAGCGCCTTGACCTCGGCCGGGTAGATCGGATCGCCCACCGCGACCTTGAGCCTTTGCCCGAACTTTCTGCCGTGATGCACGATGTACAGCGGTACGATCGGCGCGTCCGCGCGAAGCGCGATGAACGCGCAGCCCTTGTCGAACGCGTCCATATCGCTGCCCGTCGCCGAGCGGTGTCCCTCCGGGAACACGCCGAACGCCTTGCCCTTTTCAAGCAGCTCGCAGGCGTGCCGGATGGACTTCGTATCCGCGGTGCGCTGGTTGACCGGGAAGCACAGAAGCAGGCGGAAGACCGTCGTCATGAACTTGGACGAAAACAGCGTGGATTTCGCCATGAAGTGGATGCACCGCCACACGATCGCCGCGATCCAGATCGGATCGCTCATTTTGACGTGGTTGCTGACGTAGATCACCTTGCCCTTGCTTTTCAGCGCGGCGGCGTTGTGGATCTTCGGCCTGCCGTACAGCCACAGGATCGGCTTTAGGATGATGCACGCAATGATATAAAGCATATCAGACCTCCGAAAGAATCGCTTCCACTGCCTCTTCGATCGTCATATGGGTCGTGTCGATGCGCTTCGTGTCCTCTCCGCAGTACAGCGGCTTATACGCGCGCTCGCTGTCCTGTTTGTCGCGGCGCAGGATATCGTGATAGATCGTGTCGTAATCCGCTTCCTGCCCGTTTTCCAGCAGCTGCTTATACCGGCGGTTTGCGCGCTCCTCCGCGGAAGCCGTCACGAAGAACTTGTACGGCGTGTCCGGCAGGACGTTCGTGCAGATGTCGCGTCCGTCCATGACCACGCGCTGTTCATGCGCCACCTCGCGCTGCAGCTCCGTCATCCGGTCGCGTACCGCCGGCACGCGGCTGACGAGCGACGCGCCCTGGCTGATCTCCTCCGTGCGGAGCTCGCCGGTGACGTCCTCGCCGTCGACCAGGATGTGCTGCTCGCCGGTCTCGGTATAGCGTACCCGCAGGTCGATCGCGCCGACCAGCGCCGCGACCGCTTCCTCGTCGGTGAAGCTGACGCCGTGCCGCTTTGCCGCGACCGCGACGCCGCGGTACATCGCGCCCGTGTCCAGATACGGGATGTTCAGGATCTTTGCGATCCGCTTTGCAACCGTGCTCTTGCCCGCGCCCGCGGGTCCGTCGATGCCGATGCTCTGTTTCATATGTATCATACCTCCGTGGGAATACTGCTGCCCGCAAGCGCGCCCGTCGACCAGGCGATCTGCAGGTTGAATCCGCCCGTAAAGGCGTCTGTGTCAAGGATCTCGCCCGCAAAGTACAGATTTGCGACCTTTTTGGATTCCATGGTGGAGGGATTGACCTCCTTCACCGATACGCCGCCGCGGGTGACGATCGCTTCCGCGATCGGACGCGTGCCGGTCACGTGCAGCTTCAGTCCTTTCAGCGTTTCGACGAGCGTTCTTCGCTGCGCCTTCGTGCAGTTGCCCGCCTGCGCCGCGCCGTCGATCCCCGCCGTTTCCAGCACGACACCGAGGAGCTTCTGCGGCAGCAGTCCGTACAGCGCGCCGGAAAACGTCTTTTTCGCGTTCGCCGCAAGATCGCGCAGCAGCCTTGCGTCCAGCTGCTCCTCCGAAAGTCCGGGCTTCAGGTCGATCGAAAGGAGCGTCCCCTCCGGCTCCTCCGCGACAAGCGCCGAAGTCGAAAGCACCAGCGGACCGCTGACGCCGAAATGCGTGAACAGCATCTCGCCGAGCTCGGAAAAGACTTCCTTTCCTTTTTTATTGTAAACCGTCAGCGTGACGTTTTTGAGCGTCAGACCGGAAAGCTCCGCGCACCACGCCTCCTCCGTCTCGAACGGAACGAGCGAGCCCACAGGCGGAACGACCGTATGCCCGAGCGCCTGCGCAAACCGGTATCCGTCGCCGGTGCTGCCGGTGGACGGATAGCTTAGACCGCCGGTTGCAAGGATCACCGCGTCGAACGGCTCGACCGTCTCTCCGACGCGTACGCCGGAGACCTTGCCGCCGCTTGTCAGGATCGCGGAAACGCGGGTGTTGAGCCGCACGGCGATCCCGTTTGCGCGAACGGTTTTTTCAAGCGCTTTCAGGATATCGCTCGAATGGTCGGACGCCGGGAACACGCGCTGTCCGCGTTCGACCTTCAAGGTCACGCCCGCCGCCTCGATCAGCGCCATGATCGCCGCGCTGTCGAAATGCGCGTACGCGCTGTATAAAAACCGCGGATTTCTGACGACGTGCCGGAAGAAGCCCTCACGGTCCGCCGCGTTTGTTACGTTGCAGCGACCCTTGCCGGTGATGAACAGCTTCTTGCCGAGCTTTTCGTTCTGCTCGAAGATCGTCACCGCATGTCCGTTTTCCGCCGCCTTGATCGCCGCGAGCTGTCCCGCGGCGCCTCCGCCGATGACCGCGACTCTCATGCTTCGCCTCCGAATTCGTCCGAAAGATCGACCGCGTCGAGCTTCTCACTGTGATAGCCCATCGGCGTGACCGTGACATAGCCCTTCTTCATCCAGGCGTAGTCGCTGTCCTCGTTCGCTTCGCACGGCAGCTTTCCGCGCGGGACCCACCAGCAGGGACGCCCGAGCGGATCGTCTTGCCGGATGTAGACGCCGTTGTAATGCACCATCGCAAGTCCCGTGACCCGGTACCCTTTGATCTCCTCCGGCGGCAGATCGGGCACGTTGACGTTATAGAACATGCCGAACGGGAGCGGGTGTTTCTGAACGATCCCGATCATGCGCTTCGTCACGGCGCACGCCGTTTCAAAGTGCGCCGGATCGCGGTGATCCAGCGACATCGCGATCGCCTGTACGCCGAGGACCGCCGCCTGCTGCGCGGCGCCGCAGGTGCCGGAATACAGCGTATCGCTGCCGAAATTCGGTCCGTGATTGATCCCGGAGATGACGAGGTCCGGCGTTTCCGGCACAAGATTGCCGAGCCCGAGCCGCACGCAGTCCACCGGCGTGCCGTCGACCGCGTACGCAAGCGCAGCGCCTTCGATCGTCCGCGGCACGGCGCGAAGCGGCAGATCCAGCGTCATCGACATGCTTGCCGCGCTGCGCTGCCGGTCCGGCGCGGCGATCCAGACCGTATGCTCTCCGGAAAGCGTCCGGACAAGGCTTCGGATCCCGACCGCGTCGACGCCGTCGTCATTGACAATTAGGATCTTCATTCCATATGCCCCCATTTTGTGATACTTTATTATAGCAAACCGCGCCCGCCGTTGCAAGGTTTTCGCGCACGAAAAACGCCCCGCGCGTTTGCGGGGCGGTACAATTCGGTCGGTTCAGCTCAGTTTCAGGCAGAAGAGGCGCGGCTGCTCCGTGCTGCCGGTGGTGGCGATGACGATGTAGTTTCCGTAGGCGACCGGCGTCGCGTCGACGCGTTCGCCGAGATCGAGGGCGAAGAGCGCGTTTTCTCCGGGACGCGCCGCGTCGTACAGCCGCATGCCGCCGTTTCGGTCGCAGGCGATCAGATACGCGTCGCCGCGCGCATTGTAGATGACAAGCGGTGAGGAGACGTAATCCGCGCCGCCGGTCTGCGTGATCTCCCAGCGCACGGCGCCGGTGTTCCGGTCAAACGCCGCGATCTTGCCGCCGTAGGTGTAGGTCGGATTGCCGTCCGCATCCGGCGTCTGCACGGTCAGCCCGTAGAACGAGCAGATCAGAAGATCGCCGATCGTGCCGTGTCCGATGTGCGGCGTCGCCTTGCCGCCGCCCTTCATGCGCTTTCCCGTGGTCGGATCGAGAATCTGCACGAACTGTTTGTTCTCCCAGACGATCGCGCCGGTCTTTGCATTGATCTTGCGCACATAGCAGTAGCCGTAGCCGTTCTGGAGCGTGCTGTCCTGCTGATCCGTCTGCGAGACCGTGTACACATAGACCGTGCCGTCGCCGCCGTTCTCCTCGAGCACGGGCGTCGCGTCGGAATCGCCGCCGACGTCGGTGACGAACTGCAGCTTCAGCGTGTTGAGATCGACGCACTGCAGATATCCGCCGTTGTCGGTCAGGTACAGATAATTGCGGAACGCCGCGGCGGAGGATTCAAAGCCGTACGCGCGCTTGTCCGCCTGCGTCGAGCCGGAATAGCCCGCGCCGGAATAGCGGTACTTGATCTTGTCGCCCGGCCGGATCGAGAGCGAACCGGATTCGGCGTCGTAGCTTGTGTTGAGCTCGATGAGATACAAAACGCCGTTTTCACTCGGCCAGATCAGCGTATCATCGATGACGAGCGGGCTCGAATCGAACGCCGACCAGTCGTTGCGGCGCGCCGTGTAGTCCTTGCCGGAAACGATCGTTTCACAGGTGTTATTGCAGAGATTGACCGCGAACGCCGCGGACTTGTTGCTGTTCGGTTCGGAAAGCGTGCCCTGCCCGATATAGAGCATCGGAATGCCCCGCGGGTCCAGCGTCGGCGTGCCGAACAGCGGCACGTTCACCGCGATCGTCTCGCGCGTGCGGGTGCCGGTCTCCAGCTCGTAAAAATAGATATTGCCGTCCGCGCCGCAGAGGATGACTTCGTTCAGGCTGTCCTTCGCCTTGAACTCGTCGCGCACGCCGAGCGTTTTCAGCGTCTGCCCCTCCCACGTCACGATCAGCGGCTGACCGGTCCACATCGCGCCGGAAAAGCCGTTCGCCGAACCGATGGCAAACGACCATACCTGTTCGAGCGTCTGCATGGTCACGCGCGCTGTGCCGTAGGAAAAGCCGCTGCGGTAATTGTTGCCCGCAAACGTCGTGACGCCTTTGACCCCGGTGTAGTCGGCGCCTCTTCCGAAGGAGAACGTGTTCTCGTTCGGGTTCGAGGAATAGCTGTCGTCGCGGTTGTTCTTGCGGATCTCATAGGTGAAGCCGAAGTTCGACGGCTTTGCGTTCTCGTCGGGAACGATCTCAAACGCTTCGCTCTCGGGGTACGCCGCAGGGTCCGGGATCACGGACGCCTCGTTCGACGAATCCGCCGTCTGCGACTGCGGCTTTTCCGTCGCTTCTGCCGATCCCGTTTCGATCTCGGTTGCAAAAGACAGCGCATCCTGCGACCGTCCGCAACCGGAGCCGCCCTTTCTCGGCGTCGAATCCTTGAGCCCGACAGCGAATATCAAAATCACGACGGCGATCACGAGGATGAACACCGACGCGCAGAACATGATAAATTTCGGACTGATCGTCCGTTCCTGCTTCCTTGCCATGCTTTGATGATAGCATATTCCCCCAAGGTTCGCAACGCGGAAATGCAAACTATTTTCGACATTTCCGTTAATAAAAATCCCCTTCCGCGCAGCTGCGGAAGGGGAAACGGTATTGCTTTCTTCGGGGAATTACGACAAGCGGATGCCGAAGATCTTCTGCCCGCCGCGGCAGCCGACCACGAGCATGTTGCCGAACAGCGCCGGCGACGCCTCGAAGACGGTCTCCGTCGGGCGCAGCGCGCCGCGCTGCTGACCCGTTGCGGCGTCGATCAGATAGAGATATCCCTTGGAATCTGCCTGGATGATATAACCTCTGTTCTCCGAGTCGTAAACGACGGCCGGGCTCGACCACGCATAGGCGTCCATCTCGAACTCCCAGCCGATCCCGTCGTGGATCGTCATGGTCTCCTTGTCAAGCGCGACCAGCACGCCCGCATCCTTGGTCCCGTAGCGCGCGAACGGCACGATCACGAGGTTTTCGATGTTGCTGCCCGCTCTTCCGACGACCGCAGTCGCCTGAATGCCGCCGGACACGCCGGATACGGTGAACACCGTCAGCGCGTATTTCTTGACCTCGCCGGTCATCGCGTCGATCTTGAAGAACGGCGCAAGACCCGTGTTGTTCTTGTCCTTGTTGAAATGCAGGGACGTGCCGACATACAGGTATGCTTCCTCGTCGGAGATCACGTCGAGCACGGGACTGGCGTTCGTGTCGTCCTCGGTGTTCGCGATCCAGACGACGCGCATCGTATTGAGGTCGATGCACTGGAACATTCCGTCGTTGCTCGACAGATACAGGAAGCCGTTCCATGCGACGGCGCTGCCCTCATAGCCCTGCCACTTGTGCGTGGCGTCCGCCTTGTCGATCTCGTCGTAGATGTTGTTGCAGTCATAGCGGAACTTGACGATGTTCGACGGATTGACCGAAACCGAGCCGAGCTCCGCATCGTAGACGGTATTAAGCTTCATCGTATAGACGATGCCGTTTTCGCCCGGATAGATCAGCGTATCGGTCTTCGCGTCCACAAGCGGCGCGGAGTCGTACGCGTACCATCTGCGTCTTGCAAAGGAGTCGGTGCCCTGCTTGCCGAACTCATACAGCACCTTGCCGTTGATCAGCGAGATGATGAACGCGCGCGATTTCTGGCTGTCGTTATCATACTGATCGCCGGAGCCGCAGTACAGCAGCGGTATCCCTCTCGGGTCGATGCTGCCGGTGCCCTTGAACGGAACGTTCATGACGATCTTGTCGCGCGTTTCCTGACCGGTTTCCAGATCGAGGAAATAGATATTGCCGTCCTCGGTCGGATAGATGACCTCGACGAGGTTTTCCTTTTGTTTTGCCCAGTCATAGAGGTTCATGATCTTCCGCGTTTCCGCCGGCCACTGCACGATCAGCGGCTGCCCCGTCCATCCGCAGCCGGACCAGCTGCCGCTGCCGCCGCCCTTGGTGAGCGACGAGATCGGCTTGTCCCAGACCTGCGTCAGCTTGTACTCGGTTAAGTTCACCGGGTCGGTGCTCGACATGTTTCGCCAGTTGTTGCCGCGGAAGGTCAAAATACCCTTGACGGATTCCGCATTGTACGCGTCCGCGGGCGGGAACTCGATCGGCTCCGTCCGCACGAAGCTGTTGGCAACGGTCTCCTCCCCGTCGATCTCAAGATGCGGAACGAAGCCGAAGTGATCCGGATTGGAGTCCGCCACGACGTGCGGCGTGGGCCGCGGGGTCGGCGTGGGCGTCGGGATCGCCGTCGGGACCGGCGGGATCGTCGCGCCTTTGACGTAATCCTCATAGGTAATCGTCGGTCTGGAGACGTTCTCGTACCCTTCCGGATTCTCCTGCACCTGCGCGTCGTACTCAGCCCGGAGCCGCTCCTCTTCGATCAGGAACTGGTTGTGCCGTTCCTGTTCCTCGCGGTGTTCCTGAATGCAGCTGATCGCTGTCCATGCGATCAGCACGACCAGCACCAGAAGCAGCAGCGCAAAGATCGAGACGATCACATAGAAGCGCGGCTGCACTCTCCTCCTTTTTCTTTTCTTATGTTGCTGCGTCATAGGTCCTCCTGATAACGTGTCCCGCAGCCGCGGCTGCGGATATACGGATCATGTCCGGAATGGCGGGACCGTTCCCGTCCGGTATTTTCCGGTCATGTGTATCGGACTGCATTGCATGGAAAAACGTGTCATCTTTTGGCGCGAAAATTTTACCGCATTTTTTCGATTCCGGACGGCGTCTGTGCCGGATCCCCCGGTTTTCGTACCGTATTTTGCGTTCAGACAGCCGTTTTTCGCAACATCTTGCGTTGTTTTCGGCTCTTTCCCGTCAAAAAACAGCGACCATATGCTTTTCCATCGTATTGATCATAACACTGCGATTTGAACAAACTGCGTTATCTTTGTGAACAGTTTTGCCCGAATCTGTTTCAATTTTGTGTCAATCCGCGGTAATATGCCGAAAACGGCGTATTCCCTCCAGAAAAGCGAAAAAAGCCGCCCCGAAGGGCAGCTTTTGACGCTGTTTTGCTTATGCGAGATGTCCCTTTGCCTTGATGACCTCGATCACGGAGTCGACGTACTTCTCGCAGATCTCGTTCGTGTCCGCCTCGACCATGACGCGGATGACCGGCTCGGTGCCGGATTCGCGCACGAGGATGCGGCCGGAATCGCCGAGCTCGTCGGCGACCTTCTGCACCGCCGCCTGCACGTCGGGATCGTTCTGCGCGTCCGGCTTGGACTTGACGCGCACGTTTTTGAGCACCTGCGGATAGAACACGACGGGCGCCGCAAGCTCGCTCATCGGCTTGCCCTTCGCCAGCATGACCTCCATCAGCTTCAGCGAGGTCACGATGCCGTCGCCGGTCGTTTCGTACTTCAGGAAGATCGTGTGACCGCTCTGCTCGCCGCCGATGCGGTTGCCGGTCTTGACCATGTTTTCATAGACGTACTTGTCGCCGACCTTGGTCTTTTCGTACTCGATGCCGACCTTGTCGAGCGCCTTATAGAGCCCGAAGTTCGACATGACCGTCGTGACGACCTTGTTGTTCAGAAGCTTGCCGCGCTCCTTCATGTAAAGCCCGTAGATGTAGAGCGTATGGTCGCCGGTGACGAGATTGCCCTTTTCATCCACGCAGAGGCAGCGGTCCGCGTCGCCGTCGAAGGCGAAGCCGATGTCCAGATGATTGTCAACGACGAACTTCTGCAGATGCTCGATGTGCGTCGAGCCGCAATCGGTGTTGATGTTGTAGCCGTCCGGCTCGTCGTTCATGACATAGACCTTCGCGCCGAGCGCTTCATAAACGCCCTTCGCGATCTGCCACGCCGCGCCGTTCGCAACGTCCAGACCGACCCTGACGCCCTTGAAGCTGTACTTTGAAAGCGAGATCAAAAAGCCGATGTAGCGGTTTCTGCCGGCAACGTAGTCGACCGTTCTGCCGATCTCGTGCCGTCCCGCGACCGGGACCTCGATCTCGCCGTCGATGTATTCCTCGACCTTTAAGATCGTTTCCTCGTCCATCTTCTCACCGAAGCTGTTCAGCAGCTTGATGCCGTTGTCGTAGTACGGATTGTGCGACGCGGAGATCATGATGCCGCAGTCGAAATCGTCGACGCGCGTGATGTACGCGACCGACGGCGTGGTGGTGACGTGCATGATGTACGCGTCCGCGCCGGAAGCCATCAGCCCCGTGCAGAGCGCATACTCGAACATGTAGCTCGATCTTCTCGTGTCCTTGCCGATGACGACCTTCGCCTTTTTGTCGAGGCGTGCGCCGTAATACCAGCCCAGAAACCGACCGATCTTGACCGCATGCTCATAGGTGAGCGTCTTGTTGGCTTCGCCGCGGAAGCCGTCCGTTCCGAAATACTTGCCCATTACCGTTCCTCCTTCGTCGCTACCGTTCCGTTGTCCTTCCAGATGCTGTACGCCGGCACCACGCCGCGCACGCACGAAGTCGGATAGACGTTGCTGTGCCGCCCGATCACCGTGCCGGGGTTGCAGACCGCGTTGCAGCCGACCTCGACGTAGTCGCCGAGCATCGCGCCGAACTTCTTGATGCCGGTCTCGATCTGCTCCGCGCCGTTGTGGACGATGACAAGCCGCTTGTCGCTCTTGACGTTACTGGTGATGCTGCCCGCGCCCATATGGCTCTTGTAACCCAGGATGCTGTCGCCGACGTAGTTGTAGTGCGGCGTCTGCACGTTGTCGAACAGAATGACGTTCTTGAGCTCCACGGAGTTGCCGACGACGCAGTTTGCGCCGACCAGCGCGGAGCCGCGGATGAACGCGCAGTGCCGGACCTCGGTCTCGGGTCCGATGATGCACGGCGCGCCGAGGTACGCGGACGGGAAGACCTTCGCACTCTTGTGTACCCAGACGTGCTCGGAGACCTCTTCATAGTCCTCGCCGAGCGTCGGACCGAGCGCAAGGATGAACTCCTTGATGCCCTTCAGCGCTTCCCACGGATAGGTGAACTGCTTCAGATAATCCTTCGCAAGCGTATGCTCCAGATCGTATAAATCGTTGATCGTATACATTACAGGCGTTCCTTCCTTTCGATGTCGAGGAAGTACTTATAGGTGTCGACGGTCAGCTCGCCGCAGGCGGCTTCGTCGCACGCGATGATCGCGCCGTTGTGCATTTGCAGCGCGGAGCAGGTCCACTTATGGCTGACGCTGCCCTCGACGGTCGCCGCAAGCGCGCGCGCCTTGTTGTGTCCGTTGATGAGGATCAGGACTTCCTTGCTGTCCGTGACCGTGCCGACGCCGACGGAAAGCGCCTGAGAGGGCACCTTTTCGGGATCATTTCCGAAGAAGCGGGAGTTGACGATGCGCGTGTCGGTGGTGAGATTTCTTACGCCCGTGCGCGAGCAGAGCGAGGTGAACGGCTCGTTGAACGCAATGTGTCCGTCGACGCCGATGCCGCCCATGAAGAGGTCGATGCCGCCGTAGGACCTGATCTTTTCTTCATAGCGGGCGCATTCGCCCTCGGGATCGTCGGTCATGCCGTTCAGAATATTGATATTCTCGGGCTTCATGTCGACCAGATGATCGAAGAAATTATCGTGCATGAAGTACCAGTAGCTCTGGTCGTGCTCATGCGGAAGACCGAGATATTCGTCCATGTTGAAGGTGACGACGTTTGCAAAGGAAACTTTCCCCTCCTTGTTCATGCGGGCGAGTTCCTTATAAACGCCGATCGGGCTCGAGCCCGTCGGAAGACCGAGCACGAACGGACGCGCTTCCTTGTGCGCGTTGATCTTGCCGGCAATATAGTGCGCAGCCCAAAGGCTCATTTTTTCGTAGTTTTCCTGAATAACGACTCTCATGTTGTTTCTCCTTGCTGTCATTCGGATCCGTGCGATACAGTCTATGTTCGCAGATCCGTTTTCTGTCCGGCGATGAGGTCCGCTCTGTTACGGTGCTGATTCCGCTTTTTGCCGTTCCTCTCTCGGTCCGCCGTCTGTAACCGTGGCAGCATCCGCCGAGTCTTTCGATAAACTGCCATCCTCGTCGACCTTTCGGTCCGGGCGCTAACGGTCGTCCTGTCCTCCCCGCAAAACCGGCCGTTTTACAATGTTACGATCCATAACAGAGGTATTATATACGAAAGATCGTGTCCTGTCAACCGGAACCGCTGCCCAACGAAAAAGCCCCCGCGAGGGGGGCTTTGGGATTGATCCGGTTATTCGTTTGCGGAGAAGCCGTCGATCAGACCGACCACGAAGCGCAGGATCAGCGCCGCGTCCGCCGCCGTGACCTCCAGATCGCCGTCCACATCCGCCTGCAGCGCGCCGCGCGGGGTAAGCTCCGAAAGCCCGACGACTGCGCGCAGTACCAGCGCCGCGTCCGCCGCCGTCACAGCGCCGTCGCAGTTCGCGTCGCCTAAAAGAAGCTCATCAAATTGAAGGAACCCGTCGTCGGTGCGCGCTTCAAGCTCAAGCACGCTTCCCTCATTCACAAACGACAGCGCGGAACCGTCGCCGAGGCTGCCGGTCGTGAACGCGATATCGACGATGCCGCCCTCCTTCGGTTCGCCGACCTTCGCAAACCACAGCGTCAGGATTACGTCGCCTTCCTTGATCTCCACGTCCGCGTCGCTTGCCCAGACCGCGGACAGCACTTCGCCGATGTCGTGCAGTTCCCAGGCAACCGCACCCTCTCCCTTGCGGAACGCGAGCGTGTCATGGTCGTACGTCACAAAGATCTGCGCGCTGTTGATCGAAAGCACGCCGTTCAACAGCTCCCTGACCGTCACGTCGAAGCGGTACAGCACCTCGCCATCCTCCACGACGCAGTTGTCATACGCGTTCAGTTCGCTTCCGACAAACGTCGGGCGCAGCAGGTCTTCCGTATATGTCGCGATGTAGGTCGCTTTTTGGGTGACCGGCACGATCTCCGGCGTCCAGCCCGCAAACGCGTACTCGTTGTGCGCGGTATGCGGTTTTTCCGGGGTCTCGCCCTTGTATTCGGGCATCTCGCCGTAGCCGAGCAGCTCCTCCTGCAGCACCGTGCCGTCCTCGTTCACAAACGTGATCGTGTACTCGTTGACCGTACTTGTATAGACCGCCGTATAGGTCATATCGCCGTTGGCCGCGGGCAGATCGTCCGTCAGTCCGTATTCGGTCCCGTTTTCATCCTTCCATCCCGCAAAGGTATAGGTGTACTGCGCAGTCGCGGGCTTGGTCGGTTCCTTGCCGGTATAGGCGGGCGTTTTGCCCAACAGGACTTCACCGCTCTGCAGCTCCGTACCGTCCTCGTTCACAAACGTGATCGTATAATTGCACGGTTTGATCGTGAGCGTGCCCGGAACGTATGTGATCTCATAATTCCCGGTCACTGTGCCGGTCGCGTTGCCGATCACGGCATCGGACGGTTGGATCCTGCCCGGATATGTTTTGGGCTCGGTTGCATCCCCGTCAAGAATGACGCTTGTCAGCTTGTCGTCGCCCTGCAAGCCTTCGACCGTGACCTTTTGGGCGATCTCGGCGGGGGTCGCATAGGTCGTATCGCCCTCGCCCTGCGGGTAGCCGTTATAGGTATATTCCTGATCGATTGCCGTGATCGTAAGCGGCGCCGGGATGATCGTAAAACTCTGCCCCACGTCGGTGTTTTCGTCGAAATTGCCCTTTCCCGTAACCGTAACGTAGGGGTTCGTACCGACGTTCACGTTGTTGAAATACCGCAGCGTATAATCCTTATCCTTTTCAAGAACCTTTCCGTTCCACGTCACCGTCGTTTCGGGGGTCAGCTCCTTGCCCTGTTAGG
>JAEEGF012095737.1_pt1 | contig 13416 bp, 13 predicted proteins | sample 9134171 | NCBI WGS metagenome assembly JAEEGF01 (sample SAMN16246542, study PRJNA631951) | gut metagenome | biome: gut microbiome; feature: rumen; material: AP-attached | host: Bos | place: Iran: Karaj | collected 2018-10
TGACAATACAAAGCATTATTCCAACAGAAAGAAGCAATCCCCTGGATGACTGATTCTGCTCTTTTTCAGATCTTACATATGCAGCAGTCTCAGAATCAATAAAGCAAAGCTCATTACTAATGTACTTCCAGTCGTTCATAGTAAAGGATGAAAAAACAATAAGTCCCACTCCAATTGCTGCACAAAGGAATAAAAGAACAACACCAAGCCCTTCAAAAATAGAAAGATGGAAGAAATCTGTAATGGGAGCAAATACAATAGGTCCAACCGGCGCACAGATGCAGAACATAACGCCCAAGGCAAGATAAAAATATCTGCAAACATCTGCAAATATATAATCCTCTGCTTCCTGTCTTGATACATATCTTCTGTCTGAAGAAGCAATTTCATTAACTGATTTATTAATTCCAAGGCTCTCTGAAAGATCATCCAGATTACCAAACTCAGAAATAACTATACCTATAGCCTCATTCTCAGGCTTTCCTTCACTTATGAGCTCTGAGTACTTATCCTCCATCATGCCGTACAGCTCATCCTTGGCCTGTCTGATTTCCAATGTGTCCGGAAGATTGGCAAACATTGAATCAAGATAATTCCTAATTGTTTCCATATCACTTATCTCCTCATCTAATAAAATTTTCAATAACTTCTTTTGTCAGATTCCACTCTTCGCACTTTTGTTCGTAATAAGATTTCCCCAACTCTGTTATCTTATAATATGTGCGCTTCTTCCCATTTTCTGAGTTTTGGCTGTAGGAGGAAATAAAACCGTTCTTCTCCATCCTGGTAAAAGCTGAATACAGCGTGGTCTCTTTAATTATATATTTCTCCAGGGAAAGTGCACGTATTTTCTTGGAAATCTCATATCCGTACGATGGTTCCTCGAGCAGAATGAATAGAATGATTGTGTCGTTATAGCCACGTATTACATCACTGCTGATTTCTACCATTAAGCTTAGTCACCTCCCACAAAATACTTTATCAGACGTACTATGTCAGTCGTAGTATGTCTGACGTAGTAAATATACCACGGCTGTCGTAGTATGTCAACATATAAAAACAGATAGTTACTTACTTTTTTCAGCAACTACCTGTTTTCCTATTTGATTACTATTCAATTATTATTTATTATCGGTAAAGTTAGGCTTAATGACCTTTGCGACAACCTGTAGCATGAGATACATGATAATAACATCTACAGGAAGCATTACAGCGTTTGATATCAATCTTCCGGGCAATATCGCTGCTATTGCTTTTCCATAGAGAATATTAAGCCAGAGTGTATTGAGAATGATATTGCAAACAACCTTAACAAGAGCCTGAGCTGCGATTATTCTCCACAATTTAATAGGCTTATTGTATAGAAATACTCCATAAATAAAAGCGCCCAACATAGCAGTAATGGTAAAGCCAATGAAGAAATCTCCGTCTCCGCTTATAAACCATTTGATAATATCCATTGCTCCGCCAAAGATCGCCCCTACCCATGGTCCAAAAAGATAATCAACAATCTGATTTGGAAGTCCGGAAAAACCTATCCTGATATACTGCCCGACTTTAATAGTTGCCACATAACCGAGAATAATGGCCAGGGCGCCCATCATTCCACAAAAAGTCAGAACTTTTGTCTCTTTTAATCTTGAAACTGAACCAAGGGAATTTTTGATAGCTACATTTTTAGACATAAAAACACCTCCTTTGCAGTTTCCTTTAACCACATCGGAGGTCATAATTCGATCTCAAAGATGCAGCAGCGGGATGCGACACTAAAACCGCGGATATTTCCTTCGTCCTGATGGCAACTCCCTGTCCAAAAGGCACTTAACGCTTTAATGTCTACTCTGCATAAACATTATTTATTTTGAAATTATAATATATTATTTGAATTTATATTTCAATAGACAATATTTATTCTTTTTACCAGTCCTGAGAGTTATTTTCTATCTTCTTGTCTCTGAGCATCAGGTCATTTATAACTTCTTCCGGCTTTTTCCCTTCAAAGAGAATTTCATTAACGCCTTTAACAATAGGCATTTCCACGTCATACTGTTCCGCAAGTTCGAGGGCTGCCTTGGCGCTGTATACGCCCTCAACAACCATTTTCACTTCATCCATTGCTTCCTGTGCAGACTTGCCTTGACCTATAAGTATTCCTGCTCTCCTGTTTCTTGAATGCATTGAAGCACAGGTCACTATAAGATCTCCGATGCCTGAAAGGCCGCTAAATGTCTCAAATTTGCCACCCATTGCCATTCCAAGGCGTCCGATTTCAGCGATACCTCTGGTAATAAGAGCAGCTTTTGCATTATCACCAAGGCCATATCCATCGGCTATTCCCGCAGCAAGAGCAATGACGTTTTTAAGAGCAGCCCCAATTTCTATTCCAAGCATATCCGGGCTGATATATACTCTGAAGACATTGCTCATAAATACATTCTGAACATATCTTGCAATGTCTTTTTCAAAAGCACCCACAACAATAGTCGTAGGCATTCCCTTTCCCACTTCCTCGGCATGAGACGGTCCTGATAATACACAAACATTGCTGCCTGGTATCTCGTCCAGAATAACATCAGACATTAGCATCAAAGTACTTTCTTCTATACCCTTTGAACAATTTACTATTATCTGAGGATGCTCCTGGGTAGGATTAACGAAAGGTGCGATCAGCTTCACGGTTTCTCTCATGTGAGCTGACGGCAAAACAAGTACAATCAGGTCTTTATCCTTAACAGTTTCTTCGATATTACAGGTAAATCTAACATTTTCGTCCAAAAATACATTTGGAAGCTTTTCTTCATTTCCATGATAGGCAGTAAGCTTATCTACTGTTTCCTGCCTTCTGGACCAAACAATAACTTCATGTCCGTTATTAGATAGAAGGTATGCAAGAGCGATTCCCCAGCTGCCTGCACCAACTATTCCAATTTGTTTACTCAATTCTCCACCTCTAAATAAATTAGTCTATCTTATTCTTTTTAAAAATATATGTTTTTCTTTCCTTGCCGCTTAAAAGCTTGGTTATATTAGACCTATGCTGATAAAAAGCAAGCGCTGTCATGATAAACGCAACTATGTACATCTCGATGAGCATTCCCTGGGACATCAGATCCATACCAATAAGTCCCATTTGTCCAAAGACAACCAGCTGGATAAAGAAGCATGAATACAGGCAAAGACTACCAAGAGAAACATAGTGGGTAATATTAAAGGGAATTAAAAACGCAAGCATTCCCACTACCACAAAGGACCAATGCCACATTGCAATAATGTAACCGGCTGTAACAGCAATACCCTTTCCACCTTTAAATTTAAGAAAGAAAGGAAAATCATGTCCCAGAACACAACCAAAAGCCGTATAGATCTTAAGCAGATATCTTACTTTAGCGTATTCATCCGGTCCGAGAATATTCTTAAAAACAATACCTGTAAGAAGAATAGCAAAAATGCATTTAAGCATATCCCCGAATAATACGATGAAGCCGGCTTTCGTTCCCAGAACTCTTAAGGTATTGGTAGTTCCGGCGTTTCCGCTCCCCATCTTTCTGATATCAACGCCTTTTATTCTGCCGTAAAGAACGGCTGTCTGGAACATACCGAACAAATAGCCCACTACTGCACAAACAATCCTGACCACCAACAAATTACTGAGTATCATTTATTTATCCTCTTTTCTCTCCCTGATAATAAATCTAAGCGGCGTCCCCTTGAAACCAAAAGCCTCTCGAATCTGATTCTCAATGTATCTGGTATAACTAAAATGCATAAGCTTTTTATCATTTACAAAAATTACAAATGTGGGCGGCTTTACAGAAGCCTGAGTTATGTAGTAAAGCTTAAGTATTTTGCCTTTATCGCTGGGCGGCTGCTGCATAACAACGGCCTGAGTCATAATCTCGTTAAGAACACCGGTGGATACTCTAAGGGCGTGATTTTCGGAAACCATATCAATCATATCATATAGTTTAATGAGCCTTTGACCGGTTTCAGCGGAAATAAATATAATCTCGGCGTAGTTCATAAAGGAAAGAGTATCTCTGATATCCTTTGTAAATTCCTTTACAGAATGATTATCTTTTTCTATAAGATCCCATTTATTTACAGCTATAATAACTGCCTTGCCGCTTTCATGAGCTATACCTGCAATTTTGGCATCCTGTTCGGTTACGCCTTCTTCCGCATTAATTACAAGAATTGCAATATCTGCCCTTTCTACAGCACCCACAGTTCTTACGATCATGTAATGCTCCAGTTCGTCTTTGACCTTATTCTTCCTTCTAAGACCGGCTGTATCGATGAAGGTATATTTTTTCCCGTTATATTTAACCTCGGTGTCAATGGCATCTCGCGTGGTTCCGGCAATATCGGATACAATCAGACGGTTTTCACCGATAAGTTTGTTGATAATAGATGATTTACCTACGTTTGGCTTACCGATAATGGCAATCTTTGTGGTATCATCCTCTTCTTCATCGGTTGAGGACTTGCTGAAATGACTTACAACTTCTTCAAGAAGATCCCCGATTCCCTGTTTATTTACAGCAGAAATAGGGAACGGCTCTCCGATACCAAGATTGTAAAATTCATAGACATCCAGAGAATCCCTATTAAAATTATCTACTTTATTAACACAAAGCACGATAGGCTTATTGGATTTCCTGAGCATGTCACATACTTTAGAATCCGCATCCGTAAGTCCCTGCTTAACATCCACCATAAAAATAATAACATCAGCTGTGTCAATGGCAATCTGTGCCTGCTCTTTCATCTGTGAAAGAATAATATCCTTTGAGTCCGGTTCAATACCGCCGGTATCAATCAAAGTAAAGCTGTGATTGAGCCATTCCACATCCTGATAAATTCTGTCTCTGGTGACGCCGGGACGATCCTGAACAATGGCAATCCTGCTTCCTGCCAGCGCATTAAATAATGTGGATTTGCCGACATTTGGTCTTCCTACTACTGCAACAATGTTTTTCTTACTCATATTTTTTCCTTATCTGTTAAACTATAGATCCTCTAAAGGTATATCAAATAATAATGATACCATACCGTGGCCATCGCATCTTGATATGCCCACATCAATATTCAAGGCTTTTTCTATATCTCCTATATGAACATCATCCAAAAGGTAGTCTTCGCCACTTCTGAGAAGATTCTCGGGAAGATACAATATATCACCCAATTCCTTACCTTTCAACTGCTCAATAATATCCCGACCTGTTAAAAGACCGGAAACCGTGATCCTTTCACCAAAAAAGTTATTTATAATTTCATAAACATTGACCTTAAGGCCGGGGCATACATCCATTGCTTTTTGTGCAAAGGCCTTTATACAGGGATAAACCAGTTTGCCGGTAGCAAGAGAAATTGTCCGGCTTAAAGATTTTAATCTGTCACCATGCTTTTGCAGTGCAGCTTCAAAGGCTTCATCGAACTCGGTTATCATAAGCCTCATCATGCCAACGCCGTTTTCCAGCTGGATATACCCGTCATATCTCTCTTCTTCGGGGAAGTCTCTCCCTGCCAGGAAATACCACTCATCGCTGGCATGAATAAAGTGTATGCCATGTTCATTATAGATTTTTTTCTGCCAGGACTCTATTTCATCTATTACAGCAGCAGCTTCCTCGGAATTGAAGGGCTCCAAGGGATAAAGACCGTCTCTGTACTTGGATAATCCCACAGGCACCACAGAAACACTCTGAAGGTTTGGAATATATTTGGTCAAATCGGAAATTGATCTGGTAAGTTCAGGTCCGTCATTTACGCCTTTACAAAGAACAATCTGTCCATTAATCTCTATACCCGTTCCCGGTGCACAGAGTCTGTCTACCTTTTTAAGAGCTTCTCCCGCAAAACGGTTTCCCAACATTTTACATCTTAATTCAGGATTAGTTGTCTGGAAAGAAATATTTATGGGAGATAAATGATATTTAAGTATTCTGTCTATATCAGAATCAGACATATTGGTCAGAGTCACGTAATTCCCCTGCAAAAAAGATAATCTTGAATCGTCATCCTTAAAATACAGAGTGTCTCTCATGCCCTTGGGCATCTGATCAATGAAGCAAAAAATACATTTATTACTGCAGGACCTGTAATCATCCATCAGTCCGTTTTCGAATTCGATGCCAAGGTCTTCATCAAAATCCTTATCTATGTCCAAAAGCCACTCTTCACCATCAGCCTTTTTAATAAGTACATCCAGATGATCATCCTGAACCAGAAACTGAAAATCAAAAATATCTTCCAGTTCCTGGTCATTAATCTTTAAAAGTATATCACCGGGTTCAATGCCCATTTCCTGTGCAATGCTTCCCTCTTCAATTGTACTTATCTTATGTCCGACATATTTTTTCATATACTAATTCTTTCAAAATTTATTTTTCCGTGACAAAATCCCACACGAAATTATTATACATGAATTTCCTTGACGTGTCAGTAAATGAGATGATAAAACATATATGTATGTATTCTTAGATTCAAATAATCAGAACAAGGGGACTAATATGCCAGATTTTCACAAGTTAGAGGGTACTATTCCGGTAGCACCTCTTCAGCTAATTGTAATGGAATCAGCTAAGGAACTGGGAAACAACGTAGATAAATACATTTCTGAATTCAGACATGAGCTTTACAAAATGCCTGAAAACGATCCTGCATTTCATGGTTATGTAAAGGACAGCTATCAGATAGATTTTAGTCTTGATCGCTTCGGAAGTGGCGAAGCTAAAGCTACCATAAATGAAAGCGCCAGAGGAAAAGACGTATATATTCTGACTGACGTATGTAATTATAGCATCACTTACAAAATGTATAATTACATAAATCACAAGTCTCCCGATGACCACTATCAGGACTTAAAACGCGTTATCGGTGCCCTTACGGGAAAAGCTAAACGAATTAATGTTATTATGCCTTTTTTGTATGAAGGAAGACAGCACAAGCGTACCGGAATGGAATCTCTTGATGCTGCTCAGATGTTTAAAGAGCTCCATGACATGGGTATCTCCAACTTTATCACCTTTGATGCCCATGACCCCCGAATTTCCAACGCAAAACCTCTGGGAGGATTTGATAACTTCCTTGCTTCCTACCAGTTCATGAAGGCGCTTCTGTCTCACATTGATGACCTTATTGTTGATAAAGATCATCTGACTGTTATCTCTCCTGACGAAGGAGCTCTTGACAGAGCTGTTTATTTTGCCAATGTAATCGGTGCTGATACAGGTATGTTCTATAAGAGACGTGATTATGCTCATGTTGTAAACGGAACCAATCCTATTGTAGCCCATGAATTCCTTGGTTCGGATATTTCAGGAAGAGATGTTATTATCATTGACGATATGATTTCTTCAGGTTCCAGCATGATAGATACCGCCAAGCAGCTTAAATCCATGGGAGCAAAAAGGGTATTCATCTGTACAACCTTTGGTCTTTTCACCGACGGTATGAAAAAGTTTGATGATGGCTATAAACAGGGCTTCTTTGATGCTGTAATTACTACTAACCTCACCTATATGAACGAGGAAATCACTTCCAGAGAATACATATTTATTGCAGATATGAGCAAATTCCTGGCTACTATCATAGACTTCCTCAACCACGATGCATCAATGTCCACAGTTAATATGCCCACGGACAAAATACATGAAATCGTTGGTAAATATAACTCCGGATGCAAGACACCCACTGAGTTATTTGACTAATGGCTCGGCAGGCTGATCCGCATAGGGGAATTCCATAATTACTTTAAAAAGATTTCCTTCAAGCTTTATCCTAAAATCTCCGCCCTGTGCCAGGGTGAGATTTTTAGCTATGGATAGTCCAAGTCCACTTCCTTCTGTGGTCCTGGATTCATCACCTCTTATAAATCTTTCGGTAAGGTCATCTGCATCAACTTTCAGTTCATTGGCTGAAATGTTTTTGATAAGCAGAATGACCTTATTTTTTGCGTTTTCATCTGCCCTTATCTTCATATCCATATATACTCTTGTGCCAGGAAGGGCATATTTGCAAATATTGTTAAAAAGATTCTCAATCACTCTCCAAAGATGTCTGGGATCCGCTTCTATCTGTATGTCGGATTTTTCAGGCTTGAAAACCGGCTGCAGGGACTTGCTCTCAAACTTTTCATAGCACTCTCCTATGGTCTGATTAATAAATTCCACAAAATTAATTCTGACAAATTGAATGCTGATATTCCCGGAACTTATCTTGGATACTTCCAAAAGGTCCTCAGTAAGCTGCTTTAACTTATTGGATTTTTCATCAAGTATTTCAACGTAATCCCTGATCTTGGGATTATCAATATTTTCTCTTTTAATAAGACCTACATAATTTATTATGGATGTCAAAGGAGTCTTGATATCATGGGAAACATTCGTGATAAGATCTGCTTTTAGCTTTTCATCCTTAATACTTGTATTTACAGCCTTTTCAATCCCTTCCCCGATTGAATTGACTGCTTCCGCAAGAGGTATGTTATCGGTATGAAGTCTTCTCAGATCAACCTTATCTTTTACATTTCCGTTTCTGATATTTTTTATTACTTTTATGATCATGTCGCGGTCAATATTCTGCTTGTACAGATAAATACCCACGAGTATATCAAATACAATAGCGAGAATGATTCCCGGTAGTCCTATTCCTGCCAAAAGAATATTCAAAGTCACAAATACCACATATGGAACCCAGGTTCTGACAAAAACATTGGTATTATCGGTAGCACTTACTATGAGATTCTGTGAACCTTTAGCTATTTTCTCTGTAATATTGTTATTCCGGCTTATACGCTTATCATCGCCATAAAGGCTCTCCGAATAATCAACATATTTTTTTCTGTTAAAAAAATGCATATCAGACCTCTTCTTCTATCTTGTAGCCAACTCCCCATACTACCTTGAGATATTTGGGGTCTTTGGGATTAATCTCTATCTTTTCTCTAATATGCCTTATATGAACAGCTATAGTATTCTCCACCCGGACAGCGTCATCTTTCCAGATATTTTCATAAATCTGTTCTATGGAATAGACCTTTCCTTTGTTCTTTACCAGAAAGCACAGTATACTGAATTCAATTTTCGTAAGTCTTATGCTCTCGCCAAAAACAAAGCATTCTTTTGAATTGTCATCAACCACAAGACCGCCTACACTGTATACATTGGCTTTTGTAACATCACTGCCAAGAGTCATGTATCTTCTAAGATTAGATTTAACCCTTGCCACAAGTTCCAAGGGATTAAAAGGCTTTGTTATATAGTCATCAGCGCCGACATTAAGCCCAAGTATCTTATCGGAATCCTCGGATTTTGCCGAGAGAAATATAACAGGTATGGAACTGAAATTACGAAGTTCCTTTACCAATCTTATTCCATCTATACCGGGCATCATAATATCAATTATCGCCAGATGAATTTTGGAACGCTTGAGTATTTCCAATGCTTGAATACCATCATATGCTTTATAGATTGTAAAGCCTTCTTCCTCAAGATATATTTCTATAGCTTCCACTATCTCCTTATCATCATCACAAACAAGAATGTTTTCCATAATATCCCCTTTTATTATTCAAAAAAAACGTCAAATTAATAATAATCTACAAATCTTAAGATTTACCGTCGAAAATTCTTAAGATTTTTGACCTTTTTCTTAAGAAATTTACTAAAAAACGTAAGCACAAACTACTTAAGACACAAAAAAGCTGCGAGATTTCCTCTTTTTTCCCCTTGAACACGATGGGAAAACAAAATATCGGAATTACATTTAGTACAGACATCTGTAATCAAAATGTTTTCTTCTTTTACACCTGTACTGATAAGTGTATGTTTAATTACATTCCAGAGATTTAAAAGATATTTATCTCCGGATTTAGGCGTAAGGATATTGTAATCATTTAGTTCGGTATTCGAGTATATCTCTTTGAACTGGGAAGCAACATCCTCCCCGATTTCATAACATTGGCCGCATATAGATGGTCCAATGGCGCATACAATATCTTTGGGATTGCATCCGTAATAATCACTCATGGCTTCGATTGTCTTTTGAGCTATCTTTCCTTTTGTTCCTTTCCATCCTGAATGTGACAGACCGATAGCTTTTTTCACCGGATCAACAAAATATATAGGGGGACAATCAGCATGAAAGGTCGAAAGAATAATCCCAGGTACATCTGTGACCAATCCGTCAATATCGGTATAGTCCCGCTCCAGCAAAGGTCCCTTTCCTCTGTCAGCCTCGTTAACCTTTCTGATATTAGTGGTGTGAGTCTGAAAAGTAGACACAAAATCCTTGAGCGTTCTTCCATGCCCAAGGCAATCGGCTATTCTCATGTAATTTTCATCAACAGCGCTCTTTTCATCACCTCTGGTATAGCTTAGATTCATTGATTCATAGCATCCTTTGCTTACTCCGCCGATACGGGTACTGAATAAATGCTCTGCCACCCCAAGTTCTTCTATTCGGGGAAAAACAAAATATCCCACCTGATTTTTTTCTCTGTATTCGATAGTTCTTTTAGCGCCTGTCCTGACAATTTTTATATTTTCCATTTTTACCTCTCTTTTAAGCTATAAAATCAAATGCATTTTTTATCCAGTGAACACTGTAGCCTTCTTCGCCACCTGAAATAGCGATTACATCATAACGTATGGGGGAATCAAAGGATATTTTATGAGAATATAGAAAGAATTTGGATACTTTACAGATCTGTCTTTGCTTTGCCATATTGACTGCGGCTTCCGGACCGCCAAATGAATTGTCTTTTCTGAATTTCACTTCGATGAAGCAAGTGAACCTGCCATCTTTAGCAATAATATCAATTTCTCCGCTTTTATTCTTATAATTCTTATATAGAATACTGCATCCCATTGCAGATAGATGATCGCAGGCAAGTTTTTCAAAGAATTCTCCTTTTTGCCGTTTATTTATCATTTTCTGTGATCCTTTGCCCTGATTTTATCCATAGCATCCACAAAAACAAGGATTTCAGCCACAACTTCATAAAGCTCAGGCGGAATCATTTCACCGATTTCAAGTCTTGAAAGAGTTTCCGCCAGTTTATCATCCTCATGTACCGGAATTTTATTCTCTTTAGCCTGCTCAATGATTTTTTCAGCCAAAGCACCTTTTCCGGAAGCAATAACCTTGGGCGCCCCGTCTTCATTGGGATCATAACCTAAAGCTACTGCCGTTTTGATTTTTTGTTTTTGCGTGTTATCCGGCATAGATTTGCCTTTCCTTTATATTACTAAGCTCTTGCATCAAAAGAAGCTGTAGAAATAAGTGCCTTTTTGGAAACACTAAGCATTTCATCAACTGCTGGGTCTTTTCCATCCATTTCATCATGCAGAAGTAAGTTTACCTGCATGGAGTAGCCTCTTTTTTCAAGTCTTTCATTTAAAATGTGTATGTTGTCATTTATCAAATCAATTACATCTTCGTCGGCCACATAGAAATTTGTGGTAACTTTTGTATCTATCATCTTCACATATACATCCACCGGACCTAAATTTTCCATATCCAGGTGAAGTACAGCACTTACTGATCCATCCTCACTCATTTTTTTGTGCTTGTTTCTGTATACGAATAGGTCCCCATGGACGTTTTGACCGGTCATCTGAAGAGGTAATTGAATATACTGGAACATATGATTCAACTGATTCATAAAATCCAGGTTATTACTGAGATTATTGGCAGCCTGTCCAAATTTTGTACCGGAAAGTGCTGAACTGTTTACAGTATCTGCCAGGGCTTTTGCCTGATTTCCAAGCCTTTGATATAACTGCTCTATATTTTCCTTTTTTTGAACATCATCAGGCTTTATCAGCCACTGCTGTGAAATTGTGTTTTTCAGCAGCTTATTATAATCTTCGGATGCAAACAGCTTTTTCCAGGAAGCCATTTCCACAGGATTGGATAGTTCCGCATTTTCATATGCATTTGCCAGCTCTTTAAACAGTAGTTCCTGAGCCTGTTTTGAATCCCCGCTCCTTGTAAGATTGACAAAATCGTTAACAGTTTTATCTGAAAGTCCTATATTCTTGAGATTATCTGTAAAACTACTGTTCCTGTCGTTTATAATAAAAGGCTCCCTGTTAGGGGAAATATTCGCTTCCTTAACATCAGAATCCTTATTATTTGCAGGACTACTGATATCTGAATTACCATTTTCGGAAATAATGATTTTCGAATTCTGTGCTTCTACTTCCGGAGAATTGATTTCAGCACTTAAAGCTTCATTTACTGAAGCTTCTGAAGAACCCTGTCCGCCAAAAAGCTTAAGAATATTCCCATATAAAGAAACTGCAGCACTTCCGTTCCCTGATTCGCTCAGTTCATTAAATGTAGCGGGAAGCTCATCAATGATTTCCTGCATATCTCTGATTACCTGATGCTCGTAGGATTTATAATTTTCATATTGAGCTATATTATTCTCTGTAATTGGAATATTCAGACTCTTCATTTCTACAAGTGTAGAAACCGAAGTATAAGGATTTGCCACAAGATTCCTGTTCATTTCAGAAAGCGCATCTTTATTTATGGGAAGATTCGCTTCCATCATTTCTTTTACCATTTGTACTGTGTCATTGGTAATTTCAATTCCTGCAGCTGTGAGAGCTTTTAATGTACTCTGATCGACAGATGTATTTTCAAATAAAGGAGTAATTGTGGTGGTGCCCTGGCCCGCAGTACGGACAGCAAAGGAAAGAGTCTGCCCTTCCCTTAAGCCCATACCGTCAGACAATTTAGCGGAAATAGTACCGTCACCTATATCAATCGTAGCCAGTTTCCCCTGTTCACCATTCTCAACAGAAACAACAGTGCCCTTTAAAGTGTCACCGGATTTAAGTTCAACACTGGCAGTACCCTGCTGAACCTGTTGTCTGTTGCCACTTTCTATATTTACGTTGTTATTCTGTTGAGTTATGACAGTAATACTGCTCATACAAAATTACCTATAAAAGATTTCCTGTGAATAGGACAAGGCCCGTATTTTTTCAGGGCAGCTATATGATCAGCACTGCCGTATCCTTTATTGGAATCAAAACCGTATTCCGGATACTGCTGTGCATATTCCTTCATAAGTCTGTCTCTGGTAACCTTTGCAACAATACTTGCGGCCGCTATGGATACACTCTTGGCATCGCCCTTAATAATGGAAATCTGTTTATATCTCTCCAGCTGTGGTATATGAACCGCATCTATAAGGAGAGCTCCGGGCTCTATTCCAAGATTCCCCACAGCTTTAGTCATAGCTTCGTAGGTTGCCTGAAGAATATTGATCTCATCAATGCGCTCACAGGTTGAAAAACCTATACCGACGTATGGCGCTTTTTCCATAATGACATCATACAGCTCTTCTCTCTTTTTTTCGGATAATTTCTTGGAATCATTTAGATAAAGAATATCAAA
>JAEEGF011062482.1_pt1 | contig 13415 bp, 16 predicted proteins | sample 9134171 | NCBI WGS metagenome assembly JAEEGF01 (sample SAMN16246542, study PRJNA631951) | gut metagenome | biome: gut microbiome; feature: rumen; material: AP-attached | host: Bos | place: Iran: Karaj | collected 2018-10
GCGGGAAGGGACTCCTAGCTACCCCTCCCCGCCCGAAAACCCCTTTTTTAGGGGCTTGAACCGGAAGAACTGGGAGAACTACAAGGGGTTTTGATATTCGGCTTGACTCCTGTAAAATCTTTAGGCATGAATCGGGTGACGCCACAGTTGAGGGAGCAGCTGCGCGCCTCTGGCAAATGGCCGGCTTTCGTCAAGCTGCGCCAGGAGCTGAGGCGCGGCGGCATGGATGTCCCCGAGGCGATAGACGAGGCGTTGAAGCGCGTCAATGCGCCCCCTCCCCCTCCGAAGGACGAGAACATGGTGGCCCGGTCCGTGTTCGAGGGCAAGGTCGCCAGCAAGGCCGAGGAGTTCAACTGGGTCGTGGCGAACCTCTACGTCGAGGACGTGAAGGCCGTTGACGCCCCTGACGCTCCGGCTTGGACGATTCTTCAGATGTGCCGGAATAGCAACGCCTTCGCCGAGGACCTTATCGGGCGCGGGCTTGTTAAGATGCTTCCGAGCAGGCTGGAGGAGTCGCCCGACGACGAGCGCTTCGACGGTCAGGACCTGTTCGACGCCTGGGCGATGCTGAAGGGGGCTGCCAATGGCTAACGGCGCCTATCCCTACGTCCCGAAGGACTGGAACGGCAACCTCGATTTCAGGATGCGCGTTCTGGAGGCGTGCGGCCGCAGCCGCTCGGCGCGGCAGCAGTTCGCGGACATCTGCGCCGACGACATACTCTTCTACCTGAACACCTTCGGCGTGACGTACGACCCGAGGCGTCGCGGGTCGCGGATACCGTTCCTGACCTATCCCTTCCAGGACGAGGTCGTGCTCGACCTTGTGGACGCCGTGAAGCGGAGCGAGGAGTCGCGCGTGGACGTGGCGATAGCCAAGAGCCGCGACATGGGCGCGAGCTGGATGCTTCTCGCCGTGCAGGAGTGGTTCTTCCACTTCCACCCCGGCAATTCGTTCCTGCTCGTCAGCCGCAACGAGGACTATGTCGACGCGGCGGGCAACCCCAAGAGCCTCTTCTGGAAGATCGACTACCTGCACCGCAACCAGCCGAGGTGGCTCCGTCCGGACGTGAAGCGTACGAGCATGCACATGGAGAACCGCGGCAACGGCAGCGTGATCGACGGCGAGAGCACGACCGGCGAGGTTGCGCGCGGCGACAGGCGCACGGCGATCACCCTGGACGAGTTCGGGGCTTTCGATCTCAACGCCGGGTTCGCGGCGATGGCCTCGACGCTGAGCGCGACCAACTGCCGGTTCATCAACTCGACGCCGAGGGGGAGCGCGAACGCGTTCTACAAGGTCTGCCACGAGATGGCGGCCAAGGTGATAAGGCTGCACTGGTCGCGGCACCCGCTGAAGAACCAGGGCCTCTACACCGCCGAGAGGGCGGACGAGCGGTCGCCGTGGAAGCTGAAGCTCCTCGACGGCTGGACCGGCCTCGTGGAGGTCAGGCAGAAGGCGTCGGCGAAGGTGCGCAAGGTCCGCTATCCCGACGACTACCCGTTCATCCTCGACGGCAAGCTCCGTTCCCCGTGGTACGACAACGAGGCCAAGAGCTGCACGGGGCCTGCGGAGATCGCGCAGGAGCTGGACATAGATTTCATGGGCAGCGACTGCCAGTTCTTCGACGGCGTGACGATCGAGACCTACAAGCGGCTGTACTGCCGCGAGCCGGTCGTGCGCGGCGAGCTCCCGTTCGACCATGACACCTACCGGCCTCTTGACTTCACGGCGACGAAGGACGGGCTTCTCTGGCTCTGGGCCAATCCCGCGAGGGACGGCGGCTGGGAGCGCGGCGAGAAGTTCGTGCTCGGCGCGGACGTGAGCGCCGGGACCGGCGCGAGCAATTCCTGTGTCGTCGGCTACAGGCGCGACACCGGCGAGAAGATCTGCGAGTACGCCAATTCAAAGATCGAACCTCCCGACTTCGCGCGCTTCTGCCTGGCCTTGGCCCGCTGGCTTAACAACGCCCACATGGTCTTCGACCGCTCCGGTCCGACTGGCGAGGTCTTCTACAAGACGATCCGCGACCGCTACGGCAACTTTTACTACCAGGAGAAGAGGAAGGACAACGGCGTCGAGAAGCAGCCCGGCGTGTGGCTCAATCCGCAGGTCAAGGCCGAGGCGCTCGAGAAGTACCGCGACTCCATCGGGCGGGCGGCGATCGTCAACCGCAGCGAGCGGGCGGTCTCCGAGTGCCTGAGCTTCATCCGCACGATGAACGGGGCCGTGGAGCATTCCGCCGCATTGAACACCTTGGACCCCGGCGGCGCTCGCGCTGCCCACGGCGACTTGGTCGTGGCGGACGCGCTCGCCAACATGGGGCTTTCCGCTGATTCAACGAAGGCCGTCTCCGAGGAGCCCGAGGTTCCGGAGGACTCGGTCGCCGGCCGCATGGCCGAATACAGGCGCAAGCTCGCCGAGGAAAGCGGCGACGCGCTTGGGGAGGGATGGGACTGATGAAGAAATTGTCAACTCTGTTGATTCTTTTGTCAACAACCGGCCTGCTGCTCGCGGCGCCATCTATGCCGATTACTCGCGGCCGGCTCACCACCGACCTTGACGCGGCGGGGCATTCGATCACCAATGGCCCGATGGCAACCACGAACTTCGTGTGGGATGTTGTCGGGATTGTGACGAATAACTTGCCGAGCGGCGGAGGCGGCCTCACGACGAACGATGTGCAGGCAATCGTCGCAGATGAGGGCTATATTAAGCCAGACCAGTATGAGATTGTTCACGTCACAGAGATTCAGGCGGACGCCTTTGCATTTGGCGACACTACTATTCGACTCGGAGAGGATTATACAGACCCTGGGGGTGAGGCCGTTTTTTACAAGGAATACCTCGGGGGCAACCGCGAGCTTGCCGTTAAGAGCGACCTTACCGCCATAGACATACGCACCAACCTCCCGCCAATCTCCGCGACTGCGACGGTCGGCGACCTTGTTGACGCCTTGAACGCAATCGCCAACGCCCTGCGGCCTAATGAGGAGGAAGAACCATGAAGCGACTAGTTTATTTGCTTGCCATTTGCCTGTCATTTGCCGCGCTTGCCGACATCCCAATGTGGCAGCGCAACAACGGAGCGTGGGAGGCCGTCGTTCGCGTCAACAAAGAGGCCGCCTACTATGATTTCTACGACTTTCGCGCCGTCACGAACGGAATGCTCACGATTACCTTTCCGCACAAGGAGGAAACCAATGTCCTCTGGCGCGTGGATTATGACGTTTACACGCGGCATCGCGGGACAAGCCTCGTCACCGAGTACAAGCAGTACTCGTTCGCCTTTTACGCAATCGAGCGCATCTACCCCGTCCCCGATCCAATGGCATGGACCAACGACCTCAACACCATCGCATGGAAAACCAACAACTTCGCGGAGGCCGAGGCAAAAGATAACGGCAATATCCGGTATGACTACACTGCGTGGACGGTTGTCCGCACGAATGTCGTCGACGTGACACCCCTGCCGATTTCCTACTCCGGCAACCTTCCCTGCCGGCTTGGCGTCCCCGCGTCCGTCGCGGTCAATCCGCCTTATACGGACCTCCTCGAAATGCTCCCACTCAACTGGCCCGAAACCTACATCCGTATCCGCACCGGCTTCGACGGCTACCTCCTCATCCGCTTTGAGGAGGCCGAAATGCGGCTTACCATAAAACGACTCCTCCCGGAGAAACTGCCCTATGAACAAAAGCCTCGCAGCATGTATATTTTGCGCGACGACGCTCTCAACGGCGTATAGCCAGACCGTCCGCAACTTACCGCTTAATGCGCCCGTTGACGCCCGGACAATCGCCGTGGCGTATGAACAGGTGTCCAACGCCGTCGCGACAGCCGTGCGCCTCGGCCAGCTTGACCAGGCTTCACTTGCGGCGGCAATCCAACTTGGCCAGGACCTGCACTTGATTCAGCGCTCGACAAACGGTTGGGTTGTTGCCGTGTCGAACATCGTGGAAGTGGACCAGGCACACGTGCCCGGCGTTCTCTTCGTGGGAGACACGATCTATGGCTCGCCGTCTTCCGCGAAGGGGCGTGTAGACATCACCGGCTGCGACTTCTACTACGACCGGCAAATACCAGGTGATTCCACTGGTCAAGCCGGCTGGGGGAATCTCGTCAACGACCCCTACTTGGATTGGCGGCTCGGCTCGTTCTTCCAGCAATGGGGCGCGACGAATGCAGCGATGTGGGCCGCGCTCATGGACATCAACGACCTCCCCGCTTCGCTCGCCGCCGACCTGCAGGCATACAGCTCCGCTACCGGCGGAATCTCGCAATCCATTTCGCAGCTCAACGGCATCAAAGACGAGATTAACGCCACGAACGCCGTGATCCGTTCCGCCATTGAACAGGCTTTGTCCCAGGCTTCCGGCGGAGGTGGCTCGTCCTGGACTTCGGACTCGACTGATAGCTACGAGTTTGAATTAGTCGATCACGTTGTTATGACCTGCTCGGCCTCTGACTCCTCGTACTACATCACCCTGCCGACTTGGAATGGAACGCCTGCGCGTTGCGTGATTTGGTTCAGCAATGCTAACGACTGGCAGAACAGTTCGCCGTCTTTCTACTTTTCGACCGAGGCGACGGTCTGGTATGACGACTACCTTTCGACATCTTATTTCTGGAGCAACACCGGCATGTATTACTGGGAGTTGCGCCAGATCAACCGATATAACTGGTTTATTTCCAGCCATCCCGTAGGAGGGTCAATGTGATGAGATTTTTCCTTTTAACTTTGCTTGCCCTTCCGCTTCTAGGCGCACCCGTCAATCACAATGCTCCTGTCAATCGCAACTATGGGCGCGTCACGGAATCCAACACGGTTGAGTACGCGCCGATCTCACTTCGCCTCGGCAACATCGTCAATGGGCGCGCGTTTCCGCATCCTGTCACCGTTCTCAATCCGTCGGCGGCTCAGTATTCCGTGCAAGGGTGGCTGCCAGTCGTGACAAACGCGCCGACGCGCGCCGGCTTTGCGGCCGAGGCTTCTGGCTTCTGGTGCGTCTCCAACAACGCCGTCGTCCCGATCTTCACATGGCGCGCGCTTCCTCCGCGCAATTTGCAGCTCTCAAAGATGCGGCTCAAGACGAACCTCCGCAACCTCGGCGCATGGGATGACATCTGGGCGTTCATATCCGCCGATGAGGATGTCAAGCAGGACTGGAATGATTCGGTAGTGCTTGACGAACAGAACCCCGTTGTGCAAGGCGCATTCAACGCGTTGCGGCAAATGCTTTCCGATGAGCAGATCGAGTTCATTTGCACAAACAGCGTCACGGAGATCGAGGTCCGGCAATGACACCCAACGAGGCGAATAAGACGAAACAGCTGAGAAAGGCGCTCGCCACCGAGGCGAGCAAGCTTTCTGCAGCCTTCGCGCTTCTGGGGCAGTCGCGCGACACGCCGCCGGAGATGCGCTTCGCCCGTCTTGAGTTGGATCTTCTGTACGCCCTGATTCAAGTTTTGGATTTCCGTCTCACGGCTCCCGCGTCCGTGAAGTTCACGGACATTATCATCGACCCGGATTCCCCGCCGGAGGTTGTCGAGGAGCAGCCGGAGAGCACGGGCGCTTCCTCGTGGAATGCGCAGGCCGTCCTCGCGATGGATTTGGAATCCTCGCTCGTGGCCGAGTTTCCGTCGGTCATGGAGGCCGCCCGCGTTGTTGGCGTCAGCGGGTCGCTCGTCACGAAGGCCGCGACCATCACGACGCCCGACGACTGGGCGAAAGGCCCCGAACATCTTGCCGCGACCCGGTATCTGCACACGAAGGGCTGGGGCTTCATCTTCAAGAACAAACTGGAGGCAAAATGACTCCCAAGAATCTAACAGACGAGACACGAGTCCTGGGCCAGCGTGCCGCTAAATGTGTCCGCGTCTACAACGAAACCCATGACTGGCAGGAGGTCTTGAAGGCCGACTCCCTCATGGTGTACTCAACCGACTTCCGAAAGTTCGTGGCCGAGAAGTGCGGATTGAAAGAGGATGGTACGCCTCTGTCCGGTGTCATCGGCGACGACGAGCGCAGGGAACTTGCCGAGGCCGACGCGGCCATAGACGAAGAGACCGAGGAGGCGCCGGCTGACGATTTCGAGACCGATGGCGACGAAGACGACATTGAGGAAACTAGCGATGATGTTGAGGAAGATGACGCCTGCTCCGTTTTCGACCTTTGCCATTGGTGCGGTGAGGCTCCCGCCGCGCATGTCTTGACCTTGCAAGTTTCCGACGGCGACGAGCCGCGCGTACTGCGCCTCGATCACCTTTGCGCAGATTGCGCCGCCGCATACTGGGAGGCCGTCAGGGCCGCCCACAAGAAGAGGATGCCATGACTTTCGTGCGGGGAGGCAAAACCGGGTGTTCGTGATTCTCCAAGGGGTTAGGCTTGCCCACACAAACACTATTGTAACCGCCGAACCGCACGGACTTTTTAACTGGAGGTAAACATGAAACTGAAGGAACTGTTTAAACGGCTGCTTGACAAATGGCTCGCCGGATTTATGACGAAACTGGACGAGATCGCTCCCGAGCCCGCGCCTGTGGAGCCCGCGTCTGCGAACGAGGAGCCTGCCGTTGCCGAAACTCCTACGGCGAAGCCTTGGAAGGATTGCAGGCTTGCCAGCTGCTGGGACGGCAACAATGCCTCCAAGCGATTCATGAATATGCTGAGTCCGAAGTTCTCGGATTCCAAGTTCGGCGAATACCTCTCCTGGCAGATCGCGCGGGGCTGCGACCACCTGCACCTCATCCTGATAAACGAAGGTGACGGCGAAGGCGCCGGCTACGACTGCTGCACCGACTCCAAGGCCAATGCGACTGCCCTCTCCCGCATTAAGCAGATTCGCGCCAAAGGCCTCGGCGTCGTCCTTTGGGTCGTGACCGACGACTCTCCCAACTACCGCTCCAAACTCTTCGCCAATCCCTCGAAGTACGCGAAGGGCGCGGCCAACCTCCTTCCCTACGCCTCGGCCATAGTCATCGGGCTTGAAATGAATGAAGGCAAGCCCGCCCCTTCCGCCGACCAGTGGAAGAGCGTCCGATCCGCATTCAGGAGTTTCGCCGACGTACCTTTCGGTGTCCACCACACCTCCGGCAACGAGTTCAAATACGCCTCCCTCGGCGACTTCATCTGCGGGCAGCTCGACCCGTCCGATTCGGTCGCCTCCATCAAGAGGCAGATCGCGGCAATTAAGGCCAAGGGCAAAGAGGCCGTTGGCTTTGAGTACGAGAGGAAGCCCGACCGTACGAAGGCGCAAGCAGCTTTAGACGCGGGCGCACATGCCTGCGGCAACTGGTAAGACAAGGAGGAAAACATCATGAAGAAGTTCTGGAACAAGTACAAGTCCGCTATTATCGCCGCTGTCTCCTATCTCGTCGGCTTCAACATTGGCGAGGTGATTAAGGACAACACTCCCGCCGATGAGCCGATTCCCGTGGTGATTGAACAAACTGAATCTGCGCAGGGGGAGGTGCTGCCCGACACCGCGCAAGCCGACGAGCCTTCGGGGATTCAACCGTCGGTCTCCCCCTCCTCTTTTGACTACTCCGCCCTCGATTGGTGCTGGGGTGGATTCAAGGGTGGGTCCGCCAAGCAGGTCGACGGCGTCGAAATCTCCAATCTCAAGGTCAACTACGACGGCATGTCCTACTCCTGGAAGAGCGGAGGCTGCGAAAAACTTGGCGCATCCTCCAAGACCGACGCCTCTTGCCTTGCCTGTCTTTTCTGCAAGGTTGATGGAAAATGGGTCGGAGGCAAATTCGACTGGATTTCCACGTCTAGGACGAGCAGGGACTTCAAGAACATCCACGATGGCTACAACGGCTGGAATCCCAAGGCGCTTACTTCCGCGAAGGAATACGCCTTTGTGATTGTCAGCAAGGATGGCAAGCGCCGGTCCAACGTCGTGACGTGCGGGAGGTAGTCATGGAAGCTTCCGAGGTCATCGCGCTTTCGCAGAAGATCTACAAGGCCATGCGCCCTTACGTCCAGGCGCAGCTTGCGAAGGACGCCGCAAACCGCTATTCGCTCAAGGAGGAATGGTATCTTCCCATTCTTACGAAGGGCACAATACTCCCCGCCGGCGAGTACGAGGATGAGATCATCCACATCACTTCCGACGGCAAGGCGAACTTGATTTGGTACAGTCCGTTTGAAAGCACTGCCGACGATCCAATATGTGATGGCGCAAGCCGATTCCCCGACGTGTTTCTCGGCATCAGTCTTAGGGAGGGCGCAATCGGCCACGACGTGATCTACCGCAAACTAGAGGCGATAGCCAAGGCGTTTGGCGTTTCCCTTTCATTCGCCCGCAAGTTCGCCGACAACGTTTTCAAATCCATCAACCTCGCCCAAAACCGAGGCAAGATGTTCGTCGAAACTGTCTCCACGATGACTTTCTGGGGCGTTCGGCTTTTTGGAGGGATTTATCACAAGCGCCATCTCGCCGCCGCCCTCCTTGCCGCATCGCTCGCCCTTGCCGGCTGTTCCGGCTGCGTAAGCTCCGGCTTCGACGACGATGACGATTACATTCCCCCTGTCTACGAGAAAGTAGGTGATTAACATGGATCCAGCCCTTGAAGGCCGCGTCTTGACTCTCGAGCGCGAAATCAGCGAACTGCGCAAGATCGTCTATCTTGGCAACGGGCATCCGCCCCTTGTCGAGCGGGTGTCCAATCTCGAAGTCTCCTTCGACTCGATTCAAAAAAGCCTGAGCAAGCTCAACAACGGCGTCATGCGCATCGTGTGGCTTATTCTGTCCTCCGTCGTCGGGCAGGTGCTGCTCGCCGTCTTCAACAAGAAAGGATAGTCATGGACTTTCAGCGTCTTCACGATTCCATCGAGTGGTCAATCCAGAAACTTGAGAAGCCTCGGAAGAACCGGCATGACGCCGTCAAGCTCCTCGCCGGCTTCCACTACGGCGAAAGGGCGGCGTCCCGCCGCCAGCCGACCAACTTCCTCGAACTGGCAACCTCGATCTACACCTACCTCCTCGCGCCCCATGCCCCTTCGAGCGTCGTCCATACTGACATTCCCGGCCTGAAGCCCATGGCCGCCGACATGGAGGCTGCGCTGAACCAAGTCCCCGACGAGATCGACCTCACCGGCACCCTCCGCGCCGTGGTCCGCGAATCCATCTACTCCCTCGGCATCGTCAAGGTCGGCATCGCCTTCAACGGCAAGACCGTGGACGGCGAGCCCGACACCGATCCCTTCGTGGACCTCGTCGACTTCGACGACTACTTCGTGGACATGGCCGCCCGCTCCTGGCGCGAAATCCAGTACGAGGGCAACGAGTACGTCCTCGACATCGACGAGGCGCGCAAGATCTTCCACGACCGGGAACTCTCCCCCGACGACGTTTCCGCCGACTCCCCCTCCGGGCAGACGCAGACGCGCGCCATCTCCGTCGACGACTCCCCCGTGGTCTACAACGACCGCATCCTCCTCCGCGACGTGTATCTCTGCAAGGAGGGCCGCCTCGTCACCTACGCCGTCTCCTCGATGAAGATCCTTCGCGATATCCCGTGGGACGGCCCCGAGGGGACGCCCTACATCAAGCTCTGGTACTCCGACGTTCCCGGCCAGCTCCTCCCGCTTCCCACCGTCGCCTCCTGGCGCGATCTCCACGAACTCGGCAACAACCTCTTCCGCAAGCTCGGCCGCCAAGCCGAGGCCAAGAAGACCGTGGCCGCGTTTCAGGGCGGCAACGACGAGGATGTCGCCCGCCTGCAGGAGGCTGAGGACGGCGAAGGCATCCGCTACAACGGGCAGAAGCCCGAGGAGATCACCGTCGGCGGCATCGACCAGCCCACCCTCGCCTTCTACCTGCAAATCCGCGACATCTTCTCGATCCTCGCCGGCAACCTCGATTCCCTTGGCGGACTCTCCCCGCAGTCCGAAACCGCCACGCAGGACCGCCTGATAAACGAGTCAGCCTCCGCCCGCATCCGCGACATGTCCACGTGCGTCGCGGACTTCGCCCGCAAGATCTTCAAGCGTCTCGCCTGGTATGTCTGGACCGACCCCGTCCGCAAGCGGCGAATCGTCAAGATGGCCGACAAGGACCTCGGCATCGGCATCGTCAAGGAGTGGACGCCCGAAACCCGCGACGGCGACTTCCTCGACTACAACTTCGACATCTCGATCTTCAGCGCCCAGGACGATTCCCCCGCGGCGAAGGTCCAGAAGCTCAAGGGCGTCTTCAACGACTTCCTCTTCCCGCTTCTGCAGCCGTTCATGGAGCAGGGCGCGAGCATCGACTTCCAGCTCCTCTTCGACTTCATTTCGAAGAACCTCAACCTCTCCGAGCTTCCCGAAATGATCACCTTCCCCGAACCTTCGCAGATTCAGCAGGCTCCCCGCGGAAACCCGCAGCCCGAATACATCTCCCACAAGGCGCCGGTCACGCACCATGTCTATGAGCGCGTCGGCCGTCCCGGCGCAACGCGCGCGGGCCGCGACGCCGTCATGTCGCAGCTGCTCCTTGGCGGGGGCGTCCAGAACGCACAGATCGCGCAACTCGGAGGAGGCCGCTGATGTTCTACTGCTACGAACATTCCGGAAAGGTCGTGACCAAGGCCTTTCCCCTCGGCAAGGCCCCGAAGTTCATCCTCGTCGGCAAGGTCCGCTACATGAGGTCTTTCCAGGCGGAGCGCGTCGGCGTCCCGCCCACCGCCGGCTGGCCAATCGAATGCGTCGCCTCCGGCGTCCATCCCGACCAGCGGCAGGAACTCTCGGACTTCCTCGCCAAGCGCGGCGTCCCAACCGAGGTCTCCAAGGACGGCAACCCGATTTACACCTCGCCTCAACACCGGCGCAAAGCCCTCAAGGCGCGCGGAATCCACGACAGGAACTCCTACCTCTGACACCTCTTTCCGGCCTTTTTTCGGGTGAAAATCGGCCATTGAACCACTAGAACCACTAGAACTACTAGGCGTTTTGCCATGAGCGAAGAATCAGATAAAATTAATGCCGAGATTGGCGAAGCCCTCGCCGAATCCGCCAAGGCCCCGCAGCCTGCCGACAAGGATAACGAGAAGAAGGGGGAACCTCCCGCTCCGACTCCCGAAGACAAGCCGCCGGCCGAGGAAAAGCCCGAAACGAAGGACGAACCACCGCCCCCCGACGAAGGCCCGGACGAGGCGCTGGTCGAGAAGGCGATCCGGCTCGGCATGACAACCAAGATGGCCAAGTCCCTTGGCGACGAACTGCCCGCCGCAGTCGAGCTTCTTGAGAAGCGGAGCCCGTCCGGCAATCCCGGCGGAGAGGAGAAGCCCAAGGATCCGCCCGCGGCGCAAGACGCGGACGATTCCGTGGAAATCCCCGACCTGCCAGAGAACGCCGACTACGATCCTGAAATCCTGAAGGTCTTCAAGGCCCAGAAGGAGCAGATCGTGAAGTTGGCCGCCGAGGTCAGGACGCTCCGAAGCGCAGGCGAGTCCGCGAAAGAGGAGACCTGGATCGAACGGCAGTTCGGCGCACTCGGAGAGGATTACCGCGAGTCGCTTGGCATCGGCGGCACCCCCACCGAAGCCCAGGCCAAGACGCGCGAAGCGGTCGAGCGCCGGTTCAAGGTTCTCAAGGCCGGATACAAGGCCGAGGGAATCGACATCGCCGACGAAGACTGCTTCAAGGAGGCCGTCAGCTCCGTCGCCGAGGCAAGGCCCGGTAAGTCGAAGAAGTTGGCCGAACGCGGCCAGATGGCCCTTGCGCGTCCCGGACGCGACACGTCGACGCACTCACGCGGCAGCGAGCCGACCGACGAGGAGAAGCTTGCAGCCGACATTGACGCAAGAATCGCTGCGATGCAGCACGAGTAGAAAGGACTCGAACCATGGCACTAACCGCTGACGAGATCTCCGGGCTTGTAGCAGTCACCCAGGAAGGTCTCATTAAACAGGGCGCCTTTGTCGACGCCCAGACTGACATCACCCAGCATGTCGCCGTAAGCGAACTCATGCCCCGCCACAAGAAGGTCTTCGAAGGTGGCGTCGACTGGCGCTTCGACGTGATGCTCGACCACAACCATTCCGCCAGGGCCGTCGGCCTCTACGAGCGGGATGGCGCATCCATCGCCGACAACCTCGCCAAGGGCGTCGTCGGTCCGCGCTTCCTTGACGCGAACTATGTGTTCGACACCAAGGAACCCGACCTGCAGCGCGGCGGCAAGGCCATCGTGGACTACGTCAAGACCAAGTACATCGGGATGATCATCTCGTTCTACGACTACCTTGAGCGCGTCCTCTGGAGCAAGCCGCAGTCCGCCGCCGACAAGAAGACCCCCTACGGCATTCCGTTCTGGGTCACGAAGTCCACCAGCGTCACCCCCGGCTTCAACGGCGGCAACCCCGTCGGCTTCCCCGACGGCCGTGCGGGCCTCTCCTCGGAGACCTACCCGCGCCTCAAGAACTACACCGGCGTTTACACGAACATCTCCAAGGAGGACCTGCTCCGCACCATGCGGAAGTGCGTCCGCAAGACGAACTTCAAGTCGCCCGTGAACCACGCCACGCCGACCGTCGGCCCGAACGCCAACGGCATCTACACCAACGACAACGTGATCGGCAAGTTCGAGGAAATCCTCGAGGCTCAAAACATGAATTTGGGCGACGACCTCGACAGCAAGGGCGGCAAGGCCCTCTTCAAGGGCCGCCCCGTGACCTACGTCCCGCTGCTCGACGATGACAGCGACGACCCGATCTACATGCTCGACTGGTCGACGCTCTGCTTCGGCATTCTCGCCGGCTGGCAGAAGCGCGTTTCCGCGCCCAAGCCCGTCGCGGGCATGCACAACGTGCGCCAGGTCTTCCTCGACGCCTCCCTTAACACGATCTGCACGGACTTCCGCAAGCAGACCGTCCTGATCAAGGCCTCCTAAGCAATTCTCCCTCCCCGCCCAGCGCGGGGAGGGAAACAGAAAGGACTAAACATCATGGCAGCTTCCGTTTCCGTCATGGCCCCCGCGGCCTCGCCCGATGTCATCAACGGGTTCTATCTCTACGCCGGTACCGACGCCGTCGCCGAAGGCGAGACCTTCGCCTTTGACGCCTCGCATCCCGGCTACATCAAGCGCATGACCGCCTCCACCGACCTCTTCGCCGGTGTCGCGGCCCGCGACTACCCCGCCGACTCCGGCGCCCGCCAGATCGAGCTGAACCGCCCTGGTTCCCGCGGCGTGAAGATCCTCCTTATCGGCTCCGCCAACGCCTCCGTCTCCGCCGGCACCGTCTTCGTTGCCTGCTACAAGGACGCCACTGGCGGCTCCAAGGTCTTCAAGGCTGGCACGTCTCCCCTCAATGCCGCTTCCGGTGCCTGCATCGGCTGCGCCATCGTCCGCGAGAATGCCACGCTTTCCGCCTCCGGCACCGGCTCCGCCAAGGCCGATCTCGCGATCAGCGCCTACGCGAGCGTTTC
>JAEEGF012196235.1_pt1 | contig 13413 bp, 11 predicted proteins | sample 9134171 | NCBI WGS metagenome assembly JAEEGF01 (sample SAMN16246542, study PRJNA631951) | gut metagenome | biome: gut microbiome; feature: rumen; material: AP-attached | host: Bos | place: Iran: Karaj | collected 2018-10
TAATTGATTTTTGTTTCGGATGTACTAATAATTTGATAATGAGTGTCACTTTGTGACAGAAATTCTCGATTAAGCCAAATGAGCAAAATGGAGCTAGCTCACATTTTTGTCATGGCGAAGCGGATTATCAAAGAAAATCTCACAATTCTTTTCAAATTGTTCAAAATAGATTTGTAAGATTTGTGCAGATTTGTATGATTTCTCGCCGTAGGCGACTAAATATCAAGACTTTCGCATACTTGCGAAAGATGAATAATTGAGTTTTTTCCAAAACTTTCAAATTATAGTAATTTTGAAAAAAACTCAATAGGCTCGATACGAACTTATAACTTTAATTTTGGCTCGATATTCTTTGCTTAAAAATCAGCGAAAAAGGGAATTTGCCTTAAAAGAGCATGTTTGACTGGCAATGAAAACGCGCCTATTGCTCAACGATGTTGGCAAAAGCTCAAAATGGCCGAATTTTACCTGTTAAATCATCTTAACGATTTGTTAAATATCAATAGCAACCACAACTATGAGGTTGACTTCTTTCTATCACTGGACAGTTTATTGAGATGAAAGTGTGGTTTTTGTGCAATTGTTTCAAAATGTAAAAAAAAACAGTCATAACATAAATATTTAACAACTTTGTTTGGAAGATAAAATATATAAATATATATTTACAGAACTATATGATTTTGAAACTGAAACTAATCAACATGAATGCTCTTGACGAATTGGATACACTCTTTTTGGCAGAGGGATGCAATCCGGAAATCACATATCCGCTCAGCAAACAAGATGGCGGGCTAACTATATTTCATAAATAAACCATATAACACTGAAAAATATGAAGAAACTATTATTGACTTTAATCATGATGATGACGGGAGTTATTCTCATGAATGCACAGAGATGTAATCGTTGCGGTGACAGTGGCAAGATAACAGAAAAGTGCCAACAGTGTCATGGAACTGGAAAAGGTGGATGCAATTATTGTAATGGTGGCTATAAGATGTGCACTATGTGTATGAAAGAAGGCTCATTAAAATGTAGCACCTGCGACGGAAGTGGTAAAGTTGGAGAAGATGACGATTGCCCTGATTGCAGTGGTAGAGGACGAGTAATATGCAATAGATGCTCTGGAGATGGTGTTGTCATGTGTGAAAGTTGTAGCGGAACTGGAGGAAAGGAGTGCTATAACTGTCATGGCAACGGATACAAAGAATGGAGATGTCCCGACTGTATTGCCGCTGGACGAATATAAAGTAATAATCATTGAATGCAAAACGGGACTGAAATCCACATTATCAGTCCCGTTTTTTTCTCCTCCAAAATAACAAGTTATTTCAGTTTATCGTAAATATCATCTGTTACTGGTTCAAGCCATTCGTTGCTATTGCCCTCTTGCACATCTTTATGATAAGTCAGGTGCTGGAACCAAGAATCCTTTGCGGCTCCATGCCAGTGCTTCACCTCGGCGGGAATGGCGATGACGGTGCCGGGAGTCATTTCCACGGGGTCCTTGCCCCATTCCTGATACCAGCCACGTCCGGCAACGCAGATGAGAACCTGCACGGCTTTGTGGTGGATGTGCCAGTTGTTGCGACAGCGAGGCTCAAAGCTCACGTTCATCACGCCACCACCAACGTCTGCCAGATAGCTCTCTCCGGCTCAGCGAAAAATCAGTGGGGATAAGCATAAATAATTTTGAAGATATAATATTATTATCTACCTTTGTCATATGTTAGACAAAGGATTATTGGCATTAGCCCGTTTAGTTCTCCCTTCAGAGGTAGTAGAACATTTTGATATCAGAGATATAACCTACGTTGATCGTGATGATTATGATGAGTCAGAAGCTCACATTCATCTTGATGAGAAGATGAATATTTCACTTCAGAATGATGTTCATTTTGAGTCCAAAGGTTTCACTTCACCAACAAACATCACAGACTTCCCAATTCGTGACCACAAGGTTGTACTGGTTGTCCGTCGCCGTCGTTGGGTAGACTTGCGCAGTGGAAAGAGTTTTGTCCTGCCTATTAAGCTGACAGCAGAGGGAACGCGTTACTCGAAGAGTTTCGCGGCTTTTTTAAAAGAGACGTATGGACACATCCCCGGTGACCTGCCGTACGCTTGAGGATTATTACCATGTTGAATCCAACACACTTGAGCGGCAGTACAAGGATGTGCTGAGTGGTTACCGTACCTGGAGCGAGTTTGATCATGCCGATGAATGGCTGGTCTTCCCCGACAACGTGGGTAAGAACATGGCAATAGACGAGACAAGCCTGTCCAACGGTGAGATTTACACCATCCTCACCAACCGTGACCGCCACGGACGCGAACGTTGTCTTGCAGCAGTGGTGAGGGGAACCAGATCTGAGGATGTGATAAATGCTCTGGAGCACATACCAGAGGATATTCTGGGCACCGTTGAGGAGGTGCTTTGGACTTGTCCGATTCAATGCGTAAGATTGTCAGATGGTGCTTTCCGAATGCAAAGAGGGTGATAGACCGTTTCCATATACAGAAACTGGCTTGTGACGCCGTCCAGGAGATGAGGATAAAACTCCGTTGGGATGCCATACAGGAGGCTAACGATGAAATGGAGAATGCCAGGCTAATGGGAGAGCCATACATGCCAGTAAGGTATGAGAACGGTGACACGAAAAAGGAACTGCTGGCAAGGAGCAGATACCTGCTGTTCAAATCCGCAGAAAAGTGGACTGAATTACAGAAGAATAGGGCTGTGGTGCTGTTCAGGGAATTTCCAGAGCTGAAAGAAGCTTATTCTTTGTCACATTCTCTGAGAATGATTTTCGCCAAGAATACCATAAAGGACGCTGCGAGACTTTCCATGGCGAAATGGTACAACAAGGTGGAAGAAGCAGGGTTCCACTCATTCAATGTTTTTGCGGCTACATTCTACGAACATTACGATGACATTCTAAACTTCTACAACAACCGTTCATCAAATGCGTCTGCTGAATCATTCAATGCCAAGATAAAGAACTTCAGAGCTTCTTTAAGAGGTATTGTCGATGAAAAGTTCTTTCTTTTCAGATTAGCTAAAATTTATGCTTATCCCCACTGATTTTCCGCTGAGCCATTATAATTGTATAAATCACAAAAAACGGCTGACAAGTCATTACTTATCAGCCGTTTAAATCAATTTGTACTCCCGACGAGAATCGAACTCGTATCTAATCTTTAGGAGAGATTTGTTCTATCCATTGAACTACAGGAGCAGCCATCATGAAAAATATTTGCAGTCGATTTTCCTGATGAGAGGGAAATCGACTGCAAATTTACAAAAATAAATGAAGACCACCGCATTCAACGTGAAGAAAATGCCTCAACGGAATGAAAATCGGTGAAAAAATTAGAATCCGTATGCTTTCTTCTCCTTGATGCCCGATGCTTCGATGACGTTGATGACGTAGTCGCCGAGCTTCTCGCACTCGGAGATGAGGTCCATGTAATAAACTCCCATCTGATAGCCATAGAGCTGGTTGTTGATGTCGAGCACGTTCTGGTTTTTGAGCTGCGTGCGGTAGTTGTTGATCTCATGCTCGATATTGTAGGACTTGTTGACATCCACATATCGCTGCTCTCCATACTTGATGATGACGTTCATCTGGGAGAGCGCGTCGTCGTCGAGTTCCAGCATGCTGCTGATATGCTCATACTGCTTCTCCGTGAAGTCATCGGTGGTGTGGTTGCGCTTGCGGTTGAGCGTCCGTGCCAGGTTGTAGCAGGCATCTCCGATGGACTCCATCTCCGACACGACGCGGAGCATTCGCTGAATCTCCGTCTTCGACTCGATGCTGAGGCGTCCGTCAATCACCTGGTTGAGGTAAGCAGCGATTTCCACCTCCATATTGTCGGTGATGGCCTCATACTTCTCGATGCGGGTGAACAGCTTGTTGAACTCATCCCCCTTCTCTTCGTGGAGCAGTGTGCGGACGAATCCGAACATCCGCTGGCAACGCTCGCCGAACACCATGATTTCCTTCTTGGCGTTGAGGATGGAGAGCTCAGGGGTCTGCATAAGTCCAGCAGAGATGAAGCTGAGTCGCGCATCCTCGTCCTCCGCCTCCTTCTTCGGCTTGATGACCTTGCACACGATTTTCTCAATCTGCGGCACGAACCAGATCATGATGAGCGTGTTGGCGATGTTGAAGGAGGAGTGGAACGTAGGGAGCACGAGCAATGCGTTGGTCTCCGTTCCCGCAATGGCATAGACCATGGACAGGAACGGCTTGAGCAGGCATAGCACCCAGAACACACCCACCGTGTTGATCATGAAGTGTGAGAATGCGGTTCGCCTTGCCGAGACATTGGCTCCCAACGCCGCTATGTTCGACGTGATGGTGGTTCCGATGTTCTCACCGAGCACGATGATGATACCGAGCTCAAGCGGCATGGCTCCGGTGGCACAGATGGTCATGGTGATGGCCATGATGGCCGCCGATGACTGCACACAGAGCGTTAGCAACGTACCGATGAGCAGGAAGATGAGTATGGTGAAGACGTATGGAATGTTGCCCTCGGTGAACTGCAGGAAGAAATTGGTGACCGCCGGGTTTTCCTCCAGATGCATGTCCATTCCCGTGGCCTTGAGTGTGCCGAGTCCGAGGAAAAGGAATCCGGCTCCAAAGAGGAAGTCGCCGAAATTCTTATGTTTCTTCATGTAGATGAGGATGATACCGATGAAGAAGGCGATATACACGTATTGGGTGACTCCCCCCCCACCTCCATCGCCTCCCGCGAATCCTGCACTCATGATCCATGCCGTAAGCGTGGTTCCGATGTGTGCGCCGAGGATGACGGAGATGGCCTGTCCCAGCGTGAGGAGTCCGGCATTGACAAAAGAGACAGTCATCAATGTGGTGGCGGTTGACGACTGAATGGCCGCCGTGACGAGCATACCCATGAGCATGCCCATAAATCGGTTGGAAGTCATGCGCTGCAGCCACAACCGCATCTGTGGACCCGCCATCTTCTGCAACCCCTCGCTCAATGACTTCATACCGAACATGAGCAGCGCCAGCGAACCCAACAACTTAAATATCACCCAAATGTCCATATTGTTGTAATTTACAGGTTTTCACGCATCCTCCGATTTGTCCCAACACTCCTACGGGTAAATCAGCATGTGCGAATCTCGTTTGCGAAGATAAGAATTTTTAACAAAAATTACAAAAAAATTACATCTTTATTACGAAAAAATTACAAAATCAAACATAAACTCAAACACAAACCATCCAAAGCAGGCTCAAAAAGCAGCAATGGCAGGCTTTTCAAACCAACCGGCATCTATGCGTCACAAATTCCAAAACACTCTACAAAACACATTTTCCACCCATTACCCATCTATTTTAATAAATAATAAGTGTCATTTTCACAATTTTTATTTATCTTTGCATTGAATTAAGAATTATTATTTAAGATTCATAGAACTACACTAAACAACACTATTAATGAAAACAAGGACATTATTTTCAGCCGTCGCCCTGACATTCAGCGTCATGGCGAGCGCACAGGTGGTCATCGACATTGACGCCACCCAGCGGGGACCGAAAATCAGCCCCACCCACTATGGAATCTTCTACGAAGACATCAACCATGCCGCCGACGGCGGACTGTATGCCGAGCTCATCCGCAACCGCTCATTCGAGGACGACATGATGCCGGGACGGAGAGGACGCCGGCCAGGACAGCGCCAGAGCCAGGTTCCAGCCAACGTGCGCCCCAACCGCATCACCGCCTGGAGCACTGTTGGCAATGCAGAAATCAACCTGGAGAAAGACGGCCTGCTGAATGCCGTGCAGCACAATGCACTGAACGTGAATTTGAGCACACCAGGAAGCGGCGTGAAGAACGAAGGCTTCTGGGGCATCAATGCCGTTAAAAGCCGCACCTACCAACTCTCTTTCTGGGCCAAGAGCAACGCAAAATATAAGGGCACCCTCACAGCCAGCCTCCAAACAAAAGAGGGACAGCCGCTGGGCAGTGCAAAAGTGAAAGTGAAACTTGACGGCACATGGAAGAAATATACGGCCACCATCACCGCCACCGGTGACGACGCAAAAGCAGAGTTTGTGCTGACCGCCGACAAGGCCGGCAGTTTCCAGCTCGACGTGGTGAGCCTTTTCCCTCCAACTTTCAAGAACCGTCCGAACGGCATGCGTCCTGACTTGGCTCAGATGCTTGCCGACATGCATCCGAAGTTCATGCGTTTTCCTGGCGGCTGCTTCGTGGAGGGTCAGCTGAGTCCCGACAACGCCTTCAGATGGAAGCGCACCATCGGTCCGATTGAGGAGCGCGAAGGTCACGCCAACGTGAACTGGGGCTACCGCACGAGCGACGGCATCGGCTTCCATGAGTACCTGCAACTGTCGGAGGACCTTGGCGCGAAACCGCTGTTCGTGGTGAACGTGGGAATCTGGCACGGCGGCTGCGACCCTTACGACCAGATTGACAGTTGGATTGAGGAGTGCATGGATGCGCTGGAATATGCCAACGGCGACGTGACGACCAAATACGGAAAGATGCGTGCCGAAAATGGTCATCCAGCACCATTCAACCTCGAATACATCGAGATTGGCAATGAGAACTACAACTTCAACATGGAGAACAACTCCGACCAAAGCGACCACTATCCTGAACGCTACATCCAGTTCTACAAAGCCATCAAGGCCAAATATCCAAACGTGAAATGCATCGGCAACGTGGAGTCGTGGAGCACCGACACCCCGTCGTGGCGCAACAGCTACCCTGTTGATATGGTGGATGAGCACTACTACCGCAATCCGAAGTGGTTTGCCGACCGTTTCCACAAATACGACACATATCCGCGCGACAGCCACAAGGTGTATGTGGGCGAATATGCGGTGACCAGCATGTTCGGCGAGATCGGCAACCTGAACGCCGCCCTTGGAGAGGCCGTCTATATGATGGGTATGGAAAACAACAGCGACGTGGTGGTGATGAACTCCTACGCTCCGATTTTCGTGAATGAGAACGACGCACGCTGGCGTCCCGACATGATTCGCTTCAACTCCTCGAAGGTGATGGGCACCCCTTCCTACTATGTGCAGCAACTCTTCCCTAACAACATCGGCACGCAGGTGGTGAAGACCGACTGGACCTACCAACTGACCAAATCGGAGCAGGCTGAGAAGATGGAAGAGCAGCCCGTTCAGGTAGGCCTTGCCTCATGGGGCACGAGAGCGGAATACAAAGACGCCACGCTGCTGGTGGACGGCAAGCCGGTGGCCTTGGGCGACTATGCTTCATGGCTAAAGCAGAACGGAGCATGGGACACATCTGCCCAAAGCATCACGCAGACCTCCAACGAGCAGCCGGCGATGATTCTCAGCCCGGTGATGATCGACGCCAAGAGCAACTACACTTATAAGGTGAAGGCCCGCAAGGAAAATGGTCCGGAAGGTTTCCTCGTGCTGTTCGGTTATAAAGACAAGAACAACTATTCATGGTACAACATCGGCGGTTGGTCGAACATGCAGAACAACGTGGAGCAAGGCATGGGCGGCGGCCGCGTGCAGCTGGGTCAGAGCAAACGTTTCACAGTGGAGAATGGCCGTTGGTACGACCTGCAGGTGGACGTGAAGGGCGACAGCATCTTCTGCTACCTCGATGGCAAGCTTGATTTCGCCTGCAAGCGTCAGAAAGGGGGCAACATGGAAGGCGTTTATGCCTCAACCACAATTGACGACGCCACCCACACGATGTACGTGAAAGTGGTGAACGTGGGCGACGGTCATGCCGACGGCACCATCAACCTGAAGAACTGCAGGGTGGCGAACAAGGCAGTGGGCAATATCAACCACGATGTGCCAGCCAAGGCTGACGTGAGCCTGACACGACTCTCCTCTGTCAGCGGCGACGATGAGAACACCATTGACAACCCGAAGCATATCTTCCCGCAAGAGGGAAATGTGCGTACAGAAGGTCCGTCAACCGTGAAATTCGACGTGCCTGCCTACTCCGTGAACATCATCAAGATTGGGTTGGCGGAGTAAAGCCTGTAAGAATTTGACGGGATAAAGCCTTTAGCAGTGTCCTAAAGATTCTGTTTTTTGGTTATTTGCAAGTCCATCATATCGGACTTCCATTCCAGCTCAGCGGCTGGCTGCCTTGCGGCGGTCGGCCGCTGCCATTTTTTTCTTCCCCTGTGCCTCGTAAATGTCGGCTCTCTGCGAATAATAGGCAGGATTCTTGGGTTCGAGCTGAATGGCGCGGCTGATATCAACGAGCGCCAGTTCCATCTTCCCGCTTTCCTTGTACATGGATGCCCTGACGGCATAGAGCTCCGCACGGTCGGGATGCTCCACCACGAGGAACTCCATGCGCTTGATGGCCTCACCGAGGCGGAAGGTCTTCTGCATCACCAACGCCTTTCCCAATGCCGACGCATAATCCGATGGCTTGATGGCGAGCACGGCGTTGTAGTCGTTTTCAGCCTTGTCGTACTCGCGGTTCTGGTAATAGGCAAATGCGCGTCGGTTGAGCGCGTCGGTGTTTTGGCGGTCGTGTTCAAGAATTGTGGTGTAGTCGTGGATGGCCTTTCCATAATTTTCCATGGAAAGGTAGAAATTGGCCCTTGAGAAAAGCATGGATCGGTTCTGAGGCTGCAGCTCTATGGCCTTGGAATAATTGAAGATGATTTCCTCCACAGTCTTCACGTCGGACGGATTATTCCAATACTTCGTCTCTATCACCTGTCCGATGTATTGATAGACCAATGCGTTGCGGTGGTCGCCCGGGCTGATTTTCAAAGCCTGACGAAACAATTCCTCTGCTTGGTCGAGACTGTCGTGCTCAGCAGCCGAGAGTGCCTGCCGCACGGTCTGCTCGTAAGTCTGCGCACTCATGCCGCCCGAAAGGCAGCAGCAGATGAAGGCAATCCATGTTATCCTCTTCATAAGGTTCAATTTTTCAGAATAAGGTTCAGGTTTTCTGGGAAAAGTTCGGGTTATCCGATTGTTGTAAAAGGTGGTTCTAAAAAGTTTCAGGAAGGTCAATATCCCTTGCGGTATTTGTCCTCCTCCTTGTCGTCGAGCATGGACAGATAGGAGTTGTAGCGGCTGAGACTGATGTCGCGCCGCTCCACGGCCTCAAGCACGGCACATCCCGGTTCATGGGTGTGGGTGCAGTTGTTGAACCGGCACTGGCTGGAAAAGCGGAAAATCTCCTTAAAATAATGTCCCACTTCTTCCCGTTCCATGTCGAAGGTGCCGAATCCTTTGATGCCCGGCGTGTCGATGATGTAGCCACCGTCCTCAATGGGGTACATCTCCGAGAAGGTGGTGGTGTGCTTTCCCGTGTTGTAGGCGTCGGACACCTCGCTGGTGCGGAGGTTGAGATCGGGAAAGAGCGCGTTGATGAGTGTGGATTTCCCCACTCCACTGTTTCCGCTGAGCAGTGTGGTCTTCCCCTTCAGCATCTGGTGGATTTCGTCCATACCCTCCCCTGTGAGTGCCGACACACAACGGCATTGGTAGCCCACGGTCTCATAGAGGTCCACCATGCCCTGCAACAACTGGCGGTCGTCGGCATCGAGTATGTCCACCTTGTTGAACACCAGCACCACGGGAATGCGATATGCCTCGGCCGATGCGAGAAATCGGTCGATGAAGGTGGTGGCAGTCTCCGGCTGGCGGAGAGTGACGATGAGGAACGACTGATCCACATTGGCAGCGATGATATGCGACTGCTTCGACAGGTTGGTGGATTTTCGGATGACGTAGTTCGTGCGGTCGTCGATAGCGGTGATAAGCGCCGTGTGGTCGGGCATGGGGTTGAACTCCACCTTGTCGCCGATGGCCACGGGATTGGTGGAGCGGATTCCCTTAATCCGGAAATTCCCCTTCACCTTCGCATCCCATACCGTTCCGTCGTCGGCAGCCACAGTGTACCAGCTGCCTGTGTTTCTGATAACGAGTCCGTGCATCAGACGGTCATGATCTCCTTGTTCTTGGCTTCGAGCATGGCGTCGAGCTTCTTCACGTACTTGTCGTGGAGCTTCTGACATTTCTCCTCGCCGTCCTTCGCCAAATCCTCTGGCACGCCGTTCTTCACGCATTTCTTCAGCTTCTCGATGGCCTCACGGCGTGCGTTGCGCACAGAGATTTTCGCAGTTTCCGCCTCTTTGCTACACTGCTTGGTGAGGTCGCGACGGCGTTCCTCGGTCAGTGCAGGAATGCCCAGACGGATGATTTCTCCGTTGTTCTCCGGCATGATGCCCACCTGCGAGTTGATGATGGCCTTCTCAATCTCCTTGAACATGTTCTTATCCCAAGGCTTGATGGCGATGCTCCGTGCGTCAGGCGTGGTGAGGCTTGCCACATTCGACAGCGGCACCATGGTGCCATAGCTCTCCACACGGATGCCGTCAAGGATATGCACGTTGGCTTTTCCCGCACGGATTCTGCTGAGCGACTCTTCCAGGTGCATGGCAGCCAGCTCCATGGACTCCTCAGCCTCGTCAAGATATTTTTTCACTTCATCCATAAAAGATACGTATTATGTGGTTTGAAATTTTTTGATTTTTGTGGCCGTTGTGGCGGCTCCCCATCTCAGCCAGCCGCAGCTGTCCTGAGGGACGGAGCCGTCCCACAGGCATCTTTATTTGAGGATGGTGCATCCCTCGCACGGCTTCATCTGCTTGAAGAAGTCGTTGCCCTTGTCGTCCACAAGGATGAAAGCAGGGAAATCCACCACGTCGATTTTCCAGATAGCCTCCATGCCCAACTCAGGATATTCCACACACTCGATGGACTTGATGTTGTTCTGAGCAAGGATGGCAGCCGGTCCTCCGATGGAGCCGAGGTAGAAACCGCCGTGCTTCTTGCAGGCATCGGTCACCTGCTGTGTGCGATTACCCTTGGCAAGCATGATGAGCGATGCGCCATGGTCTTGGAACTCATCCACGTATGGGTCCATGCGGTTGGCAGTGGTCGGTCCCATAGAGCCACACGGCATTCCTTCCGGAGTCTTGGCCGGTCCGGCATAGTAAATTGGGTGGTCCTTCATATATTGCGGCATACCCTCGCCTGCGTCGAGTCTTGCCTTGAGTTTGGCATGCGCGATGTCGCGACCCACGATGATGGTGCCGTTGAGCGAGAGACGGGTGCTCACTGGATATTGGCTGAGCTGCTTGCACACGTCGGCCATCGGCTGGTTGAGATCCACGCGCACCACCTCTCCTTCGCCTGCATTGCGCAGTTCCTCAGGGATGAGCTCGTAAGGTTTGTCGTCCATCTTCTCAATCCAGATTCCGTCGGCATTGATCTTGGCCTTGATGTTACGGTCGGCCGAGCAGCTCACGCCGAGTCCGATCGGGCAGCTGGCACCATGGCGCGGCAGACGGATGACGCGAATGTCGTGGGCCATGTACTTGCCGCCGAACTGTGCGCCGAGTCCAATCTTGTAAGCCTCCTTAAGCAGTTCCTCCTCGAGCGCCACGTCGCGGAACGCACGTCCGGTCTCGTCGCCAGTGGTAGGGAGGTTGTCGTAGTAATGGGTGGATGCGAGCTTCACGGTGAGCAGGTTCTTCTCAGCCGATGTTCCTCCGATGACGAACGCGATGTGGTAAGGAGGGCAAGCCGCCGTGCCGAGGCTTTTCATCTTCTCCACGAGGAACGGTACGAGAGTGCCTGGATTCTGGATTCTGGCCTTCGTCTCCTGGTAGAGGTAAGTCTTGTTGGCCGACCCACCGCCTTTGGTCACCATGAGGAAGCGATATTCCATGCCTTCCGTGGCCTCGATGTCGATCTGCGCCGGGAGGTTGCACTTGGTGTTCACCTCCTCGTACATGGAGAGCGGTGCATTCTGCGAATATCGGAGGTTGCACTCGGTGTAGGTGTCATACACGCCATGGGAGAGGTGCTCCTCATCGCAGTAGCCGGTCCACACCTGCTGTCCCTTCTCACCATGGATGATGGCGGTTCCGGTGTCCTGGCAGAGCGGCAGGAGTCCTTTCGACGACACCTCGGCGTTGCGCAGGAAGGTGAGCGCCACATACTTGTCGTTGTCGCTGGCTTCCGGGTCGCGCAGGATTTTCGCCACCTGCTCGTTGTGGCTTCTGCGGAGGAAGAAGCTCACATCGTGGAACGCGGTCCTCGCCATGAGGCGCAGTCCTTCTGGAGCCACCTTGAGCACAGGAGTCCCTTCAAATTCACTCACGCTGACATAGTCTTTGGTCAAGAGGTAGTATTCAGTATCGTCCTTTCCGGTCTGGAACATAGGAGCATACTTGAAATCAGGAGTTTTTGCCATAGTTTTTAGAATTTTGTAATTTATTTATTGTTTGATTTTTCAGATATTAGCCGATTGTGGTGACAAATCATTTTCAAAGGTAGTAAAAATCAAGATGAAATCCGATTATTTTTAAAGATTTTATTAAAATGACATTATTTTTTTTCAGTTTTTCAATATTTCTAAAAGAAAAGCAGTATATTTGCACAATGCATGATGCACAGACTTGACTAACGGCAACTATTTGTTTTTTTCGGAAGAATAAAAGATTGGGAAAAATTTCGGAAGAAAAAGTGCGATAAAAATAAGTGTCAGAATAACACCATAAAACAAGTGACAGTACAACACAGTGAGCGATAACACCGACATATTATCACAACTCTCGCAGATGCAACCCATCACGCTCGACCAGATGTCGTCGATCAAGCTGATGAACCGCATCGACACCAAATTCGTGACCTCCAGGCGATTGCTGCTGGAGTTATTGCGGCGTGTGCAGGACAAATACTACGTTCAGGAAATCAACGGCGACCGCATCAGCCCCTACCGCACCACCTACTTCGACACCGACAAGTATGAGCAGTACATGCAGCACCACAACCGCCATTCACGGCGCACGAAAGTGAGAGTCCGCACCTATCTGAGCAGCGGTGACCTCACGTTCCTGGAGGTGAAACGGAAGAATAACCACCTGCGAACGAAGAAGAAGCGCATACAGGTGAAAGACCTGGAGACGGCGGCACAGACCGAGGGGGCGAGCGAGCTGGTGCTCAAACGCACGGGACTGCGGCTTGAGGACATGCACCCAATCGTTCAGAACAATTTTGACCGCGTGACGCTGGTGAACTACGGTAAGACCGAGCGACTGACCATCAATTTCAACGTGCGGTTCCACAACTTCGAGACCGGCAACGACTTCGACACAGAGAAAATCGTCATCATCGAGCTGAAGCGTGACGGCAACATCTTCTCCCCCATCACCAACATCCTGCGCGACCTGCACATCCACCAGACCGGCTTCTCGAAATGCTGCATCGGCATGGTGACCACCGACCCAAACCTCAAGCAGAACAACTTCAAGCAGAAGCTGCGGATGCTGCGCAAAATCAACCTCGACGAGACCTACCAGATCCGGGACAG
>JAEEGF011109629.1_pt1 | contig 13409 bp, 10 predicted proteins | sample 9134171 | NCBI WGS metagenome assembly JAEEGF01 (sample SAMN16246542, study PRJNA631951) | gut metagenome | biome: gut microbiome; feature: rumen; material: AP-attached | host: Bos | place: Iran: Karaj | collected 2018-10
ATGGAGAGGCCGACATAGCCCGTTCCGGCGACGGCGATCTTCAGCGCTTCCGTCTTCTTGTCTTCTTTGGTCCCGCTTTCCACATCGTTTTCCCTGATCTCATCCAGGCTGAAGCCCAGGACTTCCTGCAGATCTTCCAGCTGGGCGATCGATGGCATATAGGAGCCGTTTTCGATCTTGGAGATCATGGCTCTGTTGATATCCGTCTTATTGGCCAGATCGCTCTGGGATAAGTTCATCTTTTCTCTTCTGTTTCTGACTGTTTTTGACAGTAATTCCTGTTTGATCCTTTTCATAGGCAGATCCTCCTTCACCATGTTATAAAAAATAACAGAAATAATCAATATGATATTTTTTCATGTTATTGTTTGTAACAATGACTTTTCTGTAGTATGATAGTGTTATGCTGAAAGATAAAACGATACTGATAACCGGAAGCTGCGGCTTCATCGGTTCCTATCTCACGATGAGACTGCTTGACGAAGCTGATGATGTTCATATCGTTGGCATCGATAACATGAATGACTATTACGATGTCAGCCTGAAGGAATACCGTCTGGCAAAGATCATGGAGCTGAATAAAGACTTCACATTCCTGAAAGGGGACATCAGCGACAGGGACTTCATCGATGAGGTCTTTGCGAACCATCACTTCGATCTGGTCGTCAATCTGGCTGCCCAGGCGGGTGTCAGATATTCGATCGATAATCCGGGCGTCTACATCGAGTCCAATGTCATCGGTTTCTACAACATCCTTGAAGCCGTGAGACATCATCCTGTCGAACATCTGATCTATGCGTCCAGTTCTTCCGTCTATGGCGGAAACAGGAAGGTCCCTTTCTCCACGGATGACAAAGTCGATCATCCGGTCTCCCTCTATGCGGCGACCAAGAAGACCAATGAACTGATGGCGTACACATACACCCATCTTTATGGCATAAAGAGTACCGGTCTTCGTTTCTTTACGGTCTATGGGCCGGCTGGCAGACCTGATATGGCGTATTTCTCGTTCACTCAGAAGCTGCTCAAGGGCGGCAAGATCAGGATCTTCAATTATGGAAAGTGTGAAAGAGATTTCACTTATGTCGATGACATCGTGGAAGGCATCATCCGCATCATGAACAAGGGGCCGAAGGAGGATTACAATCTCTACAATATCGGCAACAATCATCCGGAGAACCTGATGGACTTCGTCTATACACTGGGCGACTGTCTGATCGGAAACGGTCTGCTTCCTGAGGATTTCGATATCGATGCGCACATGGAGCTGGTCGGCATGCAGCCGGGCGATGTGCCTGTGACGTTCGCGGATACCGCCCCTTTGATGGAGGATTACGGTTTCAAGCCTGACACTTCCCTGAAGGAAGGTCTGGATCGTTTCTGCAGGTGGTATAAAGAGTTCTATTGTGCAAAGAAGTGATCTGAACCAGATCACTTTTTCGTTATAATTGTATCGATGGCGGAAGTGAAGAATTGGCGTTCCCGTTTCTATTCTCAGATCCTGGAACGGGGAAAGGATTATTACAGGCGCAAGATGGTCCACGACCTGAAGGTCTTTGATGATCAGATCACGGCACGGGTCGGGTCGAGTTACTTTTATGATGTCTCCATCCTGCTGGATGAGGATGGGACGATCAGAAGGATGTCCTGCAACTGTCCTTATGCGCAAAGCGGCAGGCACTGCAAACATGAGGCGGCTGTCCTTTTCGGTGTGGAGAATGAAAAAAGCGTCCTGAAAAAGGAAGAGACGAGATATGTCAGGCCTTTCGAGGAAGATTTTAAGGATAAGAAGTTTTTCTATGATCTTCACAAGCTGACTGAGAATTACAGGATCACTTCGAAGATGCTGGATGAGGCGCGGTCCATGATCGAAAAGGGCGAGGTCGTGATCGATGATATGGGCAGCGGTTTCAATGACAGATATGAAGATCAGATCATCTATGCCAAGGGCAGATGGAAGAACAGCAGAGGAAGGGAATATGAGCTGCAGGCGCACATCTCGCCAAAGCAGATCATCGATCTGAGCTGCGAAGCACCTGGCTGTCGCAGTTTTTCACCATACTATTATTACTTCCTCAACCGGAAAGAAAAGGATATCTGTGCCCACAGGCTGGCACTGCTGCTTCTTCTGGGCAGGTTCATCGTGACCCATGATCCTGGGGATAAGACGGATCGGAATTCCATGATGTTCCTCAATGAGTTCATGCGTAAGGATTCTTTGCTGGACAGGGATGATGCCTCTATGCGCAAGAGCGTGCGTCTGATCCCGCGTCTGGAATATGACGGCAACGGGATCCTGAAGCTGAGTTTCAGGATCGGAGATGAGAAGCTCTACATCCTCAAGGATCTTCCGGCCTTGATCGATGCGGTGGAAGGGTCGTCTGTCTTCAGACTGGGCACGCGGAATACGATCGATTTTGCCAGGTCTTCTTTCAACGATGAGGCACTGGCGACATTCGCATATATCTCTTCGGCGGTGAATGATGAGAAGACCAGGACCGAGATCCGCAACATGGATTACAATTCCGGTAAGGATTCCAGGCTGTTTGATGCGCCTGGCAACATTCTTCTTTTTGGCAGGCGTCTGGATGACTTCTTCGATCTTTTCAAGGATCAGAGCATCGAGCTGAAAGACCGCAGCCGTCCGGGAAATCAGACCGTCTATATCACGATGGCGCATCAGGACCCTCAGACCGATCTGAGCATCGGGGAACTGCACGGGCCTGATGGTTTTGAGGGGATCCACGTCAGCGCTTCTCTGCCGGAGCTGATCATGGGTTCTTCCTATGGTTATTTTTTGAGAGAGGATCATCTCTACAGGGTCTCTGTTTCCTATATGAAGGCTGTCCGCGCCTTGCAAAGGAATGCGCGGGGCAATGAAGTCGATTTCAAGATCGGCGTTCATCATCTCGGCCAGTTCTACAATCATGTGCTTCCCAAGCTGAAACAGCGTTTCACGGTCTATGAGAACAACCGCGAGCTCTATGAGAGTCATATACCGCCAAGACCGGACTTCGTTTTCTATTTCGATATCAGCGAGGGCCTGATCCTTTGCAAAGCGCAGGCTTCCTACAATGAAAAGATCTTTTCTCTTTTTGATGATGGATATGACGCGGTCCGTGACAGGATCATTGAAGATGAAGTGAAGCAGGATCTCCTGCGCTATTTCAGTGCCGTCAATGAGAATGGCGAGGCATTTGCGGAGGCGGAGGATGATACCGTCTATGAGATGCTGGAGGAGCTGATCCCTTCTCTGATGAAGGTGGGTGAGGTCCAGACGACGAATGCCTTCGACCGCCTGCGGGTGAAGCGCAGGATCAATGCGTCTGTGGGCGTCCATGTGGATAACGGCCTGCTGGATCTGGATATCAGCAGCGATGATCTTTCTCTGGATGAGCTGGCAGCGGTCATCAGCTCTTACCGGCTGAAGAAGCGCTATCACAAACTGAAGAACGGTGAACTGATCCGGACGGATGATGAGAGCATCGAGACTCTGGATGAGATGCTGGCATCTTTGAATGTCTCTTTGAAGGATCTCGTTGCCGGAAAGATGCATATACCAGCCTACAGGGCCTTGTATCTGGATAAGCTCCTGGAGGAGAACGAAGGGGTCTATGGCAGAAGGGATGCCCATTTCAAATCCCTGATCAAGGATTTCAAAACGATCAAGGATTCCGATTTTGAAGTGCCGGGATCTTTGGATGGGATCATGCGGGCTTACCAGAAGAACGGTTACCGCTGGCTGAGGACACTGAGCCATTTTGGTTTCGGCGGCATCCTGGCTGATGAGATGGGTCTGGGAAAGACCTTGCAGATGATAGCGGTGCTTCTGGATCACAAGAAAAGAGGAGAGAAAGGAACTTCCCTGGTCGTCTGTCCGTCTTCCCTGGTCTACAACTGGCTTAATGAGATCACAAGGTTCGCTCCTGAGCTGGATGCGGTCACGGTGACCGGAACGCTCAGCGAGAGGGAAGAGATCGTCAAAGGGAGTGCCGGACACGATGTCCTGATCACTTCCTATGATCTGCTGAGAAGAGATGTGGCTCTCTATGAGGAACACGAATTCGCCTATGAGATCCTGGATGAGGCGCAATACATCAAGACCTATACGACAGCCAATGCCAGATCCTGCAAGGTGATCCGTGCCGGGAAACGCTTCGCTTTGACAGGGACGCCGATCGAGAACAATCTGAGCGAACTCTGGAGCATCTTCGATTTTCTGATGCCGGGTTTCCTTTTCAATTACGACATCTTCAAGAGAAGATTCGAGATCCCCATCAGCAAGGATCAGGATGAGGATGCTTCCAGACGTCTGAAGGATATGATCGCACCGTTCATCCTGAGGCGGAGAAAGGCTGATGTCCTCTCGGATCTGCCGGATAAGATCGAGGAGACGATCGTCGTGAGATTCGGCGAGCCGCAGCAGAGGCTCTATGATTCGCAGGCTCTGAAGATCTCGAGGACGATCAGTGAAGGGAACGAAGAAAGCTTCAGACAGAACAAGATCGCCATTCTGGCGGAGCTGATGAAGATCAGGCAGATCTGCTGCGAGCCTTCGCTGGTCTTTGAAGACTATGACGGGGAGAGCGCCAAGCGGGAAGCCTGTCTGGAACTGATCGGCAATGCGATCAGCGAGGGTCACAAGATCCTTCTGTTTTCACAGTTCACCAGCATGCTGAAGATCATAGAAGATGAGCTCGACAGGCTGGGCATCAGATACTATGAGCTGACCGGCCAGACGAAGAAAGAGGATCGTCTGAAGATGGTCGAAGACTTCAATCATAACGATGTCCCGCTCTTTCTGATCTCGCTGAAAGCAGGTGGCACGGGCCTGAATCTGACCGGCGCAGATATCGTCATCCACTACGACCCGTGGTGGAACGTTGCCGCCCAGGACCAGGCGACAGACAGGACGCACAGGATCGGGCAGGAGAAAGTCGTTTCCGTTTTCAAGATCATCGCCCAGGGCACGATCGAGGAGAAGATCGTGCAGATGCAGGAAGCCAAGAGCAAGCTGGTCGAGGATATGCTCAGTACCGAGACCGTATCCCTGTCTTCCATGAACAAGGAAGATCTGCTGGCATTACTGAGATAGTGTGGTGGCATCGGATCGGCCTGATGAGGTAAAATAGGATTGCAGATGGAATGGTGTCGAGCTTGATGCCGGACCACTGGATCAGAAATAAAAAAGAATCGATCATGAGAAGGTCCATGATGAAGATGTGGACAAGGAGAAAGAAAAAAGATGATGAAAAAACCGGTTGTTTTAGTGGTAATGGACGGCGTAGGCTGGACACAGAAGGACAACGGCAATGCCGTACTTCATGCCTATAAGCCTCAGCTGGATGAGCTGATGAACAAGTGCCCTCACAGGACGATCAAGGCGAGCGGAACGGCTGTCGGCCTTCCATCCGATGATGATATGGGCAACTCCGAGGTCGGTCACAACGCTCTTGGCTGCGGTCAGATCTATTCGCAAGGCGCAAAGCTGGTCAACGAATCGATCGAAAGCGGAGCGATCTATCAGTCTGACGCATGGCAGGGTGCAGCGGGCTTTGCCAAGGAACATAAGGGCAAGATGCACTTTATCGGCCTGCTTTCAGACGGAAATGTCCATTCCAATATTTCCCATCTGATCGCCATGCTGAACGAGTGCAAGAAGGAAGGCATCTCCGAGGTCAGAGTGCATATCCTTCTGGATGGAAGAGATGTTCCTGAAACCAGCGCTTTGCAGTATGTGGATCAGCTGGAAGATGTCCTTAAGGGCCTCAATGATGAGAATTTCCACGGCTGTATCGCCAGCGGCGGCGGCAGGATGACGACCACCATGGACCGTTATGAAGCTGACTGGTCGATGGTCGAAAGAGGATGGCACATCCATGTGATGGGCGATGGCAGATCGTTTGCCAGTGCCACAGAAGCCATCGAGACGCTGCGCGCGGAGGGCGGATACACGGATCAGTATCTGCCGGGCTTCGTCATCGCTGATGACAAGGGTCCTGTCGGCACGATCGATGACGGCGATTCCGTGATCCTTTACAACTTCCGCGGCGACAGGGCGGTCGAGATCTCGAAAGCATTCGATTACATGAACAGGGGTTTCAGCGCCTTTGAGATGCCGAAAAAGCCGAACGTCTATTATGCCGGCATGCTGCAGTATGACGGAGACCTGAAGCTTCCTGATCACTTCCTGGTCGAGCCACCTCATATCGAACACACTTTGAGTGAGCTCCTGGTCAAAGAGGGCGTGCGTACCTATGCGTGTTCCGAGACGCAGAAGTTCGGCCATATGACTTACTTCTGGAACGGAAACCGTTCCGAGAAATTCTCTGATGAACTCGAGACCTGGGAGGAGATCCCTTCCGATGTCATCGCGTTCGATCTGAAGCCTTGGATGAAGGCAACGGAGATCACCGATCACATGGTCGCAGCGATCGAATCAGGTGAATACGAGTTCCTGAGATGCAACTATCCGAATGGCGACATGGTCGGCCATACCGGCAATTATGAGGCAACTCTGATCGGTGTGGAATCTGTCGACCTGATGCTGAGAAGGATCATGGATGCCTGCAAGAAGGCGGACTACACGCTGATCGTCACGGCAGACCACGGCAACTCAGATGAGATGTACGACAAGGGCACGAACCCTGATGGTTCTCCGAAACCGAAGACTTCCCATTCACTGGCTCAGGTACCGTTCGCGATCTACAACGGACCGGAAGGCATCGAAGTGAAGGAAGAAGGCGATTTCGGTCTTGCCAATGTCGCAGCGACAGTCGTCAAACTTCTGGGTTACGAAATTCCTGAACAGTGGGAAGAAGCCATCATCAAATAATCTTTGATCATCTCAATGAAGCAGGCGGAAGCCTGCTTCATTTGTCATGAGAACGTCTTTTGGATACAATGAAAGCATATCAGGAGGTCATATAGGATGCTGACGATCGAAAAACTGAAAGAATATGGGGCTGATATCGAAAAGGGCCTGAATCTGTGCATGAACAATGAGGATTTCTATCTGCGCATGGTCTCCATGATCCTGTCAGAGGCATCTTTTGATGATCTCTCCAGAGCTCTGGAAGCGGATGATCTGGATGGCGCTTTCAAGGCGGCACACGCTTTGAAGGGTGTCAGCGGGAATCTCTCCCTGACTCCTTTATATGAAAAGGTCACTGAGATCACGGAGCTTCTCAGGGCAAAGACGCAGATGGATTACAGCGAACTGCTATCGGGGATCCTCAATGAAAAAAAGATCCTTCAGGATCTGAACGAAAACTGAAAGAAAAAAAGAAGAGTGACGGCCGTCACTCTTCTTCGTCCAGTTCGTAAGTGATCTTGATGTTGCCGTATTCATCGGCCACATCGTCAAAGACATCCAGGATCTTGAGAGAGAACTTGTTGAGATCTTCGGAATTCATGACGATGACTTCCGTATCATCCAGATCGCAGAGACAGTCATAGAGGGCATCGAGGTTCTCACCGTAATAGTCAGGGAAGTCGAAGAGTTCCTTGAGATAGAGATGTCCGTTCCTGTTGAGTTCCAGAACGTCCATGACGATCTTTTTTCTTGTTTTCGGGGCGTCAAAATTGGCAAAGCTCAGTATGAGATTCCCGTAATCTTCGTTGACATCGTTGAAGAGTCTGATGATACAGGCGGAAAAGTCAGACATGAAGGTGTAGTTGTCGATGATGATCTCGCATTCATCAAGATAGGACAGATAGGCGTAAAAGGAGTCAAAATCCTCTCCTTCATAGGCAGGATCATCAAAGAGTTCCTGCAGATAGGAGAATTCTTTTTCATTCAGTTGTTTGATATCCAGTGTTTTTCTGATCATTAAGGTTCTCCGTATAAGAGCTCAAAGCTGCTGAAGTGGTCATCTGTATAGTAGATCAGACCGTCATTGGAAAAGACGATGCGTTTCTCATTGCGCGTTCCGCCTCTGTAGTCGATATCACACTCGTAGTATTTCCGTCCCTTCTTGTCCGGAAGCAGTCCTTCCCGGTTGCCGAACCTGTCGCCGCCGATGCTGCAGCCTTCGCAGACTTTCTGAAGGTTGCCTTTGGATGCGACCCAACCCATATCTTTGGCTTGGGATTTCGTGACAAAATTGCCGGGAAGCTTTCCGTAGGTGGCGATATAGAGGGCGACATCTTCTTTGGAAGTGTAGGAACCGTCGATATCGATCTTCTCTTCATTGGCGATGACCGGTTCATCGATCGGTGCCTGACTCTGAAAGAGGAAGCGGGATCCTATGAACAGGAGGGCTCCGATGAACAGGAGCGTGATCAAAGTTCTTATGATCTTCTTCATGATTTCATTATATCAGCTGTGTCGTGAAATAGCATGCCACCGGGAAGATGCATTGATATCACGCAAAGAAAGATACTGTATGAAAAGGGAGCTTGCATACTGTTATAATGGATTCGAGGGATTGAGCGTATGAATAAGATCATCTGGTACATCATGTTGCTTTACGGAAAGAGCGGTCTGTCGGATCTTTTTTCCGGAAATGAGGACCTGCTGCTTTACTGCGGCTTGTCCGTTCTGATCCTGATCAGTGTCGGATATGTCATCAAGCTCAAGAGATAGGAATGGATCATGAGAGATAAACAGATAGAAGAGATCATTGAAAAAGAAAAAGACAGGCAATTGCACAATATCGAACTGATCGCATCTGAAAATTACTGTTCAGATGAGATCATGGAGGCTGTCGGCAGCTGCCTGACGAACAAATATGCGGAAGGTTATCCGGGAAGAAGGTACTATGGCGGCTGTTTCAACGTCGATGAGTCTGAACAGCTGGCGATCGACAGGGCTTGCGAACTGTTCAAAGCCGAACACGCCAACGTGCAGCCACATTGCGGTTCAGCTGCCAACATGGGCGTTTATCGAAGCGTGCTGAAACAGGGCGACAGGATCCTTGGCATGGCCTTGGATGCCGGTGGACATCTGACACACGGATACAAGCTGAGTTTTTCGGGAACGGATTATGAGACGTTCACTTACGGTGTCAGCAGGCAGACGGAGCTGATCGATTATGATGAAGTGGAGAGGATCGCTCTTGAGGTAAGGCCGAAGCTGATCGTTGCCGGAGCGAGTGCCTATGCCCGTTTCATCGACTATGAGCGTTTCCGTCAGATCGCCGATAAGGTCGGCGCCTATCTGATGGTGGACATGGCTCATGTGGCCGGTCTGATCGCGGCAGGTCTGCATCCTTCTCCGGTTCCGTATGCTGATTTTGTCACTTCGACGACGCACAAGACGCTTCGCGGTCCAAGAGGAGGCCTGATCCTGTGCAAGAAGGAACACGCCAAGGCTCTGGACAAGGCGGTCTTCCCCTGCATACAGGGCGGTCCTTTGTGCCACGTGATCGCAGGCAAGGCCATCTGTTTCTATGAGGCTATGCAGCCTGATTTCATCGAGTATCAGAAGCAGGTCATCAGGAATGCCAAAGCGATGGCGCAAACCTTAAAAGAGGAAGGTTTCAGGATCGTTTCCGGCGATACGGATAATCATATGGTCCTGGTGGATGTGAAGGATCCGCTGGGCATCACCGGCAAAGAGCTTGAGACGAGGCTCGATGAGGTGAACATCACCGTCAACAAGAACGCCATCCCATTCGATGAGGAGAAACCTGCCTATACCAGCGGTATCCGGGTAGGCACACCGGCCATGACGACGAGGGGCTTCAAGGAAGAGGAGTTCATCGAGGTCGCCCGGATCATTTCCCTGGTCGCCCACCATATCGATGATGAAGATGTCATTCAGGAAGCAAGAGACAGAGTTGAAAGACTGATGGAGAGATTCATCTGATCAAACGGTCGAAAGACCGTTTTTGATTTCGCTATAATAGAATCAGAAGCACTGATAAAAGGGGTTCATCATGAAAACAAAATGGTATAAAAATGCGGTCATCTATCAGATCTATCCATTCAGTTTTATGGATTCCGATAATGACGGATGGGGCGATATCGAGGGGATCATTTCAAAGCTTGATCACATCAGGGATCTGGGTGCGACAGCGATCTGGTTCTCGCCTCTTTACAAGTCGCCTGACTATGACTACGGCTATGACATCAGCGATTACAGGGATATCGATGAGAAGTTCGGTACGATGAAAGACTTCGATCGCCTGCTGAAGGAATGCCATGACAGAGGCCTGAAGGTCATCATGGATATGGTCATCAACCACTGTTCGATCGAACACCCGTGGTTTCTGAAGGCGATCGGAGATCCTTCTTCGAAGTACCGGGATTATTTCATCATCCGCAAAGGCAGATACAAGGGAAAGAAGCTTCTGCCGCCGACGAACTGGTCGTCGACTTTTACCGGTCCGGCCTGGGAGAGGATAGGGGACAGCGATGAATTCTATCTGCATCTTTTCTGCAAGGAACAGGCCGATCTCAACTGGGAGAATCCCGCTGTCAGAAAGGAGATCATCGATATATTGAACTTCTGGCTCGACAAGGGCGTCGACGGTTTCCGTTTCGATGTGTTCAACATGTTCTCCAAGGTCTATCCGTTGCGCGATGATGAGGGAAAGAGTTTCCAGAAAGGTTCTCCATATTTCATCGATGGACCGAGGATGCACGAGTTCCTGAAGGAACTCAATGAGAAGTCCCTGTCTCATTATGACTGTTTCACGGTGGGAGAGTCCTATCATCCAAGTCCCGAGGCGGCAAGGGAATATGTCAGGGAAGAGAATCACGAACTTGACAGCATCTTCGATTTCGCGCATCTGGATTCGGATAACTTCGGCGGTGCCAAGTTCTTCAGAAAGCCGTTCGATATCCTTCAGTTCAAAGACGGTCTCTTCAGGCCGCAGATCGATAGCTTCGGCGAAGGGTGGAACACGCTGGTCCTGGAGAATCATGACAATCCACGCTGTGTGAACAGGTTTTCGATCGATACGAAGCGCTATCGTTATGAGGCGGCGACGATGCTGGCGGGGATGACGTATCTGGGTTTCGGTACGCCTTTCATCTACATGGGCCAGGAGTTTGGTGCTGTCAACTGCGATTTTAAGGATATCGATGAGATGAAGGATCCGGTCTCGCATTTCGTCTATGATCTGATGACTTCCTATGGCATGCCAAAGAAACTTGCTTTCTCGTTCATCAGATACGGGGCAAGAGACCACAGCAGGGTCCCGATGATGTGGGATGATACAGTCAATGGCGGTTTCAATAAAGGACAGAAGACCTGGCAGTGTGTCAATCAGAACTATAAAGAGGTCAATGCCAGAAAAGATCTTGGATCTGAGCGTTCCGTCTATCGTTTCTATCAGAGCGTTCTGTCTTTAAAGAGAAACGAAGATGTCTTCATCTATGGAAAGACGGAAGAATACGATCATGACAACAGAAGGATCGTCGCCTACAGCCGTGAATATGAGGGCAGAAGGGTGTTCGTCGTAAGCAACTTCTCAAAGAAAGAGAGCAGATATGTCCTGCCGGAGTGGTTGAAAGAGTATAAGGTCCTGTTGAACAACTATGATGAAATGAAGGCTGATGGCCTGGACATCACGTTCAGACCGTATCAGGTCCTGGTCCTGGAAGAGGGGCACTAGATTAAATTGGAACAGGCATCCGGGCTTGGGTTTTGGCGGATATCTGTTTTCACTTTAGAGTCAATTATCGTAAAATGGAAATATAGAACAACGATTCAAACGGATCATAGGTGACAGGGAGAACAGTTATGGGGATCAGGTTTGCGAAATCGATCAAGATCGGAAATTATCTCAGGATAAATTTCAACAAGAACGGCATTTCTGCCACAGTGGGCAAGAAAGGTGCTTCTGTCAATATCGGCAAGAAAGGTGCCTATCTGAATCTGAGTCCGGCCGCTGTCGGCATTGGCGGTACCGGTCTTTCCTATCGCCAGAAGATCGCAGGCGGTCTGGGTTCCAAGAAAAAGAAGAGCAGTTCCAAGACGACTGCCAAGAAGAAAAAGACTTATATCTCTGCGGCTGAAGCAAGGGAATCCGCTCTGAAGAAAAAAGAGACGATCGAAGAGATCGAAAAGCTTCCTGTCGAACAGGAAGAGGTCTTTGAAGAAGAAAAGATCGATGTGGTCGAGCAGTACGGCAATGATCTCGAGGCGATCACCAACATACACAAATATACGGCTCCGGTCATGACCAAGAAAGAGTACCGCGAACACGTGGATTCACTGGAATCGGCTGCCATGAGAGAGTTGTGCGAGTATGGCATCGAAGGAGATGAGGATACCATCGAGAACATGGTCTCATCTTTCATGAACAATCTGGAGCTTGCCTATGATGTCCGCGTCAATTACGAGCTGGAAGACAATGTCCTTTATGCAGACCTGGATCTTCCGGAGATCGAGGATCTGGAAAGAGAGTATCCTTCCTATACCAACAACGGCAAGCTCGTCTACAAGAAAAAGACGAATGCCGCTTTGAGAGAGGAATATGCCAGACTGGTCATGAGTCTCGGTGTCTTTCTGACGGCCAACTATTTCAATATCTCTTCTTTCATCGATGAGGTCGTCATGTCCGGTTTCACTTCCGTAAGGGATAAGAACGGGGATCTGGTCGATCAGTATCTGTATTCGGTGAAATATCTCAGAGATGCATTTGAGGGTCTCGATCTGGCCAAGGTCGATGATCTTTACGAGTTCATCCTGCAGTTTGAGAACAGGATCAACATGTCATCAGCCTATAACTTCAAGGCTGTCAGGCCATATGATATGGAATCGGTGGTAAAGGCGAATGAAATGGTCGAGGACGCGATCGAGGCCATGAAACAGCTTGGCTACAAGAGCAGTGAACTGTCCGGGATCAGAGAGCGTCTGAGCGAATATCGATATGAGACTTCCGGTGAGTATCTCAAGGAAGGTCTCAGACTTCTGAAAGAGGAGAACAGTTAGATCGAGATCATAGTTTCTGAAAACAGGGAAACGGCAAAGGTCGTAAAGAGAAGCGGTCGCAATGATCGCTTTTTGGCAAAGATATGGATCCTTGCGATGATCGGGGTCCTTTTGTGCAGCCTTTGCGGCTGCGGAAACGAGGCTGAAGCAAGCACGGAATCCCCTGTTGTGCAAGAAGAGGAGACGGACAGCGGGGTGAGGTATGAAGTCCCTGAATTCGCGGTTTCCGTCTTTGACAAGGAAGCAGCCGATCACAAAAACGGCGCTTATATCGACCTGTCCAACTCGAACAAGGGCTACGTGGCCGTTTCCGCCGTTTCGGATTCCCGTCTGAAGTTCCAGGTCATCACGGATGTGACGTACAATTACGATCTTTCTTCCGATGGGGAAGTCTCTTTCTTCCCTTTGCAGTCGGGGAATGGGGAATATCTCTTCCGCGTGATGGAGAACATCACCGAGAACCGCTATGCGATCCTCTTTGATATCACCAGGATCATCGATGTCTTCCCTGCTTCTCAGCAGC
>JAEEGF011637720.1_pt1 | contig 13409 bp, 10 predicted proteins | sample 9134171 | NCBI WGS metagenome assembly JAEEGF01 (sample SAMN16246542, study PRJNA631951) | gut metagenome | biome: gut microbiome; feature: rumen; material: AP-attached | host: Bos | place: Iran: Karaj | collected 2018-10
CCTCATCGGTGTCGAGCAATTCTTTGAAGATAGTCGTATTGGGTGTATGACCGATTGCCAGGAAGAAGCCGTCAATCTGAATATCTACCTGTTGCTCATCAGCTTCACCCTTACGTTTTACCAGATGAGCGCCCTCGACGCCATTCTCGCCAAAGAGTCCCAACGTGTTGTGCTCAAAAAGAATCTCAATGTTCTCACGCTCCATCACACGCTGCTGCATAACCTTAGAGGCACGCAGGAAAGGTTTACGGACAATCATATACACCTTCTTGGCCAATCCGCTCAGATAGAGCGCATCCTCGCAGGCTGTATCGCCACCGCCAACTACAGCAACTATTTTCTTTCTGTAGAAGAAGCCGTCGCAGGTAGCACAAGCAGAGACACCTTGTCCGTTGTATTTGCGTTCGTCGTCGAGTCCCAAGTACTTTGCTGAAGCCCCGGTGGCAATAATCACCGTATCAGCCTCCAATTCGCGACCAGCGTCGTCCCAAGCCTTGTAGGGACGAGTGGAAAGGTCGACCTTCACGATTTCTCCGTCGCGAATATCTGTGCCAAAGCGCTCAGCCTGTTCGCGCAGGTCCATCATCATCTGATTACCGTCCACTCCCTGGGGATAACCGGGAAAATTTTCCACTTCGGTAGTCTGCGTGAGCTGACCACCGGGTTGCAAGCCACTATACTCTATGGGTCTGAGATTAGCGCGGCTGGCATAAATAGCAGCGGTATACCCTGCGGGCCCGCTGCCAATAATCAAACATTTTGTATGCTCCATGAGTTATTTTGCAAGTTCTTCCTTGATTTGCTTTTCGATGACTTCAAGTTTCTCAGTAGGCTCAAAGCGGGCAACCACTTGTCCTTTCTTGTTAATAAGGAACTTAGTGAAGTTCCACTTGATGTCGTTCTTCTCCTTATAGTCAGGATCAGCTTTCGACAGCATATCGTCGAGAATATGTGCGATGGGGTGTTCCATATCCCATCCGGCGAAGCCCTTCTGCTCCTGCAGGAAGAGGAACAACGGCTCAGCATCTTCGCCATTCACCTTCACCTTCTTGAAACGGGGGAACTCAGTGCCGAAGTTCAGTTTGCAGAACTCGTGGATGCTCTCGTCAGTACCGGGAGCCTGCTGGCCAAACTGGTTGCAGGGAAAATCAAGAATTTCAAAACCCAGGCTGTGATAGTCTTTATAAAGCTTCTCCATCTCATCATACTGAGGGGTAAAACCACACTTGGTAGCCGTATTGACAATCAGCAGCACCTCGTTGGCATACTCTTTCATTGACACATCCTTACCTTTTCTGTCTTTGACAGAGAAATCATAAATAGTTTTCATTTTGCGTTGTAATAGTTTGTGATAGTATTTTTAAAATCCTCTGCGAAGATACGAAAATTCCTCGTGACCACCAAAGTTTTTAGGATTTTTTATTGTAATCCCCAAAAACTTGGTACGATTTCCTTTTCCACTTTATCCTCAATATCGTCAGGCAAATTACAGAAGAAGTCAATACCAGTCAATTCTTCGAGACGATCGATGGTAATGGCATAGCCACGACGATTGTCATTACTGTGGTCCTCGTTATACTGTTTCACCCAATAAGCCATGCCTTGCCACACATCCCCCTTTCTGCACACTAATGCCATGTAGAAGAAGAGAGGCACAGGGATATGGTCCTTATTGACTCGTGTCGGCTGATGACTGTTGCGATTGATGTATTCAAGGATGTAATCAGGATTGTCGATGGTTCCTCCCTTGCATACATAGAGCGTATCGCCCAGACGGACCCAGTTACGAACGTCTTCCTCCATCTTTTGCCAAAGACCCGCATTGAATTTATTATACTGCGGCTGCATATTAGTGATGAAGAACGTCTGGTAGTTACATTCCACAGCTCTCAGGCGATCGGCAGAAGGACAAATATGCCCATGGTCATAGCCCGAAAACTTATAGGGATCCTCTGCCCACCGATACTGTACTGGTAAATCAGGATCGTTAGGATATTGACATGCCGGCAACAGTGTACCAGTGTTCTCTGCATAATAGCGCGCCACGTTGGATGCCGTGTTGTAATTGACGCTGCTATACAACTGGTAGCAGCTCCAGCGCTGGGAATTCAGTTCAGTATCCCACTCCACACAATAATTCACTCCTTCTTCCTTGGTTTTGCCGTTCAGAATAGCACGATGAACGACGACTACACTGGGGTCGCCTTTCAACTTGGGAAATTCCAAACGATACTGAGCCTCAGCGGGACCAGTGGTATTCTTATTGTTGTTGACATTTGTCGGAGTGGGATTCGGATTAGTCTTTGGCTCGATGCGATTACCTTCATCACCTCCGTCATCGCCGCATGCTGTCAGCAAAAGGCAAGCAGCCAGGAGCATTAGGATTTTTTGAGCTTTCATAATTTGATGGAGTCTGTTAGTTGTTGGTGTTTTATTGGGAAAGCACTTCCGTTTTTAGCTGATAAAGGCGCGACCATAGGCATATGCAACTACCTTGGACGCGCCTTAGATGTCTTGTTCTGTAGCGTGAAATATCTTATTTCTTCGCAGCCTTACCGTAGCGGCTCATGAACTTGTCGACGCGACCAGCGGTGTCGACGAGCTTGCTCTTACCGGTATAGAACGGGTGAGAAGTGCTCGAAATTTCAATCTTTACCACAGGGTAAGTTTCGCCTTCGAACTCTACGGTGTCATTCGTCTTAGCGGTAGAGCGCGAGAGGAACATATCGCCGTTGGACATGTCCTTAAACACGACGGGGCGATAGTTTTCTGGATGAATACCTTTTTTCATTTTTACTTGTTAAATTATGATGTTATTTAATACTTTTTCTGCACTACGCAGTTTTGAGGGTGCAAAGTTACGAAGATTTTTTGAACCTACCAAATATTCACGCTATTTTTTTATTCTGCGAATGTAAAGACCAATTCTTCGAGCGTACAGAGCGACTTCTCCTTGGTGTCAGACTTAAAGACAAGGAAGATGGCGTGTTTGCCCGCAAGCTCGTTTTCTTTAGCTTCCTTTGCGATACCTATCGCCATGTTCCAGGATTTCTTCTCCATGTCGGCCTTCAAGGCTATCTCGCCAATCTTCTTGCCACCCTGCGAGGTCCAAGGACGGTCCATCATAATCTCAATCGTGCCGTCGATGCCCTCGGGGATGAGTCGCAGGAGGAGCATCAGATTCTCCTTCTCTGCCAGTTTTTCGGCATCGAAGTTAAAGTACTTATATCCCACGATGCTGCCGTCAGTGTTGTTTACCACGCGGTTGCCGTTGTTCTTCAAGTCGTAGGGTGCATCGAAATTCGTCTCAGTACCATACGATGCCTCTACATACGAGCCGTAAAACGTGTTGTTGGGCCATTCGTGTACAGCAGGCTTGGGACCCGTCAGCCAGCAGGCAATACCTGCCGAGTGACGCTCGAAGGGATTCAGTCCGTTCAGTGCAAAACCTTCCGAGTTGTATTCACCCTCGCTGATTTCCACCTTGCCGCCAGCACCCTCTTCCACCTTGACGGTGATGGGAGCCACCATAGCCTGGCGGGCATACTCGTCGGTTCCCGTCTGACGGTGGTAGAACACATACCACTGTCCGCCAATCTCACAAATCGAGCCGTGCGTGTTACCATCGGGCACAGCAGAAGCTATCACGTTGCCCTGCTCGTCCTTCTCACGGGCGCGTCCGTCTATAATGGTACCGCCATAAGTCCAGGGGCCCAGCGGCTTGTCGCTATAGGCGTATGCCAGCGTGTAGTTCGACGTAGGCAGCCCGAACTCGCCGTCTTCCGTAAAGCGGCTATATATAAATATGTATTTATCCTTCACCTTGCGGATGCTGGAAGCCTCGAAGAACTTGAAGCGTCCTTCCTGATTACGCCCGCTAATCATGTCCTCGACGATTTCCGTACCAGGCTTCACCGTTGCCATTGTCGTGGGGTCGAATTCTGCGGCATACGAGCGTTCGAAGCCCCAATAGCCATAGACTCGTCCGTCGTCATCAACGAAAACGGCAGGGTCGAACTGCAACACGCCATCCACTTTGTTGGGGTCGTCGGCATTCCAGTTGCACACCTCGAACGGGCCGTCAGGGCGGTCGCTCTTGGCTATCAGTCCGTTGCGATAGCCCGTCTGGTCGTTGGGGAACAGGTAGTAGGTCTTCTTACCCGTACTGTCAGTCATCAGCGTCACGTCAGGAGCGTAGAGCACGTCAGCAGTCCCTGCCGAGTCGAACGGTTCGCCCTTGGCATTCTTGTCTACCACGAGAATCACACCGTCGTAGCGCCACTGGCTCAAATCCTCCACAGGGGCAGACCATACCACCTGGTCGCGACCGCAATACATCGTCTTCAGATTGTCGTGCGAGCCATAGATATAGACACGCTGCTTACCAGGATTGTCCGGATCTTCAAACACATACGGTTCTCCATCGGGAATATGTTCCCACATGGGCAAATAGGGATTTCCCTGCGTGATCGGGTCTATAATCTCCTCCGTCTTCACTGAGCAGGAGGCAAAAAACATGGCGCCGCAGACTATTGCTGCGGTCGCCATATATAAAGATGTATTACTCATTATTTTTTGGTCTTTCCGTTCAACGAATAAATGTAGCTCTGGTTGGCTACCGTCTCAGGGGTATTGCCCTTGTAGTTAACCAGTTTACCACAGATAATCACCTCGTCTTTGGCTGCAGGCTTCGTCCACGAATCATCGCTGTACTTCACATTCTCAAGATACAGCGTGCGGAATACGTAGAACTTGGCATCCTTGTCAGTGCCGTCGTCAGAAAGATAGAACGTGCAGTTTCCATACTGTGTACTGAACTGGTTCTTTTCTGTAATCTCGATGATCTTACCCTTGATGTAGTAGTCCGTCTCGGTGTTTGTATCAGCAGCCAAGGTGGCAACAAACGCATTAGCCTCCTCTGGTGTAAAGGGGTTCTCGAGTGTACCCTTCGTAGCTGTACTACCACTATCTGCCTTCGTCTTTCCGTTCAACGAGTAAATATAGCTCTGGTTGGCTACCGTCTCAGGGGTATTGCCCTTGTAGTTAACCAGCTTACCACAGATAATCACCTCGTCTTTGGCTGCAGGCTTCGTCCACGAATCATCGCTGTACTTCACATTCTCAAGATACAGTGTGCGGAATACGTAGAACTTGTCGTCCTTGTCAGTACCGTCGTCAGAGATATAGAACGTGCAGTTTCCGTACTGTGTACTGAACTGGTTCTTATCCGTTATTTCAATAATCTTGCCCTTGATGTAGTAGTCCTTGTCGGTATTCGTATCAGCAGCCAGCGTTGCGATAAACGCGTTAGCCTCAGCGGGAGTGAAGGGTTTCTCCAGCGAACCGTCGTTGCCGCCTGCGGGAGGATTATCGCCGCCTTCGTTGGTCTTCTTGCCGTTGACGGTCACAATCTGTGCAGCGCTCTTGCCGGCAGTCTCGGGCGTGTTGCCCTTATAGTTCAATACCGGACCATAGACAACAACCTCAGCGCCAGCGGGTACCTTATAGCCGTCAGCCAGCTTCTCGCCGTCAGTACCAGCCACCTGGAATGCCGTGAACACATCCGTTGCATCCTTGGTGTCGCCCAAGGTGAACGTCAGGTTACCATAGCCGCCAGAAACGGTGCCGCCCTTCACGACGATACCCTTGATGTAGTACTTCTCCGTAGAGGCCGTCTCGCCCACTTCCTGACACTTCTTGATAGCAGCAGCGATGTTGAACGGATCGTCCTGTGTACCCTTACCTTTGGTATCTCCAGTGTCTCCACCCGGATCGGGAGTCGTTCCGCCGCCCTTGCCGTTGATGGAGTACACATAAGCGGCGTTACTGACAGTCTCGGGGGTGTTACCCTTGTAGTTGACCACCTTACCGCAGATAATCACCTCGTCGCCCTCCTTGATGTTCGTAGCTGACGGGTCGCTATAGCCTTGACCTCCGAAGTATTTCACACGATAGCAGAGGAACTTGTTGGCACCCTCTTTCGTATCCGAAATCTCGAACGTAGCGTTACCATACTGAGTACCGAAAGCCTCGGTAATCGTAGTTACATAACCCTTGATGTAGACATCCGTTGGCGACTGCACGTCAGCGCCCAGACCAGCGATGAATTCCAGCGCACCTGCCACGTTGTAGGGGTCTGCCAGTGTACCTTTTCCGGAAGGTTCTATGACTACACCGTCATCTGTTTTAGGAGCCACGATTTGTCCGAAAGGAGAGGGGATGTCCTCGCAGCTGGTGAATGTAAGGACCGCTAAGGCCATCACAATCAGATAATTTGCTATTCTTTTCATATCTTTTAGTTTTTATTGTTTCGTTATTGCATGTTTGTTATTTCGTCTGTCCGTTCAGTTTGACGATGTAGCTACCCTGGGCATACTGCGGGGTATTACCCTTGTAGTTGACAATCTTACCGAATACCACCACCTCGTCGCCAGCCTTGATGGCTTGGGCGCCGGCATTGAACTTCACGTTGTTCAGTCCGTAGCCGCGATAGATCTGGAACGTACCTGTCGCACCGTCCGCACGGTCGGAAATCAGATAGGTGGCGTTACCATAGCTGCCGCTGGTGTCGATGTCGCTCACGGCAACCACGATGCCCTTCGTGTAGATATTGTCCTTCGTACCGTCAGCAGGCAGTGCCTTGGTGGCCTGCGATACAGCTGCCACGTTATACGGATCAGCCTCTGTGCCCGATCCGGCAGGTGTCGATACGGGAGCAGGCTCCGTCGTCGACTCGACGATGTCCTTTTCCGTACGCATCATAATCTGCCATGTGTCATTGTAGCGGGCAGCCACACCCGTAATGTCGACACGCGTGGTAGGCAGAAGGCGCTGTGCGAAGTCGGCATAGGTGCTGGTGCGCAGCACGACGTTGCTCAGTCCGCTGATGACGCGGTGTGCGCAACCGCCATACAGGGGCACGCTATTGTCGTTGGGAGCAAACACAGCCTTGCCGTCAGCCTCGGCCAGCGTGACACCCTTCAGCGTAACCAACTTACCGGCATCCTTGGAGAAGTCCAGCGAGTTGAAGTTCCACTTGGCCTCGATGGGCGCTACCATCAGTCCAGGTATTGGCGATAGCAGCTTGTAGTGGTCCTTCCAGATGTATCGGCTCATGCGGCCCACCTGGGGCGTGGCACCCTCCTTGTTCGGATTGGTATAGGTGGTACCAATCTGAGGCTGCTTGCCGTAACCTCCTACGTAGAGTCCCTGCAGTTCTACCAACACCGTCTGTCCCACGGGGAATGCCCCGTAGAGTCCGCTCTGCGAGATGCTGATGACTATTGCTGCGGTATTGTCCTGGATATACAGCGAGCTGTAGATGTTACCACCCTCGTCGTTACCCGTGACAACACCCTTGATCTGCATGGGCTGTGTCACCTGTTTCAAGGTGTTGTTGTTGATCTCGTTACTATAGAGGGCTATCACCTCGGCAATGGTCTTCACATTGGTTTCCTGCAAATACTTGTTGCCGTAGGCCTCCATACCTTTCTCCGATGGAGGTGTATCCCAATCCTTGTCTTGGCACGACGTGGCCAGTCCGAGAACTGCCAGTACAAAGAGAATATATTTCTTGGTTTTCATAATCGTCTGCATAATTTAGAATCTATAACCGATGTTCAGCATACCATTGATTCCGTAGGAGTAGAACTTATACGGGTTGCGGTTGAACTTGTAGACGCGCGTACTGCCTACGTCGCCCGTAGTCGAGTTCACAGAGTAGTTGCTTCGGCTCTGCTCGAAACCGCCCGTCACAATCCTTCTGTTGTTCAGCACGTTGGTCACCGAGAAGTTCACCGATAGCTGTCCCTTCTTCATGCGGATGCTCTTACCGATTGACAGGTCGAGCATGAATCCGCCCCTGCCCTTGGCCTGTTCCACAGCCTGGTCGAGCAGCACCTTCTCACCCGTGGCAGTGGTCTCGAACACCTTTTCTTCAACAATGCCGCTGTTCTCGTACGAACGCTGGCGGTTCAGCAGTGTCGAACCGTAGCGGTACGAGGGCGAATACGACAGATAGATGCGGTCGTAGTAGTTACCCATAACGTCGATGAACCATCCCTTGGCGTTGTAGCTCAGTGTCAGGTTGAGTGCCGTGAGCGGTGTACCAGCCTCGCGCATATTCTTATTATATACTATATCATTGTGGTACGTTCCCTCCGTCGACTTCATGTAGATGACGTTGGCGTTGTTCATGTTCTTGGCTTCGCTGACTGTTCCCAGAGTCTTGATGCTGAACGATGGCGACAGCTTGAACTTCAAGCCCCACTCCAGTCCGTAGTATTCTTTCTGAATGTCCGTCATCGATACGTAGGTGAACGAGCAGGCATCGTCGTCGAAGAACTGCTGCCACTCCGTGGCGTCATTGATGCGGCTGAAGTAACCGCCAATGTTAGCCTTCATCCAGGTCGTCTCATACTGCACGCCGGCCTCGCTCGAGAATACGCGCTCGTTTCTCAGGTTCCTTACGAAGTCGTTGTTCACCTCAGGCGATACGAAAGCCGTCTTGGGAGTCGGTGCACGATATTCGAATCCTACGCCGACGTTCCACGTAATACCATACTTGCTCAACGAATGCGACGTGATGCCCAGCTTGGCACCGCCGTCCAGGAACTTACCGGTCTCGCTCTTGCCGTACGACGTTACGCCGTTGCCCTGGGCCACAGCGATACCGTTCTCCATCTTACCGTCGCGATACATCATCACGCCACCGACGCGGCCTGCCAGGAAGCCCTGGTAGTTGCCCTTGCCGAACTTCAGCGAGCTCCACAGCTGTGCCTTGCGTGTGTGCAGGTCGTAGTCCATGCTGTACTTGTCGCCTTCCTTCAGCTGGGCTGTCGGGTTGCGCATGTCGTAGTACACGTGGGGGTCGCCCATCGGGTAGTTGCCCAGTGCGTAGGTATTGATGTTGCTCACATGGTCTGCGCCCAACAAGTCGTCAATCTTCTGGTAGTTCTGACTGATGTTCGCTGCCAGCTGTAAGCCCACGTTCAGCGTGGTGTTCTTGCCCACCTTGGTGTTCAGCGTCGAAGCCAGCGCCAGGTTGATGTTGTTGTTATACCTGGCTGTCATGAAGTACATGGCGTCGCTGCCTCTCAGGTTGCCCTGCTGGTTGGCGTAGTACAGGCGGTCCCACTGAATCTGGCGGGCCTCCTCGCTACCCGACAGGTAGGTCCAGGCGCGCATAAAGTCGTTGTATCCCGCAGCGGTACGTCCGGCAGCATCCTCCTCATACCACACATCGTAGTAGCTCGACGGCAGGTTCTTCCAGTAGTCGGGCTTGGGGTTCTCACTATTATTATAGTTTAGACGCGTGTTCTTATAATAAGAATAGCGGCCCGTCAGCGCCGTCGTCAGCTTCGTGTCCTGACCAATCTTCCAGTCCCATGTCAGCATGGCCGTGGGGGCAAAGTCGTTCACGACGCGTGCACTGCGCTTCTTGCCGTCCTGGTAACCCCAGTTCGGGTTGTAGAAGTACGTGTTGGCCAACCAGAACATCTCGTCCGTCGACGGACCCTGTGCGGCACGCTCCGTGGGGTTACCCCAGGTGACCAGCGACAGCGAGTGCTTGTCGTTCAGTTTCTTCTCGACGCCCAGGTAGTACGACAGCGAGTTGTAGAACGTGCCCGGCACGTACGCCGTCTCCATGCTGGCCCAGCGGTAACACAGGCTGGCCGACAGTGCCCAGCCGTCAGGGCGCAGACCGGTATTGAACGCATACTGCCCGCGCAGCGTGTAGTTACGGTTGGCGCCGGCAATACCCACGTACTGGCCCGTAGCCATCTTGCTAGGACGGAAGTCGTAGTTGTTCGAACCGCCCATGCCCGGCATGGCGAAGTTGGTAAACTCGAAGGGCAGCGCAGCCTCCCTGCTCCGGTTGGTGATACGGTTCAAACCGCCTACCAGCGAATAGCGGAACTGACCACTCTCCATGTCGTTCATCGATACACCATTGATGTAGATCTCGTTGTACTTTTGGTTAAAAGCACGATAGCGGAAACGAGCGGGACTGAACAGGAAACCTACCGTAGAAGCGTAGATGTTCTGATTCGACGAGATGATGGTCACGTTCTGCGACATATCATCGTCATCGCCCAACTGAGATTCCGTGAAGGTGAAAGCGCTCTCGCCGACATTGTCGTCCTGCGACTCCTCCTGCTTGGGTTGCTCAACCTGTGCAAAGGCCGTCGCGGCGATGAATAGTGCCATCACTGATAATTTCAGTTTTTTCTGCATAAGTCAGTTTTTAGTTAGTAAATCGTTTATTTGCTGCAAAGATAATGAATAAAATGTAAAAAACGCCATTTTTTTGCACTTTTTTAATGGAAAAATTTGATTTTTCAAAAAATATCACTAACTTCGCCACAAAATCTGAAACTATTATGAAAAAACTGTTATCAATTATCGCAGTCATGTTCCTGGTGGGAACCGTGAATGCACAGAGCCAAGAGAGAAAATTCTCAGTTTACGCCATCGGTTTTTATAACCTCGAAAACCTCTTCGACACCTGTCACGACGAAGGTCACAACGACTACGAATACCTTCCCGAGGGCCGCAACAAGTGGACGGGCATGAAGTATAACCACAAACTGCGCAACATGGCCCGCGTGCTGGCCGACATGGGCACAGACCGTCTGCCTGCAGCCATCGGCTGTGCAGCCATCGGCGTCGCCGAGGTCGAGAATGCCAAGTGTCTCACCGACCTCTGCGAGCAGGAGCCTCTGAAGCGCCGCAACATGCAGTTCTGCCACATCGAAGGTCCCGACCAGCGTGGTGTCGACTGCGGACTGATCTACAACCCCGCGTTGTTCACCGTGCGCGACGTCAAGCTCGTACCATATCTCTATGAGCGTCAGGAGGACATCGAGAAGAACCGTGCCACCCGCGGCTTCCTCGTCGTCAGCGGCACACTGGCCGACGAACACCTCACCATCATCGTCAACCACCTGCCCTCGCGCGGTGCCACGTCCTACTACCGTGAGCTCGGCGGACGCCAGCTACGCGTCGTCAAGGACTCCCTGCTCCGCGACGACCCGCAGGTCAAGATCATCATCATGGGCGATATGAACGACGACCCCGCCGACCGCTCCATGTCCGAAGCACTGGGTGCCCGCCGCGAGATTGCCGATGTCGAGGACGGCGGACTCTTCAACCCCTTCTGGAACATCCACGCCAGCGGCACAGGCACGCTGACCTATGCCGGCGCATGGAACCTCTTCGACCAGATCATCCTCTCCAAGTCGCTGCTCAACCCCAAGGGACAGCGCGACTTCTCGACGCTGAAGTATTTCCAGCCGCAGATCTTCCGCCGCGACTACCTGTTCCAGCAGGAGGGCAACTACAAGGGCAACACCCTCCGCACACATGCCGGTGGTGTATGGCTCGACGGATATAGCGACCACCTCCCCACCCTCGTCTACCTCGTGAAGGAGCAGAAATAATTAATTAATAATTAGTAATGAGTAATTAGTAATTGTGATTTGTTCTAAAGACTGAAAAGTTGCAGATGACTTGTCTCGACAACATGGTAATCATAATTACTCATTACTCATTACTCATTACTCATTATTAAAAATGACCATCATTGGAATAGCTGGCGGTACCGGTTCCGGAAAGACCACCGTCGTCAAGAAAATCGCCCAGGCGCTGCCGCCACACTGCGCAGCCGTCGTACCCCTCGACTCGTACTACAACGACACCACGGGCATGACCGACGAAGAGCGCCGGGCCATCAATTTCGACCATCCTGATGCCTTCGACTGGAAACTGCTCACCGAACACATCAAGATGCTCAAAAACGGGCAGTCCATCGAACAGCCCACCTATTCGTACATCATCTCCAACCGACTGCCGGAGACCATCCACGTCGAGCCCAAGCCCGTCATCATTCTCGAGGGTATCATGACGCTCCACTACAAGAAGCTGCGCGACATGATGGATCTGAAAATCTTCGTCGATACCGATGCCGACGTGCGACTCATCCGCAACATCCGTCGCGACGTCGTCGAGCGCGGACGTACCGTCGACATGGTGCTCGAACGCTACGAGCGCGTCCTCAAGCCCATGCACGACCAGTTCATCGAGCCCACCAAGCAGTATGCCGACCTAATCATCCCCTCGGGGGGCGACAACAAGACCGGTATCCACATCCTGCGAACCTACATCGAGGGTATCGTCACCAACGTCTGACGTCCCTGCGTCATCGTCGGTCACTTCTATAGCCTCTGCCACTTCGGCGGAGGCTTCTTCTCTAACTTCTCTAACTTCTGAATTCTTGCGCACGCTGTGAATCTTCAGCGCGTTCACCAGCTCCACCACGCCATACAATATCGAGCACCAGCCCAGCACCAGCAGCGGCAGTTCCGACGACTCCGAAGGTTTCAGCACCACAAACAGCCCCGTCAGCAGAATCACCGACGGCATCACCCAGTATCCCAGGGGAATGCTGCCCAGTCGTCGTGCGGCCACCAGCGCCATCAGCTGCGTCACGCCGCCCAGAATCAGCACCGCCGCCAGCATATACATCAGTCCGTTCACGAAGGCGTTGGGCGACAGCGTCAGCACCAAGCCCAGAATCACACTACCCGCCCCCACTATCGGGAACGTAGGCTGTCCGCCTCTCACCACGCGGCCCTGCTGGTCCGTAATGGTATATTCACCGGCATGTCGCTTCGCCTGCCAGTAGGCTATCAGCGCTATCACACCCGACAACAGAAACAGCGCACCGATGGCCATCGTCAGCCACGTCACACCGTCCTGCGGAAACTTCACCAGCAGCACGCCAATCACAATAGCGCACACCGCCCTGAAAATCGAACTCTGAAATATCTTCATAACTTCTTACCTCTTAATATCCGTATTCACCACCATGCCCTTAAAGGCTAATTCCTTCTGCTCCATAATCTCAGCTTTTATTGGTTGAAAATCAATTTTTGCATCATTTTATTCTGCAAAGATAGTGCAAAATTTCGATTAAGCGAAGGAAATGAGAAAATATTTTTATTTCTGAGCGTGAGAAAGTTGATTAAATCGAACGAAAAACCATATAAATTACCCCAAAAAGTCACTCATCAACAGCATGTTTTGTTTAAAACACATGACAAAATCCAGCAAAAGTTCTCGATGAAATGGGGATTTTTGCAACTTACAGGCACACAATTTTTATAACTGAACGATGGCAGATGGCAGATGGCAGTTCCCTCAGCGAGGGGGTAAAAGGGGAAAGAAAAAGTTTATTATATTATATAATATATATATTATATATATAATACTATCTTTTGTAAGAAATTTTCACATCGAAGTAATTTGCTCGCCAAAAAAACTGTCATCTGTCATCTGTCATCAACTTTGCCGTTTTTGATCCTCAAAAAGGCCGAATTTAATCTACTACTACTAAACGCTCGATCGAA
>JAEEGF010750575.1_pt1 | contig 13408 bp, 12 predicted proteins | sample 9134171 | NCBI WGS metagenome assembly JAEEGF01 (sample SAMN16246542, study PRJNA631951) | gut metagenome | biome: gut microbiome; feature: rumen; material: AP-attached | host: Bos | place: Iran: Karaj | collected 2018-10
TTTGTTTTGTCTCAGGCGCAGACGATTGGGTTTGTCCTACTGATAAGACTGCGGAATACTATGAGGCAATAACAGCTCCACAGAAGCAGATGTATGTGATTGATGGGTGTGGCCATGATGCACATCAGGCTAATCCAGAAGAATTTGGTGCTGACGTAAAAGAATTTTTGGATTCAATAATAGAAATAGATTTGAATAAATAAAGGAGTAAGAAAATGCTTGGAGTATATCTGAGTGGTACCGGAAATACGAAGCACTGTGTGGAGATGTTGGTGAATTTACTCGACAATGAGGCACAATGTATTCCGCTAGAGAATCCCCAGATAATGGGTTTATTGGTGAATGAGGAGACAATTATTCTAGGATATCCTACACAGTTTTCTAATGCACCCTTTATGGTAAGGGATTTTATAAAAAAGAATAATGATATTTGGAGAGGTAAAAAAGTATTTTGCATTAATACAATGGGTTTGTTCAGTGGTGATGGAACTGGATGCACAGCAAGATTACTAAAGAAATATGGAGCAGTAATACTTGGTGGAGTGCAAATAAAAATGCCGGATTCTGTTTGTGACAGTAAACTATTAAAAAAGAGTATTGAAGAAAACAAGGCAATTGTTAAAGCTGCGGATGCTCGTATAGAACAAATTGCTGAACAAATACAACAAGGTATATACCCACAGGAGGGATTATCTTTTCTTTCACACTTAAAGGGACTGTTTGGCCAGAGGCTATGGTTTTACCATAAAACGACTGGATATACAGATAAACTAAAAATAAGTGATAATTGTATTGGATGTGGACTTTGTAGCAGAGAATGCCCAATGGAAAATATTGAGATAAAAAATGGAAGAGCAGTCTCTAGCAATAAATGTACCATGTGCTATCGCTGCATAAGTTTATGCCCTCAACAGGCTATTACTCTTTTAGGCGATACCGTTAAGGAGCAATGCCGCTATAGTAAGTATATTTAAGTAGAAATATTACTACTAGATGAACTGCTGTTGTGATACTACAATCAAGGAGTCCATCCTGTGGTGTTAATACTATTTATGATGGGACTTTTTCAGGAAATCTAATACCTGGAAATGGCGTGTTTGTTGAGCTTCTCAAGCAAAATGGAATAAAAGTAGTAGATGTGGCTGATTTACAGAAATGGGGGCAATAATGGTTTTACTGGTTATTGATGTACAAAAAGGAATAACAGACGAAAGATTATACAATTATCAGGAGTTTATAGATAACACAACAAGGCTGATACAGACAGCACGAGAGAATGATGTAGAGGTCATTTATGTACAGCATGACGATGGCCCAGGTTCAGGTTTCTCTGCAGGTGATGAGGACTATGAAATTGCAGATCAGGTTGCGCCAATAGGAAAAGAGCGTATTTTTACCAAAACAGTGAATAGCTGCTTTGGTAATCCAGACTTTGTATCTTATTTACAGCAGACTGGCACAAGGGAACTTATGATAGTGGGTCTCCAGACCAACTTCTGCATAGATGCCACAGTAAAGTCTGCTTTTGATAGAGGCTATAAGGTTATTGTTCCAGCTGGATGCAACTCTACATTTGATAATAACTACATGAATGCGGAGACTACCTATAGATATTATAACGAGATGATGTGGCCGGAGAGGTTTGCAAGATGTGTATCTATTGAGGAAGCGGAGCAATTGTTAATACAGCTGAAACATTGAAAAATTACTTTTCGAGTGATTATCTTTCAAAAAAAATTGATTTAATGTTGCAGATGCAAGTATCTAATCCAATAAATGCAATAGGAATGGCAAAGGAATTAATTGAAAGCTGCTGTAAAACTATCTTAGATGAAAAGGGGATTACATACTCTAAAAATGACGATGTTCCACAATTAGCAGATAAGAACGCTCTTCTTATAGCGTTTTTTCTGGATTTTATGGTTACTCATGATACTCCTTAAGTAATAAAATGCAGAACTTATTATAGCACTCTTAGGACTTTCTATAATCGATGAATTGTGTGGAGCGTATCTATTAAGTGAGAACAGTATCTTAAAAAGCGATAAATAACACCTCTAAATGGAGGCGTTTATAGATCTAATAGTTTTTGTAAACAGAATCATTGTTCCCGGAATTAAACATAAGGATGCTAGCAATTGGTTTATCTTACTAGGAGATACGTCATGTTGGTGATATTTGTTATGCCGGATTGAAGAGGTGGTTCAGTGTTGAAGAATGTAAATCTTTGAAACTATTTGAAGACATTCATCCTAGTAGATTATCAGAGAAAGTAATGAAAAGCCTTGGTGCGTAAATTATTGTTTCATAGCTTTACACATATTTTATTTACTTTTAAAGTCTCCCATTTTCACTTTCTATTTCATAAATACCACAGGACTTTTTCTAAGTTTCGCGTTATAGCTTTCGTTTCAAAGATAGATATCCCGTTTCGATTTGTACGTGCTTTTTTATACTCTCTTTTCTGAATTTCTAATAAAACCACGACATTGTGTGATATGGTTTTTGTTTTATACTGATATATATGGAGATGTCACTTATGCAGGAAAGTCGATTATTTAAAATTGTATATTATTTGCTTGATAAAGGGAAAGCCACAGCTCCAGAGTTGGCAGAAAAGTTTGAGGTTTCGGTTAGAACAATTTTTAGAGATATTGATGCCCTTAGCGAAGCAGGTATTCCAATCTATGCGGAAACAGGGTGTAAAGGTGGCATTTGTTTAATGAATGATTTTGTTTTAGACAAAGCCGTTTTGTCCGAAAAAGAAAAGCAAGAGATATTAGCAGCGTTACAAAGTTTGTCCGTAATAGGAAATGTCTATGAGGATGCTACGCTTGTAAAGTTGTCTGCACTTTTTAATACTCGTTCTGAAACATGGTTTGAGGTAGATTTTTCAAGGTGGGAAACCAAAACAGAAGATAATGAAAAATTTGAAACGCTAAAAACGGCGGTCATCCATCATAAATCTGTGGAAATTTCCTATGCAAGTGGCGATGGTCAGTACAGCAAAAGAAAAGTACAACCGCTAAAATTGTACTACAAAACAAATGCATGGTATTTAAAAGCATTTTGCACCGAAAGACATGACTTTCGTATGTTTAAGCTAAATCGGATTTTAAGTATTAAACTTTTGAACGAGGATTTTATCCCCACATCATTCCCGGAAGTTCAGAAAATGCCGTCACAGACTTATGGGAAAGCTGTTCTTCGTTTTTCCAAAGAAGTAGCCTTTCGTGTTTATGACGAATTTAGTAGCAGCCAAGTGATTAGGCAAGATGATGGATATTTGCTTGTCACGGCTGAAATGACAAGAGAACCGTGGCTTATCGGTGGATTGCTTTCATTTGGTACTCAGGTTGAGGTGATAGAGCCTGTGTATTTGAAAACACAGTTAGCGGAAAAAGCAAAAGAAATTTATGAAATGAATAAAGCATGACATAAGGTGTCAGTATTTATACGATATAGTATCTTTCATAAGTAAAAGAAAATAAATAGACGAGAAAGGAAATACTTATGAAGATATTGATTATTAATGGTTCACCATACAAGGAGAACAGCACCACATTAAAAATAACAAGAGCTTTTATGGAGGGGCTGAACGAGACTGCGGAGATTGTACATACGATTGATTTGGACATAAATCCGTGTCGTGCCTGTTATGCCTGCTGGGTGAAAACAAATGGCAAATGTGTACAAAATGATGAGGCAATCGCTGTCCTTAATAAAATCCGTGAAGCTGATTTAGTAATATGGTCAATTCCATTATATTGCTACTCTGCTCCCTCGCACTGTAAAGCCCTCATGGACAGAACCGTTTGCTTTAACTCAGCAGAAATGTATTTGGGGGATGATGAACGTACACACCACTATGGATATGAAGATGGTTCTAAAAAAACAGTGTTGATTTCCTCTGGTGGTTTGCCCGATGTAAAAGGAAACTTTGATGGACTGGTCTTTCAACTAAAGCGTATGTTTGGCGAAAATACCGCTACAATCTTATGTGCAGAAGCAGGATTGTTTTTATCCCCTGAAACAGAACCCTTGACACTACCTTACCTTGAAGCTGCAAAAAAGGCAGGAACAGAATATAAAGCAACAGGTCTGATTTCTAAAGATACACAGATGATATTAGATGCTCCAATGATACCAACAGATATATATATTGCAAATGTAAATGCTACCTTCTCTGCAATGAAAGAAAAGAACTAAATTTACGATACTGTTGATAAGAGCAAAATGATAGATACAAAACCATCTGCCCTAACAAGTAAAATAAAAAAAGGGAGATACACAGATGTTTGTGCTATCTCCCATGTTGATTTAAGTGTCATATCAAGGCTCATTCAATCGTGGTAAATTCGTGGTAAAATGAGTGTTTTCCTATACTTCAAAGTGCTTGAAAGTATAGTGTTTATGTGAATAATCAAAAAAAAGCTGCATATGAATTTGCTAAAAAGATAGGAATAGAATCGGCAGAATCAGACAAATATGTTGAGAAGATTCCAGTATTTTCGGAAATGCTGACAGATAAAATATAGGAGAATGAAAAATGCATTTAGAAACAGAAAGATTGTTAATTCGAGATTTTGAGAGCTATGATGAAAGCCAACTAAGAAAAATAATATGGCAAGAAAATGTAGTGCGATTTATGAAGGACTGGTCAGAGAATAGTTTGGTTCCAGGAAGATTAAGTGGATACATCGAGTGGCTCAAGACCCAAAGTGACTCTACAGATGTTTATGAAAATAAAAGATATGCTGTTGTTTTAAAAGAAAATAATATGCTTATTGGTATGGTTGGAATGGGCATTGAAGAAAACCTGAATGAGGTTGAGATGGCATATTTTATAGATGAAGATTATAGGGGATTGGGATATGCTCCAGAAGCGCTCAAATGTCTTTGCGACTGGTGTCTTTCAGTTTCAGATATTCATTATTTGATACTTACTATTGACTGCGAAAACCAAGCATCAAGTAAAGTGGCAGAAAAATCTGGATTTGAATTGTTTGAAAAGAGAACACCTATCAATCATAAGCAGCCTAATATGGTTAGTGATAGCTACTACTATTATAGAAAGTATAAGGATTAGACAAATTGCAATTTAATCGGGGTATGCTTCATAATGGGCATACCCCATTTTTAGAGCTATAAAAGTTTATAGGAAATAGTTGATTGCTTTTACATGATCTTTCGCATACAAATTCTTTAAAACGCAGTATTTCCCCCTAGAACTTCCCCATTTCGGGTGTATGGTTTAGCCATCAAACCAAAGGAGAAGTACAGATGGCACTAAAAGATTTCGAGAATAAAACCTTAAGACGACGGAAGACCGCAAAGCGGATCCGTCGTTTTTTAACGGCACACCCAAAGGTGCTTCGAAACATTCTTATCCTAACGGCAGTTCTTGCCGCCTTTATTAACGGCCTGCTTACCATGGGCATCCGGTCCTTTACCGCAGGGGTGGATACGTCCTTTCACCTGCTTCGTATCTTTGCATACGGAACACTTTATAGTGGGGCCTTCCCAAGATTTCTTATCTTTTGGCTCATGTTTAGTGTTCTTGCAACCTATCATGGCGTCCAATACCTTTGTTCCATTGAAAAAATTGATGATAGAGACTTCGTTGTAGCGGATACCGGAGAGTTTGGCACCAGTCACTTTATGGATGCTACCGAACAGCAAAAGATTCTAAAGCTAAACGATGAGGTAGACTGGTTATATCAGCCGTGAAGAACTCTACTGCGAGTATGATGGGCACACATACAAGCCAGAACCAAAAGAGGATTTAGTTCATAGCGAGATAAGTCTACCAGAGAATGCACCAGAAGAATACAAAGATAGAGCCATCCTTTGGAACTCGGTAATGATGCACTCAAAATAAATGAGTATTATGAGCGATGAATGAAATGTCCGTTATTGTAAAAGCTTTTCTGATGTGTTATATTTTAACGATCTTGAGGTCGCAGCCACTTGAGGACGCAAATTGCGACCTCAAGTTAATGTAAGTAGGAGAATAGAAATATGGCATCTGAAAAGAATAAAACTGCTGTACTACAAGTTAATACAGCAATTCAAGATTCTAATGAGATTCAAAACAAAATATATACAATACGAAATCAGCAGGTTATGTTAGATAGTGACCTGGCTTTAATGTATCAAGTTGAGACAAAGCGATTAAATGAGCGTGTAAAGCGTAACATTGCAAGATTCCCAGAGAATTTTTGCTTTCAATTAACAAAGGATGAATATGATAACTTGAGGTCGCAAATTGCGACCTCAAGTGAAGAGTATGGTGGACGTAGATATTTACCATATGTTTTCACGGAGCAAGGAATTGCAATGCTTTCAGCAGTACTGAATAGTGAAACGGCTATAAATGTAAGCATAAAGATAATGAATGCATTTGTGGAAATGCGCCGTTTCATGGCAAGTAATGCAATGTTGTTTGAACGCATCAGTGCAGTTGAGCTTAAACAGCTAGAGTTTCAAAAAAAGACAGAAGAAAAATTTGATGAGGTCTTTGAGTATATTTCTGACCATGCTGAATCTGAACAAAAGATTTTTTTCGATGGTCAGATATATGATGCATTTAGTTTGATAGCTTCGATTATTCAAAAGGCGACAAAATCTATTGATTTGGTTGACGGGTATGTTGATGTAGTGACGCTGAACCTTTTGGCAAAGAAGAAAAAGGGCGTTGGTGTTAAGGTTTATACTTTTCCAAAAACAAATCTTAGTCAAACAGATATAAAGAATTTTAATGCTCAGTATCCAAAGCTTGAAGTAAAAATGACAAATGCTTTTCATGATAGATTTATGGTTTTAGATGATAAAACTGTTTATCATATAGGAGCTTCAATAAAGGATGCTGGCAAGAAGTGCTTTGGCATTACACTGATACAAGACGATACAATGGCTAATGACCTTATTAGTAGACTCAAAATAATAAAATAGTTGCATTTAATAAATGCGAAAGCAACACAATAAGCAAAGTTGTCTTGCAATTTGCCGCACTGCCATTTATAATGTATGTAGGAGTATTGTCTAGTGAACCTATGGCACGGAAGCCGTTATGTATTTCAAAGGAGTGATACTATGACAAGTTGGAATAATATCAATGTAGGCAGCCTCTTCGGCACCCAGAGCGGAATTGGCGGAATGCTATCTGACTATAATACCATTCGAAGCGGAAGCTATAAGAAGCTGTTGAAGTCTTATTATGGCAGTGCGGAAAAATTATCCGGCACCTCTACCGCGAAAACATCCAATGTCATCGACCAGATATTAGAAGAGAAGCGCAATCCCAAGGTGTCTGCAGAGCAGACCAAGACCAATGCCCTGTTGGATTCTTCTGTGAGCAATCTGAAGAGCTCTCTTGGCACCTTGTCCAAAGAGAAATCTTATGAAGATCCGGCGGAGGTAAAGAGTGCGCTGAAGAACTTCGTGACCGCATATAACGGTGCCATTGAGAATTCTAAGAAGTCCACGAATCATGCCATTTCATCGAACCTGGCAGCTGCCAAGGAAGTGGTGGAAGAGCATGCCGATGAGCTAAAAGAAATCGGAATCAGCCTTGGCAAGGATGGTAAGTTGACCTTGGATACCAAGAAGTTAGAAACCTTGGACACCACCAAGGTAAAGAACCTTTTCGATACCAAGGATGCCTTGGGATTCGGATCCAAGCTGAATTCCAGAATCAGCCGTGCTTCCTATTACACCACCGGAAGTACAACAGCGGCCAAGAATGATACCAACACTGTTTTGAATGAGACGAAGACCTCTGCGAAGGATTTGAAGTCTTCCATTGATGCGGTATTAGCAGAGGACCTCTTTGATAAGAGTGGAGATGTGATTACCTCCACCGTCAAAGATTTTATCAAGAACTATAACGATACCATTACCTCGGCGAAGAATAGCATCAATTCCGGTGTGGCATCCAACCTAAACAGCTTGATGTCCAAGACCAACGCCAATGCAACGGAGCTTGGAACCATCGGAATCGGCGTGTCCTATGACGGTAAGCTGAGTATGGATGAGGCGAAGTTCGGTGATTCCGACAGTGGCATTGCCAAGTATGTGCTTCAGAATTATGCCAAGTCCATCCAGACCAATGCATCCCTGGTGAACTTCTATGCAAGCTCCCAGAGCAATGCATCTACCGGATATAATGCATCCGGCGCATATTCACCAAATGATTTGGTATCGAATATGTATAATTCTATTGGATAAAAAGTAAAAAAGAAATGCCAACGGGTTCGCCCGTTGGCATTTTTATGTTGCAATGATTATTCTGCTCTCGGTAATTGCCAGCGGAAGGTGGCTGCTAAGATACGAAGAACAACCACAACTCCGGTTCCGGAGAACATTGCCGGCACCATTCCTACGGCATCCCACATGAAGGAACAAACCAGTGCGCCAATGATAGAAGCGCATGCATAGAAATGCTTCACGAAAATATATGGGGTGTTACCTGCCATAATGTCACGCATGGCACCACCGCCCACACCGGTGACAGTTCCGACGAATACCAGAAGGAACAATCCGTGGTCCGGAACTGCTTCGTAAGCGGTTGCAATTCCAACAACGGTAAAAATTCCAAGTCCAATGGAATCCATGAATAATAGGAATCCCTGGAAGTATTTGTTGTCTTCCATGACTTTCTCGCGTACCGGCGGTAAGAAAATAAGGAAGGCTACAACAATGGACAGCAGGGAATAAATCGGATTCACGAAGGCCTGTGCCGGGGTGTTGCCGATGACAATATCACGCAATACACCACCACCTACGCCGGTGGTAAGACCTAGAATCATAACGCCCAGGATATCCATTTTTTTCTCAATGGCCACAATCGCTCCGGAAATGGAAAAGGCGATAGTGCCAATAATCTCAAATATAAAAATAACGGTAGAAATCACAGCGGTTTCCTCCACAAAAAAGTAAGAATCAGTCACTATGAATCTTTTTTCTTTCCCGTGAGTTATCTCACGCACACGATTATAGCATAGCCGTTATGCTTCCTCTACTCATTTATCATGCAAAATGCTACAATTATTGTAGTTTGATTTCAAAAGGGGGGAGTTCGAATGGCAAATCAACCTAGATCCAGAGAAAAACATGTAACCGGCGGTGGTGCCGGTGTTCATAGAAGAGGAAGCGGCTTAGGCAGCGGCCCGGTGGGAAGTGGAAGTTTCCATGGTGGCGGAAGTGGTGGTAACAGCGGTGGCAGTGGCCCAAATCGTTCTTCCGGTGGCGGTTCTATGATAAAACTAATCATCCTGATTCTACTGTTAGTCTTCGGCGGAGGCGGTGGACTTAGTACCTTGCTTCTTGGTGGAAGCGATCCTTTATCCACGACGCCAAGCACAAGTACATCCCAGAGTACATCCGGGGATATGACAGGTACCTTGTTGTCGGCCTTACTTGGCGGAGGTGGCGTTACCGGTGCTTCTTCTCCGTGGGGCCAAGACCGCAATACCGGTGTGTTAGATACCTCCGTAGACCCATCTGCCAGAGAGCGTTATACCACAATCAAGGGTGATGGAACAGATCAGATTACCCTGATGGTGTATATGTGCGGAACGGACCTTGAGTCCAGAAGCGGCATGGCCACCAATGATTTGATGGAGATGACCAAGGCAACCTTGTCGGATAACATCAATCTCATTGTATTCACCGGTGGATGTAACGGTTGGAAAAACAACGTGGTCTCCAGCCAGTATAACCAGATTTATCAGGTGAAAAACGGTGGTTTGCAGTTATTAGAGAAGAATGCCGGAACCAAGGCTATGACCGACCCAAGCAACCTGTCTTCCTTTATTCAGTACTGCAGCAAGAATTATCCGGCCAATCGAAATATGCTGATCTTCTGGGATCACGGCGGTGGCTCCATCTCCGGATACGGATACGATGAGAAAAACCAGAGCGCCGGCTCTATGAACTTAAGCGGTATTCATCGTGCCTTAACGGATGGTGGTGTGAAGTTCGATTTTATCGGATTTGATGCCTGCCTGATGGCAACGGTAGAGACGGACCTGATGGCAGCGAATCATGCGGATTACATGATTGCATCGGAAGAGACGGAACCGGGCATCGGTTGGTATTATACCAACTGGCTAACCGCATTGGCGAAGAATCCATCCATGCCAACCATTGAGATTGGCAAGAATATCGTGGATGACTTCGTAAAAGAATGCAATAACAAGTGCCAGGGCCAGAAGACTACCCTGTCCGTTGTGGATTTGGCAGAATTGGAAGCGACCATTCCGGATGACTTCAAGGCTTTTGCAACCAGCACCAAGGATTTGATTGAGCAGGATAACTACCAGGTGGTGTCCGATGCCAGAAGTCATGCCAGAGAATTTGCAACCTCTTCCCGCATCGACCAGATTGACCTGGTGGATTTTGCCAAGGGGCTGCATACACCGGAAGGAGAGGCACTTGCCAAGGCATTACTTGGTGCGGTGAAGTACAATCAGACCGCATCTACCATGACAAACGCCTATGGTATTTCCGTATACTTCCCGTACAGCAAGACGGCTAAGGTAGAACAGGCAGCCGGCACCTACGATGCCATCGGTATGGATGATGAATATGCCGACTGTATTCGTGCTTTTGCCAAGGTAGAGACCGGTGCCCAGATGAGTACGGCAGGCTCCTATAATTCACCGTTGATGTTCTTATTGGGTGAAGCCTTAGGCGGCAGATCCATGGATGTTCCGGAGGGCATGTTTGATCCGACGGGACTTTTGTGGGAGCATGACGGAGATAAGTCTTACATGCATTTATCGGCCCAGCAGTGGCAGTTGGTGCACGGTGTGGATCTGGCCATGTATTATGATGATGGGGCCGGATATGTGGACTTGGGAGAGGATAACCTCTTTGATATTGATGAGAACGGCAATCTGATTGCAGATGTGGATGGAACCTGGCTATCCATTAATGGACAGCCGGTAGCCTACTATCACACCGATACCTTGGATGATGGTGAGAATTATACCATCACCGGATATGTGCCGGCGGTGTTGAATGGGGATACAGCGGTGAAGCTGATCTTAATCTTCGATAATGACCATCCATACGGATATATTGCAGGTGCAAGACGTAACTACAAGGATGGGGAGACCGAGACTGAGGCCAGAGGCTTAATCGATTTACAGCCGGGAGATACCTTGGACTTCACCTGCGATTATTATTCTTATGATGGAACGTATCAGGATTCCTACTACTTAGGTGAGCAGATGACAGTCACCGAGAACATGGAGATTAGCAACACCGATGTAGGGGAGAACTACATTGCGTTGTATAAGTTTACGGATATTTATAACCAGCCGTATTATACGGAACCGGTAAAGAAATAAAGCAAAGGGCAAGCTCATTTTTGCTTGCCCTTTCTTTTATGCGACATCAAATTGCATCTGATAGTATTTGGCGTAGATGCCGTCCAATTTCATTAGTTCTTTATGGGTACCCCGCTCGCGAATACCGTCACTGTCTAAAACAATAATCTCATCGGCTCCGAGAATGGTGGAGAGGCGATGTGCAATGGTAATTGTTGTTCTTCCAACAGATAATCGATCCAGGCTTTCCTGGATAAAACGTTCACTCTCGTTGTCGAGGGCGCTAGTTGCTTCATCCAGAATCAGGATTGGAGGATTCTTCAGGAAGACACGGGCAATAGCAATACGCTGCTTCTGTCCTCCGGAGAGCCTTGTGCCGCGTTCGCCAACCTCCGTATCAAATCCATTGGGCAGTCCGTTGATGAAGTCTAATAGGTCTGCGTTCTTGGCTGCCTCGTAAATCTCTGCATCCGTAGCGTCCGGTTTGCCGTAGGCAATGTTCTCTCGGATGGTTCCGTTGAAGAGATACACATCCTGCTGTACGATGCCGATGTAGGAACGCAGGGACTTCTGGGTGACGGTGCGAATATCAACCCCGTCGATACATACAGATCCGCCGGTTACATCGTAGAATCTTGGCAGCAGGGCACACAGGGTGGTCTTACCGCCGCCGGAAGGACCGACGATGGCAATGGACTTGCCGGCATCTACATGGAAATTAATATGTTCCAACACAGCTTCTTCCTCTTCATAGGAGAAGCACACGTCCTTATAATCAATGACGCCCTTGACGTCTGTTAGTTCACCGGCATCCGGTGCATCCTCAATCTCCGGAACGGTATCAATCACGTCGATGAAGCGCTCAAATCCCGCCAAGCCCTTCTGAAGCTGCTCGGTAAACTCTACCAGAACATTTACCGGATTAATGAAGATATTGATGTATAAGGCATAGATGGCCAGCTCTTCGCCGGAGAGCTGACCCTTGGCAATGAAGAATCCGCCGGCAATGAGGACCGTGACATACATCAGTCCCTGGAACATACGGGTTCCGGAGAAAAATAAGGCCATCTGGATGTAGTTGGCTTTTTTGGAATCCAAGAAGGCCAGATTACTTTTATCGAATTTTTTCTGCTCAATCTCTTCCCCGGTAAAAGACTTCACCACGCGAATACCACCTAAGGTATCCTGCAAGGAGGAGTTGATGCCGGCGATTTTCTTCCGGTTATCGGCGAAGGTGGCACGCATTTTGCCATTCTGAAGCACGGAAAAGACTGCCATCAGAATAACAACAGCCACTAAACACAGGGTCATAGGAACATTGATCATCAGAAGGAAAATCAAGGAGCCGATAATGCTGACCACTGAGATAAAAATATTTTCCGGACCGTGGTGGGCCAACTCGGAAATATCGAAAAGGTCGGAGACGAGCTTGCTCATCATCTCGCCTGTGTTGTGGGTGTCATAATAGGAAAAAGACAGACTCTCGAACCGGTCGAAGAGCTGGCGGCGCATGGTGGATTCCATGCGGGCCCCCATCATGTGTCCCTGGTAACTCATGTAGTATTTGCAGGCGCTTCGGATGATGTACATCACAATAAGAAGGGCGGCCAGTAGTCCAAGCTTGCTTAGGATCACTTCCGGCGCCTGAAGAAACAGAGTTCCCCGCAGGAAACGTAACAGCTGCGGGAAGACCAAATCAATGGCGGACATGATGGATGCGGCGATTAAATCCAGGATAAATACGCCGATGTAGGGCTTGTAATAGGGGATGAGTCGTTTGATTAGTTTCATGAAATACCTCGTAAAAATTGTTTGCAATCTTTTCCTACTATCATACGAAAAACTACGTGGACACTCAATAGAAATTTGCAAAAACAGATGCTCCTTTCCGTGGGTTGCGAGGAAGCGCCGTCCTCGATACAATAGAGAAGGAATATATGTTATGAATCAAGGGAGGATTTATGGCAAGAACAAAGAGTAAAAGTAAGAAAGATGTGCGTCGTCGCGTCTTTTTGATTGATTTTGAAAATGTGAAAAGCGCCGGATTGAATGGAATCCTAGGACTGACCGAA
>JAEEGF011427897.1_pt1 | contig 13407 bp, 2 predicted proteins | sample 9134171 | NCBI WGS metagenome assembly JAEEGF01 (sample SAMN16246542, study PRJNA631951) | gut metagenome | biome: gut microbiome; feature: rumen; material: AP-attached | host: Bos | place: Iran: Karaj | collected 2018-10
AGGAGATATCTCTTTTTTGTGGTGGATAAGATGGCCTGAATTCTTGAACGACAGTGCCATCGGGTTGGATCAGTGCAAGATATCCACCTTCTTTTGACAGGTTGAAATTCGTGAAGTATTCACCATTGATACAGGATTCTTGTGCATCATTATCGCAATATACAATGAGAAAACCGTATCCATCAATGACAGCATTGTCCGGAAATTGCCATGGATTCTGATTTTTATCTGAATTTGACAGAGACCAGCCGGTCAGCTGAACGGGATTTTCCGACTGATTGAAAAGCTCGATCCAATCACTGTGTTTGCCTAGTGAGTTTTTTATACCGGAACCATTTGAAGCTAGTATTTCATTGATCCTGACAGTTTGTTGCGGCCGAGTCGTATCAATCGAATAATGCCACACAGTCGATGGAATAATAAGCTGATTTTGAAAAGGGGATAGATCATAGATCTTTGCTTCTGCATCCCAGCTTAGTTCTATCGTGCCGTCCTTGTTCTGCTCGGGGAGACGGAAAATGAATTGAGTGTTGTTGATGTTTTTGACTTCATCGACATGTACGCCATTGCAGAGTAAAATATCAGCGATGTCACCATTGACCGGCTCACTGAAACAAATCGTTACAAGAGCACCGTCCGCGATGACATTGCCGCTTGGGGGGTAGAAATTATTGATTTCCGGAGGTGTAAGATCATCATCGTATTCCGCCGTCAGCTTTAGATTGATAGCAAAGTCCGGACTTGTCCCAATCCCGATATTAAACGCGTGTACAGCGATAAGATTATCAGAGTCTGTATTCAAAAGAGAGCAGTATTTGCTCAAGTCGTATGTTTTCCAAACAGGAGAGTCAACGATTACACAAGCAGTATCATTGTGTTTTTTATCTCCATCGGTCATGTTGAAGCGAGCGACTTCAGTATTATTGATCCAGATGATATATCCATCATCGGAGAATGCTCTTAATTTCAGTTTGCTATAGACACCGTGTTTTACAGAGAATTTTTTCCGCATGTAGATGCTGGAATATTTAAAGGTCATATCATCAAGAAGTGTTCCGCCTTCCAGACCATCTACCCCGTAATAAAAAGGGGTTTTTCCACTTGAAAAAGATTTTTCGTCAAATGAAAATTCATTCCAGTTTTCAGCCGGCTCAATAGTACCCTTTAAATATTTCCATCCATTGCAGTTTTCATCTATAAGAGTTACATCTTCCCCATAGGTGCTAATAACTAATAAAAAGATATTTGCAATTATTAATGTTTTTATGAAATATTTTATATCCATAACTTAGATTTGCTTTATTTCACATCAGAACGAATTCGATAAAAGACTTTTTCTCCATCGCGAGGCAGGGTGACAAGATGGTTGATGGTCGTGCCCTGGACGGGTTCCCATGTTTGCATATCTTCGGATTTTTCAATCACAAAATGACTCCCGGCAACGATACGGAAACTGATTTTCTCTGCATCAACAGTAAGTGTTTCAGCAATGATCTTTGGCTGTGAATAGGCCGGGTACCAGGAGGGTGTCCCATCTAAAAAGGAGGGTGACCAATTCTCCGGCAGGCTCATCGTTTCCTCATCAGCGAAAGGCTCGTTCAATTCGATGCTGTATCCTCCGCGGTCTGTTTCCGGATACCATTTATTGGAATATGTGATTTCTTGGATCAGTGCGCCTTCAGGTGTCAGCAGGCGGATCGTTTCGCCTTTGCGCGCGAGATTGCCGGAGTAGTTTCCCAGCGCGATGATGGAGGAGTCTTTATACCGTGTTTCAAAAATAGATTTGTTTTTAGTCAGCACGAGACTCTTTTTGGGCGGCAGGATATGATCTGGGAAAGTAAAGGTGATGCCTTCGGTGATCTGTATGTTTTCCAGTTGGATGGCATTGGTTCCGCAGTTGGTCAGTTCCAGCCAGGCATAATTATCCAGATCATCGTTGATGTCATTTTCATAAGCGGCAGGTGCGAACATGATCTCTGTGATCCGCAAAGATGAGTAATCACCGAGTGGATCTCCGTTGTAGTCCATACTGGAAATCAATTCACCGGTTTTATCATAAAGTTCAAGACTTGTACTCGGATTTTCAGTATCGATTTTGTAGGGACCAACAGCGAAAAGTCTGAATTCACTTGTGGGAAAGAATTTTCGTTCACGGAAGGCTTTCAGATCCGCGGCAACGTAAATAACATTCTCCGGCAGTAACACAGTACCGGGATCAAAATCGTATTGCATCATTCCGCGCAATTTCCAGTGACTGATGTCGATGGGATAGGCGCCGCTGTTTACCAGACGGATATATGCTTCGGAGGCTTTTCCCACGAGGGTGGATGGAACGATCTCAAGGATCTTGATATTCTTTCTGCAGTCCTCTTCCGGGACAGGATACGACTCCATATATTTTTGGATAGTGGCGATCCGCTGTGGGAGATAGGTGTCCCGGATACGCTCGAATTCCCCTCTGGGTGTTGTGGAGAATATCGGGTTGGGCCATTTTTTCTCATCCAAAGTCATATCGGTGATTTCAAATTCCTCAGGATCCATCAAATCCTGTTTTTCGCGCATTTCCCGGAGAAATGGGAGATTTTCTTCCGGTGTTTCACTCCAATAGAATTCCTCCTCCATCAATGTAAGCAAGCGGCAGCGGACCATATCAGAAAGACTGCGGTTAAAAGAGTATCCCATGTAAAGCCCGCTGATGGGATACCACCATGTGAGCCAGAGGTCCGAGTAAATAATATCATTGAGATAATAAGGGGAGGAGAACCGGCCCCAGGTCAGATCAAGATCCCAGGGTAGTATTTTCCATTCGCCGGTTCCATCGCTGTCACGGTAAAGGTAATAATTTTTCCAGCCCTGATCGGCGTGATTCATAATGAGGGATGCCGCGAAGTAATTGACCATTTCCGGAATATTCGTATGGTCGTAGAGGTAATCTATACGGTCATCAAGCGAAAAAGCATTGCTTGTCCTGTAGATGAATTCCTCCAGATCGGAGTTATCTTCCCAACGGCGTGTTCGTTTGATGGAGTTGTTCGCATCGACCAGGTTATCATCCACTTTGTAGAGGGCGCCATTGGGATCAAGTCCCGAACGCTCCAGCCAGGGTTCGTCACCGTCTTCGGTGAGGTCATAGATACCGTGAAATTCTCCGTTCGACTGAACACGAACAGGAAAACTTTTCTCAGCAGGTACACCTACACGCTCAAAAAAATTGTATGCGGTGGAATTGCGAACTTTCGACTTGTCACCATAGGGACTAATAAAACGCAGGTCAGTATAGCGTTCTCCCCCCTCGAACAGCAGGAACTTATGGTCTTTGTTGAATTCTACGCCAAATGAGCGTTTATTAAAAAATGATGTAGTCTGCCCTTTGTTTTGGAAAAAGACGTTTTCATAGAATTCATTGTTATAAACAAGACATCCCCGGCAGCCGCTCGCGATCGAAGGGTTGTTAGGAAAAATTTCTATGACAGGCAAATGTGTCTCCAATGGATCCTGCGCAATAACTGTTCCAAAGAATTCCGGTGTGCATGATGGATCCAGAAAATAAGGCCAGCGGCTGGCATGCCCATCAGCATCTATGGCACGGACATACCAGCGGACAATAGAACCCTCCTGGAATTCGTCAGGCGGAATGTAAGCGCCATAGATACCGTCTTCAGGGGCACCGTCTCCATGTTCACCGTCATCGAGCATGGGAATCTCATGCAGATCCGAATTGCGATCGATGATCCAGCGTAGCAGCACTGTTTTTGTATCTTGAATACCTCGATCGACACGGATCGTTACGTTGATAGGCTGATCCACTCCTGGGCGGTCGGGTAGAGCCGGCGAGTATTGAAGATCGGAAAGGATCGGTCCGCGGTCTTGAGGTCCCAAAATATTTTCCGCGCCGGGTGTTGGTTCACAAAAATAACGTATTTGCGAAAGATCTTCCGTGTACCCATAAGAAACACCCCAATACTGTTTGGGATAGTCTTCAAAAACGGAAGCTGTTTTACCGCTGATCTCGGTCAGTGACAAATAACCGGATTCGGCTGAAAGTTTGAAGTTGCAATGCAGTTCATCATCCGGGGAGTTTTGTTCACGTCCTGAAGCGAATACCAAGAGGCGCTGCTTTGCTTTCAGAACAATATCGGGAAAGATCCATTTGAATGGTTTTTTAGCTTTGTCGGAGAGTCCCCATCCCTTGAGGGAAACATCTTCAAAGGTCGAGTTATAGATTTCGATCCAGTCTGAATTTTGGCCATCCTTATCCAACAGATTATTGTTGGCGGAAGCCATAAATTCAGAGATAAAAACACCTTCAGCGTTGGATCCCCATGCTTGCAGGCAGAGCATCCCTGTTATCAATAATAATTTTGTATATCTATGATTCATTCGTTGTTATCTGGGCAGCGCGATAAGACGATAGAAGCCGTTGGCCTGTTCCAGCCAGGGGGCTTTGATTTCGAGTAATCCGGTTTGGGTGATATTTTCCAGGGAGACGAGTGTCTCCCAGGCGTTTTTTTCATTTTCACGATATTCCACACAATAATCCACCCCTTGAACGACAGGTATCTCGAATACTACCCATCGTTCGTTCTCAATGGATTCCATGCGGATATTGAAAATCTTCAGACAATCTTCAGGATCCAGCGGATCGGTTTGGATCCAGTATTCTTCAATATTGGTCAATCCGTCTCCATCGGGATCCAGTGTTGCATCGGCGGGATCATTTGGATCAAATCCATATTTTGATTCCCATACGTCCGGCATCCCGTCTGTATCGGCATCGAAGTCATCAGGATAGGTGTCCAGGATATTTCGAGCGCCGGGTGTTTCATATTCAAATGCGTAAATCAAATCATCGCCGTCGGGATAACGTCCTTCGGAGATGCCTTTTTTCTGCTTGCCGAAAGTGACGATATCAACGATCGCCCCACGCGGATTGGACAGTGTCAATGTTTCACCGGAAGAGCTCAGTTTAAAGTTGACATGATGTGCCCCTTTCTCCAGTTCTTCATCTGCCATGATCTTGATCCATGCGTGCAGACCCGCGCCCAGATAGGAACCGTCGGGGATACGGTATTGAGTCAGATTATTCAAATCATCGGTAAGGTAATAACCGCTGAGGTCAACGGGCAGGGTGCCGGGATTGTATAATTCAAACCAGTCGCCGCCGCTCAGAGGTGTTGCCATCCATTCATTGATTTTCACCTGGTCGGCATTGCCCAGCACTATTGCTTGATTTAGTTTGCCCGGCGTAGGAATAGAAAGCTGCCAGTTCGCGCTGTTCCATTCCATTCTTGAAACACTGAGATCGGAAATTTGAAAACCGTATCGCGCAGTATCCATCAATGAACCATCAGCCGCGAAGAGGTAAACCGTGCCGCCGTTCTTGCTCAAGTCGAAAGGAGCCGCAGGAACACTACTTCCCGGGAGTGACTCGGAACAAGGAATGACCAAATATTCTCCCGGTTTCAGAATGCTGTACATTGGCAAAACAAACTGTGCCGGCTGTTTTGGATCGCAGCTCAAACTCATTCCGCCCAGATCCAAAGTAATTTCTGTTGGGTTGAAAAGTTCGACCCAGTCGCAAAGATCCTCCTTGTTCCAGCGGTAAGTGTGGCTTGCGGCAAATATCTCGCTGATGCGTACACTGGGGACAGAGGGAATATAGTTTGTCAGATAGCGTTCGGCCAGCAGCTCAATACCCATGACCGCGTCAGAGCTGCCCGGTTTATCCTGATGAAGCTCTGCCGCGATATAATTCGTGCCGGCATGAAGATTCGGCAGTTCAACGGTGTAAGGTCCCTGTAATCTGCCTTCATTACTGATGGCGAATGTTGTGTAGTAAACATCACCGTCACGCATATTGACCCGGCAGAATTCTTCATTGTCATGATAAATCACGATGCCGTCATCCAGGATTGCGTACAAATGGAATTGCCAATAAGAATGTGGATCATTCCAATCGTTCGCTTCTTTTTCAGTCACATCGAAAGTCGTGCGGAAATAATAGGTAACGGGACCCAATGTAAGAGGGGTGTTCTTTGGTGCCGGCATGGGCTCATATTCATTATAAAAGAGAGCGCGACCGGTTTCCCATTCAGAGTCGTCATAGTCGTTCTCTCGCCATGCTTTCAATAAATTGGTTCCGCTTTGATCAAACTTCCACTGGTTCGTCATAGATATCAGTGTGACACTTTCAGTTTCGATCTGACGCGTCAGACTGTATCCCAGATTTTTTGTTCCGGGTGAAGGCGGATCAAGACTCAAAATGACATCACCGCCGTCGGGTGAACGCCCGGAAGAAATATCCGATTTTTGGGAATGATAGGCAACAGAGTCAATGATGTTTGATTCTGAATCTGAGAGGAAGATACTGCCGATAGACGCAGAGAGTTTGAAAGTCAGATGATCATATCCTGCTTCCGGCTTGCCATCGGCAATAAAGACGGAGAATCCCTTTGCGGGGATATATGTGTTTTCAGCGATGGCTGAGCGGTTCAAATTCATTGGCGCGTCTGATAAAAAGAGACCACCCATCGCGATGGGCAGCGATCCGGGATTGTAGATTTCAACAAAATCGTCTGTACCGGTGGATTGTTCGGATGTGAGCCATTCATTGATTTTCAGAGTGGATGCGTCTCCCAATGCGATGCACAGATTCTCGGATCCCGGAGTTGGTGTACAAAGTGTCCACTGATTCACGTTCATACGGCCCAGCGTGTATTCAAGGATGTTTTGTCCCCAGGTGACGGAATCACATACCGTTTCACCCTGCATCAAATAGAGCTGTCCGCCTTGTGTGTTCAAAGTCAGAAGATCACCGGCAGAGATGATACTGTATGCTTTAGGAGAGAGCTGACCGATTTCAGATAATCCGATTTTTTCCGGCAGTTCAGGATCATCTGTAATAAAGAATCCTGACATATCAATTTCTGCATCTCCAAAATTCAAGATCTCGATTTGCTGTTTTTTGAAGTCGATTTCATTCAGCCGAACTTGCGGTAAAATTTGTTCACCGGGTGCACCTGCGCTGATTTCCCAGACAGCGGAACGCGCCACATAAAGCGCTTCACCCATATAAGGATCATCATCCCAGATCCCGATATGTTTCTTGCCGGATACCTCTACAAAATAAATGCCATCTTCCAGATCGTTCAGCACCAACGGCTGTGTAATAGGATGTTCATCACTCCACTCGCCAAAGATGCCGTCTTGACTCAAACGATATCGGTAAGCAATGTATCCGGCTCCGTTTGGCAGATCGGGAACATTGACCCCAAAATCACTGTAGCAGGAACCGATCCGCAGTTGAATATTTCTACTGCTGACTGGTGTGGACGGTTCACCGGAAATACTGACACCACGGCGTGGAAACATTCCTTTGTTGCGGCCGTTCTCAGCGGTTCCGATAGCAGGCGAGCCGGCTTGCGGAGCAAACCACTTTTTCATGATTTGTGCCTGTTCCCATGTCTGGAAATTCAATGTCTCTTCGACGGCGGGGATATAAACAAACTTCGGATCGCACAAAGAATTATTTCCACCGCGTGCCCATTCTTCTGTGGTGTCCCAGGGTTCGCTCAATAGATTCCCCTCAAAAGTGATCACTGCGTTGGTGTGACCGCGCAAAACATTTTTGATGTCGTAGGTAATGTTATCCTGGAAGTAGTATCCCTTTGATTCCGGATACCCGACATCCACACAGCCCAGCATCCCGCAGTCGCTGTCGTTGCCTCCTTCGTTGGTGATCCGTGCGATCGTATTGTTGACCACAATATGGAAATTGCCGTCCTTGGCTTTCACCGCGTGATCATCATCGTAGAAAAGATTTCCCGTGATATACAGCTCGGAGGTGCGGTCTTCATCTTTACCGCCGCTGATGGCTGAGGCGCCGCCCCAGGATTTATTCTGATGGGAATGCATCAGGATATTTCCTTCGATCCATGCATCCGTTCCATCCAGATCCAGCAAGTCATCTCCGCTGCCCATGAAAACATTTTCGATGATTTGGAATTTTCCGGATTCGATCCAGTTCCCGTCCGTGATGTCAGCCGGGTCATTGTGCCCGTAAACTTTTCCAAAATAATTCCGGTAGAAGATGCCTCGTCCACCCATCAAGGTACCGCCCGCGGCACGAACCAGCTGCATATCACCGGTGGATTCCGGAAAACGGCAGTGGCTGATCATGAAGGAGCACCAGTTCAAATTGATGTATTGACAGTCCGTTGTACCAAAGGTCAAATGATCCAGGAAAAATGTTCCGTAATTGCAGTTGATGGCCGCGACACCGCCAAAATCTTTGAAATGCACATAGCAGAAACGATTTTCGGGATCGCCTTCCGCGCGGGTCACACCGGTATGATTGAAAGTAACGCTGGACCAGCGGCCGCCGCCGGGGATCCCTGCCAGCACGATGGGTGCCGCCTCAGTTCCTTCGGCCACGATGCGCGCGTTTCTGGCAGGGGAGAGTGTGACACCCGTATTCAGATAAACGCACGTTCCGGGTTCGATGGTGAATGTTGCTCCCTCGGCAATATTTAATTTTTTATTGATCTGCCAGGGACCTTCTGCCGCGGTCAAAGTGGTATCCACTGTGATCGTGTCAGTGTCCAGGATGTGGGTCGAACCGGTATCGTACAGGATATACTGTTCCTTGTATTCGATTTCTTTACCGTCCAGATCATAAATTTTGATGGTGATAAAATTTAATCCGGGATTCAGTTTCAACTGACAGCTCCATTTGCCTTGCCAGGCCGTGTAATCCACAGGTATGCCATTGATAGTGATCTGCGAAGTATGCTCCGCATCGGCTGTGCCTTCCAGCAAAAGATCGGGTTTACGAACACCCGGATAACCACTGATCTCTTCAAACGTATTATTGATAGAAAATTTTCCGGGGATCTGTGAAAGCACATACGCCACATGATTGGCATTGAATGTTTTCATGTTATTTAATGCAGTAGGACTGATCCAATCTCCCAGTACATTATCTAAAAGAGCGTTCATTCTTTCCGGAGCGAAAATGCCTGTTCCCAGCTCGCGCAGATGCTTGAAATACAGCGGTGAGAACGCGCTGTTTGTCATGAACCGTCTGACAGCTGGCAGTTCATTCATTGGCCATATCGTTTTTCGATAAGGCTCTGTGCGTTCGCCCAGTCCCATCACGGAATCCATATCATAAACGATCAGCGAAAAGCGCGGATCCTTTTCCCCACGGTAGAGAGCAAAATCATCTCCGACTCCGGTAGCCAGACAAGTTTCCTGATTAGCCAAAAGGGTGTTCAGCGCGAAATACTGCATCCAGTTTTCAACATTCACGGCATCTTTTACCGCCGCCACATATTCCTCATTGGGTGTCTTGTTCAGTACCCGGATCAGTTCTACCAGATCCGACCAGTCATTTTCCATGCTATTGTTTTCTTTGACATAAGCGTTCGTATAGCTGGTCCAGCTTTCAGTTCTCCAGCCGAGATCCGCGATACCTAAATTCTGTGGATAAGCATAGCGCTTTCCGCGGTAAAGATTGCCGCCATTATCCAAAGGAAATTGACGGTCAACAAAATCACTGTTGATCGGTTCATTTCCGGCGTAAGATCCGAATTGAGGAGCAATGGGATTCGTAAGATCTTCGCCGTTGATGCGAACCTTTACAGGGCGTGATTCCGCCATGGGCAGACCGATTTCTCTGGCGATCACGCTGGAAATGATTTGGCAGTAGGTGTCCTTTGTGTTTGTGTTGAAAGAGGTGCGTCCCTCCCAGTCACGGTCTTTGGGCAGATTGATATGGATATTATGCGGAGTGAGTGAAGCAGTTCCCTTGCCGCGGTTTCTGAATCCGGCTTGGTAAAAGATCTCCGGCATTGGCTGGCTGGGTGTCTGGCAGATCACCGTGCCATTGACCAGTGCTTCACTTAGTCCCTGTTCCCCCCAGATTTTCGTTTTCAGATAATTGTATTCCAGCGGATCCAGTATGATCCTCAGCATCGGCTGATCTCCGGCATACCTTTCCTCATCCACTTGATAAAGCAGCCAGGGTGTTCTTCCCGGCGCTTCTTCCACATTTGGATAGGTACGCGTCAGGCCGCTCGTGGTAAACACGGTCAGATAAAATTCAACGATCGTTCCGTTCGGTTGTTCGGGGAGCTTTGCGCTGAAGTAACCATCGTTTGCCAGCGTATCCCCGTTTTTCTGAAAATCTCCGTTATCCAGCATCTCAACTTCCTCGAATTCGTCCATGTCCGTTGTCTTCCAGTGCGTGGTGACCTGGAACGCTTCAGTGCTGCTCGTATGGACCTGTACGCTGATGGTGACAGCTTCAGTGGATTGCGGCAAAGCAGGGGAGTGGCTGACATTGCACAGGAGCGGTGCCTGTTCCGGGATGCTGTCGTACCAGCTGTTCACAGCGCCGGGAGTGCCGCCGTCTGTTTGGCTGGAGTTCCAGTTTTGTCCGATAGAGATCGGCAGGGAGGGATCGATCAGTTCCACTGATTTGCCTGCGCCTTGATGTTCTGCGTACCAGTCCCAGCCCCAGCAGCCGTAATACGGTTCCTGGATCAGTCGTCTTTGAGCCCAATCGCCTTCGGGTGCGTAATGGACTTCTGTCTCTGTTTTGCCGTTGGCGCGTGTCAGGCGGATGTTTTCTCCACGATTCGAGAGCTTGCCGTCCCAGCTGCCGATGACATTCGGCACATCCGAATAGACCGCTGCGAAAGCCTCTGTGTCAGCAGTGATCACCAGGTATCCGTTCGCCTCGATGCCCGTTCCTTCCGGGAATGTGTAAGAGATCCCCTTGGTGAATGCCCATCCCGAAAGATTTATCGCGCTGTCGGTGGTATTGTGCAGCTCGATCCATTGTTCCCGGATATTTTCACTCCGGGGGTGATACATGATCTCGTTGATGACAACATCACTGGCGGAAACAGTCAAAGCCGTTCCAATCAAAAGGGCGAGTTCAGCAAAATGTTTTTTCATGGTTCTTTTTTAATAGGGCTTGTCCATACGGAGACGGTAAAAGATATTTTCATTTCCGCGTTCTACACACAAGCGGCTTTTTTGGCGTGAACAGGGGATCTCATTCCAATGGAGCAGATCGTTGGAGGCCTCCACACTGCATGAGACCGGCCCCACTATCTCAAAATAGATTTGCTCTTCATCCATCTGAATAGTTTCAAAGCGGATGTACGGCGAACCATCCGCGGTCCACCAGCCGGGGGTGCCTCCTTTTTGGGAGGACGAGCGCCAGTTTTCAGCCTGGCCGACAAAATCCGCCTGCGGATCCAGTATCTCCAGAGTATAGCCGCCGCGGTCAGTTTGCGGATACCAGCTGTTTGAATAGCTCACACTGCACACGGTATTGCCCTGTCTGTTATCCAGGCGGATCGTTTCTCCTTTGCGGGCTAAATTCGATGAAAAAGGTCCCACCACACAAATTTCATTCGTGTTGTAGCGTGTGACGAAAAGATCCGGATTCTTGGCGATCACAACGCTCTTTTTAGGTTCCAGACGCAGCGCGGGAAAAGTGTAACTGATGCCTTCCGAAAATTGATACCCTTCCATTTCTTCCGGCCATTCGCCCAGATTGGTCACCTCCAGCCAGGCATATTCATCCCGGTCGTTGCTGTTGTCTCCGTCATAAAGTTCCGGTGAATACATGAGTTCGGTGATGCCCAGCCGCGGCGGCTGTGTTCCAACTTTGACCTGCACAGGTCTGCTCCAGAAGCTCACCAGAGGCGGCGCGTTTGTTTCGCCGTGCAGGGGATTATGTTTTTCATTATAAGCCCGAAAAGTAAGGATCGTCCCGTTCGTGACTAGCAGTGAATCCGAAAAGAGTTGTGCCGTTTTCGAGATGCCTCCGCCCGGCAGTCGCGGATCTGTTGTACCGCTGCAATAATAAAGTTGACTGGTTCCGGTATTCGATGAAGATATACGATAGTACCCGGTCTGGTCTGCTTTATTGCAGACGATCTCAGGCTGTTTGACAAATTGCGAATCAATAAAATCAAGTCTGTTTTTGATCCAGGTCAGATTTACGATGCGGATCACGTTATAGTCATTGAACCGTCCCGTCACCGCGGATGTCCAGCGGGCTCTGTCTCGTTTTTCGGCGTTTTGCAGACGGTTGCAGAAATAGTTGAAAGCGGCATTGATCTGTTTTTGACTCAGCGCACCCTGACGCAGTTCCTGCCAGCGGTCAATGTACTGTTGGAAAAAGTCGATATCCCGGAACAAATAGTACCACCAGCCATAGTTGAAATAATCCGTTCTTCTCGGATGGTTCCAGACCGTTGGATCTTTATCGTGACCGTCTCCCGAACCCAGTGAACGGTCAAAATCCCAGATAGGTCCGAAAACGATTTTCCCGTCCTGGACTTTTGTGAAAAATGTACTCAGCCGCAGTGCATCGATATTGAACGCAAAAGCGTTCAGCAGATTGTGATCGATCGCGGCTTCCACGTCCAGATAGTCACTGTAATGCTTCTCCGGCTGTTCACCTTTCAGTACAGAGTAAAACTCATTCAGATAGTTTCTAACGTAATCCATCTGCGCTTTTCTGGATGGTCTTTTTATATCATCTCCGTCGGGATAGACCCAGGTGACAATGGTGCCGCCCGCGCCGATCCGTGTTCCCTCCAGGTCTATGCGATCCAGCTTGAGCAGATAACTTCCCGTGATGCCCGGCTCCTCATTTTCGCCGTTTACCGCTTTGGGATAGCTGACCCGCTTTTCACCCATTTTGATTTTTTCCATGGGGATATAGATCCCGAAATAATCCTCCGGCTGGATATGTTGATGTTCCAGGTTCAGGTACAGTTCGCACTCACGCGTCTGAGGCGCGTATCTTCCTATCTGATTGCTCAGATTATACATCAGCTGATTACGGATCATGCTGTTGTCGTACATGCACGGAGCGTAGAACACCCAGTCCGATTCCGATGGCATTCCCAGCAGGGGAACATCCTCATCTTCCCAGTACGCGTTTTCCGTTTCAACAGATAAACTGTATTTTGCAAAATCCAGCGAAGTGCTTCCTCTTTTGTGGATGATGGCCGGGATCATGAGTGTGGGCGCGTTGGTAAAGGACGCCACATCGTTGACGGGTTCAAACACCGCCATGCAGGCGTTCATTTTATTTTTTTTCTGAAGCTGGCCTTTTGCGAAATTATCCAGGATGATCAGCGGCAGATCCGAAGTCACCGATTTCAATTCCGGATTGCCGATCATGTAAACGAATGTCGCGATTTTTCCCGCCAGTTGATCTTGGGCGTAGCTTCGGCATTTGAGCAGAGTTGTTTTGCTGATCGTGAGCGGTTCAGTGTAGAGGGGAGAGCTTTCATTTGGAACGCTGCCATCGAGTGTATAGCGGATCGTTCCCAGGGTCGTGTCATTTTCTAGCCGGATTTCGATCGTGTCAAAATA
>JAEEGF010624352.1_pt1 | contig 13406 bp, 9 predicted proteins | sample 9134171 | NCBI WGS metagenome assembly JAEEGF01 (sample SAMN16246542, study PRJNA631951) | gut metagenome | biome: gut microbiome; feature: rumen; material: AP-attached | host: Bos | place: Iran: Karaj | collected 2018-10
TGCAGTGGGGCACCAGCTACTTCTTCCCCGCCATCGCTATGGCCTCGCATATCTCTGCCACACCCAACCACACCGTCTTCCGCACCACATCGCTGAAGTTCCGCATTGACGTGGCGATGTCAGGACGCCTGGGTATGGAGATACAGCCCAAGAACATGACCGACGAGGAGAAGGCACTCTGCCGACAGGCCATCAGCGAGTACAAACAGATACGTCCCATCGTGCAGTTCGGCGACATCTACCGTCTGCTCTCTCCCTACGACCACAAGGGTCTGGCTTCGCTGATGTACGTCACGGAACAGAAGGACAAGGCCGTGTTCTACTGGTGGAAGACAGAGCAATTCCAGAACGAGCACCTGCCACGTGTAAAAATGGCAGGCCTCAACCCCACCCGTATGTATAAGATACATGAGCTGGACCGCATCGATACCACGCCCCTTGCCTTTGAGGGCAAGTCGTTCACCGGTGCCTTCCTCATGAACCACGGTCTGGAGATTCCCTATACCCACAACGTGGATTGGGGCAAGAAGAACAACTGGTCAAGTCGTGTGCTTCTTTTAGAAGCGCAATAACAATCATAACCAATTAATTAATCAAAAAAATGAAAAGAAAAAGTATGAAAGTTGCAGTCCTGCTTCTGTCAGGCTGCTTAGTATTCAGTTCGTGCATTGGCTCATTCAGCCTGTTCAACAGCTATGCCAAGTGGCAGCGTACCATGACCGACAACAAGTTTGTAAACGCCATCGTAGGCTTTGTGCTGATGCCCATCTGCGGCAGCATCTCCATCGTGGTCGATTCACTGGTGCTCAACACCATTGAGTTCTGGACCGGCAAGAACCCCATGTCGGCAGACATTGGCAAAACGCGCAAGGTTACGGGTGCCGACGGCACACTCTATGCCATCACCACCCTCAAGAACGGCTACGAGATAAAGTCTGACAAGGGCGAGGTCAGCCATTTCTACTATGACCAGAAAACCAACACCTGGTCGTACGAGCAGAATGGCATGCAGCAGGACCTTTTCCAATACAATGCTGACGGCACCCTCAACGTCATGATGGAAGACGGTCAGCAGCTGCGCGTTACCCCCGATGAGGCAGGCCTTGGCCAAGTCCGCATGGCAGCCAACGGAGGCCACTTCTTCGCCATGAGATAACAGCCCCGTACAAAGACAAAACAAGCGCCCAGTCCACATCGGATTGGGCGCTTTTCTCATCAGCTTTTTTATCACCACCTTTCATCTTGTTTCATACAGCCGTGTGGTCGTGATGCTTAAATAATTTCCTTTGTCAATTGAGGTTCGGGTTGCGCAATCTCGAAGAGTTTTGCCGTTCCATTGATGTTGAAGGTCAACGTGGATTTGTCTGCTTTTACGTCGAGCGAGCAGTGGGCACCCTCAATCAACGGCATACAACTGTTGCTGCCTACCGGGAAGCCGCAGCAGACGGGAATGTCCAGGTCGTGCAGGTGGGCGATGAGCATTTGCTCGACGCTGCCAAACTGCAGGTCATACTTGATGGAGCTGAAAGTGCCGAGGATGATGCCCCTTATCCTTTCGAAGTTCAGCTGCAGGCGTAGCATGTAAAACAGTCGGTCGATGGCATGGAGGGGTTCCTCCACCTCCTCTAGGAAGAGTATCATATCCTGCTTGGACGTAAGCTGATAACGCGTGCCGGCAACAGCGGCAAAGCTCGACAGGTTGCCTCCAACGAGAATGCCCTCGGCATGACCGCAACGGTTATAGGGATTAGCGGAAATCTGGTAGATGGGCAGGTTGCCGAAAAGCATGTTGCGAAGCAGGGTGACAGAAGGTTCCTGACAGCCTGCTATCTGGAACGCCATAGGACCATGAATGCACATCAGCCCTGCGTCGATGGCCTCGTAAAGCAAAACGGTGATGTCACCGTGACCAATAAGCCATTTGGGGTGCTGATGGTATAGCTCCAAAGCCAGACGGTTCAGCAGGTGAATGCTGCCGTAGCCGCCTCGCGAACAAACGACAGCCTTGATGCTTTCGTCTTCAAAAGCCCAACGCAGGTCGGCGGCACGTTCATCAGCTGTTCCTGCGTATGCGTTAACGTTCAGGCTATTGACATGATATCCCACAACAGGCTGGAGGCCCCAACTCTTCAGGACCTCAGCAGCTTGTTGCAAAACCTCTTGGGGAACCCAATAGGCAGGGGATACCAACGCCACCCTGTCCCCTTCCTTCAAATAAGGCGGCTGTACAATCTTTTTACCCTGATTCATTTACTATTACTTTTGATGCCGCAAAAGTAGTCATTTTTTTTGACAAACTGCTACCTCTGATGCTCCAACCAGTAATTATTGTAAATATTGAGAGTGAAATTGTAAATTCTGAAAACAAACCTTTTCACCTTCTCACTTTTTTTCGTATCTTTGCCGCGTAAACATATAGGATATGTACGAACATCAAGGACTACAGGACATCTTTTTCATCATGCTCTACGGTGGGGCTACCCTGCTCGCCATCGTAGCATGCTGCTATCTGCTGCTGACTCGCGGCAACATGTTTATCGCTGCCATCCATCCTCCAAGAGGGCTGCGACGATGGGCGGCGGCCTTCATGGCATCTGTGGCTGCGAGCCATCTGTGGTGGGTGATGCTGGGAATATACTGGCTGGAGGACGACCAGCAGTTGCGCAACATCGTCTGCATCGCACTCGACCGCCTGACCTTCGTACCGCTGATGATGGCCGTGCTGATACGCATGCTGCAAGACCGTCAGCGTCCGCTTTGGCCTGTTGCGGTGGCCATGCTGCCCTTTGCGGCCATTGCCGTGGTCAGCATCGTCACCAACAGCAGCCAGTTCGAATGGTTTACGGAGTGCTATAGCCTCGTGCTTGCTCTCTCCTTTACTATATATATGGTATATAGCGTCCGCCAGTACGGCCGCTGGCTTCACGACAACTATGCCGATCTGGAGCACAAGGAGGTGTGGCAGAGCCTGCTGCTGCTGGCGTGCATTCTGCTGGTTTACATTGCCTACACCACCAACGAGGGTGACCTCGTGACGGAATACCTGGCTCAGGTGAACACGCTCGTCATCATCGGCTTCGTACTCTGGCGCGTGGAAACGCTGCAACAGCTCAATGCTGTTGTCGTGGAGGAAACCACACCTGTTGCCATCCCCAACAACATCGGGGAAATGCTGGAGCAGTATTGCGAAGACAAACAGATTTATCTTCAGCACGACCTTACCCTACAGCAGCTGGCCATTGGCATCGGCACCAACCGTACCTATCTCGGCAAGTACTTCGCACAACAGGGTATCACGTACAACACGTATATCAACCAACTACGCATCGACCATTTCATCCGACTCTACCAGAAAGCAGCGGCCTCCTCGCTCTCCACGACAGCCAAGGAACTTGCGCAGCAGAGCGGTTTCCGCAGCTACAGCACGTTCAGCACGGCCTTCAAGACCTACAAGGGCATCACTGTGACCGCATGGATGAAAGGGCAGCAGAATCTTTCAGCAAATGAAAACATACAAAGGGTTTGAGGCAAGGTAGGTGTTGGTCAATTCCAGTTATTTCTTCCAGAAACGGGAAGTAATGTCCTCGAAGGTGCCGTTATCAAGCTTGCGATAGAAACGCTGGTTGGTCGTGGGCTTGTTCAACGGACCGAGATGACGAATAAAGGGACCGACCTTGATGTAGTCAAAGTCGGTCTTGTTGATAAAGGATGGGATGCGGAGGCGTCCGCTGTACCACGCAACCTTGAACTCAGGATGTTCCTCGTGGATGTACTGCGCCAGCATGTTGACACCCTTAGGGTCGCAGTCACCACCCATGAAGGCAATGCAGGTGATGCTGCGTCCGTACTGGTCGATGAAGTCATCCAGCGCATCCGTGTTCAGGGGCAGCCCTGTGTCTTCCCACAGGTACTTGCTATGGCAGCCCGGACAGTGACACGGACAGTTCGTGATATTGATAGCCAGTGTTACCTCGTCAGGAATCTCCTGAAACACCACATCCGTATTAGCGTACTTCAACATTGAACTATAATAAATAAGAAATGAGAAATGAGGAATGAGAAATGTGAATGTAGAAATGATTAAATGAGCTGCGCCAACGGCATTCCTTCATTTCTCATTATAATTTCTCATTACTCATATCTCATTCCACATTTCATTTAATCCTCAGCATGCGCATAGAACCTGCGTGCTGCCTCTTCCTGACGGGCCTGCGAGAAGTTGCTGACACGCTTCAGGTAGCCGATGATACGGGTCATGTAGTCAATGTTCTTCGAGTGGCAATGCGGACACTCCTTAAGGTAACGCTTGTCAATGGTGCCACACTCATTACATACCGTATTCGGAATATTGAAGGTGAAATAGTTGCAGCCTTCCTTCGCAGCAACCTTCAACAGGTGCATGTACTGCTCCTTCGACAGGTGCTCGTCCAGGTTCATGTGGAGGGCAGAGCCGCCAGTCAGGTGCTCAATGTATGGAGCGCCGTGCAGCTTGAACTTGTCGATGATGGTCAGCGAGTCGTCCTCTACCACGTAGAAGTAGCTGTTGTAGCAGTCACGCGGAACGAAGTATCCGTCCTCACGGTCCCACTTGGCATGCTTCACACCGACGTTCTCGGCAGGAATCATCTCGCAGTTGAACATCACGTCCTTCGTGCGGTACTGCTTGTTGTACTTCTCAATAAGTCCGAGGATACCCTGTACGAAGTGCAGGTAGTCGTCGTTGGGCGTGATCTTCAGGCCCATGAACTCGGCAGCCTCCACCAGTCCGTTGATACCTATGGTCAGGTACTGACGACCGATGTTGATATAGCCGGCATCGAACAGCGGCAGCATGCCGTGCTTCTGCAGCTCCTTCAGGTTCTCGTTGTAGGCCAGCTGTACCTTGTGGCAGAGGTCAATCACCTCACCCAGATACTCTAGGTAGTCCTGCTTGTGGTTCACGGCGTACTGGATGCAACGATTCAGGTTGATGGTCAGCACGCTCTTCGAACCTGTCGATACGCCACCGGCACCCAGCGTGTAGCTGAAGCCATTGTCCGTAATCTCGTTACGCAGACGGCAGCAACTGGACAGCGAGTCGGCATTGTCGCTCATGTAGGTGAAGAACGAGTGTCCTTCTGAATACATCTCAGCCGTAAACTCACCCCACTCCTTGTCCAGGCACTCACCGTTCTTGTCGGTCAGCAGCGCCATCGTCTCCACGGGGAAGGTCAGCAAGGTTTTCGTGCGTTCCTTGTTAAACCACTTCATGAAACGCTTCTGAAGCCAACTGAGTCCGTTCCAGTCGGGCTTGGAGCCGTCGGGGAAGTAGAACTCTCCGAATATACTCTCGAAGTAATAGCGGTCATAGTAAGCCACGTTCCAGAACACAGCCTGGTAGTTACGGGCGCCAGTCGGTTGGTTGAGGGAATAGACAATCTGCTCAAAGTAGTCGGTGATGACCTTGTCTAGCGTACGATGCTTCAGGCTCAGGTCCACCACCTCGTCGGCACGCTGCCAGTAGTCCAGTCCGAACTCCTTGCCGATAAAATAGTTCATGTACATGAGGAATTCAGGCGTGGCACAGGCACCGCTCAGCATGGAGCTGACCATAAATACCATGTTGACGAAACCGCCACAGTACGACTTCAGGTTCGTGGGAGCCGTAGAGTTGCCGCCGATGTCGATGGTGCCCCCGATGAGCCAGGGATACATCGTGATACTGGCGCAGTAGTTGGCGAGCGACGTCTCGTCATTCTTATATATAAAGTGGTGTGTCAGCTTGTCAATGTACTCGTCAGCCAGCTGCTTGCCGTACATCTTCTTGATGCGGTCGGTCAGCAGGCGGCGGTTCAAACGGATGAAACTCGACTTGGGTAGTTCACCGATGAGCGTGGCGATGTTCTTGTGCTCCACGTTCGCATTGGCATCATACTTCGAACCGGTTGCCGCATTGACCGACTCCACATAGTCGGACAGGAACTGGAGCTTTGCCAGCGTCTCACGGTCCTCAGAGTGTGCCTGACGATAGAGCATGAACGACTTGGCCACTTGATAATAGCCCTCCCTCATCAGTGCCTCCTCCACCTGATTCTGGATGTCCTCCACCTTGATGTCGTCGTGCATATCCAAGTGGCTCAGTATCTTGGAAAGGGTGCTCAAGTCAGCGGGCACGTTTACACTTTCGAACGCCTTGACGATGGCGTTCATAATTTTGTCTAATGAAAAACGGTCTTTCGAACCGTCTCGCTTCGTAATGGTAAAATTCTTGATTTCCATTATGTTATGTCCAATATTTATAGTTAAAATACCAATATTTAATGTTCAATTCTCCTTTTCATTGTTGTCCGTTTTGGAAAACTTTTTCCTTTTTCGACGGAAAAAAGTTTCCCGTTTTGGAAAACTCTAATCGCCTGCAAAGGTACAAATAATTCCAATATAACGTATCATTTTAAATGCAAAAATTGTTTAAAAGTTATCCTGATCCTTCATTTTTTTATTACACAAAGAATCAGGAGGACGGTTCTGATGATCCATTTCTCAAAGAAAATGGTATCACACAGAACCGTCCTCCTGATTCAAGAAACAAAATCTATTTCAATCGAGGAACGGCCACTTGTCCGTGGTCCAGCTGATGTGCCGTTTCACCAGGATGGACGCTCCATCCAATGGGACGCTGTAGCCGTGACAGAAGAAAAGGTCTTCATCGTCAAAACGACAGACCGAGCAATGACCGGCAGCATCGTAGTTGACCTTGTCACCCTCGAAGAAGAGCGTACCGCCCCCCAGTCGCATGTCTTTGCCGTTACGGTCAAGATAAGGTCCTTCGACCGTGCGGCTGCGTCCTACAGCTACGCGGTAGTTACTCTTAGAGCCCTGACAGCAATAATCCCACGAGACGAAGAGGTAGTACCAGTCTGCATGTTTGAAGATGAACGGTGCCTCAATGGCATTGGGGCCGGCATAGTCGGAGGTGGGATTCTTCGGTGGATTGGGATTCTCAGGCAGGTCGGCCAGCAAGCCTTTTTCGTTCAGGTTATAACGGCGGGCAATGGTGCGGGGAATCTCTCCCTTTGCAATGTGCATCGTCGTGTCGAGACGAGCCATCTGGATGCCGTCCCAGAAGGAGCCCCACACCATCCAAGGCTGGTCGTCGTCATCGATGACAAAGTTGGGGTCAATGGCGTTCCAGTTGTCACGTCCTTCGCGTGAAGTCACGATACAGCCCTCGTCGTTCCACAGGGGATGAGCCAGCGAACGGGTGCTGAGCAGTCCAATGGTGGAGCCATTGCGTCCGAAGGTGGAACAGCTGTAGGCCAGCCACCAGCGATTATGCCAACGGATGACGTCAGGCGCCCATACATGGTGCATGAAGCCAGGCACCGAATCGTGCGTCCATTGGGGGATAACGGTCATCAGCGGTTCGGGCTTGACGGTCCACGTCTTCAGGTCGGCGGATGTCATGTGCTGAATGCCCATGCCAGTGGCAAAGAGGTGATAAGTACCGTCCTCAAAGGCCACGACGGGGTCGTGAACAAAAGGAGTATCGGTCTGTAATGGTTGCAGCGGAAGACGCTGTGCTTGAGTAGTGATGCTCACCATGAGCACCACTACAAAGAGTTGAAAACGGTTCATTTTGCTAGTTTATTTTTTCTTGCCCCAATAACTTTTGGCACCGTTGATGCCAGCGTAGATGAGTGTATGCTTGCGAGGGGAGGCCTCCCAGTCACACTCTCGCTGCACCTTCAGTTCAACGCCATTGGCTGTGAGCGTGTTGGTTGAAGAGTTGAATGTCCACATTCCACCTTTCCAGATGCCACTAGTGATGGTTCCGTCAGCAGCGAAGGTCATTTCTGCCGACTCCTTCATCTTACCATAGCTGTATGCCAAGTCGATGTGTTCCCACGTGCCGGCAATCTCGTCAGCCGTGATGGCAACCTGAGGTACAGCGGCATAACGCTCGGGCATGACGACGGGCCATCCGGATGAAAGCCACTGAATGCTGCGCACACCACCCAGCATGACGGCGTTGGGCGCATTGCCGCCTGCTGTTGTCGGGAAACGCTGCTGCGAGGCGTAGAACCAGTTGCCCTGTCCGTCGTTGAAGACGGCGCAGTGGCTGATGCCTACCCAGCCGTAGCCCTGTGAGAAGCGGTAGGGATGGGTGAGCACGGTCTCGTTGCCAGTATAGGTACCGTCAATGGTTCTGGAGCGTGCCACACGGGTGTTGTAAGGTATGTCCAGTGCATCGTAGGCCATAAAGAGATAGTACCAGCCGTCGTGATAAACCACCTCAGGCGCCTCAGAACCTTGCCAGCGGTCGCCCGCCGTGCGTGTCCATATCTGCTTGCCGTAGGCTGCCTCGTTCTCAGCCCCCCAGGGGTTGGGCAGCGGATCAACAATGGTCTTTCCTGTTTCGGCGTTCAGCTGGACGGCGGCAAAGCCACTGTGCCATGAGCCGTAGATAAGCCAGTGCTCACCTTCAGGCGTGATGATGTACGAGGGGTCGATGGCGTTATACTTGAAGTAGCAGTTGGCCCAGTCGGTAGCGTTTACCCTGTAGTTCAGTTCCTTGTCAGAATAGTTGGTGATGACGAACCCCTTGTCAGTCCAGTTGTTGGAACCGAGGTCGGCCGTTTCCATGAGTCCGATAAAGGCACGTTCGCTCCATGTGCCGTTGCCGTCGATGGTGCCTGGCACAACAATGCAGTAGTACATGCGATAGAGACCAGTTTTCACCTTACGCACACAGGGTGCCCAGTAGCCGTAGTTGGTGCCGGCAGTAGAATTGCCCAGTCCCATTGCACTGCGAATCTCGTTCAGTTTCGGCTGTACCCACGAAGGGGTGTTGGGCATGGCAGCGCCCAGGTATTCCCAGTTGACCAGATCAGCCGAACGACGGCAGTGGAAGTGTCCGTGACCAGCCTGAGGATCTCCGTAGCCTGCATCAGTGCAGTACATGTAGTAATAGCCGTCGTCGCCCTTCACGACAGAGGGGTCATGAACGTTGGCCAGGTTCCACTGTGAGCGTTGTGCCCAGGTAGAAATGCTACGGTAGTCGTCGGCATAGGCCGGTGCCGTCCAGTCGTCAAGTTCCGTAGAGGCCGTTTCCGATGTGGTAAACGTCACCTCATCAGAATACACCACCTTGCCACTGGTCTGTGCGTACGTACGTACATAATAAGTGGTAGAGGGCGACAATCCGGCCAACGTCACCGTCATCTGAGCCGACGAGCCGGCGATCTTCGTGTCGTTGATGGTGGGATTGGACGAAGTGCCGTAACAGAAGCCGCGGCTTGTGATGCCTGACCCTGTGGCCGAAGCCTCCACGACTGCCGACGACGACGTGACGGCAGTCACTGTCGGTACTGTGACCGACAGTGAACCACCGGGATTGTCGTCACCTGGTGCATCATCACCGCAGGCTATTGCCAGCAGGCTGAGCATCAGCAGGGTAAGCTTTTTTGACAGCTGCCTCATATTACTCGAATACTAAGTGTGAGCCGTCAACTGTCATGTGGAAGAAGCAGTCGTCAGGATTGACCGTGTTGATGCCAGTGTAGGTCTGGGTGTAGGTTACACCGTTATTGCCCTTCATCACAGCCTTGATGTCGGCCAGGCCACCGCCACGGTTGGTTACAGAGACGGTTACCATTGACTCGTCCATAGCAGCGAGCCATACGCCCCAGTCGCCCTGGTCGCCGGTGGGAGTACAAGCAGCATAGCCATTACCCCAACCGTAGTTGTCGGCACGTACCACAGCATACTCCGTAACACCGTCAGCCGAAGCCAGCACAACGACGAAGTTGTTCCAGTTGTTGGCACCATTGGTAAAGTTCCTGAAGCGCGTGGTATAAGTCTGGCCAGCCGGAACTTTCCAAGGCTCGGAGTGAGCACCCCAGAAGGCCGACGAATTGTCTTCCTCACCGATTACTTCATCAAACTCCAGATGACAGCCGTCAACCGTCAGGTGGAAATAGAAATCGTCAGGATTGACCGTATTGATGCCTGTGTAGGTCTGGGTGTAGGTCACACCGTTGGTGCCCTTCATCACAGCCTTCACGTCGGCCGTTCCGTCACCGTTGTTCGTAACGTAAGTCGTCACCTTGGCGCCGTCCATGGCAGCGAGCCATATACCCCAGTCACCCTGGTCGCCGGTGGGAGTACAAGCGGCATAGCCGTTACCCCAGCCGTAGTTGTCTGCACGTACCACAGCATACTCCGTAGCACCGTCGGCAGAAGCCAATACAATGACGAAGTTGTTCCAGTTGTTGGCACCGCTGCTGTAGTTGGTGAAAGTGGTAACGAAGGTTTCACGGGCACCAATCTTGATGCTCTCAGAATGGGCTCCCCAGAAAGGTGTTGAATTATCAGTAGCACCGATGCTGGTGTACATCTTATCAACAATCTCGAACTGTGCACTGGCGATGACAGGACTGCAGCTCTCGCCCTTGTACGTCTTGTTATAGACAGCCACCAGCGTCTTCGTACCGAGCTGGGACATATCGGGTATGGCCTGGAAAGTCAGGTCGGCAGCCGTTACGGTCTTCGATACTGCCTGCTCAAACTCAACGGTAGCAGTAACGTTGGCAAAGGCAGTAGCAAGGTCTGTGCCCTGCATCACCTTACGAGGTACGCCGTTCAGCGTCATTGACAGTGGTAGCTTGTCTTCAGCCGAGGTGAAGCCTCCGATGGGCTCGATGGTTGAGCCGATGAAGTTGATATACGAACCCTCGGGCACCATGAAGGCACGGATGGTAGTGTTCGACGCATCAGCATTGAGATTCGTCAACGGCGTCTTCTGTGTGTAGGTTTTCGTCACTGTACCGTTGGTAATCTTGACTAACAGCCCGCCAGCAGAGCGGTCAATGGTCAGCGTCACCTTGCCGCCCAGCTTGTCAACGCCGGCATCGGTATCGGTTTCAAAGGTCAGCGTGCTCTCTACGAGGCTACGGTCAATGTAGTCGCCCCACTCGGAGTTTCCGCTGGGCTGATTGTCGTAGCGAATAGCACCATACTCCTTATAGTTGGCGGCACCACGGTCCTCATCATTGGTGATGATCAGTGCAAAGTTCTTGTACGTATTAGAGGCATTGGGGTTGATGTTCAGATTGAACACAGCATTCCATACACCGCCTTCAGGAATCTGGTAGTACTTGCTAAACACAGCCCACCAGCCCGAAGAGAAGTCGGTTGCACCAATGGTATAAACATCCTCCTCCAGTCCTTCAATATCATCTGGGTCACCGTTGCCTTTCGCATTCTTGATAGAATCCACTTTCTGCGAAAGCCAGTCAGGGGAGTCAACGTTGTAAAGGTCGCCGCCCTCACAACTCGTCAGGCCAGTCAGGCTACTGACCACAATCAACAGCCCACAGCACAATGCTGCTATTTTATTTAGGTATTTCATAATATCCTAATTTTATTGTTTAATCTTTAATGTTTAATCTTTAATCTTCTCAAAGGTTCACCACAGGATGAATGGCCCAGCCCTTGCTTGAGAAATAACCGGCGTTGCTGGTGCTGTTGTTGGCAGAGTTGCCCACCAGATTGGGGTTGTCGTTCAGCGTGCCCTGATAGATTGGCAGGAACTCATGACCCTGAATCCAGGAGTCGTATGAGCTCTTCAGCTCACCGTCAGTACCCACCTGTGAGTAGCTGACAGCCTCCTTCACACGTGTTCTGTCAGTAGTACGGCGGAAGGTACCGTGCTCCTTGAGCTGCTGCAAGCGTCCGCTCTCATAGAAGAATCCCCAGCGGATGAGGTCCAGACCGCGTCCGTACTCACAACCAAACTCTTTGGGACGCTCCACATTGGCAATCTGCTCAAACAGCTTGTCCTTTGAGCTGAAGTCAGCCAATTTCAGACCTGCTAGTCCGGCGCGTCCACGCACCTGGTTGATCCAGTCGATGGCCTGCTGGGTAGGACCGTTTACCTCGTTCTCACATTCGGCAGCACGCAGCAGCACGTCGCTGTAGCGCATCATGCGCAGGTTGATACCACAGTGCAAACCCGTCACCACTTTCTCGTAGAGACCTGTGCGCAGATTCGTGTTCTTGGCTATGGGCAGTCCGCCGTAGTTGTTGTTGGTTACCACAGGCTCAGCGTCAGACATCTGCGTGCCGTAGCATACGTTGCCATACTCAAAGCCTTCCCACTCAGTCTCATAGGTGCCGATGGTCCAGTAAAGACGGGGATCAAGACCGCCGCTGGTAGTACGCTCTGCTTTGAACAGGTTATAGAGCCAGGGGGATGCTGAAAGGTCAGCCCATCCACCGCAGTCGCCAGGACCGAAGTTACTCTCAATGGCATGACCCTGCGTAGCGTTAGGACTGGTGTTCACGGGCGTCCACTCGTCGTCGGTACCCTGTGAGCCGTAGTCCAGGAACTGCACCTCAAAGAGGCTCTCGTCGTTGTTCTCATAGGCAGCGCCCTCGCGGAAGTTGTCGCCGTAGTTGGCCATGAGCCTGTAGGCACCGTACTTGCCATTGATGATATCCTTGAGCACAGTGAGTGCCTCACTGTACTTGTGGCGCTGCATCAGCGTGCGGGCATAGTAGCCGGCAGCAGAGCCCTGAGTAGCACGACCCTTGGCCCACTCACCGCCCAGCGCCTTGGTGGGCAGCAGCTGCATGGCCTGGCTAAAGTCAGTCTCTACCTGGTCAAGCACGCGGTCATACTGTGCAAAACCGTCGGTCTCACCCTCCTGATAGTTGGCGGCATAGAGGCCCTCAAGGGTAGAATAGGCATTGTAGTCCGTAATAAGAATAGGATTCTGATAGTATGCAGCAAGGTTATAGTATGCCAGTCCGCGCAAGAAGAGCACCTGTCCTTTGATGTGCTTCAGCTTGTCACTGAGCACAGCATCATCATCACCACAACGGGAGATCACATAGTTGCAAACGTTAATGGTATAGTACCAATCACGCCATGACCACTGGCCAATCTCGTCAGTGATAGGTTCGTTCAGGTCATCGAAAGGCATATACCAGACCTGCGAGGAGTTCCACACCTCATCACCACGGCACACGTCGATATTGTAACCCACACGGGCGTAGGTTCCCTCCATGCGGATATGGTTATAGGCAGCTATGACGCCCTCCTCCAGTTCCTCGGCAGTCAGGCCGTAGGTGGCCGTTGTCTGCTGGTTGGGATTGGTCAGCTCCAACTTGTCTTCGCACGATGTCATCGTGCCGATGCCCAGCAAAAGGGCAATCGATAATTTATATAGTTTCATCTTTTTTCGATTTACTAATGTCCGTTTTTCGATTCATATTCATTTAGAACGAGAAGAGTACACCTGCCATGAAGCTGCGTGCACTGGGGAACGAGCAAAAGTTGTAGCCAGGTGTAAACGTTCCTCCGGCATAGTCAACATTGTAACCTTTGTAACCCGTGAAGGTATAGAGATTCTGTGCCGATATGT
>JAEEGF010114419.1_pt1 | contig 13404 bp, 14 predicted proteins | sample 9134171 | NCBI WGS metagenome assembly JAEEGF01 (sample SAMN16246542, study PRJNA631951) | gut metagenome | biome: gut microbiome; feature: rumen; material: AP-attached | host: Bos | place: Iran: Karaj | collected 2018-10
CCTGACCCTGGGTGCCAACGTCGGCACCTGTCTGACCGGCATGCTGGCGGGCATGAAATCGGAAAGCGTCAACGCGAAACGCACGTCTCTCCTGCAGCTGATCTTCAATATCGGCGGTGTCGTACTGGTCTACGTCATCGACATGATCATGAAGATCGTATCACGCGGGACCATGTCATTCGGCATCCTGTTTGAAAACATGTTCCCGGGACTGCCGCATACGCAGCTGGCCATGTTCCACACGATCTTCAATATCGGCTCAGTCATCATCGTCCTGCCGCTGACGGAAAAACTCGTCGCTCTGACAGAACACATGATCAAAGACGAAGCGCCGAAAGAAAAGAAAGAAAGATTCTACTTCGTCGACGAGAACATCCTCTCAACGCCATCCATCGCTGTTGAACAGATCAAACATGAGATCGTCCATATGGCCAATATCGCCATACAGAACTTCAACATCTCCATGGACATGATCAAGACCCTGCGCTTCGACAGACAAAGCGAACTCGACGACAACGAAGCGGAACTCAACTTCCTGAACAAGGAACTGGTCGAGCTGATCATCAAACTCGGCCAGACCCAGAAACTGAACAAACAGGACAACCGCTATCTGTCGTCCACATACAAAGCGATCGCCGACCTCGAACGTATCGGAGACTACGCGACGAACCTGTCCTCCTACGCCAGAAACCTGGGTGAAGACAAATTCTCCGAAGCCATCATCAACGAACTTGAAGTCATGCGAAATCTGATCAACCGCCTCTATCTGATCATCATCGAATCCTATAAGCTCGACAAACGCAAAGTCACCAAACAGATCAAAGATCTAAGGGACAACATACTCGGTATGTCGAACATGATGGTGAAGATCTACATCAAGAGGCTCAACGAAAACGAACTGACCGCCGTCAGCAGCGGTGAATACCTGAAGATCTGCAACGACATCAGACGTGTCTCGGAACACCTGATCAACCTGATCGACACCGACTTCATCCTGAACCACTAAACATGCAAAACGAAAAGATCCTGTTGCCAAGCAACAGGATCTTTTTCTACACCGCAGTAATCAGGCACTCAGAAGAACAGGAACACTAAGATGATGCCGACCATATTCACAAGGAAATGGCTGACCGTGCTGATGAGACAGTTCCCGGACCTGCGATAGACCACAGAATAGATGATGGCATCGATGAATATGCCGGCAAGATCATATATGACCACTGCCGTATTCCCGCCTGCCAGATGCGCCAGGGCAAAAACGACCGATGACAACAAAGCAGCAGGCCAGAAACCGAAGAGCTTCATGCCCTTTCCAACAAAAAATCCCCTGAACGAGATCTCTTCGCCCAGCGCCGCGACAATAAACTGTCCGGCCAGGACCGCAAGATTCCTGTAATCCAGGATCGTATCAGTCCTTCCCAAGACATGATCGACATACTGATGATCGAACAGGACCGATCCAAGAAGGATGGAAACGATCGATGATACGATCGGAAGGACGAGCCAGAACAGCGCACCGCACTTTTTCAAATCGGCAAAGAAAGTATTGAAACGAAGACCTGACTCGGCATTCGGCGTTTTCGCCAGCCATTCGACCAGAAAGAAACAGGCCAATCCGACGAAGATCGAATAGCCGGCAAATTGTCCATAAGACGTGAATTTCGCCAGGACCAGCAGGATCATCACAGTGATCCCTATACTTGTAAGCATCCTATCCTTATCCGCATTCCTAAAACCATTCATCTCATCTTCTCCTTTTGTTATCCATCTATCTCATCAGGCCTTCCGCCGTCATGATGAGCTTCTCTCTCAAAGACTCTTCATCGTATTCCAGTGCATTGTTTGCAATCAGGCTCGCATAGCCATGGACCATGGCAAACAGCACCTCAAAACGATCCGGGACTTCATCCTCCGGTATTTCCAGATCCTTCGCAGCCGCCTTGATGATCGCATCCGTTACAGATCCATGTGTCAGCCCGGTGATGCTGTCTCCATCAAAATGTCCCGACTGGAAAAGGAAACGGAACAGTTCCTTCTCCTCGCTGGCAAACCTGATATATCTCATTCCGATCTCCAGCAGATCATCCTCTGTTGTGATGTAATCCGTATGAAAACGATCCGCCCTCTCGTAAGCCAGATCTCTCAGTTCCTTCAGATTCGGAAACTGATACATGATGGGCTGCGTCGAACAGCCAAGCTCCTCAGCCAGATTCCTGGCTGTCAGAGCCGAAAGACCTTTCCTTCTGATCAGACGGAAAGCTCCTTCTATCATCTCATCTCTTGTCGTGACCGGTCTTTTAGGCATGATCTGATAAATATTATAACACTTGTTATTATATTCAACAAAAAAGAAGTGCTGAATGGCTCCAGCACTTCTTTACGCATTGACCTTAAAATGAGACCTGGATCTCTCCCATCAGGAACAGGACTAATTCCCCTTGATATCGATCAGTTCGCCCTCAACATAATACTCGGTCCTGACCAGTTTGCCGTTTTCATCGTAAGTGAAAGCCCACTGCTGGATGGCTTTGCCGTCACGATCGTACATCGTCTGATCGGTGCACAGGCCTTTCTCATTGAAACTGTACTCCATCCGGCTGATCAGATCGCCATTGCTGCTGCAGGTTTCCTCGGCGATCATATGACCTGACGCATCGTAAGACCTCTTGTGAACAGAGATCACCTCTCCGCCGACACTGTCTTCCATGTAGTCGTTTATTCCGTTCTCATCATAATGATAAGACCTCTTGTATGGGCTGCCATTGAAGTTTTCCCAGATCTCGGTGATGAGATGGCCCTTCTCATCATAGATATAATCAACAGGCGTCATCTCGCCGCTGAAACTGTCTGTGGTCTGGAAACCCTGTATGACTCTTCCGTCCTCATCATAGATGTAACGGATGTGGTCGTTCAATGAACCGTCTGCAGAGTACCAGTCCACGCTGTCTACGCGACCAAGACGATCGTAATTGTAATGATAGATATAACGGACATCACCGCCTTCATCATAGGCCGTATAGATACGGACGTTGTCGTGGATATCGCTGACCTGACCGCTTTCGGCCTTATCCAGGAGACCCTTTATATCATCCGATACACTGCCGTTTGCGGCGATATACGCCTCCAGAGATTCAGAAGCCTCCTTGTACTGATTATCCTGCGTATAGGCATAGAAGATGCAGGCAGCCGATCCCTCATTGGACGGATCCAGTTCCTGTGCCTTTTTGCAGTCCGACAGGATCCTCTCCAGCATCTCTTCAGAATAAGATCCATCGATCTCTATGCCATGCAGCAGATAGAGCTTACCTCTTTCCAGATAAGCATCGGCATTCTCCGGTTCTTCCTCAACAGCCTTTTCAAACGCTTCTGCAGCCTTCCCATACTCTCCCTGTTCCAGATACCTCATCCCTTCTTCCAGGGAAGAAGAAGCCTGATCCGCAGAACAGCCCGCCGTCAAAAACATCATCAGCACCACCAGCAATATCATTCTTTTCATAAGGGACCCCCTTGCCATAATCTTAACATCCTTTTCCGAATGTGCCCGTAAAGAAAACGTCTTTTATATCCAGACGTCTTCTTTACATACCATGTATTTCTATTTCCTGATCAGGATCACCGTCTGATAGTGTGACGGCACAAACGAAGACAACAGCTCACTCAAAAGACCCAGAGTATCCAGATACAGGGAATAGCCGCCGCAGTCTATCTGCGTATGGGCATCCTTTCCGTTGGAGTGGACCACCAGATATTCATCGTTTCCGGAATGCAGTTCACCCGGCAGATCGATATCCCTTTCCGGATATCTCTTCTCTTCCTTTTTCCTGCATCCGAAAAAAGACAAAAACATCATCACGACAAGCAGTATCTTCATGATCCTTTTCATCGGCACCATACGCACCTCCTGAGTCTTTATCAATTTCATTATATTCTGAAAGACGATCCTTATTGAATACCAGACTCACGAACAGTCACACGCACCTTATGACCAGATTGACAAAAGCATCTGATCTGTCAGAAAAGACCGCGTATCCCATCAGAAAGACACAACACTTATAGTCCCTTATGTTAGAATGAAGCTGTAAAAAAGATCGATCATCAACATTGAAAACAGTTTTGTCATATGGAAAGGAGATCGGATATGAAGAAACATTTTTCTGTATTCATCATTTTACTGATCAGCTTATTATGCCTCAGTGCCTGCAAACCTTCTGACAGCGGTGATAAAGGTCAGACATATGAACTCGGCGGCAAGACCTTCTACAACACCGTCGACGACTATGGCCACAGTGACCACTCCAAAGTCTGGTTCGGCAAAGACGGCTCCTTCGTTCTGAACGACTCGTATTCCGGCGGCTACCAGGACTACTCCGGCAGCTGGACGATCAGCGAGAACGTCGTCTCTCTGGAAGCGGATTCCGGAAACAAGATCCTCTTTGAGATCAAGGATGAAGATACGCTGGTCCTCAAGACGACGATCGCCGGTTCAAGATCAGATCAGATCTTCACGGCCGACATGAGCCAGATCAGTGAAACGGACACATTCAGCTACACCGTCTACTACAACATCTCACAAAGCAGCGATCAGCGCTCTTCTGTGGAGATCCTCTCTGACGGAAGTTTCATCTTCATCGACAAGAATGATCTGAGCATATCCGAGTACAGCGGCACCTATCAAAAAAACAAGGATCAGCTCACATTGGGAAACTTCACAGGCGTCAAACCGGGCGTGAGCGAGATCATCTTCAAAGTCAAGGATGACAAGACGATGATCCTGGAAAGCGACGTCGGCATTTCCGCGACCGGCGACATCTTCTCCAGCGACAAGAACAAGATCCCTGTCAAGAAGGATGTCCCATGTACCGGACTGACTTCCCCGTACCACAATTACTGGGCGGTGGAAGGCATCAAGGCATTCTCGCTGGAAGTCAAGCCTGTACCGGAAGATACGACGGACAAGATCACTTACAGCAGTGACGACGAAAATGTCGTCAAAGTCGACAGCGACGGCTATGTGACCCCGATCGCACCGGGCAAGACGAAGATCCATGTCAAATGCGGCAGCCAGACCCTGGATCTGGGCTTTGAGACCAGAGCCAAGGGACCAAAGTCCGTCGAACTGGATCAGGACGAGATCTACCTCTACCTGGGCAATACCGCCAAGATCAAGGCCAAAGCGCTGCCGGAAACGGCCGATCAGACGCTGACCTACGAGGTCTCTGACAAGTCGATCGCATCCGTCGACAGCGACGGCACGATCCATCCGAAGATGCCTGGCGTCACCAAAGTGACGGTCAAAGCCAAGAACGACGTCTCAGCGGTATGCACGGTCGTCGTCGAAGGTGAAACGGTCATCTTCTCCATGAAAGATCACCAGGTCCTTAAAGAGGCCTCAGGCGAGAAGATCCCGTATACGGCGACTCACGTCATGTGCTATGAAGGCAATGTGAACAAGTCCGACGTCACCGATGAAGTCGAATTCCATACCGCCTATACGAGTGCTCTGGATATCGATGGCCACGGCAACGTATACGCCAAAGGATATGTCTATGAATCAACAGATATCGAAGTCTATTTCACATATTCAGACGGCAGTTCCTTCTTCGTCACATCACCGACCTATATCGTCAGAGTCGAAAAATAGAAGAGGCTGAACTTCGAAACACACACATAAAAAGGGCGGGCTGTGTCCAGACGCAGCGCCGCCCTTTTCGTTTGCATCAACGAGACCGGAACAAAGGATTATTTGCGGATGAAATGTTCATCGCCTCCGAGATCTTCGGATACATACCTTTCCGCTCTCATGTGAAGGTCATACTTCTCTCTGAGCGCAGCCAGCTCTTTCATCATTGCTGAAGCGTGATGGACATCGATGGCCTCCTGATCCCTCCAGGAATCGACCAGCAGGACCGTCTCCGGATCATCCAAAGACAGGAAATACTCGTAACGAAGATTCCCATCCTCTTTCCTGATCCGATCGGCTATCCCCGACCTCTCCATCTCTTTTGCAAAAGCGACGGCGTTGCCATCCTTGCCTGTGTAATAAAGATTCATCGTGATCATTCTATCTGCCCTCCATATCCTCTATCTTCCGCTGTGAACGACATCACCTTCTCAGAAATCAGATGATCCCCAGTCTTTCAGCCTCCCCGACGACTTCCTCATCCGAAAGACTGTCGACATCAAAAAGATCGCTCAGGACCGGAATGCCGCCAAAAGGATCGTCCTGTCCCATGACGACAGCAGCCGTTCCGTAATAGTTCCTCAGTTCTTCCCTGAGTTCATCAACATCATACGGGATCATATTTCTGATCTTATTTTAAGGGACCCATCGTCAAAAGAAAAGGCATCACCTTGCAAAAGACGATGCCCTGTGAGCTCCTGCCCGGCCGGGTACAGCTCCATACCGCCTGTTTCCGAATCCTTCTCTTCAAGACCATCTGCCGCATTCAAACAGGGTGATGTAGATATCCAGAGCCTCCGCTTCATTCTCCGTATGAAAGACCTTCGTGATACAGGACAGGATCGTCCTGCATGACAGACGCCTTCTGATGCGTATGAGCTCCGGGATCATATCGCCGCCTATTCTGCAGCGAAATCCCAAAAGCTCTTCTTTCCCTGTTCCGTTGCCGATCTCTGATAAGAGCTCCTGCGCACGGCTGATCGCTTCACTTCTTGTCATCACAGTCCCCCTGACAACAATGTAAACCATTCTTACATATCGTTCCAGCGCCACTTACGACACCGCCATATATGACGGCGTATTTTATGACCATGCCTTTCAGGCAAAGAAAAACCGGCTTTTGCCGGTAAAACATCAGGCGACATCATCCTCCCCGCCCTGTCTTCTGAATGTGATCCTCACGATCTGGGCAAGATCCGTAGCCTCAACGACATACATGATCCTGACCAGTGTCTCGATCGTCAGATTCTCGCCCTTCTTCATCCGGTCGACACCTTTTTCCGGAAAATCACTGTTCTTTCTCAGCCTGTAGATCGAGATGCCCTTCTCCCTGATCCATTCAAAAAAGGGACTGTAATCATAGTACGCCTGATCATGATTATCAAAATACATCGGCAATTTATTTCCTTCCATCAGATACCAGAAAGCCCCTCTTCAATTCTCATTGTATAGAAACGAAAAATGAATTTCATGAGACTTTTTCGAACTTTTTTCAAATTCTTTTTTCCGGTTCATCATTCGTGAACTTTTATGACTCTATGAGTTCAGCGATATTGAATTCTGTTCTTTTGACAGAAACAGAAAAGATACCTTGATGACGGTATCTTTCATCTTTTATCTGAAGGAGGATCGTACTCAAAGACCTCCGTTTCCTTCGTCCCGATGAAAAGCTGTGTCTCCAATGAACACGGCTCTTCTTCCTGCCATATCCAGCAGCTGAGAAAGACTTCCCCATAGCCGTAGTAACAGTAGGCAAACTCCAGTTCCCATTGTCTGCTGTTCACTTTTTCGATCAGCTCTTCGACCGCGCATTCCACACGGATCGTCTTTCCTTCTTCCATCCGGAAAAGATAGACGGTGACCTCTCTCATCGGATCGATCCGATAGGAGACGGATGCCTTTCCGGTATTGGGCCAGTCCTCTCCATAGTCCGCACACCAGATCCCGTCCGGAAAACAGAAAGTCAGCTTTCCATCCTCGCATCTGATCCGCTTCGCCCGGCAGTCATGAAGACTGAAGCGGTCTCTGTCGGCGCTTTTCATCCTATGAGCGGCCTCCTTTTACCAGCACGGCAGCTTTCGCCGGCAGGTTTCCTTCAAAGACTTCCGAAGCGAAGACCTTTTCTCCCTTGAACGGATATGCCTGTTCCGACATGTTCATGATCAGCTGAAGATCTCCTCTGCCAAAGATGAAGACCCTGCTTTCCTCTTTGACCTCCACATGCGGATCACGCAGATCATCCAGCTCTTCTCTCAGTTTTGTCAGCCTGCAGATGAAATGATACAGGGATTTTTCATCCTCCATTGCCCGGGCAACTGAAACAGTATTCTTCTCACAGAAAGGAAGATACGGCTCATCACCGGAAGTGAAACCGTGATACGGCCTGCTGTCATCCCAGATCATCGGGATGCGTGTGCCGGTCCTTTGATAACCGCCGTCTTTGGAAGGGATCTGCGATGTTTTCATGCCGATCTCGTCCCCATAGAGGACGAAAGGGATACCTGGCATGCAGAAAAGGAACATGTAGAAGACTCTCAGTTCCTCATCATTCAGATAGTTGGCGATGCGCCAGCTGTCGTGATTGCCGCTGATCAGAGCCAGACAGGTGCCTTTCTCTTCGGCCGCTTCAAAGCGCTCTTTCATATCCTTCAAAGCGAAAGCGATATCGCCCCCGCCGTGGATCAGGGAAGTCCCTCTTGTCGAAGCATCACTGCGGAAGAAACGGTGATAGAAATTGTCCCAGTGATCCAGGACGAAATCCGCATCGAAACCGGCTTCAAAAGAACGCTCCGGGTACGACCACTCGCTCACGAAGAAGACCTCCGGATATTCCTTTCTGATCCTTTCAAAAAGCCACTTCCAGACTTCGATCGTCGCCGACTTGTCCTCGTCATTCTTCACCAGAGAATCAGCCATATCCACACGGAAACCGTCAGCCCCGTTCTTCAGCCAGAAACGCATCACATCCAGAAGATAGTTCCTGGCAAGGAAGGTCCTCTCATCCCGATAGGACAGCTGCCAGGAAGGCTCTTCGATCTTGTTGAACCCGTAGTTGAAAGCCGGCTGATGGGCAAAGAAATTCACCATGTAGGAACCGTGCCGGTCAAACATGCCCGAGATCAGGTTCTGGCTCCGCTTCCATGGATCATCGCTCCAGATGAAGAGATCGCTCTTTTCATTCCTTTCGGCCTTTGCGCTTTCCAGGAAATCCGCATTGTTCAAAGCGGAATGGCCTGCCACAAGATCGACGATGATGTCCATCCCCTTTTCGTGAGCCGCAGCAGTCATCTTCCTGAACGCATCCAGATCGCCGAAACGGGGATCCACATCAAAGAAATCCTCCACATCATACCCGCCATCTTTGAACGGAGAACGATAGAAAGGATTGAACCAGATCGCATTGAAACCCATTCCTCTTATGTAGTCGAGCCTGGACGTGATCCCTTCCAGATCGCCGACCCCATCCCCATTGCTGTCCTGGAAGGAAGTCGGATAGATCTCATAGACCATCATCCTGCTGAAAAGATCTCTCTTCATGATATGCCCTCATCTTTCTTCTTTTATCAACAACATTATATTTCATGCCCCGCACAGAAAAAAGGACTCCTGAGGAGTCCCGTTCCCGATCCTATTCGACTTCGATCCCGTCAATGAAGACCTTTCTGATGACAGTCGCAGAATCCATCGGATCGCCATCCGCGATCACGATATCCGCATCCTTTCCTTCTTCCAGCGTTCCGACACGGTCGGCGATGCCGATCTGCTTCGCAGGATTGATCGTGATGGCTTTCAGAGCCTCGAACGGATCCATGCCCGCCTTGACCGCAAGACCCGCGCACAGAGGCAGATACTCCTGCGGGATGACCGGTGAATCGGTGATGATGGAGACCTGACAGCCTTTGGCAGCCAGGATGCCCGGTGTCGTCCAGGACTTGTTCTGAAGTTCGAATTTGGATGCGTGGGTCAGAGAAGGCCCCACTGCCAGAGGATATGAACATTCCGCCAGCTTATCAGCGATCAGGTGACCCTCTGTGACATGTTCGATCGTCAGATCGACATCGAATTCCTTCGCAAGACGGATAGCCGTCAGGATGTCGTTTGCCTGATGGGCATGGATCTTCAAAGGGATCTCCTTCTTCAAAACAGGGATCATCGACTCGCACTTGAAATCGAAAGCCGGACGCTTGGAAAGATCATCGCCGGCAGCCTCCTTCTTCTCCAGATACTCTCTGGCCTTGAACAGCATGTTCCTGATGACGCTCGCCGTCGACATGCGCGCGAAATTGCCCTTCTCGCGGTAGACCCTCTTGGGATTCTCACCCAAAGCGCACTTCATCGCCACCGGTGTCCTGATGATCATGTCATCGACACAGATGCCCCTCGTCTTCACGGCGATCCAGGTGCCGCCGATCGGATTGGCGCTGCCCTGGCCCGTGGCAACGGAAGTGACACCGCCTTTTGCCGCGTTCAGGACGCTCGGATCCAGCGGATTGAAAGAATCCTCCGCCCGCAGCTGCGGTGTGCAGGGATCGTTCGGTTCGTTGTAATCGGAACCCTCAAAACCGATGCCCCAGCCATCAAGCCCCAGATGGCAATGCGCCTCGACAAAACCCGGATAGACATTCAGACCGGTCGCATCGACGACCGCCTCATCCTCCTGCAGTTCGATCGAAGCAGCGATCTTCACGATCCTGCCATTCTCCACGCGGATATCCGCAAGATAAGGTTCCCTCCTGACTGCATCGTGTAACAAACCGTTTCTGATGATCATATATGATCCCCTTTCTTTTTTCAGTTAAACGCAGTATAGCACGCCGCAAGTGCCATTCCAAGAACGACGCTCACGGATGGTCAGATCAGAAGACCATCCTCCTTCACCTCATCCTCCGCAGCCTCTTTCCTTGTCTTTGCGTATCTTCTTTCCGCCCGGACGAAAAACCTGTGGATATCTTCCCTGAGATCCTCCGGTTCCAGCACAAGGGCATTGCCGCCAAGCCTGGAGAAGTACTGGAAAGCCTGCGACCTCGGACAGTCGAACCAGTAGACATCTCCCTCGACCTTGAAATACTGAGGCCGGTGCAGATACATCGACCGGTACAGTTTCCGCCCCCTCTCGCCAAGTTTCACTTTGATGGGCTGATGCAGTTTCTTCATCTCATAAGAATACTGAGGACCATGTTCTGCCATGGCGTCGAAGACCTCGATGAACGGCTCCGACAGATCCCTTGCCTCATTGAGGATCTTGACCTGCTTGATCCTGCTCATGCGGAAACTGTAGGGAGAGCCGTTGTATGTGCACAGAAGATAATTGAAAAGTTCCTCCTTGGAGTTGGCGATCCTATATGGAGAAACGATGTGGGCGGCATCGCTGTTCACTGTCGTGAAGTAGATCTTCCTGTCTTTTTCGATCGCCTCATTGACCAGATCGAAATTCTGCCGGAAAACGATCATCTCGCGTCTGTCCTGCGGAAGGAGCGCATATGAAGCGAACATCTTGCGGAAATAACTGGACAGTGTCGAATTGCCCAGCAGACAATCCTGGATATAGCCGATATCATCCGCCGACTTCTTCGTCGGCTTCATCGCGATCGCCGTATCGAATTTCTCCCCGTCCAGCTGATAAGTCCTCTTGTCGACATAATGCAGGATATCGGCGGCGATATCACTGATGTCCTGCTCCTTCATGCCGTTGCGCTGTCTGATGGAATCCTGCACATGGGAAAAGATCGCGCTCTGATCCTCTTCAAACTGTTCATAATAATTGACGATCAGGTTGTTGTAAAACTCGTTCCTGTTCAGGGAACCGTCCCTTTTATAGAATTCGAAACGCTCCATGTCCTTCATGAGGATCCTGTTGACACTCTCCGGTATGTAGATCTTGATCTTTTCTTCCATCTTTTCACGCCCCTATAAGTCAATAGTACACTATCAGTGGTCAAAATATTCAGCATTTTATTAATTTTAATCTTTATTTTTCTAAATATATGGTGGTCAAATAATTTTCTCATCTGACAATTTCTCTTAAGAAAAGATGCTGATAAGATGAGATCGTAAAGACAGACACCTTCAGCAGCAAAAGAACTGACTGTTCATCAGACAAACGGTGTCTGGAAAAGACGTTTTCAGCAGACTTTCCTCAGCCGGGCGCCAAGCATCTGATCAAAGATCAGAAAGACGCCGGCCCGGATCCGGCAGGAAACAACGTCTTGTCTAACGGCACCTGCAACACCAGACAGATCACCATCATTCAGCGGGAAACGATTCACCCGCGGGTGCCGTGTCTTAAGGAAAGGAGAAAACGATGTACACGATCAAAGGAAAATGCAACGAAGCGATCGTCTATGCTTCCACCGTAGAAGACCAGGCTCTTGAACAGCTGCAGACGATCTGCGATATGGAGATATACAGAGGCGCAAGGATCAGGATCATGCCGGACGTCCACGCCGGAGCCGGCTGCACGATCGGAACGACCATGACTCTTCATGGTGCCGTTACACCGAACATGGTCGGCGTCGATATCGGCTGCGGCATGGAAACAGCCATGATCAAAGAAAAGGAGATCGATTTTGAAAAACTCGATCAGCTGATCAAAGAAAAGATACCTTCCGGCATGAACATCAGAGACAGCAAACATCCCAACGCCGATCTGATCGATGTGTCCGATCTGAGATGCATCAGCAGGGTCGGACATCTGGAAAAGGAACTCAGAGCTCTCGGTTCGCTTGGCGGAGGGAATCACTTCATCGAAGTCGATAAAGATGATGAAGGGAACCTCTACATCGTCATACACTCCGGCTCAAGACACCTGGGAAAAGAAGTGGCGGATATCTATCAGGACCTCGCCTATAAGCAGGTCAATGGTTTATACAAGGAACAGATACGCAGAAAGATAGACCTTCTCAAGTCGCAAGGAAAAGAGAAAGAGATCGGATCCATGTTCCAGGAGATCAAAAAGGATGCTGTCACCGGCATCCCGAAAGAACTCTCCTACGTCACAGGCGGACTCTTTGACGACTACATCCACGACATGAAGATCATGCAGGAGTTTGCCATGATCAACAGGAAGACCATGATGGACATCATCATCGAAGGAATGGGACTCACTGTCACCGATCAGTTCACGACCATCCACAATTACATCGACACGGAGAACATGATCCTCAGAAAAGGTTCCGTCTCTGCCCAGAAAGGCGAAAAGCTCCTCATCCCCATCAACATGGCGGATGGCTCGCTGATCTGCATCGGCAAAGGCAACGCGGACTGGAACTGTTCCGCTCCGCACGGTGCCGGACGTCTCATGTCCAGAAGCCAGGCCATGAAGACGCTGTCCCTGGAAGAATACAGGAAGCAGATGGAAGGCATCTACACGACGACCGTCACCATGAAGACCCTGGACGAAAGCCCGATGGCCTACAAAGGCATGGACGAGATCGTTGAAAACATCGCTCCGACCGCAGAGATCATCAAGATCATCAGACCGGTCTACAACTTCAAAGCGGAATGATAGAAAACACCTCTGATCTTTCAACGGTCAGAGGTGTTTTTATTTCTCAATGCAACGGATGGACGCTCTTTTCGCCATCCTCTTTTTCTGTGACGATGTACGACACCGTTCTGCTTCCCGGCTCCTCATCGATCATCGTCTTCTTCACGACGACAGCCGCAAGCGCAGACACCCAGAAAAACGCATGCCAGAACGATCACCATGATCCCTTTCTCCTTTC
>JAEEGF011980007.1_pt1 | contig 13403 bp, 11 predicted proteins | sample 9134171 | NCBI WGS metagenome assembly JAEEGF01 (sample SAMN16246542, study PRJNA631951) | gut metagenome | biome: gut microbiome; feature: rumen; material: AP-attached | host: Bos | place: Iran: Karaj | collected 2018-10
ATTCAAACATATCCATCAAGACTATCATTAAAAACAATGATAAGAACGCTCTTATCATAGAAGAACAGGGAGAGCTGGTCCTTGAAGCGAGATACATCCTTGAGATCGTCAGAAAGATCGACAGCGATTTCATCAACGTGGAAACGATCGATGGCACATTGGTCAAGATCTACGGCGGCAATTCCGAATTCAAAGTCAATGGTATGGAAGCTTTTGAATATCCGGCTATCAATTTCGATATTAGAGAGAATCAGACCTTCAAAATGAAGACAGCCGCTTTCGGAGAACTGATCGATCAGACTTCCTTTGCATGTTCAGACAAAGAGACCAGACCGGTACTGACCGGTGTCAATCTGAAAGCTTATGGCGGGAAGCTGCACGCGAACGCGACTGATTCCTATCGTCTGGCATCCAAAACGATCGGTCTGGACACGGACCTTGAATTCAACATCACTGTTCCTTCCAAATATCTGAATGAGATCTGCCATTCTTTCATGAATGAAGAAGAGGTGCTGGTCTCGATCGACAACCAGAAGATCTCTTTCGTCTTCGGTGATTCCATCATTCAGACCAGGCTTTTGGATGATGAATTCCCTGATACGGCAAGACTGATCCCTTCTTCATTCTCGCAGAAGCTGACCGTGTCAGCCAGAGAACTAAGCAGGGCGGTCGATCGTACCTCTTTCATCAAGGCAGATGGAAAGAACACGATCAAAATGAGCATCGATTCCGAGAAGATCGAGCTCACTTCCACCAACCAGGCGATGCTTTCATCTTTTGAAAGGATCAACGTCATTTCCTATGACGGTTCCCCATTGGAGATCTCCTGCTCAGGCAAATATCTGCAGGATGCCTTGAAAGCGGTCGACTGCGATGTTGTCACGATCAATTTCAGCGGTGAGCTCAAGCCAATGGTCGTCAAGAAGGATGATGATGAGTCTCTGATCCAGCTGATCTCACCGGTCAGGACGTACCGATAAAATTCAAAAATCAAAAATAAGCCTAAATAGATCCGTTATACGACGGATTTATTTTTTTATTAGGTGTATATCACGCTTTTTGATCAGCCTTAAAAATGGCAAAAAAAGCCCAAAAATGCTATAATTTAATAGAATATGGCCATTCTGAAAAAAGTAAAGATCAAAGATGAATATGTGACACTGGGACAGTTCCTGAAACTCGCCGATATCATCGCTTCCGGCGGAGAAGCGAAGTTTTTCCTCAGAGAGAACAAAGTGATCATCAATAAAGAAGAAGATCAGCGCCGCGGACGCAAACTTTATGAAGGGGATATCGTTGAGATCGCCGGAAAGGTCTATGAGATATGCCGGTAAAGACGATCCGGGTCAATGATTTCCGCAACTACCGCCGGGCGTTTTTTGATTTTGATCCGCAGCTGAATATCATCATCGGAAAGAATGGTACCGGCAAGACGAATATCCTGGAAAGCATCATCGTCGTTTCCAACACCAAGTCATACCGCAGTTCCAATGACAGCGATCTGATCAGAAAAGGTGCGGAATTCGCCAGGATCACCCTGAATACCGAAAACAAGGAATATAAAGTCGTCATCAACAAAAAGAACAAATCCCTTTATATCGACGGGGATCTGATCAGAAAAACATCTGAATTCATCGGCAAAGTCAACGCTATTCTGTTCAAACCTTCCGATCTGGAACTATTCACCCAATCACCAAGTGAAAGAAGAAAACTCCTGGATATCGAGATCTCCAAAGTATCCCGTTCTTACATCCAGGCACTTTTAAGATACAATTCGCTCCTGAAAGACAAAAACAAGCTGCTGAAAGAACTGGAAAAGGATGAACTTCTTCTGAGTGTGATCAATGAATCCATGTCTCCGCTGATCAAGATCATCATCCAGGAAAGAGAGAATTTCTTTGCGGTCATCAATGAGTACATCTCTGACATCTATTCTCTGATCTCGAACAAAGAATCAAAGATAGAAGTCGTCTACAAGAAATGCAGCGAGATCGAAGATGTCAATGAGATGATAGAACGATCCAAAGAAAAAGATGATTACTATCACTACACGACCTACGGTCCTCATCATGATGACTACAGTTTCTACATGGATGGCTACGAACTGAACACCATCGCATCGCAGGGACAAAAGAGGATGGTCCTGATCGCGTTCAAATTCGCATTGATGAAATACATCCAATATGCGACGAAGGAGACACCGATCGTGCTTCTGGATGACATCCTTTCCGAACTGGACAAGGATAATCAGGAAAGACTTCTGAATATTATCCCTGATGACACACAGATCATCATCACAAATACCGATATCAGAAATCTTGATATCAAAAAACCATACAAACTGATCGAATTAAAGGAGGAATGAGATGTCTAATACAAGTATTCAACATGACAACTATACTTCTGAAGATATACAGGTCCTGGAAGGACTTGAAGCAGTCAGGAAAAGACCAGGCATGTACATCGGCACGACTTCATCGACCGGTCTGCATCACCTCGTCTGGGAAATAATCGACAACTCCGTGGATGAAGCTCTGGCCGGATACGCGACGAAGATCGAAGTCAGCGTCGATGACCAGGATGTCGTCACCGTCAAAGATGACGGACGCGGCATGCCGACAGAGATCCATCCAAAGACCGGCGTTTCCACAGTGGAAACGATCTTCACTGTGCTTCACGCCGGCGGCAAATTCGGCGGCGGTGCCTATAAGGTATCCGGTGGTCTGCATGGTGTCGGAGCCTCTGTTGTCAACGCCTTATCAGAATGGCTTGAAGTCACGATCCATAAAGATGGAAAAGTCTATTTCATACGCTTCAAAGACGGCGGAAAGGTGGATGAGCCATTAAAACAGATCGGTACCTGTGAGCTCAGTGAAAGAGGATCGACCGTCCGTTTCAAGGCGGATGCGGAGATCTTTAAAGAAGGAACGATCTACGACTATAAAGTCCTTTTCGACAGGATCCGCCAGATGGCATTCCTGAACAAAGGCATCAATCTCATCTTCAACTGGAATAAAGAAGATGAACATAAAGGATCACATTCCTTCTGCTATGAAGGTGGCATCAGGGAATATGTTGAATTCCTGGACAGCGGCGAGACCAGACTTTTTGAAGATGTCCTCTACTGCGACGGTTTCGATGACAACACTTCCATAGCTGTGGAAGTATCCCTCAGATACAATACGAACTACACCGAGAAAGTCTATTCTTTCTGTAACAACATCTTCACACCGGATGGCGGCATGCATATGGATGGATTCAGGCAGACTCTGTCGAGAGTCATCAATGCCTATGCCCGCGACAACAATATGATCAAAAAGGATGAACCGAACCTGACCAATGACGACCTTAAGGAAGGTCTGACAGCGATCATCTCGGTCAAGCATCCGGATCCTCAGTACGAAGGACAGACAAAAGGAAAACTGGGAAATGCGGAAGTCAGACCGGTCGTCAACAAGATCTTCGGCGACTTCCTCAAGAGGTTCCTTCTGGAAAATCCGGATGTCGCAAAGATCATCATCGAGAAAGCGAAATCCGCTTCTGAAGCGCGTCTGGCTGCTCAGAAAGCGAGAGAGAATGTCCGTCGAAAGGATGACTTTGGCTCCGGAAATCTGCCGACCAAATTGAAAGACTGCGCCTCCAGAGATGCTTCGATCTGCGAGATCTACATCGTCGAGGGTAATTCCGCCGGCGGTTCCGCTCAGCAGGGAAGGGATTCCAACTTCCAGGCTGTCCTGCCTTTGAGAGGCAAGATCCTGAATGTGGAAAAGGCCAGAGTCCATAAGATCTTTGATAACGCTGAGATCAGGATGATGATACAGGCATTCGGCTGCGGTTTCGGGGATGAGATCGACATCTCAAAACTCCGTTACCACAAGATCGTCATCATGACCGATGCCGATGTCGACGGCCAGCACATCTCTACACTGATGCTGACATTCCTGTACAGATTCTTCAAACCGCTGATCGAAGGCGGATATGTCTACCTGGCCATGCCGCCTCTATATAAACTGTATAAAGGACAGCGGACACTCAGATACTGCTACTCTGACGAAGAACTGGAACTGGCAAAACGTGATTTCGGCGACGAGAAGTATGACGTGCAGCGTTACAAAGGACTCGGTGAGATGGATCCGAGCCAGCTTTGGGAGACGACACTGGATCCTGAACACAGAACATTGAAGAGAGTCACGATCGAAGATGCGATCGACGCAGACTCCGTCTTCTCTATGCTGATGGGTGATGAAGTTGAACCGAGAAAGAACTTCATTATTGAAAATGCCCACTTCGTCAAGAACCTTGATATTTAAGGAGAAAGCTCATGGAAGAATTAGATAACAGATTTTTCAATCATGGAAATATGAAAGAAGTCAATATCTCTTCAGAAATGAGAGAAGACTTCTTAAGTTATTCAATGTCTGTCATCATCGACAGAGCTCTCCCTGATGTGAGGGATGGCATGAAACCGGTCCACAGAAGAGTGCTTTGGGCGATGTATGACGCCGGCTTCCTTCCGGATAAACCGCACGTCAAGTCGGCCAACATCGTCGGTGAAGTCATGGGTAAATACCACCCGCACGGCGACACAGCGATCTATGAGACGATGGTCAGAATGGCACAGCCGTTCTCTTACCGCTATCCTCTTGTAGATGGTCACGGAAACTTCGGTTCCCTCGATGGAGACGGCGCAGCCGCCATGCGTTACACCGAAGCTCGCATGTCTAAAATTTCCCTGGAATTATTACAGGATATCAAAAAAGAAACTGTCGACTGGCGTGACAACTACGACGCCAGACATAGAGAGCCTGTCGTTCTGCCGAGCAGATTCCCGAACCTGCTGGTCAATGGATCGATGGGTATCGCTGTCGGTATGGCGACCAACATGCCGACGCACAACCTGGGTGAAACGATAGACGGCATCATCGCCGTCATGGACAACCCGGACATCACGACCGTTGAATTGATGGACAAGATCCCGGGACCGGACTTCCCGACCGGCGGTTACATCGTCGGACGTTCCGGTATCCGTCAGGCTTACGAGACCGGCAGAGGATCAATCATCATGCGTTCCAAAGTTGAGATCGAAGACATGCATCAGGGGAAACATAAGATCATCATCAAGGAGATCCCATATCTGGTCAACAAACTGATGATGTTTGAAAAGATCCACCAGCTGGCAAAGGAAAAGATCATCGACGGCATCTCTGAACTCAAAGACCTTTCCAATGACCGTAACGGTATCAGGATAGAGATCGAACTCAAAAAAGACGTCCAGCCGGAAGTTGTCCTCAACCAGCTGTACAAACTGACACCGGTACAATCCTCTTTCGGCATCAACAACAATGTGCTGGTCAACAACAGACCGATGCTGCTGTCTCTGAAAGAGATCATTCAATACTATATCGATCATCAGATCGATGTCGTAAGAAGAAGGACGCAGTTCGATCTGAACGAAGATGAAAAGCGTGCTCACCTCTTGGAAGGATTGAAGATCGCTCTGGACAACATCGACCGTGTCGTTGAGATCATACGCAGTTCCAGAGATGATGATGAAGCTCTGATGAAACTGAATCAGGAATTCGGCATCGACGACATCCAGGGCAAAGCCATCCTGGATATGCAGCTGAGAAGACTGACCGGTCTGTCCAGAGAAAAGATCGTCAACGAACTGGAAGAACTGTATGTCGAGATCGCGGATCTCAAGGATATCCTCGCCAATCACTGGAGAGTCGTGCAGATCATCAAAGATGAATTGACAGCGATCAAAAACAAATACGGTGACAAGCGCCGCACCGAGATTATTGAAGGCGATATCTCCATGGAAGATGAAGACCTCATTCCGGTGGAAGATGTCATCATTTCTCTGAGCAACAACGGCTACGTCAAGCGCCTTCCGATCGACACCTACAGACTGCAGAACAGAGGCGGCCGCGGTGTCAAAGGGATGAGCCTGAACGAAGATGATGTCGTGGATCAGAATATCACGATGTCGACGCACGACTTCCTGCTGATATTCACGAACAAAGGAAAAGTCTATCGCATCAAAGGATTCAACATTCCGGAAGCATCCCGAAACGCGAAAGGCATACCGGTCATCAACATCATCAATATCGATAAAGATGAGAAAGTGAAGGCACTGGTACCGATCAACCGCGAATGGGAAGTGAAAGGCTATCTCTTCTTCGTCACGAAGAACGGACTCTGCAAGAGGGTACCGGCGACTGAATTTGAATCGATCAGACAGAACGGCAAGATCGCCATCTCTCTGAAAGAAGATGACGAACTGGTCGCCGTCAGACCGACGCTGGGAGACTCCCAGATCATCATCGGTGCCGCCAACGGCAAGGCTGTCCGCTTTGATGAAAGAGGCGTCAGAGCCATGGGCCGTAACGCGACCGGTGTCAAAGGCATGAATGTCGATGATTCGGAAGTCATCGGCATGTGCACAGACGCAGAAGGTTCCAAGATCCTCGTCGTCTCCAAGAACGGATACGGCAAGCAGACTCCGGTCGAAGAGTACCGTCTGACTTCCAGAGGTGCGAAGGGCGTCAAGACGATCAATATCAACGAAAAGAACGGTGATCTGGTCGCTCTGAAAGCTGTCAACGGTGATGAAGACTGTCTGATCATGACCAACGATGGGATCATCATCAGGATCCACCTGGAGAAAGTCTCAACGATGGGACGTGCGACACAGGGCGTCAGACTGATCAAACCTCAGGAAGGAACATTCGTCTCGGCAGTCAGCCTGATGAGTCATGGCGAAGAGAACGAAGAATCGGAAGAAAAAACAGAAACAGAAGGCAGCGAAGAATGATCGCTGCCTTTTCTATATCCCAGGAAATATATTTTTGATGATCAATTCCTGATTTTTGTGATATCATTTCTATGTATAAGTTAAGGACAAGTAGATGAATGGAAGCTTGCAGAGAGATAAGGGTCGGTGAAACTTATCAGCTGAGATTCATTGAATCCACCTTAAACATTGTCCCAATCAGACACGTATTCCTGCGTTAAAGGACAGAGCGACAAATAAAGGTGGTACCGCGCATCTGCGCCCTTGTTTATCACCTTTTTATTTTTCAGGAGGAATTATGATCGACATCAGATTAATCAGAGAAAATCCGGAACTGGTCAAAGAGAACATCAGGAAGAAGTTCCAGAATGAGAAACTTGTCCTGGTGGATGAAGTCAAGGCACTGGATGAAGAGTACAGAGCTTTGAGGACGAGAGCCGATGAACTTCGCAGCAAGCGCAATACCGCATCCAAACAGATCGGTGCCCTCATGGCTCAGGGTAAGAGGGAAGAAGCGGAACAGGTCAAAGCTGACGTTAAGAAGATCGGCGAAGAGATCGAAGAATGCGAACGCAAAGAACCGGAGATGGAGGAGCAGATCAGACAGAGGATGCTGGTGATCCCTAACATCATCGACGCATCAGTTCCTATCGGCAAAGACGATTCGGAAAATGTCGAGATCGAACAGTTCGGCACCAAAAGAACATTCGATTACGAGATCCCTTACCACACGGATATCATGGAAAGTTTTGAAGGGATCGATCTGGATTCAGCCAGAAAGACATCAGGCAACGGTTTCTATTATCTGACAGGAGATATCGCCAGACTGCATTCAGCGATCCTTGCCTATGCCCGCGACTACATGGTGAACAAAGGATTCACATACTGCGTCCCTCCATTCATGATCCGTTCGGAAGTCGTCACCGGAGTCATGTCTTTCAAAGAAATGGAAAACATGATGTATAAGATCGAAGGGGAAGACCTCTATCTGATCGGTACATCCGAGCACTCCATGATCGGACGTTTCATCGATACGATCAACGATGAAAGCAAGCTTCCGATGACTCTTACTTCATATTCACCTTGTTTCCGTAAGGAAGTCGGTGCTCACGGCATCGAAGAGAGAGGCGTCTACCGCATCCATCAATTTGAGAAACAGGAGATGATCGTCATCTGTAAACCGGAAGAATCCATGGATTGGTACAACAAGATGTGGAAGCTTTCCGTCGATCTGTTCCTGTCCCTGAACATTCCGGTCAGAACTCTGGAATGCTGCTCAGGCGACCTGGCTGACCTGAAAGTCAAATCCTGTGACGTTGAAGCGTGGTCTCCGAGACAGCAGAAATACTTTGAGGTCTGTTCATGTTCAAATCTGGGTGATGCACAATCCAGAAGACTGAAGATCAGGGTCAAAGGACAGAACGGCAACTATCTGCCTCACACGCTGAACAACACGGTCGTCGCACCTCCAAGGATGCTGATCGCGTTCCTGGAAAACAACTACAACGAAGACGGTTCAGTTGATATTCCGGAAGCGCTGCAGCCATACATGGGCGGTCAGAAGAAGATCGTCAGGAAATAAAGAGAAGGGAATGTTTCACGTGAAACATTCCTTTTTGTTTTATATTTATATATAGAAGGTAAACAGACAGAGCAGTCCTGCTATGATCTTTCATATCAGGAAGGATTCACCGACACTGAACGGATCACCTGTATGACGTGTATAAAACGGAAGAATAAGGCGGGACAGGCAAATTGTTTCACGTGAAACAATAGAAAAGGAAAGAATATGAAAGCTGTATTGTTTGATTACAATGGAACGCTTTTCCAGGATGACGACATCAACACCGCCGCCTGGAAAGCGACGATCAACGAACTGTCACAAGGAAAGATCGATGCAGATCGGTTTTATGGTGCTTTCATCGGAGTGAGGAACTATCCGCTTGTGGAAGCGATGTTCAAAGAGCTGGACCTTCCTTTGGAAGAAGAGAAGATCATGTATTGGGCTTTGCGGAAAGAGACGGAATACTACCAGAAGATCTGCAAAGAGCTGAACAGAAGCAGCATGATGCCTGGCGCGGAAGAACTGTTGAACGATCTGAAAGAGAAGAATATCCCGATCAATATGTGTACGGCATCCCTTGATGTGAATGTGGATTTCTATTTTGAGCTGCTGGACCTGGGCAGGTGGTTCAAAAGGGACAAGGTCATCTACGATGACGGGATCTGCATCAATAAGAAGGACATGTATCTGAAAGGGGCGAAAAGTCTGGATACGGACATCAAAGACTGTCTGATCTTTGATGACTCCCCGGCATCGATCAGAAAAGCAGCGGAAGCGGGCTGTGAGAACATCGTCGTCATCAGAAAAGAGAACAACCCGGATATCCCGCAGATCAGACAGCGGATCAGAGACTTCACCGAGTTTGACCGCCACATCCTGGAGGAATAGATGAAAAAAGCGATCCCGATCCTGTACTGCACCTTTATCTATCTTGTTCTTGCCTGTCTGTTTTTCATAGAGGTCGACCCCGGTCCTTTCGTCATGGTGGGAGGTGTTCTGATTCTGGCGGTCCTGAATATCGTGTGCGCGATCCATCTGAATAAAGAAGAAGACCAGGAAACCTTGCGCTTTTCCATGATCTTCACGACTTATGGACTCCTTCCGTTCTATCTCACATCGATCTGGTTCTTCGGGATCCTTGCGATCCTGGCATCGGATTTTGACAACGGCATATTGACGATGCTTCTGATCGCAATTGCGGTGAATGGTTCTGTCCGTCTGGGATCAGCCTTCTATATGTACTTCCATATAAAACAGAAAGGATATTCAAAGGTCCACAGGATCCTGTCGTTCCTTCCGCTGCTCAGCGCTGCCGATCTGACATATCTGCTGATCAGATATCGCGGCGAAGGGGATTTGAAAGAAACGGACAGATAAGTTAAAATATAAATGGTACAACAATCGTGTTACTAACTTGGTCAGGTGCGGAAGCAAGCAGCCATACGAACCTCCGTTTGTGTGTACCATTTTTATTATGAGAAACGAATACATGATGCTGGCATATCAGGAAGCCAGAAAAGCATTCAAAGAGGATGAAGTCCCGATCGGCTGCGTCATCGTGAAAGACGGTGAGATCATCGCCAAAGCGCACAACAAAAAAGTAAAGAAAGACTGTGCTGTTTTTCATGCGGAGATCGAATGCATACAGAAAGCCTGCAGAAAACTCGGAAACTGGAACCTGAAAGGGTGTGACATTTACGTGACACTGGAACCGTGTATGATGTGTACCGGCGCGATCGTCAATTCCCGTATCGACAGGATCTTCTACGGATGCAAGGATCCGAAGGGCGGCGCCCTGGTCTCCAACATCAGATTCAAACGGATCAGAAACCTCAACCACTATCCCGAGATCAAAGGCGGCATCATGAAAGAGGAATGTTCCCAGATCCTGAAAGATTTCTTTAAAAACAAACGATAGTCATTGCCTGGGCAATTGAACAGATCGGAGGATGATTCTTCCGATCTTTTTGTGCCTTTCATCATTTAAGAGACATCATGAGTTATAATGATAATATGGCATACCAGGTACTTTACAGAACATACAGACCAGCAAAATTCTCCGAAGTCGTCGGACAGGATTATATCGTCAAAACACTGGTCAACGCGATCAGAAACAACAAGATAGCACACGCCTATCTTTTTGCCGGACCAAGAGGCACCGGTAAGACCTCTGTTGCAAAACTCTTCGCCAAAGCGATCAACTGCCAGGATTTCAGAGAGGAAGCCTGCGACAGCTGCGCCAACTGCAAAGCCTATCTGGAAGGCAGCCACCCGGACATCATCGAACTTGATGCCGCCAGCAACAACGGCGTCGACGATATCAGAGAGATCATTGAGCAGGTGCCGTATGCGCCGCTTTTAGGAAAATACAAGGTCTATATCATCGATGAGGTCCACATGCTGACGACACAGGCGTTCAACGCTCTGTTGAAGACCCTGGAAGAACCGCCGGCACATGTCATCTTCATTTTAGCGACGACAGATCCACAGAAGGTCATACCGACTGTTTTGTCCAGATGTCAGCGCTACAACTTCTCCAAGATCAATGTCTATGAGATCAAAAAGAGAACGATGGAGATCCTCAAAAAAGAAAATCTGCCTTTTGAAGAGAAGGCGGTCGAAGAACTCTCCAGGATGGCGGAAGGCGGCATGCGTGACGCCCTGTCACTGCTGGAACAGTGCCTTTCCTATAATCCGAACGAACTGAAACTGGAAGATGTCGAACACATCTTCGGCCTGACGTCCGTCGCAGAAGAAGTCGATCTGTATACCAGGATCCACGACAGGAAGATCAGTGAAGTGATCGAAAAGATCAGACTGATGTACGCGCAGGGCAGTGATACAAAGAGACTGGCCATCGACCTGCTGGAGATCGTAAAGGATACGCTGATCTACTCAGATCAAGGCAAGGAAAGATTGCTGAACAGGATCACGGCACTTGAGGCACAGACGATCCTCAACCGCATTCCTAAGCAGACGCTGTTCAAAGATGCAGCGGATCTGGAAGCGTTGATTTCCCGGGAAAGAACAAGTCAGAACTTCCTGATCTATCTGGAGCTCTGTCTGATCAAGATGGCGGGGGACATCGAAGGGCAGACTGTACAAAGCGTCAGAAAAGAAACGACGGAAACGGAAGAGACCACAAAGACAGAAGAGATTGTGGAAGAAGAGAAGATCGATCCGAAGATCACGATCGTCGAACCGGACACAGACTTCCTGCTGGCGATCCTTCTGGATGCCAACAAAGACCTCAAAGTCGCAGATCAGATCATCTACAACAAACTGGATCTCTATGCCTATGATCCGGACAAGCGCAAATTCTATCAGCTCCTGGTGGGGACCGAGCTCTTCGCATCCAACAAAGATGCCATCATCGTCTGCGGAAGCAAGCCGCAGGCCGACAACATCAACACCAGGTCGATCAATGAAGATCTCTATCTTTTCATCAACAAGGAATTCGGCATCGACAAGATGGTCTATGCGATCGATCAGACCCGCAAGAGCGAGCTGATCAACCTGTATAAAAAGACACCGGCAGACCGCCGCAACAGGCCGGTCTACGTTGAGAAATACAAGATCGAAGAAAAGAAAGAAGCGACCCCGGAAGAGAAACTGAGAGATCTCTTCGGAGACGCATTGAAAGTTGAGGAATGATATGGATATAAACAAACTCATGCAGCAGGCGCAGGCGATGCAGAAACAGATGGAAAAGACGATGGAAGAGATCAGTGCCATGGAATTCGAAGGCACTGCTTCTGGCGGTCTGGTCAAAGTCACGATCAGCGGCGAGAACAAGGTCCTTTCCGTTTCCATCGATCCTTCCATCCTGAATCCGGAAGACAAAGAGATGATCGAAGATCTGGTCATGATCGCCACCAACGACGCATTCAAAAAAGCGGACGAGATCCGCGAAAGCAAGCTGGGCTATGTGCAATCAGCTGCGAAAGGATTCCTGGGCCGCTGAGATGTATCCGCAGCGTTTTGAAGAACTGATCAGTGTGCTTGAAAAACTGCCGGGCGTAGGAAACAAGACCGCCCAGCGTTATGCGTTCACGCTGCTCGAAAAAGAAGATGAAGATATCCGCAGAGCTATTGAAGCCCTGGAGGGGCTCAAAGACATCAGAAAATGCCGCATCTGCGGTTTTTTGAGTGATGAAGATGAATGTTCCTTCTGTAAAGACGAGACCCGCAACAGGTCCATCATCATGGTCGTAGCCTATCCGCAGGATGTGGCGGCGATCGAAAAAACAGGTTCATACAAAGGGACCTATCACGTGCTCAATGGACTGATCTCTTCATCCAAAGGGATATATCCGGAAGACATCAATATAGAGAAACTCCTGAACAGGATCGATGATTCGATCAGGGAAGTCATCATCGCGACCTCTCCGACGATGGATGGCGAGATGACGGCTCTCTATCTGGATAAGGTCCTCAAAGACCGGAACGTACTGGTGACCAGGCTTGCCCACGGTCTGCCGATGGGTGCTTCTCTGGACTACGCTGACGACCTGACCCTGATCAAGGCGCTGGACAACCGCAGAAAGATCGAAAATGAATAAGAAACTGTTGACCGTATATGATGATGTGGATCCTTTGAACAACGTCATCAGCCCTTTGACGATCGAAGCTGATGAGATCTTTTATGTTTATCATCACGATATCCCGGACAGCAGTTTTGAAAACATCGCCAAAGTCCTTTTAAGGTACCGGGACATCCGGATCAACTTCATCAAACTCATAGATGACAGCAGGCAGCTCAACGAGATCTTCTCCCAGAACGAAGGCATCGTCGTCGATGTCGGCGGTGCAAGGTACCTGTCACTGCTCCTTTTTGAAACAGTCAAAGATAAAGAGAACCAGATCATCTATTACGATGATGATGAGAACGTCATCAAGGATTACCGCAGCCACTCGATCATCTACCACGATGTATTCAAACTTCAGATCGAAGACGTCCTCAATCTCAGAGGCGGGGAGATCAAGGAATACATGCACCGCAGCGCGGAAGACGAGAAGAGCAGGAACGCGATCATCAGTCTC
>JAEEGF012257383.1_pt1 | contig 13403 bp, 12 predicted proteins | sample 9134171 | NCBI WGS metagenome assembly JAEEGF01 (sample SAMN16246542, study PRJNA631951) | gut metagenome | biome: gut microbiome; feature: rumen; material: AP-attached | host: Bos | place: Iran: Karaj | collected 2018-10
TTCAAGGTGGGCGCCGCTCTCCTGACGAAGAGCGGGAAGGTCTATACCGGCTGCAATATTGAAAACGCAGCTTTCGGTCCGACCGCCTGCGCGGAACGCACCGCATTATTTAAGGCGGTCAGCGAGGGTGAAAGGGAATTTGTTAGAATCGCCGTTGCGGGCGGGAAAAATGATATCCCTGATTCTTACGCTTTCCCGTGCGGTGTCTGCCGCCAGGTTCTCGCCGAATTCTGCGGAGCAGATTTTGAGATTATCTCCGCTGTTTCTCCGGAGGATTCTGTGAGCAGAACTCTGTCTGAAATGCTCCCCGATTCATTCGGCCCGGATAATCTCGGATAATTCTTTTTTGTATAATTCTACAAAATATCGGTAAATTTACAGTATATAATTATTTTTATTTTATTCTTAACTTTTTAACAGATCTGTGCTATAATGAATCATCGCATAATGTACATCGGCATTATTCAGGGGAGTTATTGAATGTCAAAAAGAGAGAAATATGAAGATATTTCCAGCAGCAGCAAGCCGAGCGGTTTCAAAGAAAAGGCGGGCTACATGTCGGAAAAAATCAAAATATTTTTTATGCGCAACCACAGGAGGAACCTCAAGGCGGTTCTGAGTGTGGTCATTTGTCTTGTGCTTGTGGTGGTCGCAATGGGCGGAGCTTATCTGCGTAAGATTCTCAGCCTCATCAAATTCGATCCGGGTAACTTCGGCAATCCCAATGCAACCTTTGCGGATGATCAGGATTATGACGAGAATCTCTCGTTTGCCACTATTTCAGACATCGGCGCAAGCTCGATAAAGGAATACACCCGTAACTGGGCAATGAACGGTGACAAGCTTTACAGCAAGTATGTGGTGAACGTTCTTCTCATCGGAGAGGACGGCAGGGATGAAGACACCTTCCTGCGCTCTGATACAATGATGATTGCCTCGGTCAATACCAAGACCAAGCAGATTACTCTCTGCTCACTTATGCGCGATTCATATACCTATATGAATATCGACGGCGAAGACAGATATGATAAGATTAACGCGGCTTATGCCTGGGGCGGAGCGTCGAAGCTGATGGAGGTCATTTCAAACGATCTCAAAATCAAGCTTGACCGCTATGTATCGATTAACTTCAATTCATTCGCCAAGGTCATAAATCTGCTCGGCGGAATAGATGTTCCCGTCACTGAGAAGGAAGCGGAGTTTATGAACCGCACTACCCATCTCAATGATTTTGTCGCGGGTGACAGCGTTCATCTCAACGGTGAAAAGGCGTTGATTTACGCCAGAATCCGTAAGCTCGACAGCGATATCGAAAGAACCCAGAGGCAGAGAAACGTTATTTCCGCCGCCCTCAAAAAGGTTAAGGCATCATCGGTCAGCGATATCAATAATCTTATCGAGACCTTCCTGCCGTATGTAACGACAAATTACAAAACCGGCGAAATTGTTTCTCTCGGCACACAGGCGCTCAGCGGCGGCTGGCAGAATTATGAAATAAAAGGTCTCGTTGAGCCGGGCGAGGAAGCGCGCCTCGCGGTCAATAATTTCCAGACTTTCACAGGCAAGGCCTTCGTCTGGATAGTTGACTATACTCTTGCCGCCCACGAAGTTCAGCTCGCGATGTACGGCAATACGAATATCGAAATCGGCGATAATCATGTTTCCCCGACTGACATGGCGGACAGCGACCACGGCACGACCTCTTATTATCAAAGCACGCGCAACTACTATTATTCGTATCAGCAGAGTCAGTATCAGACAACCACGCGCCGCTGGTATCAGTGGACAAAGGCGACGGAGAATCCATACGCAGGTACGACAAATATAAGAGACCGCATATCCTCGGCGTTTTCAAGAGATAATACAACCGCCGAATACCCGACCGAGGCACCGACTTATTCGCCTCCTACCTATACGCAGCCCTATACCGAGCCCTCAACTGAAAACTTCTCGGCGGTAATACAGTAGAATGAATAATTAAAGCAGGTGCAAACGCACCTGCTTTTTGTTCTATTTCTTTTTCTTTATAATTGCGAAAACAACTCCCGCACAGGCAGCGGCAGCAACGCAGGCGGTGATTATCAGCGCGGTTTTCACGGAGCTGCTCTGCTTTTCATCTTCACCGCGTTTTAATTCCGAATAATCTTTTTCGGAGTGTTCGGATGCGGGTTGTGTTTCAGTTTCGGCCTGTGTTTCGGATTCGTTTTCCTCTTCGGCCTCGCTTTCCGATTCAGTCTCTGTTTCGGTTTCGGTCTCTTCAACCCAACCATCCGAGTCGGTCATAAACGATATCACTGACGGATTAGTGATAGCTTTGCCGTTTCCGTCAACGGTTGTAAGCCCTCTGTATTGACTCGTGACTGCGGGCGAAAAATCCTGCTCCGCGACAAGCCACGAATAGTGATTGAGAAGCAGCGCAGCTCTCGGAGCGAGTGAGCTTGAGGTCAGGCGAACCTGCGATTTATCCGTGGTCGCGGCGGTGACATTATTCCATGAGGTCAGAACAAAAGCGGCATAGTTTGAATATGTGTCGCCCTTGCTCGAAAACATCCAGAATTTCATATTCCGTATTGCTTTCGCCTCGGTATCTGAAACGAAAGTACGCGGCGAAAACAGCATGATACCGTCAAAAAAGTCGGGATGCGCCTGGGCGAGATTGACCGCACCGGTTGCTCCGACGCACCATCCTCCGATAAAAATGCGGCTTTTATCGACATTGTGTTTTGAGACGAAATCATTCACCGCGGCGAAAATCGGTTCTGTCGGGCAGGTATCGAAATACACCGGCTCGGGAGCCCGCATAATCATTATATACATTCCGCCGCCGTTCGTTACCTTCGCCTGATATTCTTCACTTGACCAGTATGCGAAATCGTTCGCGTCAAGCTCGTGACCTTCGGGGGTTCCCTCTCCGGCTCCGGGCATCAGCACGGCAAGTGGACATTTTTTATCTGTTTTCGGGGCAAAATAGCTGTAACTGATGCTCAACCCGTCGGTTCTCGGACCGCGTGAGCGGGACCACTGGCCTCTGAGAGCAGACAACCCGCTTGAAAAGCTGACGGCGCCGGCGATTACCGAAGCCGAGCAGGCGAGCAGTGTTATGCAGAGCAATACAGACAATACTCCTGATAGTTTTTTCATATTATTCTCCAAAACAAAAGAGCGGTATGAACCGCTCTCATTGCCTGATTGATTATTTAAGCGCTGCCTTTGCCTTCTCGGTAAGAGCGGTAAATGCTGCGGGGTCTGCGATAGCTATCTCGGAGAGCATCTTTCTGTTGAGATTGATGTCTGCCTTCTTGAGACCGTTCATGAAGGTTGAGTAATTCATGCCGTTGAGCTTGCAGGCGGCGGAAATTCTGGTGATCCAGAGCTTGCGGAAATCTCTCTTCTTCTGCTTTCTGCCGATGTAAGCGTAGTTGCCGCTCTTCATAACTGCCTGCTTTGCGGTCTTGAAGAGAGCATGCTTTGAGCCGTAGTAACCCTTAGCGAGCTTAAGAACTTTATTTCTTCTCTTGCGAGTCATAATCGCGCCTTTAATACGTGCCATAATATAATTCCTCCGTTAAAATACGATATTATTTGTAAGGTACAAGTCTCTTGATCTGTCTGACGTTGGTCTCGTCAGCAACGCTGACCTTGCGAAGATTTCTCTTGCGCTTGGTGCTCTTTTTATTGAGAATGTGTGACTTGTAGGCATGAGCACGCATGGGCTTGCCGTTCTTGGAAATCTTGAAGCGCTTCTTTGCGCCGCTGTGTGTCTTGATTTTGGGCATAGTTATATCCTCCTATAATTTTTCATTACTTTGAGCCCTTGGGGGCCATGAACATAAGCATCTGTCTGCCTTCGAGCTTTGCCGGTTTTTCGACAGTCGCGCATTCTTCAAGAGCGTCTGCGGCGCGCTGCATAATGCCGAGACCTATCTCGGGGTGCGCCATTTCGCGGCCTCTGAATCTTATCGAAACCTTGAGCTTGTTGCCGTCCGCAAGGAATTTCTTTGCGTGGTTTATCTTGGTATCGAAGTCGTGAGTGTCGATGTTGAGAGAAAGCCTGATTTCCTTGGTCTCGATAATCTTCTGATTCTTTCTGGCTTCCTTCTCTTTTTTGGCTTTTTCAAATCTGAACTTGCCGTAATCCATAATCTTGCACACGGGCGGAGTCGCCTGAGGCGCGATTTTAACAAGGTCGAGATTGCGTTCCTCTGCAATCTTGAGAGCTTCGTCGGCGGACATAATACCTAACTGCTCGCCTGTGTCGGAAATAACTCTGACCTCTTTGTCACGGATTTCTTCATTGATCTGCTGTTCCTGCTTGCTGATGCTAAGCACCTCCCAAAGGTAATTGAAAAGCGAGGCAGTAACACTCTCTGCCTCGCATAGTAAATCAACGCACTGCGGCTAAATGACCGCTTCGCTATTGACCGACTCGGGATAAAGCCCGGAAGGTGAGAGCAGACTGCTCTTCTTTGTTGTGAGGGTATTTTAATATAGGACAGGCGATTTGTCAAGCGTTTTTTCGGATTTTTATGAAAAATATTGAATTTTAAGAAATAATACTGTAATATATACTTTGTATAATAATGCAAATAATCAACGGAGAAAACATATGAATTACGAAAATATGCCCTGCCCCGTTTGCGGAAAACATATGCACGAGGGCGACGATATAGTGGTCTGCCCGGATTGCGGAACTCCTCAGCATCGCACCTGCTGGATGGAAAACGGCGAATGTGCGAATGCCTCAAAGCATTTCGAAGGTTTTGTCTGGAATCAGTCTCCGAAGGCTGAACCGGAAATCCGAATTCCCGAAGTCAAAATTGTTCCGCCCGAGGAAGCAATCAAAATCTGCCCCTCCTGCGGCAGTGAGAATCCCGGAGATTTCAATACCTGCGCACGCTGCGGCGCGGACATATCCGGCGTAGAGAATCAGGCGTTGTTCAACGCGCCTCCCGCCGAAACGGAAAACCGCTGTCCTTACTGCGGTATGCTCACGAATCCCGGCGACAAGCTCTGCAAGCATTGCGGAGCGCCGCTTCTGCTGATTCCAGATCAGAATACGCAGTATGCATACAGCGAGAATAATCGTGTAATCGGCAGACACACAGAGGGTGAGCTGACCTCTTACGTCCGCAAGAATACCAAAAGATATGTCCCGCTTTTCGAAAAATTTGAGAACGGCAAAAAAGTTTCTTTCAATGCCGGCGCTTTCTTCTTCGGACCGCTCTGGTTCTTTTTCAGAAAGCTCTATAAGGCAGGAATAGCCTTTATAATCATTGCCGCGTGCATTTCGCTCTTCTATTCTTCGGCGGCAAGCAAGATGAATGATATTATGAAGCCCTATACCGAGGTGCTTCAGAATCAGACCGCCACTCAGGAGCAACTGACCGAAATCACCGATCAGCTTGTCAAAGAAACACGCCGCCCGTTCGGCATAGGTATCGGACTGACTCTTCTTGTCAATCTCATCAGTGCCTTTGCCGCGGACAGAATATACTATAAGAAAATTACGGATGACCTTGATTTTGTCAAATCCGAAGTTCCCGAGGAAAATATGCGGCGTATTCTCTCTGTCAGGCGCGGAGGCACATCAATTCTCAGTGCTCTCTGCGGGTTCTTTACCTATCGTATTGCCGCGACCGTGATTCTCTATATTGCGGAATTCATAACCAACCATTAGAGGAGTGATATTATGAAAATCAGGAAAGCGATAATTCCCGCCGCCGGTCTCGGCACGAGAGTTCTGCCCGCCTCAAAATCCGTACCGAAGGAAATGCTGAATATCGTTGATAAGCCCGCGATTCAGTATATTGTCGAAGAGGCGGCGAGAGCGGGAATAGAGGATATTCTCATAATCACAAACAGAGGCAAGGTAGCTATTGAGGATCATTTTGACCATTCCTTTGAACTTGAAACCCAGCTTGCCGCGAATCCCGCTAAGGCATCGCTCTATGAAAGTGTGAAAAAATGTTCTTCTCTTGCGAATATATATTTTATCCGTCAGAAAGAGACGAAAGGCCTCGGCCACGCGATTCTCGCCGGAAAATCCTTCATCGGTGACGAGCCCTGCGCGATTCTCTACGGCGACGATGTCATAATCAATGATGAGAATCCCGTTATCGGTCAGATGTGCAGACTCTATGAAAAATACGGCAAGGGCATGGTCGGAGTCAAGGCGGTTCCCGAGGAGCTTATTCCTCTTTACTGTACGCTCAATGTCACGCCCGTTGAGGGCGAAGAGCGCCTTATGAACTGCTATGATATTATTGAGAAGCCCAAACCCGAGCAGATTATGTCGCCTTACGCGATTCTCGGCAGAGTCATTCTGCCTCCCGGAGTGATGAACCTCATTGAGAGGGGAGTTGCCGAAACACCCGAGGGCAAAGAATTCCTGTTCACAGATACACTGACTGAGCTCGGCAAAGCGGGCAACCTGCTTGCTTACGATTTTGACGGCAGGCGCTATGATATGGGCAATAAGCTCGGTATGATGAAGGCAAACTGCGAGGTTGCTCTCGACCATCCCGAAATCGGCGCGCAGTTCAGGGAATATATCAAGGAACTCGCATCAAAGCTATAATTATCAAGCAATACTTCCGCAGAACTTTTCTGCGGATTTCTTTTTTGAGAATGCTGCCCAAAGTGAAATTTTTCATTGAAATATTAAAATTAATTATGTATAATTATATAGTTAAGTAAGATTACGCTTTAACTATATAATTCTTCTTGAAACAGAAAGGAGAAATGCCCGGTATGAGAAAAATATTCGGGTGTCTGCGGGAATACAAATGGCCCTCGATTCTGACGCTTCTGCTCATGGTGGTCGAGGCGTTTATCGAGACGCAGATTCCGACAATTACGGCAAATCTCGTGAATACAATAGAGGGCTTTGAGGGGCTCGCCGGTACCGCTACCCCCGAAGCAATGAGCGGAGTTATCAACACGGGCATAAAGCTCGTCTCGATGGCTGCGGTTTCGCTTATCTGCGGCGGTCTTGGCGGCTACGCCTGCTCCAAAGCTTCCGCAGGCCTCGCAAAGAATCTCAGGCACGATATGTATGAGAGAGTCCAGACATTTTCATTTGAAAACATCGATAAATTCTCTACCTCATCGCTGATTACAAGACTTACTACCGACGTCACCAACGTTCAGATGGCGTATATGATGATAATCCGCACCGTTGTGCGCTCCCCGATGATGATGGTATTCTCGATTATTATGGCATACCGTCTCGGCGGAAAGCTCTCGCTCTTTTTTGTGGTCATCGTCCCCGTGCTCGTAATCGGTCTCGCTTTTATCGGCAAGACTGTCTTCCCCGCGTTCAAGCGCGTTTTCAAGAGGTATGACCTTCTCAATGAATCGATTGAGGAGAATGTCCGCGGAATGAGAGTCGTCAAGGGCTTTGCCAGGGAGAATTACGAAACGGAAAAATTCAAGAAGGAAGCGGACGGCATCCGTAAGGATTTCACTTTTGCGGAAAGAGTGGTCGCTCTCAACGCGCCGCTCATGCAGATATGCATGAATTTCAATATGGTATTCATCCTTTTCGTCGGTGCGAAGCTGATAGTCCAGAGCGGCGGCGAAACCATCAAGGTCGGCCAGATTTCCGCGATGCTGACATACGGCATGCAGACTCTTATGTCGCTGATGATGTTCTCCGTAATTTTCGTCATGGTTACCATCAGCGCGGAATCCGTCAGAAGAATCGGGGAGGTTCTCAAAGAGGATTCGACTCTCGTCAATCCCGAGAATCCCGTTATGGAAGTCAAAGACGGCTCGATAGATTTCAGCGGCGTTTCATTCAGATACTCAAAGGATGCCGAAGCCGACTCGCTCAGCAATATCAGCATTCATATAGACTCCGGCAAAACAGTCGGCATAATCGGCGGCACGGGCTCGGGCAAATCGACTCTCGTCCAGCTTATCCCCCGCCTCTATGATGTTTCGGCAGGCGAGCTTAAGGTCGGCGGCCTTGATGTAAGAAACTATGATCTCGAAACCCTGCGCGACAGCGTCGCAATGGTGCTTCAGAAGAATCAGATTTTCTCCGGCACAATAGCCGAGAATCTCAGATGGGGCAATCCCGAAGCGACCGATGAGCAGGTCAAAGAAGCGAGCAGACTCGCTCAGGCGGATGAATTCATATCCTCATTTCCCGACGGCTACGATACCTATATCGAGCAGGGCGGAACGAATGTTTCCGGCGGTCAGAAGCAGCGTCTCTGCATAGCAAGAGCGCTTCTCAAGAATCCGAAAGTGCTTATTCTCGACGACTCGACCAGTGCGGTTGATACCAAGACGGATTCTCTCATCCGCGAGGGCTTCAGAAGCTATATTCCCGAAACCACCAAGATTATTATCGCCCAGCGCATCGCCTCCGTTAAGGACGCTGATATGATAATAGTTATGGATAACGGCAGAATCACCGATTACGGAACTCACGATGAACTGCTCGAAAAGAGCGAAATCTATCGTGAGGTTTATGAAGAGCAGACGAACGGAGGTGACTTCGATGAGCAGTAAGATTCCTCCGAAAGCCGCTCCTTCAAAAGCGGGAGGCGCCCCGATGGGCAAGCCGAAACTCGATATCGGCATTCTCAAGAGAACAATCAAGTCGGTCATCAGGTTCTATCCGAAATTGGTTCCGCTTGTAATCTTCTGCATCATATTCTCCGCAGTCACCGCGGCAATGCCCGCCCTCTTTACCCAGAATGTGGTCGCGCTCATTGAGAAATGGTATATTACCCGCGACTGGGCGGGAGCTAAAGCGGAAATACTGCCGAAGATAATTATGCTTGTAGGTATGTATATGCTCGCGATACTGTCGTCGCTTGCCTTTACCCAGGTCGGCGCATATCTTACCCAGGGCTTCCTTTTCAAGATGCGCGGAGCAATGTTCGAAAAAATGCAGAGCCTTCCGATAAGATACTTTGACAGAAACAAACACGGCGATATCATGAGCCGCTATACAAACGATATTGATACCCTCCGTCAGCTTGTTTCCCAGGCGATTCCGACCCTGCTGCAGGCGGGAGTTGTGGTAATATCGGTGCTTGGTATCATGCTCTGGTTCAGCGTATGGATGACGCTGGTTGTTGTCGGCGGAGTTATCGCGATTATGTTCGTCTCCGGAAAAATCGGAGGCGGCAGCGCAAAATTCTTCGTCCGCCAGCAGGCTTCGCTCGGCAGAGCGGAGGGCTTCGTTCAGGAAATGATGAACGGCCAGCGCGTAATCAAGGTTTTCAATCACGAGGAGCAGAGCAAGAAAGATTTCGACGAGGTCAACAACGCCCTTTATAATGATTCTTTTAAGGCGCACGCCTTTGCGAATTCGCTCGGCCCGATTATCTTCAATATCGGCAACCTCCTCTATGTTCTTGTCGCCGTTGTCGGCGGCCTGCTCCTGCTCTCGGGAGTCAAAAATGTCAGCATATCCGGTATGGCATTTTCAGTCAGTCTGATAGTTCCCTTCCTCGGCATGACAAAGCAGTTCACCGGCAATGTCAACCAGGTAGCCCAGCAGTTCAACACCGTCGTTATGGGTATGGCGGGCGCAGGCAGAGTATTCAATCTGCTTGATGAAGAGGGCGAGGTTGATGACGGCTATGTAACGCTCGTCAATGTCAATATCGCGCAGGACGGCACAATCACCGAAAGCGATAAACGCACGGGCAAATGGGCGTGGAAGCATCCTCATAAGGACGGCACCCTGACATACACCGAGCTTAAAGGCGATGTCCGTCTCAATCAGGTTGATTTCGGATATATCGAGGGTAAGCAGGTGCTCTATGATGTGAGCGTCTATGCTGAGCCCGGTCAGAAGGTCGCTTTTGTCGGCGCTACCGGCGCGGGCAAGACCACTATTACAAATCTTATCAACAGATTCTATGATATCGCGGACGGCAAAATCCGCTATGACGGTATAAATATCAATAAAATCAAAAAATCAGATCTTCGCCGCTCGCTCGGCATCGTGCTTCAGGAAACCAATCTTTTCACCGGCACGGTTATGGATAATATCCGCTACGGACGGCTTGAGGCAACCGATGAGGAATGCATCGCCGCGGCAAAGCTCGCGGGCGCGGACGGTTTCATCACCCGCCTTCCCCACGGATACAATACCGAACTTACCAATAACGGCTCAAATCTTTCGCAGGGTCAGCGTCAGCTTATCGCGATAGCGAGAGCTGCGGTCGCCGATCCGCCGGTAATGATTCTCGATGAAGCGACCTCGTCAATCGACACGCGCACCGAGGCGATAGTACAGGCGGGTATGGATAAGCTTATGGAAAACAGGACCGTTTTCGTCATTGCCCACCGTCTCTCGACCGTTATGAATTCAGATGTGATTATGGTGCTCGACAAGGGCAGAATAATCGAGCGCGGCAGCCACGAGGACCTCATAGCCGCAAAAGGAACCTATTATAAGCTCTACACCGGCGCTTTTGAGGAAGAATAATACAGTCCGTGCGGATATTATCCGCACGCTGTTGATATTCAGAATATATTTCAAACCGTATTCATCCGCCTTTGTACAAATGGAGGAAATAATATGAAAAAGACGAAGAAACTGCTTGCCGTTTTGCTTTCCGCCGCGCTGATTATCGGCTTATTCACGCTGACAGCGAGCGCGATGCAGATTTTTGTGAAAACTCTGACCGGAAAGACCGTCACTTTAGAGGTCGAGCCGGGAGATTCGGTTGACAATGTCAAGGCAAAGATTCAGGATAAAGAGGGCATCCCGCCCGATCAGCAGCGCCTGATTTTTGCGGGCAAGGAGCTTGAAGACGGCCACACCCTCGCGGATTACAATATCCAGAAGGAGAGCACTCTTCACCTGGTGCCGAGAGTCAAAGAATATAAACAGGGCGATATTATCGAATACGGCTCATATCCGCAGAGTGAGGTTAAGGATGAGGAAACTCTTGCCGCGCTCAGCGCACTTGTCACAGACGATATGTGGATAAGCTATGGCTACTACGGCAGCGATACGGGCGAACAGGACGACGGCGCAATGCACCCGACAGACTGCATGAGCTATGCAGATATAAATTATAACGGCGATAAATACAGGGCAGTAAAAATAGATAATCCGAAACCGGCATACACCTATCTCAAGGTTGAATATAATTCAAATCAGTATAATAACGGCTACAGAGCGCCGGGTATTTACTGGTTCAAGTATGAGAGCCTTAAATGGAGAGTGCTTGACCCGTCAACGGGGCTTGTTATGTGCGACGGTATCATCGACTGCCGCCCGTTCAACAGCTTCAATCTTAAGGACGGTTACGATGAAATAGGTGACCCCATGATCTGGGGTAACCCCGAAAAGACCTATGCCACCAATGACTATGAGCACAGCGAAATCAGGGCTTGGCTCGGCGGCGAATTCATGGATACCGCTTTTTCAGAGGATGAGCAGGCAAATATCGACACATCCGTTAACTCCAATAAACACTTTTATGTTCTCTCAGGCAGGGCAAACAGCACAAACAATTACGGCGTTTACAATCAGCCGGATACGGAAAATAAAGTATTCCTGCTTTCCTGGAATGAGATAACCGATCCCGATCTCGGCTTCAGTGTGAATACCACAGGCGACGCGCCCGACAGAATGCTCGCAGGCAGCGACTACGCGAAGGCCCAGGGCATCTATACTTATAAAATCGGCAATCAGGAGAGTGAATATGACGGTAACTCTTCGTGGATGCTGAGAACGCCGACAAGCTACAGAAACGGCATATGCTTTGTCGGTGTAAACGGATATGCGGAAAACTCCGGTTATGATCCGAACTGCGATGAATCTCTATACGGAATCTGCCCGGCTATGAGGCTCGGCAAGGCAGTAATCCCGCGAGAGGATGCTCCGGTTGAAAAGAAATACACAGTAAGATTTATATTTGACGGCAATGTCATTTCCACGGCAAAATATAAAGAGGGCGAAACGATAGAAATACCCGAAGCTCCCTGGAATTACCCATATTATTTCGTCGGGTGGAATCCCGCGGTTCCGGCGGTAATGCCCGCCGAGGATCTTGCTTTCAACGCGGTATTCAGCACCAAGCCTCCGGAAAATCCCGAAAACCCCGACAGCTCCGGCTTCAGTCTTCCGGCATTTGCCGAAAAGAGCGCGCAGTATAAGACCGTTGTAACGGTCAGCGTGACTCTCAGCGTGCCCGAAGGCGCGTCGGTTTATATTGACGGCAGGGAAGCGACCGTGAACGGCAATAAATATTCGGCCGGTATCGGTCAGGCCGCCTCATCGAGGAACATAAGCATAGAGGTAAAGCAGGGCGGAAACACAATTGCTTCATCCTCGCTCACGCTGAATGTCAAAACCGATTTCTTCAGTAAACTCGGCTCGTTCTTCGGCAATTTCCTCTTTAATCTTTTCAAATGGAAATCGGTAAACATAGACTATTGAACGAAAAGCCCGCAGGAATCATCCTGCGGGTCGTAAACCAGTATTATTTGATTTTTCAAGATAACACTGAAAAAGTCAATATTATCAAAGGATTCGGCGTGATTTCGGTCACGCCGATATTTCTTTGCCTTGGGCTTGTTCTGATTCTTCGGCATACCGCATCAGACTTTTAACGGGAATAAACCCTATAAAGTCGTATTTGATGTGGATTTTGCGGATGCGGTGTTTCTTTGCACTTGACAGCTTGGGTTTCTTGCTGTATATGATACATTCACCGTTGTCATCATCGATGTTCTCATCGGTATTGTTATCAACATCGCAGTTTTCGATGTATATGCCCTGAATCAGTTCGTGAAGATTGTAGCCGTTAAGGCCGTCATCTTCTATGTGAGATCTGACAAGCGAAACAAACCTGTCAAGATTCTCTGTATTCTGTTCCTGTGTATCAATCTGTTTCTGTAACTGTATTGCTTTTGATTTGAGTTCTGCCTGCTCTGAGTCATATCCTTCGGAAAGCATTTTGAAGCGTTCATCGGATATTCTGCCGTTAGCATTATCCTCATAGGTCTTTGTATAAAGTCTGTCTATTTCCGCTATACGATTCTCTGCAAGGGAAAACTGCTTTTTCAGGGATTTAAGTTCCTGCTGGCTGACACTCTCGCTCACCCGCTTCATGTATTCGCGGAAATACGGCTCATGACAGTAAACAAACGAGATTACTTCCTTCAGATGTTTCCAAACCAGTCTTTCAAGAACCTCTGCTCTGATGAAGTGAGTTTTGCATTCACTGTGATTTTTATGATGAACCGAGCATTCAAAGAAATCCTGCCTTGACTCAAAGTTGTTCGATGTGCAGTAATACATATTACTGCCGCAATCATAGCAGTAAATCAATCCGGAAAAGATATGACTCTTGCCTGTCTTTGTTCTGCGATGACGTTTTTCGCGGATTTTCTGAACCTTATTGAAAGTATCATCATCT
>JAEEGF010691813.1_pt1 | contig 13401 bp, 8 predicted proteins | sample 9134171 | NCBI WGS metagenome assembly JAEEGF01 (sample SAMN16246542, study PRJNA631951) | gut metagenome | biome: gut microbiome; feature: rumen; material: AP-attached | host: Bos | place: Iran: Karaj | collected 2018-10
GAGTGATGTTTGCGATTCTTTCATAGACGATCTAAACTCGGAATTTGAACGTTTAAACTTTGCATACCACATAATTGGCACTGAAATCGTAGAAATAAGTTCCGAGGAAGAAATCAAAACAATAGAAACCGCAATGCAAGAGTCTCAGAATAACATCAAGACTCACTTGTGCAAAGCTTTAGAATTATATGCCCAAAGACCAGAAGCCGACTATCGCAACTCCATAAAGGAATCCATTTCGGCTGTAGAAGCTTGCTGCCGCAAGCTAACTGGAGAAAACTCTTTAGGAAAAGCACTGAGCAAATTAGAAAAGAACGAAGTATCTATCCCACAAACGCTTAAGAACGCATTTGAAAAATTATACGCTTACACAAACGATAGCGACTCTGGCATACGCCACGCACTGATGGATGAAACAGCATCATACGCCCCAGGTTCTGCAGAAGCCTATTTTATGTTAGTCTCTTGCAGCGCATTCATAAACTATTTGAATAGGAAAACACTATGGAACTGAAAAAATATAAGTTAGGAGAACTTTTGGACGTTAAACGAGGTGCGAGCCTTGCGGGTGATTATTATGCCACGGAAGGCGAATTAATCCGTTTGACTTGCGGCAATTTCGACTACAACAATAATTGTTTTAAGCCTAACACTTCAAAAGACAACATATATTACAATGGCACGGTTAAGCCTGAGTTTATAATGCAGAAAGATGACATTATAACGCCGCTTACCGAACAAGCAATAGGATTGCTTGGTTCTACCGCCAAAATTCCCGAAAGCAACAAATACATTCAAAGCCAAGACGTTGCAAAAATTATTTGTAACGAAAAAATGCTTTATCCCGATTACGCATTTTATTTGATTTCGTCTGAAAATGTCAAAAAACAATTGAGTGCAGCGGCGCAGCAAACCAAAATCCGCCATACATCACCCGACAAAATCAAAGATTGTGTAGTTTGGATTCCCGACCTCTCCGCTCAGAAAAAAATCGGCGATTTGTTATCGAAAATAGACCAAAAAATCGCCCTTAATCGTGCGATAAATCAGAATTTAGAAGCCCTCGCCAAGCAGCTTTACGATTACTGGTTTGTGCAGTTTGACTTCCCGAATGAGGAAGGCAAGCCATACAAATCGAGTGGTGGCAAGATGGTTTGGAGCAAAGAATTGAAGAGAGATATTCCAGCTAATTGGAATAGTTCTAACCTTATAAAAATGAAAGTTTACAATTCCGATTACACTGCAAATGGAAGTTTCGCCGGTCTTGGGGATAATGTTAAGTATAATGAAGGCGAAAAGTATGCAATGTTGATACGTGTTGTAGATTTTAATGACAATTTCCAATCACCTGAAAAATTTGTTTACATAAACAAACATGGATATGACTATCTGAAATCCTGCCACCTTCAAGGAGGAGAAATGATAATATGTAATGTCGGAAATGCTGGTGCGACCTATAGATGTCCGCACTTAGATTGTAAAATGGCACTCGGTCCGAATGGAATTTTAGTGAATAATGAATTTTTCAACAATTTTTTATACATGTATTATTCAAGTGAAATTGGGCAACAGCAACTTAAAGCTATTTCCTCTGGAAGTATACAATTAAAATTCAATAAAACGAGTTTCAGAAATATGGCCATCTTAAATCCTCCCAATATTATTATAGAGCAATTTAATAGGATATATGACAAGATATATGAGAAAATGAATTCTTTATGGTTAGAAAATCGAATATTTAGGCAGCAGCGCGACGAACTTCTGCCGCTCCTGATGAACGGTCAGGTAACAATGAAATAAACCGCAAAAGAAATATTTATGAACGTAGAAGAGTTTGTAAGAGAAACATTAAAACAAATCTCGGCTGCCGTTGTCAGCGTTGAAGACACCAACAAAGGACAATGTGTGCAACCTAATATCCCGGTGCATTTTGATATAGCCATAGCAGCAACAGATGAAACATCAGGCAATGTTGGAGGCAAGCTGCAGGTTGCATCAATACTAAAATTTGGAGCAGAAGGCAAAACGCAAAAAGGAGTTGAAGAATACAGTCGTGTCAGCTTTGACCTTGTTTTTGAAATACCTTCGAAAAGCTATTAGAGTCGTATTGTTTTACCCCCCCAACCACAAACACATGGCAAAGAGCAACTCACTACCTATCTACAGCCTGCAGAGCTTCAGCAAGAAGGACAAGGGCGGCAGAGCCTTCCAGGCCGAGGTGTTCGACGCCAACCGACACTTCGCCGTGCGCTACCCACACCGCCACGACTTCTTCGAGGTGCTGTATCTGAAGCAGGGTTCGGGCTACCACATCATCGACTCCAACAAATACGAGATAAAGCCACCGTGCGTCTTCTTCATGTCGCCCGGACAGGCACACCGCCTGGAGCTCTCGCACGACATCGACGGATTCATATACATCTTCACTTCGGAATTCTACCAACTGGGCAAAAGCAACGAGAACTCGCTGCTGGAGCTGCCGTTCTTCTTCACACTGCAGCAGACCAACCCGCCGCTGATAATCAACAGCCCATCGGACAAGACGTTCATCGAGTCGCTATTCGTGAAAGCCACCCTCGAAGCGCTGAAGACCGACTACTCCACCTCGCTGATGCACGCCTACCTGAACCTGATACTCGCCTACCTGGCGCAGCTCTACACCGTGGAATCGACCACGATGCCCAAAGGCAAGGGACACCTGCTGGTGAAGAAATTCTACCAGCTGATAGAAGAAAACTACCAGAACAACTACAACGTGAACCAGTACGCCGAGATGCTGCACGTCTCGCCCACCTACCTGACGCAGACCACCAAGCAGCTGACCGGCAAGACATCCAACGAGATACTGCACGACAAGCTGATACTCGAAATCAAGCGCCTGCTGACACAGACCACGCTCGACATCCAGGAGATTTCTGCCATGCTGAATTTCACCGACCAGTCTTATTTCACAAAATTCTTCAAAAAGGCGACTGGCGAAACTCCGCTCAAATTCCGCAACTTAACGCAGGAATAAACATCGCCGCGAAGGACGGTGTTTTGAAAATTACCATTTTTTATAAGAGATTTCATAATAAGGCACGTTTTTATTGCCTTACTTTGCGGTGTTCATTCAAAGAAAATGACAATCTAATATTTTATAAACTTAATAAACATGGCAAATTATTTTGACACACTCTCATTGAGAGGCAAGCTGGAGCAGCTTGGAAAGTGCGAGTTCATGAGCCGCGACGAGTTCAAGGACGGAGTTGACGCTCTCAAGGGCAAGAAAATCGTTATCGTGGGCTGCGGCGCACAGGGTTTGAACCAGGGTCTTAACATGAGAGACTCAGGTCTTGACATCTCTTACGCTCTCCGCGAGAGCGCTATCAAGGAGAAGCGCGCTTCTTACAAGAACGCTACAGAGAACGGTTTCAAGGTAGGCACTTACGAGGAGCTCATCCCAACAGCTGACCTCGTGCTGAACCTTACTCCAGACAAGCAGCACCACGATGTTATCAAGAACATCATGCCGCTGATGAAGAAGGGCTCGGCTCTCTCTTACTCACACGGCTTCAACATCGTCGAGGAGTTCGAGCAGATCCGCAAGGACATCACTGTAATCATGGTTGCGCCTAAGTGCCCAGGTTCAGAGGTAAGAAACGAGTACGTTCGTGGATTCGGCGTGCCTACACTGCTGGCTGTTCACCCAGACAACGACCCTGAAGGAAAGGGATGGGCATGGGTTAAGGCTTACGCTGCTGCAACAGGCGGACACCGTGCAGGATGTCTCCGTTCTTCATTCGTAGCCGAGGTTAAGTCCGACCTCATGGGCGAGCAGACAATCCTCTGCGGTATGCTCCAGACAGGTTCGCTCCTCTGCTTCGACAAGATGGTAGAGAAGGGCATCGACCCTAAGTACGCTTCTAAGCTGATACAGTACGGATGGGAGATCATCGGCGAGGCTCTGAAGTTCGGCGGTGTAACCAACATGATGGACCGTCTTTCTAACCCTGCAAAGATCAAGTGCTTCAAGCTCAAGAACGAGATGAAGGACATCATGCGTCCTCTCTACCAGAAGCACATGGACGACATCATGTCAGGCGAGTTCTCAAAGACTATGATGGAAGACTGGGCTAACGACGACGTTAAACTGCTGACTTGGAGAAAGCAGACTGGCGAGACAGCATTCGAGAAGACTCCTAACACAGACCAGCACATCTCTGAGCAGGAGCACTTCGACAACGCAGTTCTGATGGTGGCTATGGTTGCCGCTGGTGTTGAGCTCGCATTCGAGACAATGACCGCTTCAGGCATCAAGCCAGAGTCAGCATACTACGAGTCACTCCACGAGGTGCCATTGATCGCTAACACAATCGCCCGCAAGAAGCTCTACGAGATGAACCGCATCATCTCCGACACAGCTGAGTACGGTTGCTACCTGTTCGACAACGCTTGCCGTCCATTGCTGAAGGACTTCATGGCTAAGATCGACGTTGACGTGATAGGCAAGAACTACAACGAGGGCAAGGATGGTTCAGTTGACAACATGGAACTCGTTCAGGTTAACGACGCAATCCGCAACCACCCTATCGAAATCGTAGGACGCAAGCTTCGTGGCTACATGTCAGACATGAAGAAGATCACTTTCGGAGAATAATTCAACGAAACTGAAATACAGAGAAAAGGATGGCGCAGTTGCGTCATCCTTTTTTATTGCCCCCTGCCAAGCTATTTTTCTTTATCTTTGCCACAAAACGTAACCACCATGCTTCAAGACAAGATATTCTACACTCCGGACATAACGCCCGACGACAAGACACACACGCTGCCTCAGGAAGAATCGCAACACGCCGTCAAGGTGCTGCGCATGACATCGGGCGACCGCATCTCGCTTGTGGACGGGCAAGGCAACGCCTACGACGCGGCCATAACCAATCCGCACCAGAAGCGATGCGAAGTGGAGATACTGTCGGTGGAGAGCAACGTGGGCGCGCACCCCTACCGCCTGCACATAGCCATAGCGCCGACCAAGCTCAACGAGCGCATGGAGTGGTTTCTGGAGAAATGCACCGAGATAGGCATCGACGAGATAACGCCGATACTCACAGCACACTCCGAGCGCAAGGAACTGAAGAACGAGCGCATGGAAAAGATAATCGTGGCGGCGATGAAGCAGAGCCAGAAGGCGTTCAAGCCGGTGCTGAACGAGATGACGCCGGTCAAGAAGCTCATCGAGCAAGCCACCGAGCAGCAGAAATTCATCTGCCACTGCCATCCTGGCGACAAAACACCGCTGAAGGACTGCGCCAAAGGCGGAAGCGTGCTGGTGCTGATAGGTCCGGAGGGCGATTTTTCGGAGGACGAAGTAGCGCTCGCCGAGGGCAAAGGCTTCAAGCCATGCTCATTAGGCGCGTCACGCCTGCGCACCGAGACTGCCGGCATAGCCGCATGCCACACGGTGGAGTTGATAAACGAATAATCAAAAGGCAAAAAAAACGCCGTTTTTTATGCTGTAAAACATTGTGTAAAAGAATATGAAACGCCTATAAAAACGGATTTAGTTTGCTATCTTTGTGCTGATATGGGCTTTCCCCAACCAACAGCACAACATGATGACTAACTTAAAACACATAATCGCAGCTTCGGCGCTTTTAATCACATCACTCACAGCAAACACATACGCTGCAACACGCCCTGCACTCGAGAACACTCCTGTGGGATTCGGCGCGGCTGGCGCTACTGGAACTTACGGAATCCCTGTTTGCAACCTCGATGGCACATTTGCCGCTCCAGACGGATTCTCAATCTACACTTGTTCTTCTATCTCTGAGATTAACTCACACAAGGCGAACAACACAATCATCCTTGTCAATCCTGGAACATACGGCACAGGAAAACAAAGCACAAACAGTACCGACGACCTTGAAATCAACGGACTCACAAACTTCAGCATCATCGGTCTTGGCGGCGTGACATTCAAGAAGGTCACCATCAAGGGAACATGCGAGAACGTGCTTATCCGAAATATATCAGTCAAGGGTTTCGCCTACGACGGAATGCCAATCACCGCAAGCGGACACATCTGGATAGACCACTGCACCATAGGCGACGACGTAACATCAACCAACAAGGAGAGGCCAGACGGCGCGATGGACATCTACTCAAACACAAATCTGTACCTGACCATCTCGTGGACCAAGATACAGAACCACTGGAAGACATCGCTCCACGGCAAGGACGACGGCGACAACGGCTCTACAAAGCGAAACATCACCCACTACCGTAACTACTATTACAACACGCACCAGCGTACACCTCGTATCCGCGGTGGAAGGACACACATACTCAACTGCTTGTATGAGAACAACGGATTCGGCAGAACAGCTAACATGACAAGCAGCGAGTACGACATGGCTAAGTCCATGATTTACAAGGACGACGGCGAGTATCTGAAGAACCGCCTCGTGGTTTCCGACGGTTACGCCATCATGGCGACCAACAACTCGGACGTTGTGGTTGACTCATGCTTCTTCTTCGACGTCAGATGGCCTATCTGCGTGTCGCGTCCATGCGACGAGTTCACAGCCAAGTACGGCGACTTGCAGTCACCCGACATCTGCAACGGATGCGTAAAGTCAAGAACAGCAAACGCAGGAAACAAGTACTGCCGCCAGACCGGCAACGGATATTACGACCTCGGACTGCCTAACCAAATCACAGTGAAGAAAGACACTGTCTCTTGTCCAAGCGGCGCATGCGAGACAATGACCGTTCCGCTGGACTACTCGTACATCGACAAGTACGGCGACACACGCTACGTCATAAACCCAGGCATGCTCAACCCAGGCAAGCGCTCTATCAAGTTCGACGAATACTTGCCGGAAAGCGCATTCAACCCAGGCACGATAGCAGGATACTTCCCTGCAGGATACAGCCCACTGACCAACGTTGAGGTAAGAGAAGTCGTTTCGGCATACGCAGGAGCCGACACCTACGACATGCACTACTGCACTGCCGCAGAGCCTACGCTCACACTGACTTCCGGCTCGCTCAACCAGACCAACGTGACAAGCATATCGCCTATCGTCTTCACATGGGGCGGCGGAGCTACAGGAGTAAGAATCAGCGGAATACCTGACGCGAACATAACAATCAACGAAGGAGCCAAGACTGCAACCATAAGCGGAACACTCGTCACAACAGCCAACTACGTAGTGACGACCATCGGCGGAAGCGGCGAGGCTGTGGCATACGTCGGAACATTATCAACCGACGGCAACACATACAACGTCGAGGATTACGACGGCACTGCCCCTGTAGGCGGCTGCGACAAGATGGTTAATATAACACTGACTGTCACTACAGCCGGAACATACGAGCTGGCGGTATTCAACGGAGGCACGAAAGTAAAGTCAGTAATGACCAACACTTTCGGCACAGGCAAGACTTCGGTATTCTTCTCGGCCGAGGACCTCGACAGCGGAGAATATACATACAAACTGCTGAACGGCGCTTCTGTTGTCGATGGACAGACTGGTGTCATAACAGTGCCATAAAAACGGAAATAAGAAAAACACACATAATATGAAGAATTCTACACTCGCTGTAATATTTACATTGCTTTTTGTCTCTGCACAATTGCACGCTGTTATAAGGCCTGAATTAGAAACAAGACCTGTAGGTTTTGCTGGTATTGACGGAGTTTACGGAATACCAGTATGCAATAATGGCGAATATGCTGCTCCTAGTGCCGCATACACTCTCGTGACAGTAAGCAATGCGACAGAACTGAGCAACGCTCTCAAAACCAAAAGCAATCAAATTATACTGATTGAAGGAGGAACGTACTCAAGCTTCACTCTTGACGGCTACACCAATTATTCTTTAATCGGTCTTGGCAATGTGGTTTTCAACTCTGGATGTTCTGTAAAAGGCTCTTCAAGAAACGTGTTAATAAGAAACATATCTGTAATTGGATATTCTAGCGACGGACTGGACATTACAGGTTCTGCCACAAATGTATGGATTGACCACTGCACAATAGGCTGGAACGTTACTTCAAGCAACAAAAACAGCCCTGACGGCGCAATGGACATAACAAGCAACTCAAACGCAAAGATTACGATTTCGTGGTGCAAAATAATGAACACATGGAAAACATCACTGCACGGCTCAGGTGATAGCGATGGAGCTTCTGTTGGTGATGCGAGACAGATAACGCACTACTGCAATTACTATTACAACACAGACCAACGCACACCACGTATCAGAGGCGGAAAGACACATGTGCTGAACTGTCTCTATGAAAACAGCGGCTGGGAACGCCCAATCTCAATGACTGCCAGCGAACACGACTGGGCCGCACAAGACCATTATAAAAACGACGCAGAATATGTCTCAGACAGACTGCTGAACGCGATTGGATATGGAATATTGGCGGCAAAGAATGCCGACGTAAACGTTGACTCTTGCTTCTTCTTCGATGTCAGATGGCCTATCGTTGCATCAAGACCTTGCGAGGAATTCCGTGAGAAATACGGAGACCTCCAGTCGCCTGATATCAACAACGGATGTCGTACCGGCGACAACGGCAACGGAGGATGCTATGCAGTAAGACAGACAGGAAACTCATACTCTGATGTCGGACTGACAACAACCATAGAGGTCAAGAGTCAACCTGGAAGTTACGATGCAAGCACAAATCCAATGGCAATAGTACCTCTGGACTATAGCTATACAGATGCCGGCGGCGAAACACAATATGTCATACGCCCTACAATGCTTAATCCAGGCAAGAAGTCTATAAAGTTTGATGAATACCAGCCATCTCGCGCATTTGACCCTAGCAGTTACAGCAACTACTATCCTGCTGGGTACATACCTAGAACATCCGACGAGATACACGAACTGGTAGTCGCTTACGCTGGAGCGGACTCTTATACCATGGCATGTGATGTTCCAGCCGCAACACTCATCTACACAGGAGAACTGAACCAAGACAACCTCACAACTATATCTGATATTGTTTTCACATGGGGTGGCGGAGCTACCGATGTGTTCGTGACGGGTGTGCCAGATGCAAATATGACAAAGAACATGGGCGCAAAGACGCTTACAATCAGCGGGGCGATTTCAGAACTCATACAATACACTGTAACAACCAAGGGTGGTAGCGGTGAGGCCATAACATACTCCGGCATGCTCTACCCTAAAGGATACAGTGCTTCATGCGGAAAGATGGCGACAATCAATGTCAATGTCAGCACACCAGGCTCATACGATTTGAAGATCTTCAATGGCGGTGGAGAACTGATAAAGACTGTGTTTAGCGGAAGTTTCGCAACTGGCTCTACCAATTTGATATTCGCAGCAACAGACCTTGACAGCGGCGACTACACATACAAATTGATGAACGGAGCCAGCGTTGTTGACGGACAAACAGGTGTCGTCACAATTCCTTAGTAAGGATGCAATGAACGCAAAGTCTATAATAGGACTCACTTTAGCATCTTTCATCCTCGCCTCGTGCGAGGAATACAAGTCCGTAATTCCTGATACGGCGGTGTATGTGGAAAGGAACACGCTTGTTGACCCAGACGCCCTGCAGCTGAATGTGGCTGGCGGCTTCGACGAGATAAAGAAAGCGACAAAGCAGACCGATAGGCTTGGATACGCCGGCATACTGATATATCACGGACTGGACGACGAGATTTACGCTTTCGACCTCGCCTGCACAAAAGAGGTGAAACGGACCGTTAGAGTCGTGACCGACAGCCTTGTCACTGGTCAAGCCGTTTGCCCTGTGTGCGGCTCGGTGTTCAACGTCGCCTACGGGTCGGGAAACCGTCTGAGCGGTGATGCGCCTGAAGGACTGAGACGATACCGAGTCAGAAGATCAGGCAGTTACATCACCATTACCAAAGATTAAGTGTTATGAAAATTAACAAAAGCCATTCTACCAAGAATGGCTTTTGCTTTGTTCCACAGACACTTTGAAAAGGGGAAAGCAGTCCTGTACCTTTCCTTATTTTAGTTAATAATATGCTGAAAAACATATTTTTACAGCATAAAATCGCATTGTGCCCATATTCAAGGAAGAAAAACAATAAGTACTTTTGACACATTGCGAAATTGAATTTTCGCAGACCTTAAAACTTATACAAAAAACACAAAAGCTTATGAGGAAATTTCTACTCTCCTTCTTAACATTATTGACCTTATCATTAGCCTGCGAGGCGCAGAACTACTGCCTAACAGCCCCTATTGGCTATGGCAGAAGCGCAACCGGAGGCACAGGCAAGGCCATAACTTTGGTGACAAACCAGACTGGATTGCAAAACGCCATTAAGAATGGTAATGGCATCTACATCATTACCACAAACATCACTGTCAGCACGCACCTCTCTGGCAGCGGATCTAATTACACATTATTAGGTCTTCCTGGCGTGAGACTGATAAACAACACCCAGAACTCTTCAAACTCAGGTATCCTCTACCTCAAGGGTTCAAACATAATCATTAGAAACCTCATATTCGAAGGTCCTGGTGCTTATGACTGTGACGGATGGGACAACCTCTGTTTCGACGGAGTGAAAAATGCTTGGGTTGACCACTGCGATTTCCAGGACGGATGCGACGGAAACTTCGACAACAAAGGCAAAACCGACAACATATCTGTGACATGGTGCCGTTTTCGCTATCTTAAGTCGCCTAAGGCTGGAGGTTCCGGAGGTACAGATGACCACCGATTCACGAACCTTCTCGGCTCAAGTTCCAGCGACAAGCCAGACGACGGCACATACAACTTGACATGGGCTTACTGTTGGTGGGACCAGGGATGTAAGGAACGTATGCTTCGTATGCGTAACGCCGACATCCACTTTCTCAACGACTATTGGAACTCATCTGTAGCGAACTATTACATAGGCCCAGAAAACGCAAAAGCATACATAGAAGGCTGCTGGTTCCAAGGACTTGCAAGCTCTAAAGTATGGAAAGGGTACGGCGGCACAAATGCCTGCAAATTCGTGAATTCATACGGTTCGAGCGGACTGCCAAGCAACTCGGGAAGCCCGACCACACCTTCATACACCTACACCGCATACTCATATACCGATGCCAAGAACTATGTCACCAACGCATCCTGCGGAGCCGGAGCCACTCTTATTGTAGATACCGACGGAAACATTTCCAGCCCTTGCGACGCGGCAGAACCAACGATAACGCTTTTCTCTGCCGCTACGACTGCCGAGCAGAACGTACAGGAAGGCGATGCAATAACAAGCATAGTATATACATACGGCGGCAGCGCGAACGCATTCGAGATAACATACAAAGCCAACGGTTCGACACTCAGCAAACCGTCTTGGCTGACTGCCACCACAAGCGGCAACAAGGTTACATTCAGCGGCACTCCTACGACAATAGGAAGCGCCAACACGACCTACACAATCCGCATAAACTCGACCGACGGAAGCAGCGACTCCGAGATTCTCACAGCGACAATCGCCGTGACACCTCTCACGCCTGGCACACTGGTCAAGACTTCTGGCTCTAACACACAGACCATCTACAAAGACCAGCCTATATCCAACATTGTATATACATACGGCGGCGGAGCGACCGGAGCGACTGTTACGGGTCTGCCAAGCGGTGTGGAGTACACAATCGACGCTTCTGGACGCATAACCATAAGCGGAACTGCGACTGTGGCTGGCACATACAACTATACGGTCAGCACCACAGGAGGCTCAAGCCAGACATCGCTGACCGGGACAATAACCGTAAACAACCCTACAACCCTGGCAACGCCAAGCGCGACGTACACGACATCCGGCTCGACTGCCAATGTGTCATGGGCGGCTGTGCCAAACGCAAGCAGCTACAACGTGCAGGTGTGCTCGTCGTCGGGTGCGGCAGGAACAACAACTAACACATGGGATATGGCAAGCATTTACACTGCGTCAAGCGGCTCTATTGCTTCATCAAGCACATTCAGCGGACTCTCTGTAGTGCCTAAAGACGGAACGCCAATTACTGTCGAAAGCAACAGCAAGACATTCTCCGACGGATACAGCGGCACATACAGGCTCAAGACCGGAGGCGCCTCTGCAATGTCAGGAAGCACACCGACAAACAGATATATGTCATTCTCAGTTGATGGACCATCAAAGATTACCGTATGGTTCATCTCCGGCGGCTCAAGCGAAAGAACATTGACGATTTCCGACGGAACAGATGACCTTGGATTCGCCACATCTTCTTCATCCAGCGACCCTAAAATAGCGACAGGTGTTTACACAGGAGCCGGCGGAACGATATACATATATGTTGACGCTTCTATAAACATATACAAGGTTGCTGTAGAGCCAAAGGCAACAGAGTCATGCAACACATACAACACCACAAGCACGACTTATGACGCTACGGTATCCGGCACATCAACAATATCGGTTCAGGCTGTGGGCAACGGCATCGGATACATGTCAAGCGAATACGCAGCAGCTGTCGAGGCTTCCGTGCCAGTTGGCGCTACATTGGCATTGTCGTCAACATCAGCCAATGCGACAACATTCGAGAGCTCGGCTATAACTAATATCACATACACATACACGGGAATTCCTACCATCACTTGGACAGGAACAGCCTCATCTTCGACAGCGCCAGCAGGTGTGTCTGTCAGCACATCTGACGGAGTAATCACGATAAGCGGAGCACCAACGACAGCCGGCACATACGGATATTCAATAAACGTGGCTGCCATAAGCGGCGGCACACCTGCATCAGCCAGCGGTTCTGGCACAATTACCGTAAACTCGGCTGAAGACCTCGCAGAACCAACTGCGACTTACACTGTTGACGGCTCAACAGCCAGCGTGTCATGGTCGGCCGTGGCTGGCGCAAGCAGCTATAACGTGCAAGTATGCACAGGCTCTGGCGGCAGCAATCAGACTATTGGCTTCTCCGATTACGAGATAGCATCATACGCAAGCACGGGAGCTGTGCTTTCAAGCACTCTTGCTATAGTGAACACCAGCAAAACCGTGGCAATCGTGTCAGGAAGCGGAACCGCAGGAGGTGAATCATACACCAAATACTGCAGTCTGAGCGGAGGAGGATCTATTTCCAACTGTGCATTGAAAGTAACACTTGACGGTTCCGGTACACTGACCGTTTACAGCAACGCTGCAGACAACGGCAGAATCACAGCTATCGCAAACTCAGGCGGTACAGTACTGACTGACGGCTCGTCTTCTAACATCAATACTGTAGAAATAAGCAGCGCTGGCGATTATTATATATATTCAACAAGCAGCAGCATGAAAATATATATGATAATATTTGAAAGCGATGCAAGCTGCACAGAAACAGTGGTGAACGGAACAAGCGCAGATGTTGCATACTCAACAGGAAACGTGA
>JAEEGF011725628.1_pt1 | contig 13401 bp, 6 predicted proteins | sample 9134171 | NCBI WGS metagenome assembly JAEEGF01 (sample SAMN16246542, study PRJNA631951) | gut metagenome | biome: gut microbiome; feature: rumen; material: AP-attached | host: Bos | place: Iran: Karaj | collected 2018-10
GCCGTTAAAGCCAGACCCAACAGCCCGGCCATGATCTTGTAGTTGTTCATCGTATGTTTACCCGTCCAAAAGAGCATAACCTAAACAAGATAGCACATATTTTTCCAAACCGCAAGACCGAACGTCGGCCCCGCACCGAACGTCGGCCTCGCAATAATAATTGATCCCATAACAAATATCTGTGTGTATCCGTGTCCATCCGTGTTTTTTATAAAAAATCCCCGGCGGAAAAATACCGTCGGGGACTTTATCAGGAAAATTTATTCCTCGTTAATCCAGAGCCGGAGGTTCGTCCGAAGCATTGCCCGGATCGTCCTCAATCTTCAAATCATCAGGCTGTTCGGGCAGCGGGGTGATCCCGTCTTCCGGAGGCAAACCTTCCAGACTCAGCTGATCATTGTCGTCGTCCTCGTCCTTCACGACCGGAGCGATCGCCTGCAGCTTGTCGCCGGCTTCCAGGTTGATCAACTTCACACCCATCGTATTGCGGCCGACCTCGCGGATGTAGTCCACCTTGGTGCGGACCATCTGACCGCCGGTCGTGATGAGCATGATCTCATCGCCGTCCTTGACCGTCAGAGCGCCCACCACCTTGCCGGTCTTTTCACCGGTCTTCATGGTGATGATGCCCTTGCCGCCGCGAGACTGCACACGGTATTCCTCAAAATCAGTGCGTTTGCCGATACCGTGATCGCCGGCCACCAGCAGCGCGGCATCCTTCTCTACGATGGCCGCGGCCACCACTTTGTCGTCGGGCGAGAGCATGATGCCTCTCACACCGGTCGTGGCGCGTCCCATCCGGCGTACATCGTCTTCATGGAAGCGGATACTCTTGCCTTCCTTCGTGATCAGCACCACGTCATTGCCGTGGGTCGTGAACTTCACGTCGATCAGCGTATCGCCTTCCTCGATATTGATGGCGATGATGCCGCCCTTGCGGATATTAGCAAACTGACGCAGTTCCGTCTGTTTGACCGTACCGTTCTGAGTGGCAAAGAAGAGGCAGTTGTCCTGCTCCCAGGTCGTATCCTGACCATTGATCGTCTCGGAGGTGATGCGGATCAGCGCCGCGATCTTCTCATTGGACTGAAGCTCCAGCAGATTGGCGATGCTGCGGCCTTTAGCAGCGCGTCCCATATCCGGGATCTCATGCACACGCTCGCTGTAAACACGGCCTGTATTCGTAAAGAACAGCAAATAGTCATGCGTGCTGGCGGTGAAAAGCCGTTCGATAAAGTCCGCGTCATCATCCAGTGCTGTATTGCGGGTACTCATGCCGATGACACCCTTGCCGCCGCGCCGCTGCGAGCGGTACGAGCTGACATTGGTGCGCTTGATCAGTCCTTTGTGAGTCATGGTGATGATCACACCTTCATTGGCGATCAGATCCTCAATAGCCATCTCACCCGCATCGGCTGTCAGCATCGTGCGGCGGGGTTTGCCGTACTTCTCGCGCAATGAACGAAGCTCCTGCTTGATGATCCCCATGATGCGGGATTCCTTGGCCAGGATATCCATCAGATCTTTGATCGTCTCGATCAGTGCGTCGTATTCGCCGCGAACCTTTTCACGTTCCAGACCGGTCAACTGATACAGACGCAGATCCAGGATCGCGTTCGCCTGCACCACACTGAAGCAGTAGCGTCCGTTCTCCAGACGCGCTTCGCTGCGGATCAGGATGCCGAGCTTCTCCACGGCGGCGCGTGTGAATTCAAAAGCCAGCAGTTTGACACGGGCTTCTTCACGGTTGGCCGACTCACGGATGATGCGGATGAACTCGTCCAGATTATCCAGTGCGATCAGATAGCCTTCCAGGATCTCGGCGCGTTCCTCTGCCTTGCGCAGCAGATAGCGGGTGCGGCGGATAACGACCTCACGGCGGTGCTCGATGAAGCACTCCATCAGCTCTTTCATGTTCAGAACCTTTGGACGGCCGTGATCGATAGCCAGCGAGTTCACGCTGAATGTCGTTTCCAGCTGAGTATATTTATAAAGATTGTTGATGACGACTTTGGGGATCGCGTCGCGCTTGAGTTCCACCACCACACGGGTATTCTCATCGGATTCATCGCGGATGGCCGTGATGTCTGTCAGCGTTTTTTCATTGACCAGCTCGGCGATGCGTTCCACCAGCACGGCGCGGTTCACGCCGTAAGGGATCTCGGAAATGATGATCTGCTCGCGGTTGCCCTTCAGCTGTTCCACTCCCACCTTGCCGCGCACTTTGACCGTGCCGCGTCCGCTCTGGAAGTAGTTCTTGATCCCTTCGGAACCGCAGATCATGCACCCGGTCGGGAAATCAGGACCCTTGATGTACTTCAACAGGTCCAGCGGCTCCAGATCCGGATCATCGATCAGCGCGCAGATAGCGTCCACCGTCTCGCCCAGATTATGCGGAGCCAGATTCGTGGCCATACCTACCGCGATACCGGTGCCGCCGTTGACGATGAGATTCGGGAACGCGGACGGGAAGACCGTTGGCTCCGTCAGACGTTCATCGTAGTTGGGCATGAAGTCCACGGTATCCTTGTCCATGTCGTTCATCAGGATGCCGCCCAGCGCCGTGAGCCGTGCTTCCGTATAACGCATGGCGGCCGGAGGATCGCCTTCCACCGAACCAAAGTTACCCTGACCATCGACCAGAGGCTCCTGCATGGACCAGGACTGCGCCATGTGGACCAGTGTCGGGTAGATGACCTGCTCACCGTGGGGATGATAGTTACCACTGGTGTCACCGCAGATCTTAGCGCACTTGTAATGCTTGTGTCCGGGGTACAGATTCAGCTCGTGCATCGCGTAAAGGATGCGCCGCTGCGAAGGCTTCAGCCCGTCGCGCACATCCGGGAGCGCGCGGGAAATAATGACCGACATTGAGTAATCCAGAAACGAGTTCTTGATCTCATCGGCCACATTGATCTTTGCAATCTTTTCCCCCGCTGAAAATACAGAACCACCGCCCATCAAGGGCGCCGCGTCATCACGGGGAGTTTTATCGTCTGCCATATTCTAGTTAGATATCCAAATTTCTTACGTTAAGTGCGTTGTCTTGAATGAACTGACGGCGGGGCTCCACCTCTTCGCCCATCAGCTTCGTAAACATTTCCTCCGCTTCCACCACGTCGGAAACCTCCACCCGCAGGAACTTGCGGTTGGCCGGGTTCATCGTCGTTTCAAAAAGCTCCTTCGCGTTCATTTCGCCCAGACCTTTGAATCGTTTGATCTGGATGCCGCGCTTGCCCACTTCCTTGACTCCTTCCAGGATCTCCGGGATGGAATACAGCTTGCGGGTGACGGCCTTCACGCCTTCACCCTCGGTCAGCTCAAAGAGCGGATGATCCTGCGCTGAATAGTGATCGATGGAAAGTCCCTTGCGAGCCAGTTTCTTCAGCAGTTCCGAAATGGAAGCGTGCTCATGCAGCTCCACATAAGTCGCGCGCCGGGTATTGCCGTTCTTGTCTTTCTTGACCCCATTGGTGCCGTTGGTTTCAGCGGATACTTCCTGTTCTTCTTTGCCGAAGAGGCCCAGATCCGAATTCTCTTCCGAGAACTTCATCAGTTCATCCGAATTGCGGAAGTAATACACAAACTCGTCATTGCCGTCGCGCACCTTCACAAAGTGCTTCGGCAGCTCGTGCGTCTTGGGATCGATCCTTTCCACATAATCCGTGAAATTGCCGCCGTGACGGCGCAGCGCCTGCGCGTACTTGTCCAGCGAGGTCAGCAGCTCCAGGATCTCGTCCAGCTGCTTGCTGGTAAATACCCGGCCATCGGCCATATTCTTCAGGGAGACTTCCTCCACGCCCAGCTGGATCAAGATCTTGTTCATCTGAGTGTCATCTTCCACGTATTCCACACGTTTCTTGCGGACGATCTGATACAGCGGCGGCTGCGCGATATAGATATGACCGCGCTTGACCAGCTCCGGCATCTGCCGGTAGAAGAATGTCAGCAGCAGGGTGCGGATGTGCGAACCGTCCACATCGGCATCTGTCATGATCACGATCTTGTGATAACGCAGACGCTCCAGATTGAAAGCACCCTCACCTTCACCGGTGCCGATGCCGGTACCCACCGCGGTGATCATCGTGCGGATCTCCGCGTTTTGAAGCACCTTGTCCAGACGTGCCTTTTCCACGTTCAGGAACTTGCCTCGGATGGGCAGGATCGCCTGATAACGGCGGTCGCGTCCCTGCTTGGCAGAGCCGCCTGCGGAGTCACCCTCAACGATATAAAGCTCGGTATTCACCGGGTCACGGTCGGAGCAGTCGGCCAGCTTGCCCGGCAGACCGCCGCCGGTCAAAGCCGTCTTGCGGACCGCTTCACGTGCTTTGCGCGCGGCCTCACGGGCACGGGCAGCCATCAGAGCCTTCTCGATGATCCGTTTGGCCAGCTGCGGTGAACGGTCGAAGTAAGCCATCAGTCCCTCGTAAACGATCGAGGAAACGATGCCGTCTATTTCCGTATTGACCAGCTTGACCTTGGTCTGGGATTCAAAGCGCGGATTCGGCAGCTTCACCGAAAGCACACAAACAATACCCTCGCGAACATCATCGCCCGAAACCGATGTATCTTTGTCCTTCTTAAAGAGGTCATTATTCTTCCCGTACTGGTTGATGGCGCGGGTCAGCGCCGAGCGGAAACCGGTCAAATGCGTTCCGCCGTCGGGATTAGGGATCGAATTGGCAAAGCAGAGGATCTGATCATTGTAACTGTCATTGTACTGGATGACGCAGTCCACAAAGACTTCATCCTTCTGCGAGCTCAGGACGATAGGATCAGCGTTGACCACGTTCTTTCCTTTGCCCAGCTGACGCACAAACTCCTCGATACCGTTCTTGTAGAAGAACTTTTCCTGTTTATCCTCTTCCCGTTCATCCTTCAGGATGATCTCAATGCCGGGATTCAGGAACGCCAGCTCACGCAGACGGCGGGCCAGTATCTCGAATTTGAATTCTGTTGTAATGGTAAAGATTTCCGGATCAGGCAGGAACGTGATATTGGTACCGGTCGTTTTGGAACGGCCGATCACCTCCAGTTTCTGGGTCGTCTTGCCACGGGCAAAAGCCATGTAATACACTTTGCCGTCGCGATATACTTCCACCTTGAACCACTCGGAAAGCGCGTTCACGCACTTGGCACCCACACCGTGCAGACCGCCGGAATACTTATAAGCGCCCTGTCCGAATTTGCCGCCGGCATGAAGATTCGTCAAAACCAGCTCGACAGCAGGGATTTTAAATTTGGGATGAATATCTACCGGGATACCGCGTCCATCATCTTTGATGGAAATCGAGCCGTCCACATGAATGGTAACAACGACCTGTTTGCAGAAGCCGGCTAAATGTTCATCGATCGAGTTATCCAGCACCTCAAACACACAATGATGCAGACCGTGTTCATCCGGGTCGCCAATGTACATTCCTGGGCGCTTGCGAACAGCCTCCAAACCCTCCAATTTATCAATCTTAGAAGCATCATATTTCTCGCCTCCGGCAGTGTTGAAATTGGGAGCGGACGGCTGACTGTTTTTCGTTAAATCTGAGTCCTTGTCCATCTCTCTAAAAAGACGAACAATTCTACCAAAAATGCCTTATTTTACAAGCTCCGAGACAAAAAAAATCGCTTTATTTTTCACTCCGCGGAGTTCACTTTTTCTGAACACGAAAAATCCATGTAACTCCTTGAAAATGAAAAGAGACGCTGAAAAGCGTCTCTGAGACATTTTGTCACTATTCGCAACAGCCGCCGGTCTTAGTTCCGGGTCAGCTGACTGTGACGTTTGAAAGCAGGCCGCAAACTCCTGGAAAGTTCATCCTGCAGAGCCTGCATCTCGCGGTAAAGTTCCACATTTTTCGCGTTCGGCACAGCGGTCTCTTCCGTGTTCAAAGTCACGAACCGGTTGCACAGATCCTGGATACTGACGCAATCTCCCTCCTGCAGTTCATGGCACCACAGCGCCTGCAGTGCCGCGCCATAGGCCGCTCCCTCGCTGACTTTCAGCGTAACGACTTCCGCGTTAAAGATATCAGCCATGATTTGACGCCAGAGCGCGGACTTGGCACCGCCGCCGGTCGCACGGATCTGTGTCGGCCGGACTCCCAGTTCGGCTAAACGCCTCAACCCGTAATTCATGCCCAGGGTCACCCCTTCCATGGCCGCGCGGGCTAAGTTCGACTCCTTCAGGGTCTTTGTATTGATCCCAAAGAAAACACCCGTTCCGTCCGGCACATTGGGCGTTCTTTCCCCTTCCAGATAAGGAACTAACAAGACACCCTCACTGCCAGCCGGAGATGCTGCCGCCGCCTCGTTCAGCTTGGCCACATCCCATTTCATGAAATCACTCACCATTCCGGTAGCGACTGTCACATTCATCGTACAAAGCAAAGGCAGCCAGCGATTTGTGCTGTCACAGAATGCCGCGATCTCACCCTGTGGATCCACAATCGGCTTCTCCGCGCAGGCATAGATCGTTCCGCTGGTACCGAAACTGGCCGTGATGGCTCCTTCGGTCGTGTTTCCGGTACCGATAGCGCCCATCATGTTATCGCCGCCGCCGGCGCTGACCATCGTCCCCATTTCCAGCCCCAGGATACGGGCAGCCTCGTCGCACAGGATACCGGCCGGCTGGTCGCTGGAAATCAGTTTAGGCAGCTTCGCTTCCAGTTCCGGGTCAATGGCGTTGAGCGTCTTCCGGCTCCAGGAACGTGTCCGCACGTTCAGCAGAGCCGTGCCGCTGGCATCGCCGTACTCCATAACGGCGTTGCCCGTCAGCCAGTAGTTGATGTAATCATGGGGCAAGAGGATCGTTTTCAGCCGTTTAAAATTCTCCGGCTCATGCCGTTTCAGCCACAGGATCTTGCCGGCGGTATAGCCCGGCAGGACCGCGTTGCCCAATTCGCTGATCGCTCCGTCCAGTCCTCCCAGTTCCCGGGTGATAGCCTCGCATTCTTCCGCTGTGGAGGTATCGCACCACAGTTTGGCCGGGCGGATCACTTTTCCAGCCTCATCCAGAGGCACAAAACCGTGCTGCTGACCGCTCACACCGATGGCTTTGACCTCGGACGCACTGGCTCCGGCCTCTTTCATCGCCCGCTGGATGCTCTTGGTCACGGCGGCGATCCAATCCGCCGGGTTCTGCTCCTTAGCACCGGGAGGCAGACCGGCGATCAAGTCATAAGATTCGCTTGCCGCCGCCAGAACTTCTCCGGTTTGAGCGTTTACAACTAATGCTTTCGTGGACTGTGTCCCGCTGTCGATTCCAATTACCAATGTTCTCATCAAGAAAAACCTCTCGCGAAAGACACTAACGGCTTCCGGGATAAATGTCAAGGCGGCAGGCGTTATTTTCACTTGCAAAATGCCTCTGATTCTGTCAGGGTTGAGCGGTTGATGGTGTCTTTATTGATTCGTATGAAGAAAATTTTATTAGCTCTGCTGATTGCTCTGACTGTCTCTGCACAGGGCGCCGGAATGGAACTCTTTGTCGCTCCGGCTGATAAAGGCGGTGATGATAACAATCCCGGCACGAAAGAAAAACCGCTGGCCACGCTCTCCGCCGCGCGTGATATTCTGCGCAATATCCAGAAACAAAAAAAGATACCCCCGGAAGGCGGCGCTATTGTCAACCTGCTTCCCGGCGACTATTACATCGACAAGACCATTGATTTTGAATACGGCGACAATGGCCGTCTGAACCGCCGGATCATTTATCGCTCTCTATCCGGGGAGGAACCGGCCCGCTTCATCGGCGGACGCTCTGTTACCAATTTTGTCCTACTGGAAGATGCCGACATTCAGAAACGTCTGCCGGCTGAGACTCAGGGCAAGATCTGGACTGCCGATCTCAAGGCTCTGGGATTGGAAAACTTCGGGCAAATGCGTTCCCGCGGGTTCGCACGGTCAACTGTTCCCGCTCACTGTGAACTGTTTTATGACGGCCGGCCGATGACCCTGGCACAGTGGCCGAACAAGGGTGAATTCTCTCACATCGCCGGTTATCCTGAAGGCACTCAAAAGGATGGACACGGCGGCGAGCTGAGTCCGCTGGAAAACGGCTATTTTTATGAAGGCGACCGTCCCGGCAAATGGCTGTTCTCCGAAGGGAGCGACATCTGGGCTCACGGCTACTGGGCGTGGGACTGGGCCAACTCCTACGAGAAGATCCTGAGCATCGATCCTGAGAAAAAATGGATCAAGACCGCCGGGGTCAACTACGGCTTCCGCAAAGGCCAGCGCGTCTATTACGTCAACATCCTGGAGGAACTGGATCAGCCCGGTGAATACTATGTGGACACCGCCAAAGGCATCCTCTATTTCTATCCGCCCCAAGACGGCAAGCCGGACAAGGAAGCTTTCGTCTCCGGTCTGGAATCTCCATTTATCCGATCCAAAGAAGCCTCTTTCCTCACCTTTGAGAACATCACCTTTACCGCCTGCCGCGGTGAAGCTCTCCATGTGGAAGACGGCACCTCTGTCATAGTCAAAAACTGCCGCTTCATCAACATCGGCTCGACCGCTCTGTCCATCTCGAACGGCAGCGGCTGCATGGTCATCAACTGCGACTTTGCCGAAACAGGCGATTCCGGGGTCACTCTCAGCGGCGGCAACCGTCAGACTCTCAAGCCCTGCGGCCACATCGTTCAGGACTGTATTTTCCAAAAACAGGGACGTTGGTCCCGCTGCTATGTGCCGGCCATTTCGATAAACGGTGTCGGCATCCAGGCGCGTCACAATCTCATTTTCGATCATCCTCACTGCGCCATCCTCTACGGAGGCAATGACCACACCATCGAATTCAACGAGATCCACCATGTCGCTCTGGAAACCGGCGATGTTGGCGCCATCTACGCCGGACGCGACTATACCATGCGCGGAAACAAGATCCAGTTCAATTATATCCACCACACCGGCGGTGTCGGCATGGGCAGCATGGGTATCTACAACGATGACAGCCTCAGCGGCACTTATATGTACGGCAATTTGTTCCACAAAGTCCAGCGCGCCGTGTTCATGGGCGGCGGACGCGACTTCGTGGTGCAGAACAACGTGTTCGTGGACTGCACACCTTCCATCGCTCTGGATGGACGAGGTCTGGATAAATCCCCCGTCTGGTACAATCAGGTCTATGTGACCCTGAAGGAACGTCTGAAAGCAGTCCCGCGCGATGTCTATGAAAAACGCTATCCGGAGATCTACAACGTGGAGAAATATCTTTCCCAGACCAACGGTGTCCCGCCGGAAAATATTTTGATCAAAAACAATATCTCCTTTGGAGGTCAGTGGAAAAATGTCGGCTGGCATGCCAAGGATGAAGATGTCACCTGGGTGGACAACTTTGTGGATCAGGATCCCGGTTTCGTGGACGCGGAACACGGGAACTTCAACCTCAAAGCCGATTCGCCCGCTTTCAAAACCGGTTTCAAAGCTCTGCCGCTGGATCAGATCGGTCCGCGCAGAATGAAAGTCACAGAATAAACAGAACTAGAAAAGATTTATAAATTATGAATGAAGAACCTAAAAAACAAGAACGTCTGATGTCACTGGATGCCCTGCGCGGCGCCGATATGCTTTGTATCATGGGCTTTGCCTCGTGGGTCGTTGCCCTGTGCGCGCTGCTGCCTCAATGCGGTCTCACTGAATGGATCGCCTCCCAGATGACACATGTGGAATGGAACGGTCTGCGTCAGCACGACACCATCTTCCCGCTCTTCCTTTTCATTGCCGGTATCTCCTTCCCGTTCTCGCTTGCCAAGCAGCTGGCTCAGGGCAGGACTACCGCGCAGATCCACCTGAAGATCGTCCGCCGCGGTTTCCTGCTGGTACTGCTGGGACTGGTCTGCAACGGTGTCCTTCAATTCGATTTCGCCAACCTGCGCTGCGCCAGTGTACTGGCCCGCATCGGTCTGGCCTGGATGTTCGCCGCGCTGCTTTTCACCACCATCCGCAAGACCTCCATCCTGGCTGTCATCGCCGCGGTCATCCTGATCGGATACTGGCTGGCCATGTGGCTTATACCGGGCGGCTCCGATCCCTTCTCCTACGAGAACAACCTGGTCGGAGTTATTGACCGCGTCCTGCTGCCCGGCCGTCTCTATGAAAACAATTTCTTCGACCCGGAAGGCTTGTTCAGCACCATCCCGGCCATCGGCACCGCCATGCTGGGTATGTTCACGGGGCAATGGATCCGCTCCACGGAAGCCTCCGGCAATAAAAAAGCCCTCTATCTGTTCCTGGCCGGTGTGGCGCTGGCGCTGATCGGATGGCTGTGGAGCTTCGTCTTCCCCATCAACAAGAAGCTCTGGACCAGCTCCTTTGTCTGCGCCGTGGCGGGCTACTCTCTCATCTGGTTCTCCATCTTCTACTACATCATTGACGTGAAAGGCTGGCGCCGCTGGGCTTTCTTCTTCCAGGTCATCGGCATGAACTCCATCACCATCTACATGCTGCCCCGTTTCATTGACTGCTCCAGAGCGAACAAGTTCATCTTCGGCGGCATCATCAAACAGTTCGACGGCGACTGGAACAAGCTGGTCTCGCTGACCTTCTACATCCTCACCTGCTGGCTGATCCTCTATTTCTTCTACAAGAAGAAGATCTTTCTGAAGGTATAAAAATTAGCCTCTACAGCGGATATGACTACATTGATTGTAATACCTACATTGATTGTTATACTTGTTTGTTCCCTGACATACTGGAGCGTTGTTCTCTCTTTATCGGCTCTCTTGAATTTGATTTTGTATTTATTTTTCAAGAGAGTTGATAAATGGAGACTCAAAGTCGTTTTCATCAGTTGCTGTGTGCCCTACCTGACATTTTGGGGATTGATCACAGGAAGAGGAAGTTTGAGCAATATGTATGCGAATCCGATCTACCTGGCCTTGATCATGACTGCGCTGGAAACGATCTATCTGCTCATCTGTTATTTACTGAAACCTGGGCATAAGATAGACGTCATTTACTTGCCTGTCTCACTCCTGACTGTCATCCTCTTCACTGCCTACATGCCCGAACTACCAGAATAAACAACAACCCACGCGTCTCCTTTGTAAAGTCCAGACGGGACAACAGACGGAAACACATTACTATCGAAACAAATCAAATCCATTGATCCTGTAAATCCTATCATAAAAAATCCCCGGCGGATGACCGTCGGGGATCTTTGTTTTCAGCTCAAAAAGACTCTATTTCACCGGCACCAGCACCACACGGAAGCCCACGTTGTTCCAGTTATCATTGGGTTTGCTGATAGACCGATACGCCGAACGACAGAGGTACGCGTAGTTGTGGTAGTCGCCACCGCGCATGATAAATTGATCACCCGTACTTGGTCCTGTCGGATCAGTCACAGACCCGGTTGGATAATCTCCATACCGGTCCAAACACCATTCTGCCACATTCCCGTGCATATCATACAATCCCCAGGCATTGGGCTGTTTCTGACCCACTGTCTGGTGGTTTCTTTCATTGTTTCCACTGAAACCGCTGCTGTATTCGCTGTTATATCTATACCAACCCACCTTATCCAAACCGGAACAAGGATCATCCCATATTTGTTCCGTTGTTTCAAGATTGGTACCGTTGTTAAATGCCGTGTTCGTCCCGGCTCGGCAGGCGTATTCCCACTGTGCTTCGGTTGGCAGAGTGAATTCATATCCCTCCGGCAATCTCCCGGCTTTTCTCTCGATGTACGTCAGATATGCACAGAAATTGATCGCATCATTCCAGCTTACATATTCCACCGGATGATCCAATATATTATATCCGGAAGGATTGAAAACCATAACAGCCGCGTACTGTGCTTGTGTGACTTCATACTTGCCTAGCCAGTAGCCATGTGTCAGAGTGACTTCATGCTGAGTTTCATCACCATACAAATTACCTATCTCACCCTCAGGACTACCCATTGTGAACGTGCCAGGCTCGATCCAGACCAGTTCCAAATTCACATTACTCGTCACCTCTATGACAGTGTCATTTCCCGGTTGAGGAATGTCCTTAGGTTTGACTTTGACAAGAGCAACACGAAAGCCCAGGCTGGAGTAACTCCCTCTGGGCGCGACAGCGTTCCGGGACGCAGAACGGCAACCGGACGCGTAATTGTTCCAGTCGCCTCCGCGAATGATATTGTACAGCATGCCGCCGGTCGGTCCCGTGGGATCCGTCACAGGCTCGGTTGGATAATCATCATATATATCCAGACACCATTCATACACATTCCCGTGCATATCATACAATCCCCAGGCATTGGGCTGTTTCTGGCCTACCGACTGAGTCGTTCCAGCAGCATTGTACTTATACCAACCCACTTCATCCACGTTGGAACATAGTCCTGCAGCTGTCAGATTTTTGCCGCTGTTTAAAGCCGTTGTTGTACCGGCACGGCAGGCATATTCCCATTGCGCTTCGGTTGGCAGAGTGTATTCATACTCTTCCGACAGGCGGCCTGCCGCACGTTCGATCCCCGTCAATGTGGAGCAGAAGCTCATCGCATCGTACCAGTTTACAGATGTCACCGGCTGATCCGATGGCGCATGCCAACTGTCCATGACGGCTTTATACTGGGATTTCGTGACTTCATACTTGCCCAGCCAATAGCCCTGAGTCAAAGTGACCTGATGCTGAGTTTCAATGTCCTCTCTGCCCAGTTCATCTTCGGGACTGCCCATCATGAAAGTGCCCGGCTCTATCCTTATCATCTCCAGATCCACATCGTCCGACAGTGGAATGGTGAAATCATTCTCCACTGGAGGGTCTATTTCAATTTTTGTCCAAACAAGGGCAACCCGGAGCCCTTTGGTATTCGTATTGATACTATGAGAACTTCTGGCGACAGCGCCGGTGCGATACGCTGAACGGGCGTGGGTCGCTTCTTCACTCCAGCAGCCTCCGCGCAGGACACGGTATGAACCGAAAGCCGGTCCCGTAGGATCGGTCACCGCTGTGGTCGGATAATCTTCATCATACCAGTCTGAACACCATTCATACACATTTCCGTGCATGTCATACAATCCCCAGGCGTTCGGCTTCTTCTGCCCCACCGGCTGGGTCGAACCATCATCGACACCGCCGGCGTTGTACAGATACCATCCCACCTCATTCAATTCGGAATTTTCAAACCAGCTTGACAAATCTTTTCCGTTGTTCAATGCCGTTGTTGTTCCGGCCCGGCAGGCGTACTCCCACTGCGCTTCGGTCGGCAGGTCGTATTCATATCCCTCCGGCAGGCGGCCTGCCGAGCGTTCCTGACTTGTCAGTCTTAAACAAAAGATCTTCGCGTCATACCAATCCACATATTCCACCGGCAAGTCGGCTCCTTTGTACCAGGCGGGATTCGTTCCCATCACTGCTTCGTACTGGGCCTGGGTCACCTCAAACTTACCCATCCAATAGCCCTTGGTCAGG